>Ga0265798_10007250_pt1 | contig 14382 bp, 16 predicted proteins | sample P3T30metagenome_FD_192430 | JGI IMG/M metagenome (GOLD analysis project Ga0265798, IMG submission 192430) | Plant litter microbial communities from East Loma Ridge, Irvine, California - P3 T30 | ecosystem: Environmental > Terrestrial > Plant litter > Unclassified | place: USA: California...
CTAGCATGACCAAGTGATGGCCGAGATGCGCACTATCATCGCGGCTAAGCGAAAGAGGAAAACTGCGCCTTCGAATAGCTCGTCTTGACGCTAGAATAAATAGCCGAGTCTATACCTGACTCAACCGTTTTTTCTGGAGTGTCAATGCTTCCCATACAGTGGCTTCGCCACCCCAGCATCCCTACTTGTACCGTGCCGGCCGAGTCGCCGGCAAGCGGGAAATCGTGGTACATCCGAATTACCTGGTCGTGTATCGCATTCAACCAACCGTCATCGAAATTGTCTTGGTCCTGCATTCCCACTAACAATATCCGACCGCGCTCTGACGCAAAAAATGGGGGAGTACACGCTCCCTTTATATTATTTATTGATATGGATAAATCTTGATTTTTCAGAACCCTGATTACGTTAATATTCCGCCTTTTGAAACTGAAGACCTTCGCATTAATCTAACCCAATATCTAGATTCCTGGTTTCAGAATCCAATTAATGGGCAAATGATGAAGGTCGGTAACTATAAGTGGGGGGTTTACGCATTTTATGACTATGACGGTGAACCGATTTACGTAGGACAAACCAATGAAATGTTGCGTACTCGAATCCGACGTCATCTTACAAACCAACGAACCGATGCTGTTGCAATGTCTGTCCTCGATCCATTCGAGGTATTTGAGATTTCAGTATGGCCCCTGCCGGAGTATCAGAATACAGGAAGCAAAGACCCTGTAGCTCGCCACCACTTGAACACCTTGGAGCGGACGGTCACTGCAATGGCGATAGCTAAATCGCATTTCAAAGCGGTTTTGAACGAAAAAGATCCTCCTCCAGGCTCAGACATTGCTGCTATACCGCAGTCGTTTAGGGGGCGTGTTGTATCGGAGCAAGTTTACAATTTACGCTCGCACCCTGATTTCCGAATTGCACGCCGCGCGCTGATTATTTCACGACTAGCTCAAGTAATTTCAGAGCGAAAGGTGCAAGGCGGGCTTCGGCGGGTTTTGCTCGTTCAGGCTCAGCGTCTGCAGTGGCTTGCACAGCGGCGATACGATGCTTTAGGAGGAGCTGCATCAGTCGAGATAGAAGGTAATGACGAAGCCTGACGAGGTTCGCTCGCAAATCATGCGAGCAGTTCGTTCTAAGGATACTCGACCTGAGTTAAGTATTCGACATATCCTACACAACTTAGGCTATCGGTATCGATTGCATAGTAAAGATTTGCCAGGGTCTCCTGATTTAGTTTTTTCTCGGCGCCGAAAAGTGGTCTTTGTTCATGGTTGTTTCTGGCATGGCCACGATTGCAAACGAGGGGCGCGAGAACCAAAAACTAACGCTGAATATTGGAAAACTAAAATTACCAATAACAAAGCTAGGGATACGCGATCATTAGATGCGTTGCAGCAGGCTGGGTGGGAAGCGTTGATCGTTTGGGAATGCGAACTTAAAGCTATGAACCATGCTGCTCTCATACCTTACTTGGTTAATTTTCTAGGCCCAGCAAAATATAAGTGATCGAACAATCAAACACGACGAATCGGTATCATTTCCGACTCTTTTTGTATTATTCCACCTCTTCGTACTGTTGTTTTTCTTATTAGCTCATTGTCTCTCATGAATAAATTAAAATCAACATAGTTTACTTCTTCTTCTATTCCTTGAAAACAAGTATGGAAAGCTGTAATTAATTCGACGTTGCTCATTTCTTGAGCTTTAGCTACTGGTTTTTCATCATTAGGTATTGAAGAGGGAAATAAATAGACACATGCGGGCGGAGTTCTAAAAGGACCGACTTCTGTCATACGGTGCGCGGGTTGATTGCAGTCAACCTTTGGACAAGATCGTCCAATGGTCCCACACATCATGTCCCATACAATAAGACCATCTACACGTTGACTACGAGAAATTATCTCTGCACTTAGTCGAGTATGAATACCCGACCAAGCATTTTTTCTAGGGTCAGCCCCAAGATTAGTACATATACTCCAAATAATAAACTCATCAGCATTTTGAGGACGTTCAAAAATATTAGTGTTATTGCCGTCCAAACAACCTTTTAGATCAATAATCGCTAACTTTCCACTATTGAGACGTACTGCATAATCATTTCGATTTGCATCTTCTGTTTGCTCCCATCCAGCGATATAGCCTTTATCTTCCATATGGTTTAGAACATGTTGTACGAATTCACGTTTGCTTCGCATTGTTGCGGAGAACTGACCTCGGACGCGCTCTACTGCTCCACGAAATAACCCTGAATTATAAAATTCTTTTTCGTCGAGACCATGTTGCCCCAATTTGTGTGCTTCAGTTTTTAAAACCTCAGCAAACTGCTCGATCCGCTCGCGCAATTCTTTATCCTGCTGGCAAGGAATGACACTCATGCGGCGACTTGATGCGTAATTGTTGGATTTACTAAAAGAGCTTCAAAAACATATTGAGAAAGATGGCGAACAACTGGAACAGCTACCCCATCTCCAGTCAAATGATATGCTTCATTATAGTTTTTCGGTAGTTTGTAACTATCGCTAAGGCCCATTAAGCGTGCTGTTTCACGAGCGGAAATGAGGCGTGAACGTATATGATTCCCATCTACCACAACAATAACTTGTCGGCTTGAGCCACCAGACGGTGTACGCAAGCATCCTGCGACATCATCGAACCGAATTTCAGCTCGCTGAACCTTTCTTTTTTCTTCAACACGTGTGCGCCTATAAACGCAACCTACCATACGACGTCCTGAACGCTTCGCAGCTTCTAGCTTAGCTAAATTAGTAGGTGACATCATGCCCACAAGCTGCTCAGTCTCCGCAGCAGTATGCCAAGTTACACCTGTAGGACATTCTTCGATTAAGTCGGCAAACGTAGTATTACGATGCGCCGGTGTTGGAACGTTCCACCAAATCCAATTTTTCTTTGCTTCATCCGATATTAAATTGTATGCATTACGTAAACCTCCAGTGTGAAATGGCTCAACTGGTCCTGGCGAAGTTAAATTTGGCGCAATTTCAACATCGTCTCTGACCCCAATAAAAAATAAGCGAGGTCGAGACTGTGGAACGAACAATGCGGCATCGATTACAAGCGCTCCGTGCCTATATCCTGCTTTGACGAATGTGTCACAAATAGTTGTAAAATCTTTTCCTTCATGAGAGGTCAGCGCTCCGCAAACATTTTCTAGCGCAATAATCTTTGGTGCTCGGCCAACTGCGATTAGATTATTTACAATTTCCCAGAAAGGATAAAACGTACCGGAACGCTCGCCTTTTAAACCGGCTCCGCCACCTGCTAGGGATAGATCTTGACAAGGAAATGATCCCCAAACAAGATCAGCAAGTCCTGGCAGATCAGCTATCTCGATCTGTCTAATATCCCCTACTTTTAGCTCGCCGGATGTTCCCCAGTTGGCTTGGTAGGTCATTCCCTTTTTGTGGTCGAAATCATTCGCGAACAGGCAAGTCCAGTTGCTTCCAAGGCCGGCTCGAGCCATACCCGCACCTGCGAAAAACTCATAAAAATTACTCATAAGTATCGCTTTCTTCTTTACTTCTCATAGTATTTACTTCTCGGCTGAGCTTTTCTTGAATTGCCTCTGTAATCCAAGTGTTTCGAGAAACATTGCCAATTCGGCGCGCACATGCGCTGTCGATTGCCTCAACAGTTTCCTGAAGCAATCTAAGATTAAAGCGTTCCATAGAGCCCGCCATTGTGAGCTTAAAAATAGAGTTCATAGGCGCCATTATGGCGCCACATTGGCTCAATGTCTATTAAAAACTTTGCATAGCTGCAGCCCGCTTAGAGTCCTTGACCGTCGTCATGGTGCGCGCTCGAGAACTCCGACTGGCCGCTGAACTGCGACTGGCCGGCCAGCTCGCCGCCCCATGGCATTTTTGCGCCGTTGTCTGCCTTCGCGCTCGTCGGCCGGCCTTCGTCGCCCCAGCTTACGTTCACATTCGCGCCGGTCTGGTAGTCGGTCGATCCCTTCTCAAAAAGTGCATGCTCCTGCTTGCCCTGGGGGTTCTGCGTCTGAACCAGGTAGAAGGGTTTGCCGCCGATTTCCTGATTGGCGATGATCTGGCCAGGCGTGCTATCTCGGCCCTGCTCCTGCTCGCGTGCCGGCGCCTGCTCCTGCACGGCCTGAGTCTCGTTCGTCCTGGCGTTGATGCCGCTGAAAAACGCACCAATGCCGCTTTCCAAGTCCTTGACCGATGCGGCCAGGCTGTTTTCTACGACTTGGGCGGCACCAAGGATTTTCTTACCTGTTTCGCTCATTGCTCTGCTTCCTAGAAGTTGGTTTTAAAGGCCGTGGCCTTTGTCCAGGTCTTGGCGTTTTGCCTGTTCCTGGGCTTGGTTTTTAACGACTGCCTGCCCCTGGTTGTAGGTGACGCGCACCTGGTCACCAGGCTTGGGCACCTCGCTAAAATGCGTTCGCTCATGCCGGATAGTGCCGCGGCCATGCGTTTGATACACATACCCATCATCGACGGCTTTAACCGGGCCTGTATAGCGGCCGTTCTCGGTATAGGGTGCCTTGCTGTCGATGGTGGGCGTTGCCTGCTCCTGGGCCTTCTGCGGGCCTGTGGCGGGTGCTGCAGGGGTGGGCTTGCCCTGCCCTGCCTCACGTTGTTTGCTGAACTCCTGGCCCCGTTTCCGCGCCTCGATGTCGGCGGCTTTCGCGGCCTGCAGTTCGGCCGTGCGCTCGCGCATGATCTGATTCAATCGCTGGTCGGTGAACTCCACTTTTAGGCCGGCATCGGCCGCAATGCGTGCGGCCTTCTCCTGGAAGTCTTGAGGGCCAGACAGAGCGAGCTTGCTACCGAACTTTTGCTGGGCCAGGCGTAGGCCAGTCTCAATGGTTTGCTTGTCCGTCTGAAGCATGTGAACCGCCCTGCCCTGGTCGCGCAGCATGTCCTGGCCGGCTCGCTGATAGGTGACGTCGCCGTTACGGTGAACCTGGTATGTGATCGACTCGGCCCGGTGGATCGGGTCACGCTCGTGCACTGGTTGAGGTTCGCCGGCCGCAATCTCGGCCTGGCCTTCCTTCGCACGTTCGGCTGGCTCCTTCTTCATGCGGCGCAGCTCGGCCAGGGCGCGTTCTTCGCCACCCTGGGCCTTCTCGTTCAGGAAGTCGCGGTATTGCTCCGTTACGTCTGGGCGCACCTTGAGCTGGTCGCGCTCGGTCTTGATCTGCTCCCGCAAGGCCGCTTCCTTCATAAGCCGTTCCATACGGGCCACGGAGACAGCCGCCTTACGCTCGGCCGGCGTCTTTGCGCGGTCGCCCTGGGCCTTACTTCTCTTGGCGTAAAACTCCTTTTTGATTGCCTCCCGGCGCTCGCGCTCGGTGCCGCGCTGCGCATCCCATTGCATAGTGCGCTGCTGCTGCGCCTTGCCTTTGCGTTCGGCCTGGAACTCGGCCCACAACTGGCGGCGCGGCTCCTGGCGTGGCGCCTGGGCCAGCTCGCGACCGGTCTGCCTGGTGTACGAATCGCGCAAGGCTATCTCCGCATCCTTCCAGGGCAAGTTCAGCTCTTTTGTGAGGAAGTCGGACACGTTGAGATTGCGCGTGCCGCACTTGATGCGGTCGCTTCCGTCCTTGCCCTTGGTGACTTCGTACTTTTCGGGGATCACGCCATGCGAACGCGACAGCTCGGCCAGCAACCGGCCCGCGTCGAGCTTTTGCTTAATCTCCTGCAGCTCGCTTTGATGGTCCGCGTTGCGGCCCTGCTGGCTTTCGCGCAGGTCGCGGGATCGGTGGCAAAGGGCGCTATCGCTCTCGCGGCCGGTCGGGTTTAATGCTCCTGGGCGATTAGCAGACCATCGCAATCTATCAGCTGGTTCTGATCGACCGTGCTCCAACTGATGACGTTCATGATTCGGCAAAAGCACTTTATTTCCACTGGTGTTGCCATCCATACCGAGGCTGGACAGATTTCGCACACTGTTGAGGGATTGGGGCGCCTTGCCTTGGACAAACGGCTGAGTGTAAGACTTCCCACTATTGGCCCCTCGATCGGCTCCCCTGGCTCGATCTGGCTATTGTTTGAATCCGTACTCTCGGGCGTAACGGTCTGCTCCAGTACCTCGCTTGGAACCTGGAGATTTGTGCTCATGGTTATTGTCCTTTCGGTGTTTCGCATAAAACTTGTTGGCCCGCTCGTTCAGCAATTGCTGCCGTTCTTCGGGAGTCGCGGCCCGGTATGCCTGGTAAGCCTTCCGATTGCCGCTGTTGACGTATTTGATTTCCTTGGCGCGTGACTGGTGCCACTCGTCCAGCTGCTGCGTGATATGTCCAGGATCACGCCTTACAGCTCCCGCAATCTCATATTTCCGCTGCAGCTCGGCCGCTAGGCGTTCGCGCTTTTGCTCGGTCGGTAACTCTACGAATTCTCGACCAAATACAAACTCGGTTAGGTTCACGCCCTTTTTCGCGCCTGGTACTTTGACGTTCTGATACTCAGATTCTTTGCCGGCGTTCCTGGCTTTGGTTTCGCCATATTGCGCAAGCATTTTTTTAAAGTCGTCGTAACGCTCGATCTTCTGCGAAAGCATCGCATCCAGAATGTCCGCTTTGATTGTCTTGCTTTGCTCGCCGAAAATATCGCCCTTGTGCCGGCTAATCATTTCGGAGGCACCCGTAAATTCAATACGCCGGTTTTCCTTCGGGCTTGCCAGTCCGTATTTGTTATTGATGTGTTCCTGGAACGCATCAATAAACCGCTCGTTTTGTTCGACCACGCCAAAAGGGTTAAGGTGCTGACCGCTCAAAAGATTAGTTTTCGGGATGACGATATGGATATGCGGCTTTCGCTCGACAAACTCCCCGGTCTGCGCGTGCGTGTAGCTCTTGACCCTCGGCATGTGCGCCTCGGCATAAAAGCTGTATTCATCCTGCTCGTAAGCGGAGAAAGCGAACTGCTTAAAGTCAGTTACGATACCGTCAAGAACATCACGGCTAATCTCGTCCTCCTTCAATGCGATAGTGATGTGCAAATACTTTTCGCCTTCACCATCCATCGAAAGAATTACTTGATTCGATAAGTCCAGGTCGCCATCAAGAATTAGCCGCTCGTCCAGCTCATCGCGTGACAATTCGCGGCCTTCCTTACGGCCGTTTTCTAAATACTCCTTGATGCCGGCTGTACCGCCACTAATCCTAGTCAACATATCCGAGAGTCGCCTTTAGGTTGCGTGCGATTAGCTCCAGGTTATCTAGGATCGCTTCGTATTTCTTTTCAGACAGCTTGCCGGCCAGGTGGTCACTGTTTGCCCGGTGCGCCAACTGATTCAGGTTGTTGCTGGTTTTGTTAACCAAAAACAACAACTGGCGGCGGTCGGCAGTGGCCTTGGGCTTGGCGACGATCTGCGTTTTGTTCGTCAAGACGCATTCGCGGAAGAAGTCGGAAGGGGATAACCCGGCCGCTTCGCACTTCGCCAGGTAGGCCAGGCGCTCGGATTCAGCCAGCCGAAAACTGACTGGCTTGGTGGCTTCATCGCCGTGTTTTTTAGGTCGTGCCATTCGTTGCCTTGGCCGCGTCGCGGCCCTGTTTCTCTTGGTGTGGATCGCGCTGAGAGGCGCACATGACGACCCCAAAGGGGGAGGACAGTTTCAAAGGGGAACCCTTTGGCACGGGATACGTTGGAGAAATGCGGAGCATTTCGTAAACGTATCTGTCGTGCCTATGTATCCTACCGTCAACTGTTCCTGTTGGCAACTAGGTTGTGTATGGTTGTTTCTAAACGTGCTTATAGTTGTTTTTTGTTGTTGTCTGCTTGCTTTAGGTTGTTTTCGTGTGTATAGTTCATTGCATACGGTTGTTTCCGGTTGGAATCACAGCTAAGATGGAAGGATTCTCAACACAAGGGCGAACATGGACATTGAGGAGTTTGAAAAGAAGGTACAGCCGAGAGCGAAACGCTCCAGGCTGGAACCCTTCCAGGCTCAAATCTTCGAGTTGAAGGCAAAGGGGTACGCCAACTGGCAGGTATGCGAGTGGCTGGCCGCAAATGACTTGAAGGTGAGCCAGGAAGCCGTGCGGAAATTCATCAAGAGCCGGGAAGGCAAAGGCGAGCCAGTAACCGCCCGCACCTCGACGGCTCCAGCAGCAAAGCCAGCGGCTGCGCCGCAAGTTCAGACGCCAGAGGGAGAAAGCGCAGCGTCAGCAGAAGAAGACCTTAGCCATTTGACATTGCGGGAGCGCAGGGAACGGCGGGCATCGCAATTTATTAAAGAAGACAGTTCTAATCCTCTACTAAAAAAACTGAAAGGAAATAACCCATGAAAGTTGCTGTAATCAATTTCTCCGGTAATGTCGGCAAATCCACGGTTTCCCGTCACTTGCTGGCCCCACGGATGAATAATGCTCAAGTTATCGCCGTGGAAAGCATTAATTCTGATGGCACCGAAGAGGAAGCTATTAAAGGCAAACAATTCGGGCAGTTGAGCGAGGCGCTGGCCTTGGTCGATGATGCTGTAGTGGATATCGGCGCTTCCAATGTGGAAGACCTGATTAATCAGATGAAACAATATCGGGGGAGCCATGAGGATTTCGATTTCTTCGTAGTCCCAACGGTATCCAAGCATAAACAACAGCGTGATACCATTTCCACTATTGAGGCACTGTCCGAAATTGGTGTGCCAGCCAAGAAAATCCGTCTAGTATTCAACATGGTTGAACAGGATGAATCGCCGGAAGTCATTTTTTCGGGCCTGTTCGAATACTATGAAAGCGAAAAGACGTTCACCTTGAAACCTAATGCTGTGATGCACGCCAATGATATTTATGGCAAGCTCAAAGGTTCGGATCAAACTATCGCTGCAATCCTGGGCGATGCAACCGATCTGAAAGAACAGCTGAAAGCTGCAAAAGAACCGGAAGAGAAGCTGCGCATCAGCCGCCTTATTGGCATCAAACGCTTGGCTGCCGGAGTGTCGGAAGAACTCGACGCGGTATTTAAAGCCCTTTTCAAATAAGGGGAAATAATGGTCGCAAGCACTGCACTGGAAGCCCTCACAGCCGAGCTGCTTGGTGATGTGGGTAAACTCCACGACGACGTTAAATCACTGCATGAGTTACTGCCGACTATAACCAAGACGGCCAGTAATGATCTACAGATCATCACTGGCAAGGTAGGCGAAGCCCTGCAGATTCAAGCTGGGCATTACCTGGGAGCGGCTGAGAAGCTGGCCGGGGTACTGCAAGCGATGAGCCAGGAAATCGACCGGAATGCAGGGCAGGCGGCTGCAATAGCCAGCGAAGCGGCAAAGCTCGACATTCGCCAAGCTGCAGCTGCAGCAGCTACTGAGGTAGTCGGCCGAACGGTGGGGGATGAGGTAGCCAAGATCGTTAATCAGGTCAACAACGCGGCAAACAACCTGGTGACGCAAACCAGCGCGGCAAAGCATGAAATCCTGGGGGCTGCTCGCTCGGTTTCCTGGGGGTTCGGGCGCATCCTGGGGATGCTGATTGCAGCGGGCTTAATCAGCGGCTTGGTAGTCGCCCTGGGGGTGCCGTACCTTCAGGGCCGAGGCGCGGCGCCGGCTCCAGATCAGGAAACGGCAAAGCAGATCGAGGCCGGCCGCGACTTCATCCAGGTGCTGCCGCAGCTCGACAACGCAACAAGGGAAAAGGTAACGCGCCTGATCCTGAAAAACCGGGCAGCTGAACAGAAGTGACAAAGGGCTGGCATAAAGCCAGCCCTCCCGGAATCTCCCGCTGCAACTTCTAGGTAAACAACGAAGGCCCGCCGCTATTTTGATGACCCGGAATCAAAATAGCAAGGTCGCACTACGACTATGAACAAACAAATGATATGGGTTCAGCCGGCAATCTGGTTCTTCCAGGGTGCCGGAATGATGGTAAGGGCGCCTTACCTGATGTACCAGACCTTTGCTGGCAAAACGGCCTATCACTGGTGTCTCTGGATTGCCTTCTACTTCTGCACTGCCTACTCCTGGGACTTCGTTTTTACGCTCTATCGGGAAGGCTTGGGACTCAACGCGCTCGGACCGTTTGTGTTTTCCGGCATCGTCTGGGCCTTCTGGAGCGGGGCGACAAAACTTTCGATGAAACGGAATTTCCTGGTGTGGTTGCCTGGTCAGGGCAAGCTGCGCTCTTGGATCGGTAACAGGGCGCCGGCAATGGCAGCTGGAAGCGGTGCCGCCAAACATGATGAAACCTTGCTGCGCGGTGCTGCTGTTGTGCCTGGTGCCGGCCTGGCTGCGAGCTTGAAGCGTGGGGCCACGGATGCCGAGCTAGGCAACGTCATCGAGTGGGGCGGCGTGCCGATTCCACCAAAGGGCGAGCCTGAACACTTCCTCATCGAAGGCAAAACCGGCGCCGGCAAAACGCAGGCTATCAACGCAATGATGCGCAAGGTTCGCCAGCGTAACCAAGCGGCGATTATTGCGGACCCTGCAGGCGGCTACCTGGCGCGTTTTGGTCGGCCTGGTGATGCGATCCTGAACCCGTTTGACAAGCGCACCGTGGACTGGTCGCCCTTCGCTGAAATCGAAGCGGAGTACGACTACCGGCGCATGGCAATTGCCGCGATCCCGGACGGTGAGGGCGGCGACAAGAATTGGACGACTCACGCACAGGTCTTGTTCACTGGTGTTTTCAAGGCGCTGCATCAACGCGGTGAGCACAGCATCAAAACGCTGCTGTACTTCATGACGCAAGCGGAACAAACCGAACTGGCTGATTTGCTGGTGGACAGTCCAGCGGCCGGCTACACCAAACCGGCCAATGCCCGGATGCTGGAAAGCATTCGCTCTACCGGCTGCGCGCCGCTGTCGAACTGGATTTACCTGGCCGACAAAGGCACTTTCAGCGTTCGCAAATGGGTGCGTGATTCGGACACGAACAGGAACTGCCTTTTCCTGACATACACCGATGCGCAAATGGCCGAACTGCGCAACCTGGTTGCCTGCTGGCTTGAGCTGGCGATTGTTGAGGGTCTGTCTCTCACTGAGAGCCAATCGCGCCGCCTGTGGTTCATCATGGATGAACTCGATAGCCTGGGCCGGATTATGAGCCTGCGAGCTGGCCTGACGAAGTTGCGCAAGTACGGCGGCGTATGTGTTTCGGGCCTGCAGACCATCGCGCAGCTGCGCAGTACCTACGGCCACGATGAGGCGCAAACGCTCCTGTCCTGCATGACGACAAAACTCATTTTGAAAGCCGGCGACGGCGAGACAGCGAAATACTTTGAGAACGAAATTGGGCAGCAGGAAGTCGAGCGGGAAGAAGTCAGCGAAGGCACTAGCAGCAAGGTTGGTGACTTCGGATCGTCCAGCGAAAACAAGAGCGTTCGCAGGACCACTCAAGCGGCGGTCATGGCCTCACAAATCACTGGCCTGGACAACCTGCAAGGCTACCTGATGTTGACTGGCCAGCCCATCGCAAAAATCCAACTGGCCTATGTCCCGATGCCAGATATTAACGCCCCATACGAAGCGAAGTAAGGACGCCAAAAATGAACCCACAAGCAGCATTTAAAACGCTCCTGGTTGTCCTCGCTATCGGCGCCGTTAGTGGCTATGGCGAATGGCAGAAAGTCTACGGCGGCACACCGGCCGAGCGGTTAGCAAAGGAACTGGCCAGCTGTATCGCAGCAGGCAGGCTCGCCACCTATCAAAAAGGTGGGTGGGGTGGAGCAAGTGCCGACGCGAGCAACCAGAAGGCTGAGGCCGCGTGTCAGAAGCAAGTGCAGGCCAAATTCGCCAATAGCGATCTGCCGGCCTACCTTTCGCAATCGAAATAAGAACGACCGTCGCCCGGTCGGGTAACCGGGCAAACAACTTCTAGGAGCTTCACAATGAATTCGTTTAAACTGTTTATACCATTATCGCAGCATCCCTTTTCGCCGTCGCCACTGCATCGGCCGCACCGAAGCCAGAAAAAGACCTGAGCCTGAAATTTGATGACAAATACAAGCCTGGCCAGCTGCTGGTTACGGCTGTAGCTAACAACGCGGCGGCTGTCGGCGTCGTCCCTGGTGATGTGCTGCTGAAAGTGTGAACGATGCCGGCCAGTGCTGCCCATGCTGCGCAGATCGAGAGCCAGGGCAAGAACAAAGAAATGTGCGGCCCGGTGAAAACGAGACTCGACGTATCGACCATCGTTGCCCCGTTTGTAATGCACGGATCAAAGGCCGGATACGAGCTTGAAAACACCATGAAGTTCAGACACAAGAACGGGAAAGGGTTCACGGTAAAGCTGGCAGATACCAACTAAGCCGGCATCGTTAAAAACACCTAACGCTCACGGTTCGCCCTGGTCGTTTTTACTTCATAATGACTCCAAAGAGGAAGGGTTCGATATGTCAAAAAGTCTAGAAGAATGGCTCCTTGTCCCGGCGAACAAAGCGGCTGTTGACGCGGCTGTCGAAGCATCGAATGCCGATCCGGCTTACGTGATGAAAGTATTGGAGGCGCGAAGAGAGGCGCTTCGGGAAAAAAAACAACTCGACGAAGAAATTCGCCTGCGGCACGGCCGCATAGTAAAGCTCCTGGAAGGGCCGCAGGGAGAATGGATACGGGAGAAAGCCCACGAACAGATCGACAAGTGGGAGCGCAACCAGCTTTGCCATCCTCGCTACGTGTGTCAGTGGCGTAAGTGGTTGGCAATGCCGGCGTCGTTTCTTGAAGCGGCTGTTTTGCGTACGGATGACATAGGCGTGTCGATGCGCCAGAATTCACCATTCTCACATTCATGGAACCTAGTCGAGCCAGAAGTTAGTAGCGGAGTCCAAAATGCCTAAAAATCTTGACTATTGGCTTACCCAGATAACACCAGACATTAGGAAGCCGGCAGATGGGAGAGTCAGAAGCACGGAAGAATTGATATTAGGGGCCGAGAGTAGGGCGGCGGTTTCAGCGGCGGTTCTGCGTGCGGTAGAACGGGCCGATGCACTAGGGTTGCCACGCGCTTACAAGGAACTACCGTCAGAGGTGACGACTCCATCGCCGGCTGCGGTTCCTGGGCCTGGCTGCAGCTCAAATTGAGTGTGAAGCCACTCAAATGAGTGACCTGCTAGTCAAAAACGCTTCGATTTTCTTCAAAAAGATAAGACTTTTTCAAGATTATTAGTCGAATTGAGTGATTCTGAGAAACCTAAAGGTATTATCGCCAGCTGCTGCTCCTGAACCTTGGTTGCAGCTCAAATTGAGTGTGAAGTCACTCAAAATGAGTGATCTGCTACTCAAAAACCCTTCGATTCCCCTCAAAAAGATAATACTTTGTCAATATTATTAGTCGAATTGAGTGATTCTGAGAAATCCACGGGTATCATCGCCGGCTGCTGCTCCTGAACCTTGGCTGCAGCTCAAATTGAGTGTGAAGTTATTCAAAATGAGTGATCTGCTACTCAAAAACCCTTCGATTCCTTCAAAAAGATAAGACTTTGTCAACATTATTAGTCGAATTGAGTGATTCTGAGAAAACCACGGGCATCATCGCTGGCTGCTGCTCGGGGAAAGTCGCAGAGAGTGATAGACCGATTGACTAAAAGGATAAGAACAATCTAACCAGGTCGGCCAAGGTCGAGCCTGATTTGCTCCGTAATACAGGGTTCATCCTTCAATTCAGTCCGTAAGGCGTTCAAGATCAGGCCGGGACCACCGGCCAGGTTCCCTAGACTGGCCTGCAGCTGGTCGGCTCGCAAAGCGAGCGACCGTAACCGGGCAATCTCCCATAGCAGCGTCTTTACATCCTTGGAATCGTTGCGTGCCTGGATCGCCTGCAGCTCGGCGCGGGTCAGTTTTCGTTTAAAGCGCATAGGTCAATACCTGGTCAGCCGGTCGCGCCGCCCCGGCCCGGTTGGGTGCTAGGTTAGCCGCAAAATCTTTCAATCCTTGTTCTTTCTGTCGAGCTGGGCGCCGCGGTGCTTTGAAATCCAGAAATCGGGCCGCAGAGGCGTTTTTGAAGGCTAGGATGCGCCCAGTATCACTTGATCGAAGAAAACGCCTCCTGTGCTCGCTTCGCGACTCTTGGGGGCCAATTAAATCGAATCCTAACCTCGCTTGTTGGCCTAAGCCCTTCCTTTTGGCGTAAACCATGCTGACGTTGATCAGTGCCAACGTGGTCGTAGTCCTTCCAGGTGATGCCTCGTTTCCTGTAGACCGCTTTTTGTCTACTTATGTTACCGCTTGGGATTTGTTGGCTGTAGCGTTCCGGTTCTGAGTTCTACGCGCCTTGGCGCGTTCTAAGCCCGCTGGCGGGCTGTCGACAAAGGGGAGGGGGAGCCGACTTGTTCGGGGGAACCCCGAAGGGGTGCCCCGGCCGCAGGCCGCTTGTCTGAATCGCGTTATCTTTTTCCACAGTCTGCGGCCCTCGCGCTATAGGTAAAAATATAAAGGAATCATTAAAGGCAATACCTTACAGGTTT
>Ga0265798_10007251_pt1 | contig 14381 bp, 14 predicted proteins | sample P3T30metagenome_FD_192430 | JGI IMG/M metagenome (GOLD analysis project Ga0265798, IMG submission 192430) | Plant litter microbial communities from East Loma Ridge, Irvine, California - P3 T30 | ecosystem: Environmental > Terrestrial > Plant litter > Unclassified | place: USA: California...
GCCCCTTATAGAGCAACCGAGGTCCTGCTTGCGGCAAGCGCCGGACATTCTATAGATATCGCCCGAACCCCCGACACTCCGATTAGTTCAGGAACAGCCGATGATCCGCCGCCCACGCACCGCGATTCTGCTTTCGCTCGCGCTCATCGCTCCGCTCGCACTCGGCGCATGCGGTCATAAGGGCGGCCGCCCGCAAGGCGCGGACCTTGCGGCATCCAAGGTCACGACGATCGGCGTCAACGCCTATCTGTGGCGCGCAAGCCTCGACACGCTGAGCTTCATGCCGCTGCTCCAGACCGATTCCAACGGCGGCGTGATCGTCACCGACTGGTACATCAACCCCGCCGCGCCGACCGAGCGCGTCAAGGTGACGGTGACGATCCTCGACCAGGATCTGCGTGCCGATGCCTTGCGCGTTGCGTCGCTGCGGCAGGTCAACCAGGGCGGCCAGTGGGTCGCGGCACCGGTCCAGGCATCGACCGTCCAGAAGCTCGAAGACATCATCCTCACGCGCGCCCGCGATTTGCGCCGCGCTGCCGTAACCCAGTAGGAATACCCAACTCATGGCGTCACGCTTCAATGCGCTGAAGGCGGACGCGGCTTGGCAGAAGGTGTGGGACGACCGCCGCACCTTCGCCGCGCGTGACGACAGTCCCAAGCCGCGTTCCTATGTTCTTGAAATGTTCCCCTATCCGTCGGGGAAGATCCACATGGGGCACGTCCGCAACTATACGATGGGCGACGTGCTCGCGCGGTTCCGCCGGATGCAGGGGATGGAAGTCCTCCATCCGATGGGCTGGGACGCGTTCGGCATGCCCGCCGAGAATGCGGCCATGGAGAAGGGCATCCACCCGGGCGGCTGGACCCGCGACAATATCGCGACGATGAAGGCGCAGCTGAAGCGGCTGGGCTTTGCGCTCGACTGGACGCGTGAGCTGGCGACGTGCGAGCCCGACTATTACGGGCACGAGCAGGCGCTGTTCCTCGAGCTGTTCCGCCATGGCCTCGTCTATCGCAAGGAATCCTCGGTCAATTGGGATCCGGTCGACATGACCGTGCTCGCCAACGAACAGGTGATCGACGGGCGCGGCTGGCGTTCGGGCGCTTTGGTCGAGCGGCGCAAGCTGTCGCAGTGGTTCTTGAAGATCACCGATTTCGCGGACGAGCTGCTCGAAGGTTTGGGCGCGCTTGAGCATTGGCCTGACAAGGTCAAGCTGATGCAGGAGAATTGGATCGGGCGCAGCCGCGGCTTGCAGTTCCGCTTCAGCCTGTCCGACGGCGGGTCGGTCGAGGTCTTCACTACCCGCCCCGACACGATGTTCGGGTCGAGCTTCGTCGCAGTCGCGGCGGATCACCCGATCGCGCAGGCGCTCGCCGAGCGTAGCCCCGAAGCGGCCGAGTTCATCGCTTTGTGCAAGCGCGGCGGCACCACTGCAGCCGAGATGGACACGCAGGAAAAGCTCGGCTTCGACACCGGGCTGACCGCGCAGCATCCGTTCGATGCCGACCTTCAGCTCCCCGTCTACATCGCCAACTTCGTGCTGATGGAATATGGCACCGGCGCGGTGTTCGGCGTTCCAGCGCATGACCAGCGCGACCTTGATTTCGCGCGCAAATACAATCTGCCGGTCCGCCGCGTCGTATCCGATGGCGACGTCACCGATCCGCTGTTCACCGGGAATACCGCTTATACCGGCCCCGGCACGCTGGTGAATTCGCACTTCCTCGACGGCATGGACATCGAGGACGCCAAGCGCGCGGTCATCACGCGCGCCGAGGATGGCGGCTGGGGCACCGGATCGACCGTGTTCCGCCTGCGCGACTGGGGCGTCAGCCGCCAGCGCTATTGGGGCACGCCGATCCCGATCATCCATTGCGACGCGTGCGGCGCAGTGCCCGTGCCCGCGGACCAGCTCCCCGTCGTGCTGCCCGAGGACGTCAGCTTCGACATCCCCGGCAACCCGCTCGACCGGCATCCGACGTGGAAGAACGTCCCCTGCCCGTCGTGCGGCGGTGCCGCGCGGCGCGAGACCGACACGCTCGACACGTTCGTCGATTCCTCCTGGTATTTCATTCGCTTCGCCAGCCAGCCCAAGGACAAGCCGTTCGACCGCGCGGTCGCCGAGCAATGGCTGCCGGTCGCGCAATATATCGGCGGGGTGGAACATGCGATCCTCCACCTGCTCTACGCGCGCTTCTGGACGCGCGCGCTGCGGCATATCGGGATGCTCGACGTAGCGGAGCCGTTTGCCGGGCTGTTCACCCAAGGCATGGTCACGCACGAGACCTATAGTCGCCAGGTGACCGAGACCGGCACCGACGGCACCGACACGATCACCAAGCCCTTGTGGCTGTCGCTCGACGACATCGACAAACGCGGCGACGGCTATGTCGAACGCGCGACCGGCGAGGCAGTCACCGTCGGCCGCATCGAGAAGATGTCGAAGTCAAAGAAGAACACCGTCGACCCGACCGGTATCGTCGACCAATATGGCGCGGACGCGACACGCTGGTTCATGCTCTCGGACTCCCCGCCCGAGCGCGACTTGCCGTGGAGCGAAAGCGGGATCGAAGGCTCGTGGCGCTTCATCCAGCGCGTGTGGCGGCTGTTCGACGGCGACAAGAGCACGAATGGTGGCACCGATGCCCCGCTCGACCGCAAGCTTCACCAGACAATCGCGGGAATCGCGGTCGATATCGAAGCGCTTGCGTTCAACAAGGCGGTCGCCAAGCTGTTCGAGCTGGTCAACGCAATCGAACGCGCCGCCCCCTCAGCCTCGCGCGACACCGCGATCGCGACGCTGATGCGGCTCGTCGCCCCGATGGCGCCGCACATCGCGGAGGAAGCCTGGGCCGCCGCAGGAAACGAAGGCCTGATCGCCGATGCACCCTGGCCCGAGGTCGACCCCGCGCAGCTGGTCGAGGACGAAGTCACGATCGCGGTGCAGATCAACGGCAAGCTCCGCGACACGCTGGTCATGCCCAAAGGCACCCCGCGCGACGTGCTCGAAGCCGCCGCGCTCGCGTCGGACAAGATCGTCCGCGCGCTCGAAGGCAAGACCCCGCGAAAGGTCATCGTCGTGCCCGACCGTCTCGTGAACCTCGTCGCATGACGCGCGCGTTCCCCATCCTCCTGGCGGCCAGCGCGCTCGCCCTGAGCGGCTGTGGCCTGCGTCCGCTTTATTCGGGCGGCAGCACGGGTACGGTCGCGACGACGCTCGCACAGGTCGATGTCGCGCCGATCGAGGGCAAGGCGGGCTGGCTGATGGGCAACGCGCTCCGCGACCGCCTGCACACCGGACAGGGCGTGACGCCGCGCTACCGCCTCGAGATCAAGCTGGACGACAAGATCATCGGCCTCGGCATCCGGCGCGACGACAGTATCTCGCGCGAACGTCGGACGTTGCGCGCGCGCTATCAGCTGGTCGATCTCAGCAACGGTGCGGTGCTGCTCGACGCCGCGGCACGATCGGACGCGGGCATCGACTCGGTTCGCTCCGAATATGGCACGATCGCGGCGGAAAACACCGCGCTTGAACGCCTCTCGCAGATCGTCGCGGATCAGATCGTCACGCGCGTCGCCACCTATGTCAGCCGTTCGGGCGACCGTGCGGCGCGCTGACGCCACCCGGCTGCACCCCGCGTGAAAGCCAGCCTCAACCAACTGACCCGCGCGATCGATGCGGTCAGCCCGGACGTGCGGCTGTACGTCCTCTACGGCCCCGATGAAGCGGGCGCTCGCGACGTCGCGAACCGCTTGGCGCGCGCGCTCGGCCCCGAGGCGGAACGGGTCGATCTCGATCCGGGCCAGATCAAGGCCAACCCCGGCCTGCTCGCCGACGAAGCCGCGTCGCTCTCGCTGTTCGGGACCGCACGCCACATCCGCATCGCAGGCGCCGGCGAGGAAAGCGTTGCCGCCTGCACACTGCTGCTTGCGGCCGAACGCGGCGGCAACCCGGTGGTCGTCATCGCCCCCAGCGCCAAGGCGTCGTCAGGCCTCGTCAAGCTCGCGACCGCCGAACCGCGCGCGATGGTCTGCGCTTTCTATGTCCCCGATGCGGGCGAAGCCGACAAACTCGCCACCAGCATCGCGCGCGAACAGGGCCTGCGCACCACCGGATCGACCGCCGCGCGCATCGCAGTGGCAGCGGGCGGCGACCGCGCGGTGATGAGCCGCGAGCTCGAGAAGATCGCGCTGTTCCTGGATGCAGCACCCGAACGCCCGCGCGAACTCGACGATACGACCCTCGACGCAATCGGCGCAGACCTTGGCGATTCCGAAATCTCGCGCGCGATCGAGGCGGCGATCGATGGCGGGCCGGACCGTCTCGCGGACGAACTCGCACGCCTCGCAGTCGCGGGCAGTTCGCCGATCCCGCTACTTCGGCAACTGGTGCGCCGCCTGATGACGTTGGCCGAACTGCGCGCCGAGATCGATGGCGGCGCGAACGCCAACACGCTGATGGAACGCGTCTTCTTTCGCGAACGGGCGGCCACTACGCGCGCGTTGCGGATCTGGTCCGCGCCCGCGATCAGCGCCGCGATCGATCGCATCCGCCGCGCCGAACGCGCGACGATGGCACCGCACAATGCGGGCAGCGTGTTAGCCGATCATGCGATCGTCGCGGTCGCGCGCATTGCGGCGCGCCAGAACAGCTGACCCGGCGTCAGAGCCGCTCGCCGGTCAGCCGCTGGCATACCATGTCGAGCTGATCGAGCGTCGAATAGCTCAGCGTCAGCGTGCCCCCCTTGGGCCCGTAATTGACCCGGACACCGAGCCCGAGCAAATCGCCAAGCTGATGCTCCAGTGCCGCCAGGTCGGGATCGCGCCCTGCCCCGTCGCCGCGGCTCTCCGAGTCACGCTGTGCTGGCTTGGACGCCCGCACCAGCTTCTCCGTGTCGCGCACCGACAATCCGCGATCGACGACCTTGTCCGCGAGCGCCTCGACATCGGGAGCGCCGATCAGCGCGCGCGCATGACCCATGGTCAACTTGCCGTGCAGCACGCGTTCCTGCACCTGCCGTGGCAATTCGAGCAGCCGCAACAGATTGGCGATATGGCTGCGCGACTTGTGGACCAGCTTGCCGAGCGCATCCTGCGTATGCCCGAAATCAGCAATCAGCCGCTGATACGCTTCCGCTTCTTCGATCGCATTAAGGTCCTGCCGCTGGATATTCTCGACCAGCGCAACTTCCAGTGTCTGCGTATCGTCAAAATCACGGACGATCACCGGCACTTCATGCAGCCGTGCGCGCTGTGCAGCCCGCCAGCGGCGTTCGCCCGCGACGATCTGATAGCCCGTGCCATGCGGCCGAACGACGATCGGCTGGATCAGTCCGCGCTGCGCGATCGACTGCGCCAGTTCCTCCAGCGCGCTTTCCTCGAAGTGACGACGCGGCTGGCCCGGATGCGGGGTCAGCGACCCGACCGGCAGCGACCGGATCCCCGGAGACGTGCCCGTCTGCGCCCCGCCGACCGGCTCCTCGCGTGCGAGGTCGCCCATCAGGGCATTCAGGCCCCTGCCAAGCCCGGAACGGGGTTTCGGCCGGGACAATGGGGTGGGTGCGTCGGTCATGCGGCTCTGGCTGGCTGAGGGGCGATCTGGTTCGGCAGGCGGTCGATCATCTCACGGGCAAGCGCGATATACGCCTCCGATCCCAGGCACCGATGGTCGTAGATCAACGCGGGAAGACCGTGGCTCGGTGCTTCCGACAGGCGGACGTTGCGCGGGATCACGGTCTCGAACACGACCTTCCCCAGCACCGCGCGCACGTCGGTCGCGACCTGCTCGGTCAGCCGGTTGCGACGATCGTACATCGTCAGCGCCACCCCCATGATCGACAGGCCCGGATTGAACCGCTCGCGGATCCGCTCGACCGTGTTGAGCAACTGGCTGAGCCCTTCGAGCGCGAAGAACTCGCACTGAAGCGGTACCAGCAGCGAATTGCTCGCGACGAGCGCATTGAGCGTCAGCAAACCAAGCGACGGCGGGCAATCAATCAGCACCACGTCCCAACGATGGTCGGACCGTGCCAGCGCACGGGACAGGCGGTGGGTCCGCTCCTCATACTCCACGAGCTCGATTTCCGCCCCGGACAGGTCAACCGTCGCCGGCACGACATCAAGCAGCGGAACGACGGTTGATACCGCAGCGGCTTCGATCGTCACTTCGCCAAGCAGGATATCGTAGGTCGAATGCAGCCGATCCGCACGGCTGATGCCCAGACCGGTCGATGCATTCCCCTGCGGATCGAGGTCAAGCAACAGCACCCGCAACCCCGTCGCCGCAAGCGCGGTGCCGAGATTGATCGCTGTGGTGGTCTTCCCCACACCGCCTTTTTGGTTCGCGATCGCAATGACGTTCATCGACGTGTCACCCCTGATGCGAGTACGATCATCGACGTCGGGTCGGTGATGCTATGTTCCACGTGAAACATACCATGCCATGTCTTCTGCGCACTGGCCACCTCTTCCAGCGCAGACTTGCCCTTTGGAAGGATCCACCGAGTGTTTATCGTGGCGGATCGTGCGCACCAGTCGAACAGATTGTCGAGCGATGCGACCGCCCGGGCGGTGATCACATCTGCCGGAACTGCGACCGCCTCTACGCGGGCGCAATGGACCTGCACCCGCGCTGCATCCAAATCGAGTGCTCGGACCACATCGGACAGGAAGGTGGCCCGACGACGTCGCGGTTCGACCAAACTGATCTGATACGTCCCTAATATCGCAAGGACGATCCCCGGAAATCCGGCACCGCTACCGACGTCCAGCCAATGACCCGCATCGGGTGCATGGGTCAGTAGCTGGGCTGAATCGACGATGTGACGATCCCAGATATGGTCGACCGTCGATGGCGCGATCAGGTTTTGCAGGCGCGTTTCGGTGACGACATGGTCGACCAATACCCCCAGTCGATCGACCGCCGCGTCCCCATGCCGTTCGGCAATCCACGCTTTTGCTTCGTCCTCGGTCACGCTGCTCTCCTCCGGACATGAAGCAGGATCGCAGTCAGCGCGGCTGGCGTGATGCCGCGGATCCGCCCTGCCCCACCCAGCGTTGCCGGTCGAGCCGCCGTCAGTCGTTCGATCATTTCCGTCGATAACCCCGCAATCGCATCAAAGGCGAGATCCGTAGGAAGCAGGATCGTGTCGTTCGCGCGCAACGCGATCACCTCCTGCTCCTGCCGCTCGACATAAGGCGCGTAGCGCGCGTCCTCGGCTGCCTCGCTGCTGACGTCTGTCGCGATGGCGTCACTCAGCTGAGGCACCACCATATCAAGCGTGACCCCGGCAACCCGCAGCCATTCCGCGCCGCTGCGGATCTCGGGATTGGCTTCGATCGGTGCGCCACGATCCCGCAGGACAGTGCTCGATACCTTCTGGTCGAGAACCTTCGCAACATGCGCGAGCTGTTCTTGCCGGGCCCGCATGCGCGCCTGCCGGGTCGATCCGAGACACCCCAGGGCGTCGGCAACTCCCGACAGGCGGGTTTCGGCATTGTCAGCGCGAAGCCGCAGACGGAACTCCGCGCGCGCGGTCAGCATCCGATACGGCTCGGTAATCCCCTGCAAGACGAGATCGTCGATCATGACGCCGAGGTAGCTGGAGGCACGATCGAGCACCAACGTCGCTCCATCCATCGCCCGCGCGGCCGCGTTGATCCCCGCCACCAGTCCCTGCCCCGCGGCTTCCTCATAGCCTGTCGTCCCATTGATCTGCCCGCAACAGAACAAGCCAGGCATCTCCCGCACCTCGAGCGTCGGCAAAAGAGCGCGCGGGTCGATATGATCATATTCCACCGCATAGCCGGGCGCGAGGATCGTCGTGTGTTCGAGGCCCGGGATCGTCGCGATCATCGCCTGCTGGATATCGACCGGTAGCGAAGTCGAGATGCCATTGGGATAGACGGTATGATCATCCAGGCCCTCCGGCTCGAGAAAGATCTGATGCCCATCGCGGTCACCAAAGCGGTGGATCTTGTCCTCGATCGAAGGGCAATAGCGCGGCCCCTGCCCGGCGATGTCCCCGCCAAACAGCGGGGAGCGATCCAGGCCCGTGCGGATGGCGTCATGGGTTGCGGGCGTGGTGCGCGTGATCGCACAGTGCACCTGCGGCAGAATGCGCGACGGTGACGCAGGCGACATCGTCCAGGGGTCGGTGTCGCTGGGCTGTTTCGCGAGCGCCGCCCAATCGATCGTTCGACCGTCCAACCGAGGGGGCGTTCCGGTCTTGAGCCGAGCCATCGGCAATTGTGCGGCATAGAGTTGCGCTGCAAGCTCAGAGGCGGCTGCTTCACCGAGCCGCCCGCCCACGCTTCTGTCTTCGCCGCAGAACATCCGTGCGCCCAGGAATGTGCCTGTTGCCAGCACCACCGATCGAGCTCGAAGGCGTCGACCGTCCGCTAGTGTCACCCCGGTAACGGTCTCCGCGTCGTCGATGACCAGCGCGACCACCTCCCCTGCCACGATATGCAGGCACGGTTGTTCCGCAAGCATCTCCTGAATGGCGGCTGCGTAGCGCTTGCGATCTGCCTGGACGCGCGGACCTTGTACCGCTGCGCCCTTGCTGCGGTTGAGCATGCGATAATGGATGCCTGCGCGATCGGTCGCACGGCCGATCAAGCCGTCGAACGCATCGACCTCGCGTACGAGATGTCCTTTGCCGAGCCCCCCGATCGCAGGGTTGCACGACATCGCGCCGATCTTGCTTGCGTCGAAACTGATCAAGGCAGTTTGCGCACCACGTCGCGCCGACGCGGCTGCCGCCTCGGTCCCGGCGTGACCGCCGCCGACGACGATAACATCGAACTGTTCCATACCGTCTCGCTAGGTCGATGCGCGCTCGCTGTCAAAACGTTCCACGTGGAACATCACTTGCCGATGCAGAAACGACTGAAGATTGAGTCGAGCACATTCTCGATCCCGCTGCGTCCGGTGATCTGATCGAACAGCCGCAAGGTCGCGCGTACCTCTTCGGCGATGACGAGCAGATCGCGCTGATGCTGCGCTGCAACCAGGTGAATGGTGCAGGTGCGAAGCAACGCGCGCTGCCGCGCATTGATCGTCAGTCCGTCCTCTTGCGGGAGTAGGCGCGCAGCACGCCGTTCGATCTCACCCCAAAGCGCGTCGATCCCGACGCCCGACTTTGCCGCGATCTCCAGACGCCCGGGTGGGACATGCGCCCGTGACGGCAGGTCGGAACGTGCGTGAACCAGCAGATAATCGTCGCGATCCGGTGCGGAATCGTCGAGCCACAGCACGATATCGGCGCCCGCCATCGCCAATATGGCGCGTTCTACGCCGATTTTCTCGATTTCATCCCCCGGATCGTCGGTCAGTCCGGCAGTATCGGTAACCGTGTAGGCAATCCCCCGCCGGACCACCGACGCCTCGATCCGGTCGCGCGTCGTCCCCGATATGGCGGAGACGATCGCCACGTCCCGACCAGTCAACGCATTGAGCAACGTGGATTTTCCGCTGTTGGGCGGGCCAGCGATGACCACCCGCACACCATCGTGCAACCGCTCGACCGGGGGTGCTGCGAGCAAACGGTCGATCGCCTGTGCAATGATCGCAATCTTCGCGACTGTCCGCTCGACCGGCACGTCGCTGACGTCATCTTCGTCCGAAAAGTCCAGCGCCGCCTCGATCTCCGCCGCAATCGCCACCAACGCGTTGGTCCAGCGCTCGATTTCCGCCCGCAGCCCGCCCTCGGCAATACGCAAAGCCGCCTTGCGCTGGCCTTCCGTCTGCGCGGCGAGCAGATCGCCAAGCCCCTCCGCCTCGGTAAGATCGATCCGCCCGTTCGCCAGCGCACGCCGGGTGAATTCCCCCGCATCCGCCAGCCGCGTAGCCGGGAAACAGCCGATCGCAGCCTCGACCGCAGCAACGACCGCGCGTCCGCCATGTACATGAAACTCGACCAGATCTTCGCCCGTAGCGGTCATCGGCCCAGGGAAATACAGCACGATCGCGCGGTCGAGCAACGCGTTGCACTCAGGGTGCCGCAACGCCCGAACCGAAGCACGCCGCGGTGCCGGGACAGAGCCCGCGAGCGCGGTCGCCACGCCTCGCGCCCCTGCCCCACTGACCCGCACGATCGCGATCGCCGCGGGAGGCGCACCGCTTGATGTCGCGTAGATCGTCGCGTCGCCCGTCACTTCTTGGTCGCGGTCTCGAACATCTGACGCCACATCGCCATCCCGGCATCGCCCATCGGCATCCAGCTGCGCATCACGGTTTCGAGCATCTCGGGCGCGACCGAGCCGTCCATCGAGTTCGTCAGCATCTGGAGGTATTTATCATGCACCGGCGCCATGTCCGGCAACCCCATGAACCGCCGTGCTTCCTCGGGCGTGCATTCGACTTCGACGTTGATCTTCATCGTGGCTTCTCCGTCCGAGCCGGCAAGCCGCCGCGCTACATGGTCGAGCCGTTATGCGCGCGATCGGGGCCCGACCGCAACGCCCCTGCGTCTTTCAGCGGTATGAGCAGCGTCAGCACGCTGGCCTCGGGAATCGGTGAGCATTCGCGCAGGAAAGGCACCCACTCCCGGCAATGTCCTCGCGCCGCCGGAAGGCAGACACGGCTGCATGACAAGATCATGCAGCCGCACGAAAGATTACTGGTTCATGCTTTCGAAGAAGTCTTCGTTGGTCTTCGAATTCTTCATCTTGTCGAGCAGGAACTCCATCGAGTCGATCGTGCCCATCTGCATGAGGATGCGGCGAAGGACCCACATCTTCGAGAGCTTGCTCTGGTCGACCAGCAACTCTTCCTTGCGCGTGCCGGACTTGCCGACGTCGAGCGCGGGGAAGATGCGCTTGTCCGCGACCTTGCGGTCGAGCACGATTTCGGAGTTACCCGTGCCCTTGAATTCCTCGAAGATCACTTCGTCCATGCGGCTGCCGGTATCGATCAGCGCGGTCGCGATGATCGAGAGCGACCCACCCTCCTCGATGTTGCGCGCGGCACCGAAGAAACGCTTCGGGCGCTGGAGCGCGTTCGCATCGACACCGCCGGTCAGCACCTTGCCCGACGACGGCACGACGGTGTTGTAGGCGCGACCGAGACGCGTGATCGAGTCGAGCAGGATCACGACGTCCTTCTTGTGTTCGACCAGGCGCTTGGCCTTTTCGATCACCATTTCGGCGACCTGGACGTGGCGCGTCGCGGGTTCGTCGAAGGTCGAGCTGACCACCTCGCCCTTGACCGAGCGCTGCATGTCGGTGACTTCCTAGGGGCGTTCGTCGATCAGCAGGACGATCAGGAACACTTCGGGGTGGTTGTCGGTGATCGCCTTGGCGATGTTCTGGAGCATCACCGTCTTGCCGACGCGCGGGGGGGCGACGATCAGCGTGCGCTGGCCCTTGCCCTGTGGTGAGATGATGTCGATGACGCGCGCCGACTTGTCCTTGACGGTCGGATCGGACGGATCGAGCGTGAGCTTCTGCTCGGGATAGAGCGGCGTGAGGTTGTCGAAGTTGACGCGGTGGCGGACCGCATCGGGATCGTCGAAATTGACCGCGGTGAGGCGGACCAGTGCGAAATAGCGTTCGCCGTCCTTCGGCCCGCGGATCTCGCCTTCGACGGTGTCACCGGTGCGCAGGCCAAATTTGCGGACCTGATTGGGTGAAATGTAGATGTCGTCCGGACCCGCGAGATAGTTCGCCTCGGGGCTGCGCAGGAAGCCGAAACCGTCGGGAAGCACCTCGATCGTGCCGAGGCCCATGATCTGCTCGCCCTGCTCGGCCTGGACCTTGAGGATCGCGAACATCAGGTCCTGCTTGCGCAGCGTCGACGCGCTCTCGATGCCGAGTTCCTCGGCCATCGCGACCAGCTCGGCTGGCTTCTTGTTCTTCAGGTCTTTGAGATGCATTTCGGGCGTCCGGAGCATGGAGATGCGAAGGAGGAGCTTCAGTCGGCGAAAGGTACGCGACGATGCTTGAGGAAGGATACAGTAGCCGAACGGCGCGAAGCCGACGCACTACGATACCCCCGCCAGATACGACCGTCCCGGGAAGGCGTCAAGGCGCGACGTTCGGGCGAGACGTTGGCCGGGGGTCGCGTCAGAAGGGCTGGACGATCGCCAGGATCACGATGAAGGTCACCAGCACCGCGGGGACCTCGTTGATCATGCGCAACTGCCGCCCGGTCATCGTCGGTTTGCCCGCCGCGAGCTTGCGCGCATAGCCGACCGCCCAGCCGTGATAGCCGGTGAGGATCACCACCAGCAGCAGTTTGAGATGCAGCCAGCCGAGCCCTGCCCCGCCCGAGAACAGTCCGGCGTTGGCGGCGAGCACCAGCCCGAGCACCCACACGACGATCATCGCGGGGGTGAGGATGATATTGCGGATCTTGGCCTCGCGCTCGACCCACAGCCCCGCATCGCCGCCCGAACCGGCGAGCGCCTCCTGATGATAGACGAGGTAGCGCGGCAGCATGAACAGCCCCGCCATCAAGAAGATCACGAAGATCAGATGCGCCGCCTTGACCCAGAGATAGGCGTTGCCGAGCATTCCAGCCATCATGCGTTCCGTACAAAGGCGAGCAATTGCTCGACATGCGCGATCGGCGTGTCCTGCAGGATGCCGTGGCCGAGATTGAAGACGTGCGGGCGGCCTTCGAACGCCTTGAGGATCCGCGTAGCCGCCGCCTCGAGATCGCGCCCGCCCGCGATCAGCGCGAGCGGGTCGAGATTGCCCTGGACCGGCATGCCCTCGGGCAGGTTCGCCGCGGCCCATTCGGGGTTGATCGTCTCGTCGACACCGACCGCATACACGCCGGTTTCGCGCGCATAGCTCGGCAATTTTTCCCCGGCCCCCTTCGGAAAGCCGATCACCGGTACGCCCGGGTGCCGCGCATGAAGCGCGGACACGATCGCCGCATTGGGCGCGATCACCCAGCGTTCGAATTGCGCGGGGCTGAGGCTGCCCGACCAACTGTCGAACAATTGCACCGCCTCGACGCCCGCGATGATCTGCTTCGACAGATAATCGACGGTCGAGGTGACGATCGCGTCGATGATCTCGCCGAACGCCTTCGGGTCGGCATAAGCGAAGCGCCGGGTCTCGCTCTGGTCGCGGCTGCCCTTGCCCGCGACCATATAGGTCGAGACGGTCCAGGGGCTCCCTGCAAAGCCGAGGAAGGTCGTTTCGCTCCCCAGCATCGCCGCGACCTGCCGGACCGTCTCATAGACCGGCTCCAGCCGTTCCGGGGCCTGTTCGAGCGACGACAGTGCATGGTCGACCAGCGGCGGAGTCAAAGCGGGCCCCTCGCCGACGCCGAAGGTCAGCCCCTGCCCGAGCGCTGCCGGGACCATCAGGATGTCGGAAAACAGGATCGCGCCGTCGAACCCGAAGCGGCGGATCGGTTGAATCGTCACTTCCGCCGCCGCTGCGCTGTCATTCACCAGCGCGAGGAATCCGCCCTTTTCGGCGCGCAACGCCCGGTATTCGGGCAAATATCGCCCGGCCTGCCGCATCAGCCAGATTGGCGGAACGGCCTGGCGTTGCCCTTTCAGCGTCGCGAGCAACGGCTTGAACGGTGCCTCGGACAGGGGTCCGGCGAGAGTCGGTTCGGGAAGGATCGCTGATCCCCTCTTCAATAAGAGTCTAGATTCTTAGGAGGTAATAAGGGTTGTTGGTCGGTGGGAGTCGGGGCTTAGGCAATTGTCCCGGAAATGCCAACAGGTCGGGCTGAATCGCAAGCCCGGTTCAGCGAGACGATCGGCGATTCCATCCCCATGATTCACAGGCTGTGGATAAATCGGGGGGCTGTGCACGCGATTGTGGAAAACTCAGGGCTTTTCCACCGTTCGCGGCGGCTTTGCGCGGGTGGGAAGTTACGCTAGCGGTTATCCCCATGTTATCCACAGGCCTTTGCCAGGGACGCGGCTGATGCGGCTTCACCTCCACCTTCTGTCCGATTCCACCGGCGAGACGCTCGAGAACATCGCCAAGGCGGCGCTCGCGCAATATGACGACGTCGAGACGATCCGGCATTTCTGGCCGATGGTGCGGACCGAGGCGCATCTCGAGCGGATCCTGCAGGAGATTTCGCAGAATCCGGGCCTCGTGCTGTTCACGCTGGTCAACAGCGCGACCCGCGCGACGCTCGAGACGCGGTGTCGCACGTTGGGGTTACCCGCGGTCGCGCCACTGGACGGCGTGACGGGGGCTTTGTCCGGGTTGCTCGGTCAGGCCGCCAAGGCCCGCCCGGGGCGTCAGCACGTGCTGGATGCCGCCTATTTCGCGCGGGTCTACGCGATCCAGTTCACGATCGCGCATGACGACGGCATCCTGGCCGAGGATTGGGAGGAAGCCGACATCGTGCTCGCAGGCGTGTCGCGATCGTCCAAGACGCCGACGTCGATCTATC
>Ga0265798_10007252_pt1 | contig 14380 bp, 15 predicted proteins | sample P3T30metagenome_FD_192430 | JGI IMG/M metagenome (GOLD analysis project Ga0265798, IMG submission 192430) | Plant litter microbial communities from East Loma Ridge, Irvine, California - P3 T30 | ecosystem: Environmental > Terrestrial > Plant litter > Unclassified | place: USA: California...
CAGTTCGAGATCGGCATCCAGAGCTTCAACCCCGAAGTCCAATCCCTGGTCAGCCGCCGCCAGAACAATGAAAAGGCGGCCGAGAACATCCGCTGGCTGACGCAGCACTCCGCCGCCCACCTGCACGTCGACCTGATCGCCGGCCTGCCGGGCGAGGACGTGGCCAGCTTCGCGCGCGGCTTCGACCAGCTGGTGGGCCTGGGCGCCGAAGAGATCCAGTTCGGCATCCTCAAGCGCCTGCGCGGCACGCCGATCATCCGCCATACCCAGGAATTCGGCATGGTCTACGATCCCTACCCACCCTACACGGTACTGGCGACGAACAGGATCGACTTCGCCACCATGCAGCGCCTGGTGCGCTTTGCGCGCTACTGGGACCTGGTGGCCAACTCGGGCCGCTTTGCCAATACCATCCCGGTGCTGCTGGGCGAGACGCCGTTCGACAACTTCATGGCCTTCTCGGACTGGATCTACGCCCACACCGACGCCACCCACCGCATCGCGCTGGACCGCCTGGCCAAGCTGGTGGCCCAGTGGCTGCAGGTGCGCGGCATGGACGCCGGCGAGGCGGCGGCGCTGCTGGCCAGCGACTATGCGGGCAAGGTCGACGCCCCTACCCGCCTCGTGAAGCAGGCGGCGGATACGCCGAAAGCGGTTGCCCCTGCGCGCCAGGTGCGCCACCTGGCCGCCTGATAAGGCAGGCACGCTAGAGGATCGCGGCTGGCAACAGGAACGATTCTCTTTTACACTGGCGCAATGCGGATTGAAAATGCGCCAACATTAACCATTCAACAGTCCGGCCAGGGTGCCGGCCAATCCGTCATTGCCGAGGGGGTGTGGCAGGTGCACGGCCTGTCGCAGCGCGGCGTCCTCAAGGGCATCACGCGCCAGCTAGCGGGCCTGAAGGACAAGGGAACCTGCGACTGGGACCTGACCGGCATCGAAAGCCTCGACCACATCGGCGCCCAGATGTTCTGGAACACCTGGAACAAAGCGCGCCCCAAGCGCCTCAAGCTCGACCCGCGCCAGGAAGACCTGTTCAAGCGCATCGAAGAGGCCAGCCACATCAAACTGCCGCGCCATAAGACCAGCCCCTTCGATTGGGTGATCAAGCTGGGCGCCGGCATCCTCGGCTTTCTCGAACACCTGCGCAGCTTCATTGGCCTGATCGGGATCGTGATCCAGGACCTGGGCCGCTTCGTGCGCCGTCCCCAGACCGGGCCATGGCGCGAAATCTCGGCCAATATCTATCACTCCGGCTTCCAGGCGCTGGGCATCACGGCCATCGTCGGTTTCCTGATCGGGATCGTGCTGTCTTACCTGTCGTCGCAGCAGCTGCGCATGTTCGGCGGCGACGCATATTTAGTTAACATCCTCGGCATGGCGGTGATCCGCGAACTGGGCCCGCTGCTGGCCGCGATCCTTGTCGCCGGCCGTTCCGGCTCCTCGATCACCGCCCAGCTGGGCGTGATGCGGGTGACCGAGGAACTCGACGCCATGCTGGTGATGGGCGTCTCGCACGGCTACCGCCTGATCATGCCCAAGGTGGTCGCGCTGGCGATCTCGATGCCGCTGCTGGTGGTCTGGACCGACGCCATGGCCCTGTTGGGCGGCATGGTCTCGGCCAAGATCGAGATGGGCATGTCGTTCCGCTACTTCTTGCAGAAGCTGCCGGACGCCGTCCCCTTCGTCAACTACACGATCGGCCTGCTCAAGGGGGCGACCTTCGGCGTGCTGATCGCCCTGATCGCCTGCCACTACGGCCTGCGCATCAAGCCCAATACAGAGAGCCTGGGCCGCGGCACCACCACCTCGGTGGTCACCGCGATCACCGTGGTGATCCTGGCCGACGCGGTGTACGCCATCATCTTCAGCGGAACGGGCTTCTGATGCCGGATTCAAAAAAAGCGCGCAAACAGGAATTGAACCTGCGCCCCGACGAGGAAGTCGGCGCACCGGTGGTCCAGATCCGCAACCTGTGGACCAAATTCGGCCGCACCGTGGTGCACCAGGACCTGAACCTCGAGATCTACAGCGGAGAGATCCTCACCATCGTCGGCGGTTCGGGCACCGGCAAGACCGTGCTGCTGCGCCAGATGCTGGGCCTCGAGCGGCCATCGCAGGGCAGCGTGCGCGTGTTCGGCGAAGACATCAGCGCGGCCTCGCCCACGCAGCTGCAGCGCATGCGCAACCACTGGGGCATGCTGTTCCAGCAGGGCGCCCTGTATTCCGCCTTGAGCGTGTTCGACAACATCGCCCTGCCGATGCGCGAGCTGCGCTCGCTCCCTGAAGACGTGATCCGCGACGCGGTGCTGCTCAAGATGAATATGGTGGGCCTGGGTCCCGAGCACGCCAACAAGATGCCGGCCGACCTGTCGGGCGGGATGGTCAAGCGCGCCGCGCTGGCGCGCGCACTGGCCCTCGAGCCGCAACTGCTGTTCCTGGACGAGCCGACCGCGGGCCTGGACCCCGACCTGTCGGACGCCTTCGTCACCCTGATCCAGACCCTGCACCGCGAGCTGAAGCTCACGGTGGTGATGGTCACGCACGACCTGGACACCCTGTTCGCGCTGTCCTCGCGTATCGCGGTGCTGGCCGAGAAGCACGTGCTGGCGGTAGGACCGTCGTGCGACGTGCTGCAGGTCGAGCATCCCTTCATCAAACACTTTTTCCTGGGCCCGCGCGGCCAGCGGGCGCTGGAAGTGCTCGACGAGCGCCACGCCCAGCATGAATCGGAGAATCGATAGTTATGGAAAACAGGTCACATGCCCTGATGACCGGCGTCTTTACGATCGCCCTGCTGGTAGCGACCGTCCTGATCGGCCTTTGGTTCAACCGCGACAAGACCGAGCTGGTGCCCTACGAAATGGTCACCACCCAGTCGATCCCCGGCCTGAACCCGCAAGCCACGGTGCGCTACCGCGGCCTCGAAGTCGGCCGGGTCGACGAGATCATCTTCGATCCGCGCGTCACCGGCCAGATCCTGATCCGCCTGTCGGTCGACAAGGCCTCGCCGATCACCAGCACCACCTTCGCCACCCTCGGCTACCAGGGTGTGACCGGAATCGCCTTCATCCAGCTCGACGACGAACGTACCGGTTCGCCGCGGCTTGCCACCGGCGGCGACCGCATTGCCCGCATCCCGCTGCGTCCGGGCCTGCTCGACCAGCTGGAAGACCGCGGCCTGGCCATCCTCGAGAAAGCCGAGAAAGTCACCGCCAGCCTCGACGAACTGCTCAGCGACGAGAACCGCACCAAGATGGTCGGCGCCTTCGAGAGCGTCGAGCGCGCCGCCGACGCCTACGCCGCCATTCCGCAGCGCCTCGATCCGGTGCTCGACCAGCTGCCCGGCCTGGTCACCAAGGTCAACCGCAGCATGGACTCGGTTGACACCCTGGCCACCAGCGCCACCTCGATGACGCGCAACTACGATCAATTGGCGACCCGCCTGCAGGCGCCGGACGGCCCGATCGAGCGCCTGAACACCACCATCGGCGCGCTCGGCGCCGCCACCAGCCACCTGGAACTGGAGACGCTGCCGCACGTGGTGCAGATGACCGACGAGGCGCGCGCCTCGCTGCGCGCGGTGCGGCGCACCGCCAACTCGTTCTCCGATCGCCCGCAAAGCATCCTGTTCGGCACCCCGGGCGACGCGCCCGGCCCCGGCGAGCCAGGCTTCGCGCCACCGACCAAATGAGGACCACCGTGAATCGTCAAATCCACCGCCTGCCCGCCGCCCTGCTCGTGGCCTGCTCCCTGCTGCTGGCCGGCTGCGCCAGCAAGGAGCGCACGTCGAACACGCTCTACGATTTCGGCCCTGTAACGCCCATAGCCACTGCGGCTGCGGCGGCGCCAAAGCCGGCCGCCATCGTGGTGATGGACGTCACCGGCCCGGCCACCTTCGATACCGAGCGCATGTTCTATCGCCTGAACTATGCCGATGCCCAGCAGGCGCGCACCTATGCCAACAGCCGCTGGAGCGCGACCCCGGTCAGCCTGGTCACCCAGCGCATCAAGGCGCGCCTGGCGCAATCGGGCATCAAGGTACTGTCGGCCACCGACGCCGCCACCGGGGTGCCGATCCTGCGCATCGAGATCGACGATTTCGTGCACGCCTTTGCCAGCGCCGGCCAGAGCGAAGGCCAGGTCATGCTGCGCGCCTCGGTGTTCCAGGAACACCGCCTGGTCGACCAGCGCAGCTTCCAGCGCAATACGCCCGCGCCAAGCCATGACGCCGCCGGCGGCGTGGCGGCGCTGGCCGCCGGCACCGATGGAGTGGCGGCCGACCTCCTGGCCTGGCTGGCGTCCCTGGACACCCAAGGCAAATGACCGAAGCGGAAGTCCCTGCCGACGTTGCCGCGGGCCGCTCGCGCGGCTCGCCGATCGTGCGCGCGGCGCTGCTGGCCTACCTGCTCCTGATCGTCTACGCCAGCTGGTTCCCGTTCACCGGCTGGCGCGACAGCGGCATCTCGCCGCTGGCCTTCCTCAACCTGGTCAAGCAGCGCTACTGGACCGGCTTCGACGCCGGCGTCAATATCGCCGGCTACATCCCGTTCGGCATGCTGCTGGTGCTGTCGATGTATCCGCGCGTGCGCGGCGTGTGGGCGGTGCTGCTGGCCACCCTCGCCGGGCTGCTCACCACCGGCACGATGGAAGCCGTGCAGACCTACCTGCCCAGCCGCGTGCCGTCGAACCTCGACTTCGTCACCAATGCCGGCGGCTGCTTCATCGGCGCCATCCTCGGCGCGCTGTGGGCCCCCGGCCTGCTCGACCGCAGCCGCCTGTTCAAGCTGCGCCAGCGCTGGTTCGCGCCGCACGCCAGCCAGGGCCTGGTGCTGGTGGCCATCTGGCCGCTGGCCCAGATCTACCCGCAGAGCTACCTGTTCGGCCACGGCCAGGTGCTGCCGATCCTGTCCGGCTGGATGTCGTCCTGGTTCGACACCGAGATCGACCTGGTGGCGCTGCTGCGTCCCGGCGGCGATACCATGACCGTGGAGCAGTACTGGCTGTCCGAGACCATCATCACCGCCTGCGGCATGACCGGCGCCGCCCTTACCCTGATGTGCCTGGTGCGCCGCGGCGCCCCGCGCTTCTGGCTCATGCTGGCCCTGCTGGCGGGCGCACTTGTCGTAAAGGCGTTCTCCAGCTCCCTGCTGTTCCGGCCCGATAACGCCTTCGTCTGGGTCACGCCGGGCGCCGAAGGCGGCTTCCTGATCGGCCTGATCATGCTGTCCGGCCTGGTGTTCGCGCCGCAGGTGGCGCAGCGCCGGCTCGCGGTCGTGACCCTGATCCTGGCGCTGGTGGTGGTCAATACGATCCCGGTGAACCCGTATTTCTCGTCCACGCTGCAGGGCTGGGTGCAGGGCAAGTTCCTCAACTTCAATGGGGCGGCCCAGGGCCTGGCGCTGGCCTGGCCCTTCATTGCCCTGTGGTTCTTGCTACTGCCCTCGCATAAACTCAATCGGCAATAAGAGCTTGTATGATGGCGTTTTGGCGCGACGCCATGCCACTCTTTCCAATGAGAACGACATGAACGACCACGTGAACGACGAGCAGTTTTACAAGCATCATGTATTTTTCTGCATGAACGAACGCGAGGGCAAGGATGCGCGCCCGAGCTGCGGCAAGTGCGGCGCCGAGAAGGCGCAGAAGCATGCCAAGAAGCGCATCAAGGAACTGGAACTGAGCGGCCAGGGCAAGGTGCGCATTAACCAGTCCGGCTGCCTCGACCGCTGCGAAGAAGGCCCGGTGCTCGTGGTCTACCCTGAAGGCACCTGGTACACCTACGTCGACAACGACGACATCGACGACATCATCGATACCCACCTGGTCGGCGGCAAGGTCGTCGACCGCCTCAAGATCTGATCCGACTAGACGCCTTATGAACATCCATTCGCACAAGTTTGAACTCAATGGCCCTGCGGGCAAGATGCAGTGCCTGCTCGACCTCCCGGACGGCGCGCCGCGCGGCGTTGCCCTGGTGGCGCACCCGCATCCGCTGTATGGCGGCACCATGGAAAACAAGGTGGCCCAGACCCTGGCGCGCACCTTCGTGACGCTCGGCTATGCGGCGGCGCGCTTCAATTTCCGCGGCGTGGGCGAATCCGAAGGCGTGCACGACGAAGGCCGGGGCGAGGTCGACGACATGGCCGTGATGTACGCGCACATGCGCGAACAATACCCTGACCTGCCGATCACCCTGACCGGTTTTTCGTTCGGCACCTTCGTGCAGGCGCAGTTCGCGCTGCGCCTGGCGGCCGAGGGCACGCCGGCCGAGCGCCTGGTGCTGGTGGGGACGGCGGCCGGCAAATGGCCGATGCCGCAAGTACCGCAAGACACCATCCTGATCCATGGCGAACTGGACGATACTATTACCCTGAAGGAAGTTTTCGACTGGGCGCGCCCGCTCGACCTGCCAGTGACCGTCATTACGGGCGCCGACCACTTCTTCCATCGCAAGCTCGGCCACATTAAAAATCTCGTGATTCAACTGTGGCGACGTGACATTTAGTCGTCACAGTCCCCTATAATAATTCCCTTCTCTTGAGGCAATGCTTCCTTTGGGACATTGCCTTGCGCTTTACCACCGCCCTACTTTTAATGACGAAATTCTCCCCATGAAAAAACTGTTAGCGGCCTTCGCCGCCAGCCTGGTGATGGTCTCGGCCAGTGCGCAAACCGTGCCCGCGCCCGCCATCGCCGCCAAATCGTGGTTGCTGCTCGACGCGACGAGCGGCCAGGTCATCGCCTCGCAAGAACAGAATATGCGCATCGAACCGGCATCGCTGACCAAGGTCATGACGGCCTATGTCGCCTTCGCTGCGATCCGCGACAAGCGCATTACCCTGAACCAGATGGTGAACGTGTCCGAGCGCGCCTGGAAGGTCGACTCCAGCAGCTCGAAGATGTTCATCGACCCGAAAGTGCCGGTCTCGATCGACGACCTGCTGCACGGCCTGATGATCCAGTCGGGTAACGACGCCGCGGTGGCCATCGCCGAAGCGGTGGCCGGCGACGAAGCCACCTTCGTCACCCTGATGAACCGTGAAGCGCAGCGCATGGGCCTGAAGGGCACCCGCTTCGCCAATCCGCACGGCCTGCCGGACGCGAACAACTACTCGACCGCAGCCGACCTGGCGGAACTGGCCAGGCACGTGATCCGCGACTTCCCCGAGCTGTACAAGATCGACTCGATCAAGCAGTTCACCTATAACAAAATCACCCAGCAGAACCGCAACCGCCTGCTGTGGCTGGACCCGACCGTGGATGGCATGAAGACCGGCCACACGACGTCCTCGGGCTACAGCATGATCACCTCGGCGCGCCGTCCGAACGGCAGCACCGGCGAACGCCGCCTGATCTCGGTGGTGCTGGGCACCAGCTCGACCGACGTGCGCACGCAGGAAAGCCAGAAGCTCCTGAACTGGGGCTTCCAGAATTTCGACACCGTCAAGCTGTACTCGAAAGGCCAGGCGATCCAGACCCCGTCGATCTGGAAGGGTACGCAGTCAACCGTCAAGATCGGCTTCACGCGCGACATCCTGGTGACCGTGCCGAAAGGCGTGGCGGGCAAGCTCAAGCCGGTGCTGGAACGCCGCGATCCGCTGGTCGCGCCGCTGGCGCTGAACGGCCAGGTCGGCACGCTCAAGATGACCGTCGACGGCAAGCCGCTGCTGGTGCTGCCGGTGGTGGCGCTGGAAGAAGTGCAGGAAGCGAGCATTTTTGGCCGCGCCTGGGATTCGATGCGTCTGTGGATGCAATAAGCCAGCCGCAGTAATCCGGCCCTGGCCTTTTGACAGAGCCCGTCCGCGCGTCACGCCGGGCGGGCTTTTTTCATGCAAGCCGGCTGACGCGAGGCAGGCTTCGGGCCGCTATAATCATGCTATCCAGTCATCACGAAAGAACCCAGATGCCGCAAGCGCCTGCCGCACCTCTCTTCCCCCGCATTCCGACGCGCGAAGGCGGTCTCGAACTGTCGCGCATCGTGGCCGGCATGTGGCGCATGGTCGACTGGGACATGCCGGTCGCGGCGCGCGTCGAGTTCATCGAGCAGTGTTTGGCGCTGGGCGTGACGACCTTCGACCACGCCGATATCTATGGCAACTACGGCGTCGAGGAGCTGTTCGGCGAAGCCCTGCGCGCGCAACCGTCGCTGCGCCAGCGCATGGAGCTGGTGAGCAAGTGCGGCATCAAGCTGTTGTCGAACAAGCACCCTGGCCACACGATCCAGCATTACGACACCAGCGCCAGCCACATCATGCGGTCGGCCGAGGAATCGCTGCGCAAGCTGGGCACCGACCGCCTCGACCTGCTGCTGATCCACCGCCCGGATCCGCTGATGGAGTTCGACGAGATCGCCGCGGCCTTTACGCGCCTGAAGCAGGACGGCAAGGTGAGGCACTTCGGCGTGTCGAACTTCACGCGCCACCAGTTCGAGTCGCTCAACCGCCGCATCCCGCTGGCCACCAACCAGGTCGAGTTCTCGCCGCTGCACACCGCGCCAATGTTCGACGAGACCTTCGACGGCCTGCAAGACCTGGGCGTCGCGCCGATGATCTGGTCGCCGCTGGGCGGCGGGCGCCTGTTTGCTGCGAACGACGAACGCGGCGCCGCACTGCGCCAGGCCATCCAGGACGTGGCCGACCGCATCGACAAGCCGTTCTGCAGCGTGGTGTTCGCGTGGATCATGCGCCTGCCCTGCCGGCCGATCCCGCTCACCGGCAGTGGACGCATTGCGGCGGTCCGCGAGGCGGTGCTGGGCGCCAGCTTCGAGCTCGAACGCGAGGACTGGTTCCGCATCCTGCGCGCTGCGCGCGGACACGAGGTGGCCTGAGATGGTCGAGGGCCCGCTCCGGATTGTCGAGGGCAAGGCCCTCAGCGCGCAGCAGAAGAAAGACTTGCTGAACCGCCTGGCGCGGATCGAGGGCCAGCTGCGCGGCGTGCAGAAGCTGATCGCGCTGGCCGACTCGCCGTCGGATTGCGACGCGGTCGCGCAGCAGATGGCGGCAGCGCGCAAGGCGCTCGACCGCTCGTTCGTGCAACTCTTGACCTCATCGATCCTGACCCAGACCGGCGACGCCACCGACCTCGAAGACGCACGCGCCCGCGCCGCTCACCTGGCGGCGATGCTCGACAAGTTCGCTTAAACAATTAGCGTAAAAATCGCTTAACAATTAGCGTTAAAATCGCTTAAACAATTAGCGTAAAAACGTCGTTCGCGCGCAGGCGGGAACCCAAGATTGCGTGCAGCCAGACTTCGTTCGATCTAAGCAGCGGCGGCACGAACTTAGGTTCCCGCCTTCGCGGGAACGACGGTACTGGGTCAGTCCTCGAACACCTTTGGCGGCGCCACGCCGCGCCAGCCCAGCTTCCAGCCGATATTCAGCAGCAGGGTCACGCACACATACACCAGGAAGAACAGCACGAAGAAGCGCTCTTGCAGCAGCGCCAGCAGCACCACGCACACGCCCAGCAGCGCCAGCATCACCTTGCCTTTCGGGTGCTTGGAGCTGGGGAAGCGGACGGTCGACACCATCAATGCGCCGACGCAGACCATCAGTGCGCACACCATGAACGCTGGCGCCAGGGAGACGACCGGATTGGGCCAGGCCACCACCACCGAGGCCACGCAGGCCGCGCCGGCCGTGATCGGCATGCCGACGAAGTAGCGCGGGTCGGTGCGGCCGTGGCTGATATTGAAGCGCGCCAGGCGCAGCGCGCCGCAGGTGACGAACACGAAACAGGCCAGGCCGCCCATGCGCTCGAGGGTCGGGTGCACATCACCCAGCTGGGTGAAGCCGTAGCAGTACAGCAGCAGGCCAGGCGCGCAGCCGAAGTTCATCACGTCGGCGATCGAGTCGAGCTGCATGCCGAAGCTGGACTGGGTATTGGTGGCGCGCGCCACGAAACCGTCGAGCGCGTCGAACACACCGGCCAGCACCAGCAAGATCGCGGCCAGGCGGAAGTCGTCCGGGTCGCCGACGCGTGCGTTGTCGACCGAGATCACGATGCTGGCGAAACCGCAGGCGATCGACAGCAGCGTCACTGAGCTGGGCAGGGCAAACTTGGCGCGCGCAAGGCGTTGCTGGTTAGATAGCTTCAATGGTCGACTCGACAAGGGAAATGTTGGCTTATTCTACAGGGAGCCCCACAAGGGTGTTGCGCGATGGTTGCAGCGCCGGCCACGATCGTCGTTTTTGGCCTAGAATGACGCTCCACCGATTCGTATTGACAGGAGTTGATAGATGAGCTATATGCCACGCTGGCGCATGCTCGCGGCGATCCTCGGCAGCGCCCTTGCCCTGGCGGCCTGCGGCGATGGCGTCACCGACAGCCCGGCCGTTCCGGGCAGCGGAGGCGGCCAATCCGTTGCACCAATGCCTTCGGCGCCGGAACCGGCGCCAAGTGTCGACGCGCCTGCCCCGACCGGCAATATCGCCGTCGATGGCCGCAACTGGATCAATTATCGGCGCGCCCAGATCGGCGTGCCGACTGTCAGCCAGAACGCGCAGATCGACAATGCCGCGCTCGGACACTCCGAATACCTGCGCATCAACAACCTCATGAGCCATGACCAGCAGCCAGGCCGCCAGGGCTTCACCGGCGCCAACCTGGGCGACCGCCTGAACGCGGCCGGCTACACGCTGGACCGGGCGCTCGGCTTCGCCTATGGCGAAGTCATCTCCGGCAGCAACAACGGCTCCGGTGTCTTCATGACCGAAGAACTGATTACGGCCATCTACCACCGTTTCGTGATCTTCGAGCCGATATTCCGCGACATCGGCACCGGCGCCGCCACCACCAGCAACGGCTACCACTATTTCACCGCCGATTTCGCCAGCCGCAACGGCTATGGTCCGGGCATTGCGCGTGGCACGATCGTCACCTGGCCCTTCAACAACCAGACCGGGGTCGCGCCCAACTTCTTCAGCGACACCGAGGAACCGGACCCGGTCCCCGACCGCAACGAGGTGGGGTATCCGATCAGCGTGCACACCAATCTTGATTCGACGCTGGCGGTCGGTAGCTTCACGGTGCGTCCGCGCGGCGGCGCCAACCTGCAGGTGCTGCGCGTCGATCCGCTTGCTGAGGCGACAGCGGCCTCGATCGTCCCCCTGCTTCCGCTGCGCGCGGCCACGACCTACGAGGTCAATTTCACCGGTACGGTCAATGGCGCGGCGGTGACGCGCGCCTGGTCGTTCACGACGCGGTGAGCGGCGCAGCAGTGGCGCCTGGCGCGCCGGCCATCGACTTCGCGGCCGGCCTGGAACGGGTAATGGATGACCGCGCGCTGTTCTTGCGCGTGCTGGGACGCTTCGCCGGCGACTACCGCGACCTGGCGGCGCGCCTGCATGCGGCGCTCGACGCCGGCGACGCCGAACTGGCGCACCGCATCGCCCACACGCTCAAGGGCGCGGCCGGGATGATCGAAGCGAACCGCCTGCGCCAGCTGGCGCTGGACGTCGAACTGGCCATGCGGGCCGGCGACGCGGCGCCGCTGGCGCTGATCGCGGCGCTGGACGAAGAGCTGGCGCGGGTGCTGGCGGAAGTCGACGCACTGCTGGCCACCACGGAAACGACGGCAGCGCAGGCCCCGGCAACCTCGCCCGCCGCCCGCGAAGACCTGGCGCGCCTGCGCGACATGCTCGACATCGGCGACGGCCGCGCTCCGGAACTGGCAACGCAACTGCGTCCACGGCTGCTGGCGAGCATGGGAAGCGAGAAGGTGGCGGCGTTCGACGCGGCGCTCAGGCGCTTCGATTTCGAGAACGCGCTGGTGCTGCTGGAGCAAGCCGGCCGGCGCTAGCCGCGACGCACACCGGTCAGCGTGTGAACTCGGCTTCTTCGTCGAAAGAATCGGCGCAGGACTTGCCGCAAAAGCGTCGCACGCTGTCGAGCGGCTTTTCGCAGTACCAGCACGAGCCCTTGGCCGGAAGACTGGCGCGGGTCGGCATGCTGCCTGTGGAGGCAACAGAGACGGCCACCGGCGGCTCGGCAGGCAGCCCACTGTCCGGAAGACTCTCGTGTGTCGTTTCCAAAATCCCCCCCCTGATACGGCAGCCTTTAGTCAGAGCAAGATTACTTCAGCGGAACTCGTTGCGCATGAGAAAGCGCAAGCCGGGTCGCGACAAGCGAACCCATCACGACTTTCGTTGCGTATCAGTGTGCGCCCAATGCCAGGCAGGTGCAATCCCCTGCTTGGCGCCAGAGGATCGATTTGACATGCGTGCAACGTTTCCGCTGCACGAGCCACGATGCACCGCCAAAAATCGTCGTGTAATGCCAACTGTCTGCATGCACACTTGTGTGCGCCCGCTTATTTTGCCGGCTCGAGCGTCACGACCAGGCCGGTGCGCGTGGTCTGGATCCGCGTGGGAACGAATTGCACGCCCGCATAACGCAGGTCTTTCTGGTCGAAGGTGTAGACCGGCATGTCGCGTGCGACGGTGTCGATCAGGCCGTTGGCGACGCGGGTCAATTGACGCTCGGCTTCTGGGTTGCCAAGCTGCAGGCGATCGACGCGCGGCTCGGCCATCATGACGGCGGCGCGGCCCGGATCCACGTACAGACGGCCCGAGAACGCGATATTGCCGGTCCAGGCGCGCGCGAACGGCGGCGCGACCGAGGCGTCGACGGCCAGCGCGACCCGGTCGTCCTCAGGCTGGATCGCCAGTTGCGGACGGGTGAGCTGGACGTCGAACAGTTCCATCAGGCGCTCGTTGACGGGGAAGCGCTTGTCCAGGCCGGCCTGGAGCTTGTGCAGTGGAAGCTCGACCTGGCGCGGGCCGATCAGGCTGGAGCACGATGCCAGCAGGCTGGCGCCGACCGCGATGGCGGCCAGCCTGACGACCGTCCGCCGCATCGGCGTCGAGGAATGAGGTGGCGTGTATTTATCCATATTCCAAGCCTAGCACGAGCCGGCTCGAGGCTCGTTGACCGTTACTTGCCGATACAGAAGCGGCTGAAGATCACGCCCAGCAAATCGTCCGGCGTGAACTGTCCGGTGATGCTCGACAGCTTATCCTGCGCCAACCTCAGCTCCTCGGCAAACAGGTCGAGCGATTGATCGTCCTGCATCGCATGCTGGCGCGCCAGCTCCAGGTGTTCGCGCGCCGCGCGCAGCGCGATCAGGTGGCGTTCGCGCGCCAGGTACAGCGACTCGCCGGTCTGCTGCCAGCCGGCGATGCGCAGCAGCTCGGCGCGCAGCAGGTCGATGCCGAGCTTTTCGTGTGCCGACAGGTACAGGTGGACAGCGTCCGAGCTCTCGTCCTTCGACGGCTTGTGCCCCGACAGGTCGATCTTGTTCCAGATGCGCACCACCGGTACGTTTGGCGGGAAGGCCGCGACGATCGCCTCGTCGGCGGCGCTCGGGCCCAGGTTGGCGTCCAGCAGGTGCAGGATCACGTCGGCCTTGCCGACCTCGCCCCAGGTGCGCTCGATGCCGATACGCTCGACCACGTCGATCTCGTCACTCACCGCGCGGATGCCCGCAGTGTCGATGATGTTCAGCGGGATGCCCTCGATCTGGATGGTCTCGCTCACCTTGTCGCGCGTGGTGCCGGCGATCGGCGTGACGATCGCCACCTCGGCCCCGGCCAGCGCATTCAAGAGTGAGGACTTGCCAACATTGGGCTGCCCGACCAGCACCACGTTCAATCCTTCGCGCAGCAGCGCGCCCTGCGCCGCCTGGCGGAACACGTTTTCCAGTGATTCGATGATGCCGGCCAGCTGGCCGCGCGCGTTCGATTTTTCGAGGAAGTCGATTTCTTCTTCCGGGAAGTCGAGCGTGGCCTCGACCAGCATGCGCAGGTTGATCGTGCCGTCGACCAGCTTGTGCACCACTTGCGAGAAGGCGCCCGACAGCGATTGCGAAGCCGACTTGGCGGCGGCTTCGGTGGAGGCGTCGATCAGGTCGGCCACCGCCTCGGCCTGGGCCAGGTCGAGTTTATCGTTCAGGAAGGCGCGGCGTGTGAACTCGCCCGGTTCGGCCAGGCGCAGGCCGGAGGCGGCGCCGGCTTCCAGCACCCGCGCAAGGAGCATCTGCAGCACCACCGGGCCGCCGTGGCCCTGCAATTCGAGCACGTCCTCGCCGGTATAGGAATGCGGGCCCTTGAAGTACAGGGCCAGGCCTTCGTCGAGGATGTCGCCATTGGCCGCCTTGAACGGGATGTAGGTCGCGTGGCGCGGCGCCAGGGTCACGCCGGGGAACAGGGCGTCGATGAGGAAGGCGAGCGATTTGCCGGAGGCGCGCACGACGCCGATGCCGCCGCGGCCTGGGGCGGTGGCGATGGCGGCGATGGGGGAGGTGTCGAGTTTCATGGGGGGATTGTAAGGGATTGGTGGTGTTGGCGGGCGGTGTGGGTATGCGGCGAAACTTGGG
>Ga0265798_10007253_pt1 | contig 14380 bp, 10 predicted proteins | sample P3T30metagenome_FD_192430 | JGI IMG/M metagenome (GOLD analysis project Ga0265798, IMG submission 192430) | Plant litter microbial communities from East Loma Ridge, Irvine, California - P3 T30 | ecosystem: Environmental > Terrestrial > Plant litter > Unclassified | place: USA: California...
CGCGGTGCTCGCCTCGGCGGTCCACACCACCTGCGACCCGTTGCGCGACGAGATGATGACGCGCAGCTTGGTCACCACCAGCGCGTGGAGCTGCTCCTTGCGCGAGGGTAGGCCGACCGAGAAGCCTCCGCCGTGATAGACCGGCGGCGCCACCTCGGCGCCGCGCGACGCGACGACGCCATTCTCGGTCGCGCTTACGGCCAGCTCGGCCACGTAGCGGCTGTGCCCGGCGTCGGGCAGTGGGGTGAAATCGGCGCGCGCCAGCGCCGCGGTGGCCGCCTCGACGTAGCGCGCCGCTGCGGGCACCGACTCGCTGTCGCGCATCACCACCGCTACCGTGCCCGGCACCGGGGCCGCTGCGGCGGCGAGAAGCAGCAGCGGGGTCACGCCCTCCGCCCCGCGCTCACAGGAAACCCTGCGTCGCGTGGCCCACGACCGCGTGCGGGACGTAGGCTTCCTCCAGCCGCGCGATCTCGGCCTCGCTGAGCCCGAGCTCGAGCGCGCCGAGCGCGTCGTCCAGGTGAGCCGGCTTCGAGGCGCCGACGATCGGCGCCGACACCTCTGGTTTGGCGAGCACCCAGGCCAACGCGACCTGCGCGCGCGGCACGCCGCGCTCGGCCGCCACCGCTGCCACCGCCTCGACGACGCGGCGGTCGGCCGCGGCGGTATGCTCGTACAATGTCTTGCCGAATTCGTCGGTGCGCGACCGTTCGGTCGCCTCGTCCCAGTCGCGCGTCAGCCGCCCGCGCGCGAGCGGGCTCCACGGGATCACGCCGACGCCCTCGGCGGCGCAGAGCGGCAGCATCTCGCGCTCCTCCTCGCGGTACAGCAGGTTCAGATAGTTCTGCATCGTCGCGAAGCGGGTCCAGCCCTCCGCGTCGGCGACATGGAGCATCGTGGCGAACTGCCACGCCGCCATCGACGACGCCCCGATGTAGCGCGCCTTGCCCGCCTTCACCACGTCGTGCAGCGCCTCCAGCGTCTCCTCGATTGGCACCTCGAAGTCGAAGCGGTGGATCTGGTAAAGATCGACATAGTCGGTGCCGAGCCGGCGCAGGCTGGCGTCGATCTCGGTCATGATCGCCTTGCGGCTGAGCCCGCCGCCGTTGGGGCCCGGACGCATGCGCCCGTGCACCTTAGTGGCGATCACCAGCTCGTCGCGCCGCGCGAACTCCTTGAGCGCACGACCGACGATCTCCTCCGAGGTGCCGTCGGAATAGACGTTGGCGGTATCGAAGAAGTTGATTCCCGCCTCCACCGCCTTTCGCAGGATCGGGCGGCTGGCCTCCTCGTCGAGCGTCCAGCTGTGATTGCCGCGGTCCGGCACGCCGAAGGTCATGCAGCCGAGGCACAGGGGCGACACGTCCAGGCCGGTGGTGCCGAGTTTGCGATAGTCCATCTGGGTGCCTCGTCTCGAGTTCGCTCCGCCCGAACGTGCGGGATCGCGCAGCGGTCCGTCGATCACGCGGCCGCCGTCGCCCCGGCCACTAGCGCAGGCGTCGGCGCGAGCCCATAAGCGACCGGGTCGTATCGGTGAGGCGCGCGCTTCCCTGGCGCGGTAGCGGCGACATAGGCGCGCATTCGCGCGCTCACCTCGCGGGTGAGCGGCAGGCCGAGCAGCCCGTAGACGCGGCGCATCTCGCCGAGCCAGTCGGCCCCCACGTCGTCATAGGCGAGATCGACCTGCGGCACATCGGCGCGCGCCCGCGCCGCGGCGGTGCGCGTCGCGCGCAGCGCGACCTTGCGGCGCCACTCCGCGCCGATCCAGCTCGGGTCGACGTGGTTCGACTGCAATCGCATCTGATTGCACACCAGCGATGCCGAGGAGGCCACCACCGCATCGGCGTCGCGGTGAAGGTGGATCAGCCGCGCGTCGGGGAACGCGCCGAGCAGGCTGGGCAGATCCTGCGCGAACTGTGGCACCTTGAGGATCCACGGTCGCGCGCACCGCTCGCGGCGCTGCCAGCGGATCGTCTGGAGCAACTGGCGGAACTCGGCGTAGATCGGCGCGGCATCGTCCTGCTCGACCGCGGCGGTATAGCCCGGCACGCGCCACTGCGCCTCGAAGGCGGCGCCGAAGATCGAGACGTTGTGCAGCCCGATCTCCTCGTCGGCGGCGTCGAGGCTGGTGGGATGGATCGCGGCAAAATCGGGGTTGAGCGCGTGCGCGCAGACGAGCCCGACACGGCCCTTCAACCGGCGCGAATCCAGCCGCGTCGCACCCGCGCCGACCGGGTGCCAGCCCTCGTAGAAGCGCGTGTAGGTCAGTCGCGGGTCGCAGGCGAGCAGCCGCTGCACGCGCGTGCTGCCTGAGCGCATCTGCCCGACGACAATCACCGGCGCGGCGATCGGCTGCGTCGCGATCTCGGGGTGGCGTCGCCACAGCGCGTGCGCGCGGAAACGCGTCGCCAGCGCACCGACGAGCTGACCGTGCGCAATCGTCCGGCCGAGGCCGCTGAGCTGCGCCGGGCCTTCGAGATCGTCGCACAACAGCGCGAGCCGCCGGCGCCAGCCGATGCGGTCCTCGTCGGGATCGACCCCGGCGCGACGCGCCGCCTTGGCGACCAGAACCGTCGGGTCGAGGCTCGGCGTTTCGGCCCAACCCGCCGTCCATAGCCGGCGTAGCGCCGCGTCGGCGACGCGGATCCGGATCGAGGGCGGCCCCCGATGCAGCGACGGGGGCGGAACGGCGGGGAGCAGCATCGAGAGAGAACGCGCCGCGTCGCGGCGCGTGCCCTAAGCGTTAGACCGATAACAATAATTTACGAGAACACCGCGCGGCGGTGTCGCCCCGCTCGCCGCCACGACGCGGTCGGCGGAACCGCGCGCCCGCCCGCTCGTCTGCTCGCCCGGGCAGATCGAGGGAAAACACGACATGCGGCTGTTCGTCTTCGGGCTCGGCTATGCCGCGCGCGCCATCGCCGACGCAGCGGGTGCGCCTTTGCTGGCCACCACGCGCGACGGGCGCGACGGCACGATCCGCTTCGACGACGCCGACGCGGTGCGCGCGGGACTCGCCGCCGCCACGCACGTGCTCGCCTCCGTCCCGCCCGAGCGTGACGGCGCCGGCGACGATCCGGTGCTCGTGCGGTACGGCGCACTGCTCGGCCGGCAGTGGGTCGGCTATCTCTCTTCCACCGGCGTCTACGGCGACACCGCGGGTGCCTGGGTCGACGAGAGCGCCCCTGCCGACCGCGGCCGCCGCGCCGGGCGCAACCGCGCCGACGCGGCCTGGCTGGCGCTCGGCGCGCGCGTCTTCCGCCTCCCGGGCATCTACGGCCCTGGCCGCTCGCCGCTCGACCGGGTCGCCGCCGGCGAGGCGCGGCGTACCGGCGTGGCGGGGCAGGTGTTCAGCCGGATCCACGTCGCCGACCTCGCGCGCGGCGTCGTTGCCGGCTTCGATGCGCCCGCGGGCGCCTACAATCTCGCCGACGACGTGCCCGCGCCGCAGGACGCGGTGCTCGAGCACGCCGCGCGGCTGCTCGGCCTGCCAGCACCGCTGATCGTGCCGGTGGACGCGCTCAGCCCGGCGGCGCGCGCCTTCCATGCCGAGAACCGCCGCGTCGCCAACGCCAAGGCCAAGCGTGTGCTCGGCTGGCACTTGCGCTATCCCGATTTTCGCGCCGGCCTGCGCGCACTGAGCGCCACCACCAGCCCGCTCCCGGCGAGCGCGGCCCCAGCCGCCGCCAGCGTCGTCCAGCGATAGCCCTCGTACAGCGTCGACAGCAGCATCGCGATCACCGGCACGATCACGCTGTTGTAGGCCGCCTTGGCCGGGCCGATCACGCGAATGAGGCGGAAGTACAGCGTGAAGGCCAGCGCCGAAGCGGCGATCCCGAGGTACAGCACGCCCGCGACATAGCTCGGCCGCGGGTCGAACACCGGCGGGCCGGTGGTGAGCCACGCCCAGCCCGCGTCCATGCCGGCGCCGATCAGCATCGCGGCGCCGAGCATCGGGATCATTGGATAGCGTCGCGCGCGTTCGGTCGCCTGCATTACGTTCGACACCGAGGCCGAGAGGATCGCCACCAGCGTGAGCGCGATCCCCAGCACCGTCTGATGCGCGCCGTTGGCGTCGCCGCGCGCCTCGCGCACGAACAGCAGCGCCACCCCCGCCATCGCGATCGCCGAGCCGAGCAACAGCTGCCGGCCCAACCTTTGACCCAGGAAGACGCGCCCGAACAGCGCGTTGGGCACCAGCAGCAGCGCGAAGGTGACCGCCACCAGGCCGGAGGTGATATGCTGTTCGGCACGGTAGACGAAGTTGAAGTTCATCACGAACTGGAGCAGCCCGACGAGCGCGGCGAAGCGCCAGAAGCCCGGGTCGCGCCGGTGCGCCCCGCCGAGCTCGCCGCGCCAGGCGGCGACCGCGGTGAGGGTCAGACCGGCGACGAGGAAGCGGTAGCTCACCGACCAGCTCGGCGGCACCCCGGCGCCGGCGAGCTGGTCGCGGATGACGATCCAGGTCGAGCCCCAGATCAGCGTGACGATCGCAAAGGGTACCAGCACCGCGGCGCGCGTGCTGTTGGGGCGCGGGGTCATGGGGCGGATGTGCCCGGGAGCGGAGCCCCTCCCCTTGATGGGACGGGTTGGGGTGGGGCCATTTCCCGAGCGCGCCGACCGCCGGGGTGCACCCCCGACCCCTCCCCCGAGGAGGAGGGGAGAGGTTTACCCCCGCTCACAACGCCGCGATCGCCTCGGCGAGCGGGCGGATGTCCTCGGCGCGCTGGTCCCAGCTGATCACCAGCCGCGCCTCGCCGGGACCCCAGTCGTAGAAGTCGAAGCCGAGCGAGCGCAGCCGCGCCGCCTCTTCTGGCGTGACGCGCAGGAACACCTCGTTCGCCTCGACCGGGTGGACCAGCCGCTCCCCCGCCGCTTCGGCGAGCAGTGCCGCGCCGGCGTTGCTCGCGCGCGCGCAGTCGAGCCACAGGTCGCCGTCGAGCATGGCGAGCAGCTGCGCGGCGAGATAGCGCCCCTTGCTCAGCAGGTGCCCGGCGCGCTTGCGGCGGAACAGCGTTTCCTCGGCCAGCTCGGGGCGGAAGAACACGAGCGCCTCGGCGTTCATCCCGCCGTTCTTGACGAAGCCGAAGCTCAACGCGTCGACCCCGGCGCGCCAGGTGAGATCGGCGGCCGAGGCGCCGGTCGAGACCACCGCATTGGCGAAGCGCGCGCCGTCCATGTGGAAGCCGAGCCCGCGCGCCGCTGCCAGCGACCCGAGCGCCGCGACGTCGGCGGGCGCGTAGACGCGGCCATATTCGGTCGCGTTGGTGATCGAGAGCGCGTGCGGGCGCTGCTGGTGAACGTCGTAGCGCTGCAGGTCGAGCACCGCCGCGGCACTCTCGGGCGTCAGCTTGGCGCCGGCGCCGTCGGCAAGCAGCAGTTTGGCCCCGTGGGTGAAGAATTCGGGTGCGCCGCACTCGTCGTTCTGAATGTGCGAGTCGCGGTGGCACAGCACCGCGCCGTGCGGCGGGCACAGCGCCGCCAGCGCGAGGCAGTTGGCGGCGGTGCCGCTCGGCACCCACAGCACGCGCAGCGTCTCGGTCTCGAACAGTGCGGCGAAGCGCGCGTCGAGCGCCTTGGACCAGCGATCGCCGTCATAGGCGGTGTCGAGCCGGTCGGCGTCGGCGAGGGCGCGCAGCACGGCGGGGTGAACCGGCGCGGCGTTGTCGGAGAAGAAGCGCATGATCAGTGCCTTCGGTCAGCGGCGCGGGGCGGTCAAGGTGGTGCCGGCGGGCGCGAATGTTGCGAATGTTGAGTCGCCGGCGCGTGTCGGGGCGCAGGCGCGCGGGCGCGACTCGTGGGCGGGACGTAGCGGGGCGCGGTAACGATGGGGCATGTAGCGCAGGATCGCATGCGAGCGGGCATGTAGGACAGCGGCGGTCCGCGCCTGCTCGCTGGAGCATCGTTCAAGCCATGATCAACCGCAACAGGTCGACCGCCTCGTCATCGGTACTCCCTTTGTAGAAGGTCGCTCACCGGCACAGGCGTTGTGGCCGATCCGCAACAGCAGCTCTTTTTTCCAATTATGCCGGACCCGCCGCCGCCGCGGCCCGTTCGATTGGGTGAGGCGCCGATGGATCGCGCCTCTCTCACGAAGGTATCTCATGAAGACGTTGCTTCTGGCAGCCGTTGCTGCCGCTTTCCTCGTTCCCGCCGCGGCTCAGGCGCAGGACACCACCACCGACGGGTCGCGGAAGTTCGGTATCGATCCGTACGTCGGCGTGATGGGCGGCTACGAGGGGTTTGAGAGCGATCCCGGCCACGGCATCCCCTATAACGCGCCGGGCAACCGCCTGAAGGGCGGGCTGGTCGAGGGCGTCGCGGGCGTCAACGTGCCGCTCGGTTCGTTCTTCGTCGGCGTCGAGGGCAATGCGGCCAAGGGCTTCACCGGCGACATCGACTGGGAATACGGCGTTCACGGCCGCGCCGGCGTGCGCGCGGGCGAGACCGGGCTGGTCTATGGCAAGGTCGGCTATCAGTGGGTCAATTTCGACCGCTACGGCTCCAACAGCGGTGACTATGGCCGCATCTCCTACGGCATCGGCGGCGAATTCGGGCCGTCGGCGATCGGCCTCGACGGGCTGGTGAAGAAGGAGGGCGTGCGCTTCCGCGCCGAGATCTCGACGCGCGGCGACTTCGAAACGGTGCGCCCGATGGCGGGCGTGATCGCGCACTTCTGAGGCGTGTCCGCCACCCCCACGTGCGCGCTGTCGCACGTGGGGATGGTGCACGCGAGGGCTTTACTCGAGGGCTTTACACCCGCCCTTCGATCAGAACGCGCCCGGCCCGCCGTCCTCCTCGACGCCCTCGTCGCCCTCCCCGCTACCTCCTTCACCGCGACCCTCGTCGAGGCGCCGCCGCTCGGGTGCGCGCTCACGCGGCGCGGGCGGGCGGGGCAGCTCGATCCCCATCTCGCGCAGGCGGTCGAGCGCGTCCTCGATCCGCGGCTGTGCCCCGTCGATCGCGCGGCCGACCTCGCCACCGAGATCGACGCCCATCGAGTCGAGCATGTTGGCGGGGTCGATCGGCGCCGCGACCTCATCCTCGACCGGCGCGACCGCGACCGGGATGTGCAGCGCCGCCATCATGAACTGACGCCAGATCTGCGCCGGGATGCCGCCGCCGTGCAGCCCCGGGTTGGGCGCGCTGTCGTCGCGCCCGACCCACACGCCCACCACCAGATCCCCGGCGAAGCCGATGAACCAGCCGTCGCGGCCGCCCTGGCTCGTCCCGGTCTTGCCGAAGGCGCTGACCGGCAGATTGGCGCCGCGCCCGGTGCCGCGGATCGACGAGCCCAGCAGCGTGCGCATCTCGTCGCGAATCTTGTCGGGCATGGCGGTATCGCGGCCGGCGATGGCCTCGTACCAACTCGCGCCGCGCCCGCCCTCGACCCCGCGCGGCACCACGGGGTAGCGCCCGCTGGCGATCGCCGCATAGGCGCCGGTGAGCTCGAGCAGCGACACCTCGGAGGTGCCCAGTCCGATCGTTGCCTCGTTGGCGATCGGCGTGGTGATGCCGAGGTCGCGCGCGGCGCGGATCACGTTGCGGACGCCGACCTGTTGCGTCAGCCGCGCCGCGACGACGTTGGACGAGCGTGCGAAGGCGCGCTGCAGCGTGATCGGGCCGAGGTAGCGGCCGTCGTCGTTGCGCGGCTTCCACCCGGCGATCTCGACCGGCGAGTCGTCCATCACCGTCGCGGGAGTCAGGCCCGATCGCATCGCGGCGAGATAGACGAACAGCTTGAAGGTCGAACCCGGCTGGCGCTTGGCCTGGACCGCGCGGTTGAACGCGCTGGCGCCGTAATCCTTGCCGCCGACCATCGCGACGACGGTGCCGTCGGGCTTCATCGCCACCAGCGCCGCCTGCATGCCGCGCAGCGAGGCCTGGCGCACGACCCGCTCGGCGGTGCGCTGGAAGCCGCGGTCGAGCGTGGTGCGCACCGTCGCCTCGGTGCCCGACTCGCCCGCCACCTCGCGCGCCGAGGGCAGCACCCAATCGGCGAAATAGGTGCCGGTCGGCAGCGTCTCAGGCCGCTCGGCGAGCACGCGCTGGGGTTGCACCCGGGCGGCCTCGTCCTTCGACAGGAAGCCGGCGTCGACCATCGCGCCGACCACCACCGCCTGGCGCGCGCGCGCGCCCTTGAGGTTGCCGGTCGGCGCGAGCCGCGATGGCGCCTTCACCAGCCCCGCCAGCATCGCCGCCTGGCCGATGTTGAGCTGCATCGGGGTGCGCCCGAAATAATGCTTCGACGCGGCGGTGATGCCGTAGACGTTGTCGCCGAAATAGACGTTGGAGAGATAGCGCGAGAGGATCTCGTCCTTGCTCAGCCACGCCTCCAGCCAGAAGGCGATCATCGCCTCACGCAGCTTGCGCGCGGCGGTGCGGTCGGCGTCGAGGAAGGCGTTCTTGGCGAGCTGCTGCGTGATCGTCGAGCCGCCCTGGCGCACCCCGCCCGAGCCCAGATTGGCCCAGGCCGCGCGCGCGATGCCCCGCGGGTCGACGCCCCAGTGCGAGTAGAAGCGGCGGTCCTCGATCGCCAGGAACGCCTCGCGCACGTGCGCGGGCAGCTTGGCGGCGTCGACCGGCGCGCCGATGATCGCGCCGCGCCGCGCGATCGGCGTGCCGTCCGCCGCGGTGAGCGTGATCGAGGGCGGCGTCGGCGGCTTGAGCGAGCGCGACAAGGGCGCGGTCACCGCCAGCCAGATCACCGCGACGACGAACAGCACGATGAACGCCGCGGCGCCGCGCACCAGCCAGCGGCCCCAGCGCACGCGCCGCCACCAGGGCCGCGGCGGCGGCAGCGGATCGGGCCAGCGCCGCCGGTCCTGCTGCCAGAAGCCGCCATCGTCGCGCGCCGGCTCGTCCCACGGCCGTTCGTCGCGCGGTGGAGGCGGCGGTGGGGGAGTGGCAGACCCGTCGTCGCGCCACGGGTCAAAGGAGGGGAGCGGCGCGCCGTGCCCGTCGGTCACCGCGCCGGGCGAGTCGCCGCGCGTATGATGGTAGCGGACGCGGCCGGGTTCGTAAGGGGGGCGCATGCTGCGGGGTGTCTTACAGCGATATGACAGTTGTCGCAAGGCGCGACCGCGTGGCATGAGGTTGCCAGCATGAGCGACGAAACAACAAGCGCGGGTGCGCCGCTGGTGGTCGGGATCGGTGGAACGATCGGCGGCATTTCATCGACCGAGCGCGCGCTGCGCGTCGCGCTCGACGCCGCGCGCGACGAGGGTTTCCGCACGCGGCTGTTCGGCGGCGAGGACATGGCGCGGCTCCCGCTCTACGACCCGCGCGCGACCAGCCGCACGCGCGAGGAGCAGGCCTTCGTCGAGTCGGTGCGCCAGGCCTCGGCGGTGATCATCGCCAGCCCGGGCTATCACGGCAGCATCTCAGGCGTGGTCAAGAACGCGCTTGACCTGCTCGAGGAGACCGCGCGCGACCGGCGCCCCTATCTCGCCGACCTGCCGGTCGGGCTGATCGCCACCGCCTACGGCTGGCAGGCGACCGGCTCGACGATCGCGGCGCTGCGCTCGATCGTTCACGCGCTGCGCGGCTGGCCGACGCCCTTCGCCGCCGCGATCAACACTCAGCTCACCAAGTTCGACGACGCCGGCGGGGTCAGCGATCCCGCGGTGCGGGACCAATTGCGGCTGATCGGGCGCCAGGTCGCGCGCTTCGCGCCCCTCGCGGGCGCGGTGCCGGCGGCGTGAATTGCCACCGCGGTGGATGTAATACTTTTGTAGTGTGCATGATGACTTAGCGGAATCTTAGCCGTGTCGGACGCAAGACGGACGCCACGGCCGCTCATCCCGTTCGGCCGTCAGCGGGGGCGGCCCGGATGGTCGAGTGGTTCGGTCGGCACGCGCCGATTCGCGTGAAGTTCAAGGTCCTCACCTTGGTGTATCTGGTGCTGTCTAGCGCGATCGCGGGCTGCGCCGCCTATGGCGTGCTCGCCGGCGCCGCGGCTGATCCGCGCGTCGTGATCGGCGGCGCGCTCGCCGGGGTGGCGGCGATCGTCGCGGTGACGCTGATCGCCGCGCGGCTGATCTGCACGCCGTACGTCGAGACGGTGGTGCGGATGGAGGGGCTCGCCGCGGGCGACCTCGACAGCCCGGTCGACCACACCGCCAACCGCGACTGCGTCGGCCGCATGACCAAGGCGATGGCGATCTTCCGCGAGAGCTCGCTCGCCGCGCGCGAGTGCGACACACAGCGCCAGATGGCGCTGGCGATGGGCGAGGGGCTCGGCCGCCTCGCCGCGGGCGACCTCACCGCGCGGATCGAGGCCGAGCTCAGCGGGCCGTTCCTCAAGCTCAAGCACGACTTCAACGACGCCGTGACCGCGTTGCAGGCGACGATGAGCTCGGTCGCGCAGGTGTCCGAGGGCATCCACCGCGGCGCAGGCGAGATCAGCGCCGCCTCGGACGACCTGTCGCAGCGCACCGAGCAGCAGGCCGCGAGCCTGGAGGAGACCGCGGCGGCGATGGAGCAGATCACCGCCACGGTGCGCGAGACTGCCTCCGGTGCGGGGCGCGCCAACCAGATCGTCGGCGTCGCGCGCGCCGAGGCGGAGGAATCGGGCGCGGTGGTGCGCCGCGCGGTCGAGGCGATGGCAGGGATCGAGCGCACCTCGGCGGAGATCTCCGACATCATCGCGGTGATCGACGCGATTGCTTTTCAGACCAACCTGCTCGCGCTCAACGCGGGTGTGGAAGCCGCGCGCGCCGGAGACGCCGGCAAGGGCTTCGCGGTGGTCGCCTCCGAGGTGCGCGCGCTGGCGCAGCGCTCGGCCGAGGCCGCCAAGGACGTCAAGCAGCGCATCACCGCCTCGGTCGAGACGGTCGACGCCGGCGTCGCGCTGGTCAGCGAGACGGGTCGCTCGCTCGAGCGGATCATCGGTCGCATCGGCGAGATCAGCACCTTGGTGTCCGACATCTCCGGCTCGGCCGAGCAGCAGTCGCAGGGCCTGCAGCAGGTCAACACCGCGGTCGGCGAGATGGACGGGGTGACCCAGCGCAACGCCGCGATGGTGGAGGAGGCCACCGCGGCGGCGCGCAACCTGGCGGGCGAGGCGGACACGCTCGCCGCCGAGATCGCGCGCTTCACGCTCGGCGGTGCGCCGGTCGCGGCGCCGCGCGGTACCGTCCGTGTGCTGCCGAAGCGTGCCGCGAGCCCGGCGCCGGCGCCGGCACGGCGGCCCGCGCCGGTGGCGCGGCGCGGTGGTGCGGCGGTCGCGGTGGCGGAGGACGACTGGTCGTCGTTCTGAGCTCTGGCGCGGTGCTGCTGTCTGCGCAGAAGCGCGCTCGCGCTTCCCCGACGTGACACGGCGAGAGAGAGTGCGCGCCCGCCAGAGACCACCCCGCCCTAGTAGAACAACTTCCGCAGCGACAGCCGCACGGTGCGCCCGATCGGGTCGAGATAGCCCGGCTGGAAGCCGATCGGCACCTCGCCCGCCTGATCGGTGACTCGCTGGCGCGTGTTGAAGAGATTGTCGAGCTGTAGGCTCACGCGCGCGCCGCGCATCCACGGGTGCGCGCGCACCCAGTCGATGCGGCCGCCGAGGTCGGCGAAGAGGCGCAGGTTGGCGGTGGCGATGCTGCCGAAGTCGAGCGTCTCCGGAGCCGCCGCGGTCCCGCCGTTGACGCGCGTGGCGCTCTGGTAATTGACCGAGATCCGCGCGCCGAGGCCGTTGTTGGTATAGCCGGCCTGACCCTCGAGTTCGTGACGCGGCTGGCCGCCGGCGCTGCCGATCGCGTCGCCGTCGAGCAGGTTCAGCACCGGGCCGCTGTCCGCGACCGTCACTCGCTCGGTGAGATGCCAGGTGTGATACAGCGCGAACTGGAGCCGGCCGCCCGCCTGCGCGCCGCCGCCGCGCCCGAACCGCCCGAAGCCGCCGCCGCCCGGGCCACCGCCGCCCGGCCCGCCGCCCGCTGCCGACTGGCCCGGCGCCGCGTCGCTGGCGCCGGAAGGCGGCGTGCCGTCGCCGCCGCGCGCGGCGCTGCCGTCGGGCCGGGTGCGGTCGCCCGCTCCCTCGCCGCCGCGTCGCTCGCCGGGCGGGCGCATGCCGGCGAACGGGTTGGGTCCGGTGCCGGCGCGGAACGCCTCCAGCTCCTTCTGTATCTTCGACTTGAGCCGGAACGACAGGTTGACGCCGTAGCGCAGCTGCGAGGTCTCGCGCCGCGCGAAGTTGATCGGGCGCGTGTCGATGCGCAGCAGATTGCCCTCGGCGTCGCGCGTGTAGCGATCGGGGAAGGCCGCCTCGATCGCCGCGGTGGCGCTGGGGAAGCTGGCGATCGGGTCGTCCGTCGTCTGGCGCGTATAGTCGGCGCGGAAGCGGATGTCGCGCGCGCTCCACGGCTTGACGTCGAGCCCGACCTTGAGCGCGTGGCGCTCGTCCTGCACCAGCAGCGGGTTGCCGCCGGTCACCGTCGTCACCGTCGCGGTGGTGCCGCGGACATAGTCGAACACGCGCACCCCGGGCGTCGACACCACCGGGTTGCCGAGTTGCGCCGCGGTCGGCGCCTCGGCCTGGTCGGTCACCGAGGCGAGCAGCCGCACCGCCTCGATCGGGCGCCAATTGGCGCCATAGCCATAGGTCCACAGGGTGCCGAAGTCGGAGACGCGGTCGGCGGCGACATTGCCGTTGAGCGAGAGGTTGCCGAGAAACGCCAGCACGCCCTCGGCGCGGCTGGCAATTGGCAGGTCGAGGTTGAGCTGGGTCGAGGCGAGGTCGCGCCCGATGTCGGCCGCCACCGGCGTGCCGAAGCGCACCGAGCGGCTCGAGAAGTCGCTGGTCGAGGCGCCGATCCGCAGGCTGGCGTTGGCGTCGCCCGCGGGCAGCGCGAACAGCGGCCCGCTCGCCAGCGCGTCGAGCCCGGCGGTGGTCGCGGTCGAGCGCGCGCTGTTGTCGGCCGAGCGACCGAGCGTGAGCGGCGCATAGGGGTTGGCGAGCGGGTCGAACGCGTCGAGCCGCGCCTGGAAGGCGGCGGTGTCGAGCCCGGTCTGGGTGACGGTGTCGCTGGTGTCGCGGTCGACGTTGCCGGTCAGCGACCAGCGCCACCGCCCCTTGTCGCCGTTGAGCGTGCCGCCGAGGTGGAGCTGCGTCGTCTCGACCTGCTGCGTCAACGGTGCGATCGAGTCGGAGGCGCGCGTCAGCGTCACCGGTACCGCGAAGGGCGAGAAGGGGCTGCCCACCGGCAGCGCGAGGTCGAGCTCGGCGAGGCCACGCAGCGACTCGGTGCGGCTGTGATCGACCGTGGCGTTGAGCGTGGCGCCGACGTTGCCGAAGATCGTCGTGGCGTAGGTGCCGTTGGCGGAGAAGGTGCGCTCCTGCGGCAGCAGCGTGCGATAGGCCGACTGGTCGGTGGTGTTGCGCGTCGGGCTGAACTCGCCGAGCAGCGGCGCGCGCGTGGCGGCGATCGCGGGAACGCCGAGCGAGGTGGCGTCGCCGAACAGCGGGTTGATCGCGACTCGCCCACGCGTGGCGACATTGCCCCCGATCGCTGCGGTGTTGGGCGAGGGCAGGATGTCGCGCTCGGCCTCGGTGAGCGAGTCGGCGCGGTTATATTCGAGATGGAGGTTGACGCGGCCCTGCTCGCGGATGCGCAGCAGGTCGAGCTCGCCGCCCGGCGCGTTGCGCCCGCCCTCGGTGGCGAGCCGGTCCTCGATCTCGGCGGTGACCGCGCGGAAGCGGCGGCGCAGCACGAAGTTCACCACGCGCTGGTCGGCGCGATAGCCGTATTTGAGCGCGACTTCCTCGGGCAGGATGTCGACGCGCGCGATCGCCTCGGTCGGCAGGTCGCGAATCTCCTGGAAGCCCGAGATGCGACGTCCGTTGAGCAGCACCACCGGCGCGCCGCCGGCACCGCGGCCCGAGCGGGTCTGCGGGCTGAGCTCGTTGAGCAGCTCGGTGACCGAGCTGACGCCGTAGCTGCGGATGTCGGCGGGGGAGAGCTGCTCCTCGGGGGTGATGTCGCCCACCACCGCGCCGCGCTGCGTCCGTGCGCCGGTGACGACGATGTCGGCGGGCTCGTCCTCGTTCTCGGCGGGGGCGTCGGCCGGCGCGGTGGCGGGGGTGGCCTGGCTCGACTGCGCCGCGGTGGCGGCGCCGGGCGCGGGGGTGGCGGCGGCGCTGCCGGTCGGCGCGACCGTGCCGGGCAGGTCGCGCTGCGCCGGCTGCTGCGCCGCCGCGGGCGCGGCGATCGGGGCGGCGGACGCCAGCAGAAGGTAGATCACGCGCATCACTCGCTCCCTGCCGGCGATATCGGGCCGGACGAGCGCGCTACGGCGGGTTTGTCGCACAATTATGCCGGGAGTGGTTGATGTGGGTGGTGGATGCGTGCGGCCGGCTGACAATCCTCTCCTGCAAGGGGAGGTGGCGCGCCGA
>Ga0265798_10007255_pt1 | contig 14374 bp, 15 predicted proteins | sample P3T30metagenome_FD_192430 | JGI IMG/M metagenome (GOLD analysis project Ga0265798, IMG submission 192430) | Plant litter microbial communities from East Loma Ridge, Irvine, California - P3 T30 | ecosystem: Environmental > Terrestrial > Plant litter > Unclassified | place: USA: California...
ATTTCTGCACCATCAATCTGCGCGCACCCGCCAAGGTCGGCTATGTGCTAGGCCGTTTCGAGCCGACCGAAGACGCTGCCCGTGCGATCCTGGATTACGCACGGCTCTACGGCGAGAGTGCGTTCGGACAGGTGCCGTTCAAACAATGGCCGCAGGGCGTGAAGGGCCATTTCATCACCCGCACGCCGCCTGCCGGGTTCGTCGTGGAATGACTTTTTTTCCGACAGCCGGGGCATTTCTATCATCCTTGAGCGCGTTGCCGCAGCCGGACGAAGCCGATCGATCGGCGGCAGTGGCGCGGCAGGGGCAACTGACCAAGCCGCCGGGCTCGCTCGGGCGGTTGGAAGAGATTGCCGTCTTCATGGCCGGTTGGCAGGGCCATGAACGCCCGCGGCTCGATCGCGGCCGGGTGGTGATCTTCGCGGGTAATCACGGCATCGTCGATCGCGGCGTCAGTGCGTTTCCGGCCTCCGTCACGGCGCAGATGGTGGCCAATTTCGAACATGGCGGCGCGGCAATCAACGCGCTGTCGCGCGCGGCGGGGCTCGATCTCAGAGTCGTCCCGCTCGATCTCGACCGGCCGACCATCGATTTCACCGTCGCCCCGTCGATGTCGGAGGAGGAATGCCTCGCGGCGATCAACGCGGGCGCCGCCGTCGTTGCGGACGCACCCGATCTGATCGTGCTCGGCGAGATGGGGATCGGCAACTCGACCTCCGCCGCCGCGCTGTGCCTCGCCAGCTTCGATGGATCGGCACGCGACTGGGTCGGGCCCGGTACCGGAGTCGACGACGACGGCATGGCCCGCAAGATCGCGACCGTGGAGGCCGGGCTGGCGCTGCACCGGGACGCACTGAGCACGCCGTTCGAGACGCTACGCCGGCTTGGCGGTCGTGAACTTGCGGCGATCGCAGGCGCGGTCATAGCTGCGCGTCTCGCAGGCGTACCCGTCATGCTCGATGGCTTCATATGCTGTGCCGCGGTCTCGCCGATCGCCGCTGCGTGCCCGGATATTCTCGCGCATTGTCTTGCCGGCCACGTGTCGGCCGAGCCGGGTCATGCGCGATTGTTGCGGGCATTGGACCTCGATCCCCTGTTGTCGCTGGGCATGCGGTTAGGCGAGGGGAGCGGCGCGGCGGTGGCGACGTTGCTCGTCCGCGCGGCGCTGGCGACGCATGACGAGATGGCGACGTTTGCCGAGGCAGGGGTCTCCGTCGCGTGACCGGTTCGCACATGCTGTACCTGATGCGGCATGGCGCGCCCGTCCGCAAAGGCCTGTTGCTGGGGCGAACGGACGATCCGGTGACGGAGGCCGGCGTTGCGGCGTGCGTCCGGCGAGCCGCAGGGCTGAAGGTTGCCGCGATCGTGTCGTCAGACCTGAAGCGTACTCGCGATTGCGCGACGGCGATCGGCAGCGTGCGGGGCATCGTCGGCGAGGTCGATCGACGGTGGCGCGAACTCGACTTCGGAGCGTGGGACGGAATGCGTCCAGCCGATATCGATCCGGCGGCCTTCGCTCGGTTCCACGACGATCCGGACGCTGCTCCGCCGCCGGACGGTGAGCGATGGTCGTCGTTGCTGGACCGGGTCGGCAATGCCTTGGCGGTACTTCCGTCGGTGCCGACGTTGGTCGTCACGCACGGTGGCGCTATCCGGGCGGCGCTCGCGGACCTGTGTGGGTTCGATCGTCGCCGGACATGGGCGTTCGACCTGCCTTATGCCGCGCTTGTGTCGTTGCGGATCTGGCCGGAGCCGGATCGGACGGTGCAGATCGTCGGGCTGGCGACGTGAAGCGGCTGGTCGTCGCGTTCGGTTTCCTGACGCGCCTGCCGATGCCGCGCGTCGAGGCCGGGGCTCCCGACTTTGCCGCGGCGATCCGATACTATCCGCTCGTCGGACTGGCGATCGGCGTGCTCGTCGCCTCGGCGGGACGGGCAGGTGCATCGATCGACCCCTGGACCGGGGCGTGCGCCGCGTTGCTGACGTGGATCGCCGTCACGGGCGCATTGCACCTCGACGGGCTGGCCGATCTCGCCGACGGGCTGGGCGCGGCGCATGGCGATCGGACGCGGTTGCTCGCGGTGATGGCCGATCCGCATATCGGCAGCTTCGGCGTCGTCGCGATCGTCGCTCAGATGACCGCCAAGCTCGTGCTGCTGCACGCGGTCGGGCTGACGGCGTGGTGGCTCATCATCTTGGTGCCGTTTGCGTCGAGGATGGGGCCGCTGGCCTGGGCAGTGCTGTTGCCGCCGATGCGGGTAGGCGGATTGGGCGCTGCGGTCGCCGGCGCAGTCCGATCGCGCGACCTTGTCGGCTGGGGGCTCCTGCTGGCGCTGGCTGCCGTCGCGGTTCCCGCGCTGTTGGCGGTTCCGCTCCTGATACTGGCCGTCGCTGCGTGGTTGCGGCGTACATTAGGGGGCGTGACCGGAGACGCGCACGGGGCGGGGATCGAGCTTGTCGAGACGGGCGTCCTGCTCGCTTTCGCCATCGTCGGTGCGTCAGCCGGCGCGCTGGGCTAGGGCGAGCATCGCATCGAGATCGAGGTGACGTTCGAGCGTCGCGGCGATCGCGTCGAGCGCCGCATCGATCGAGGCAGCATGGTCCGGTCCGACCGCGTCGACGCCGAGCCGCGCCAGCCACGCCGCGCGTTGCTCGGCAAGCCCGAACAGGCCGTGGACGTAGCTGCCGTGGACCAACCCGTCCGCGCTCGTCGCACCCTCCGCGCTGCCGTCGATGCGGTGGCCGACGGGACGGCACAGATCGGTGCCAGTCGTCACGCCCATGTGCATCTCATAGCCTTCGAACCGTGCACCGTTTGCGGTCCCTTCGATCCGCTCGAGCGTTTTGGTCGGCGTCAGGATGGTGTCGATATCGAGCAACCCGAGCCCGGCTATCGAGGTTGCCGCGCCTTCGATACCGTGCGGATCGGCGATGCTCCGACCGAGCATCTGGTACCCCCCGCACAGCCCGAGTACCGGCCTGCCCCGTCGGTGATGCGCGAGGATATCGATGTCCCAGCCTTGTGCACGAAGGAAGGCGAGGTCGGGGATCGTCGCCTTCGATCCGGCAAGGACGATCATGTCCGCCGCAGGGATCGGCGTGCCTGGTGGGACCATCACGAGCGCGACGCCGGGTTCTAGGCGCAGCGGATCGAGGTCGTCGAAATTGGCGATCCGCGGCGTGATCGGGCAGGCGATCGTTACGCGACGGTCGACCGACGCGGAGCGGCGTTCGAGGATCACGGCGTCTTCACTGGGCAGGCGCGCGGCGTCAGTTAGCCAGGGTACCACGCCGTAGCCGCGCCATCCGCTGCGTGCCTCGATCGCCCGATAGCCGTCGTCGAACAGTGCGGGGTCGCCGCGGAACTTGTTGACGAGGAAGCCGTGGATCATCGCCGCGTCGGCAGGGTCGATCACCGCGCGCGTGCCGACGATCGAGGCAATCACCCCGCCGCGATCGATATCGCCGACCAGGATCACGGGGACGTTGGCGGCGCGGGCGAAGCCCATGTTGGCGATGTCGCTTACGCGCAGGTTGACCTCAGCTGGGCTCCCCGCACCCTCGACGACGACGAGATCGCAGCTGGCCGACAGCCGCTCGAAACTGTCGAGCACGTCGACGAGCAGCCCTTCGCGCCCTTCCCGCCACCGCGCGGCGGCGAGCGTTCCGCGGACCTGCCCGCGGACGATCAGTTGCGACGTGCGATCGCCCTGTGGCTTGAGCAGTACCGGGTTCATGTCGACGCTTGGTTCGACCCGACACGCGATCGCCTGCGTGGCCTGCGCGCGGCCGATCTCCCCGCCGTCGGCAGTAACCGCGGCGTTGTTCGACATGTTCTGCGGCTTGAACGGGCGGACCGACAGGCCACGGTTCGCAAACGCGCGGCACAGTCCGGCGACGAGCACCGACTTGCCGACGTCGGAGCCGGTCCCCTGGAGCATCAGAGCCGCCATGCGAGTACTCCGGCGATGACGAGGAGAAGGATGCAGGCCCGGCGATAGATGCCGAGCGCCGCGCGGAGGTCAGTGGCGGATACGTGGGTGCTTCCGTCGCCGATATACGGCTTGGCAGTGACGATGCCGTCATAGGCGATCGGTCCGGCGAGACGAAGGCCGAGCGCGCCGGCCATCGCCGCCTCGGGCCACCCTGCGTTGGGTGAGGCATGGTTGCCGGCATCGCGTGCCATCGTCCGCCAACCGCCCCAGCCGGCAACGCAAAGCAAAACGCCGCTGAGCCGGGCGGGGATGAGGTTGGCGAGGTCGTCGGTCCTGGCCGCCGCCCAGCCGAATGCACGCCACCGGTCCTCGCGGTGCCCGATCAGGCTGTCTGCGGTGTTGATGGCCTTGTACGCCCAGAGGCCGGGCAGGCCGGCGACCAGCAGCCAGAACAGCGGCGCGACGACGCCGTCGCAGACGCTTTCCGCGAGGCTCTCGATCGCGGCGCGCGCGACGCCGGCTTCGTCGAGTGTCGCGACGTCCCGACCGACGATCATAGCGACGCGGGCGCGGGCAGCTTCAAGGTCGCCGGTATCGACGGCGCGCGCGACCGGCACCACATGGTCGTACAGACTCCGGATCGCGAGGCCCGGCGCCGCCATCGCGCCGATCGCGATCCAGGCCATGGGACCAAGAACGAGCCGCGCGAGGGAAGTCGCAGCGAGCGCAACGCCGACCGCCACTGCGATGAGTGCAACGATCGTGACGACACCGGCGGCACGGCGGATCGTGTCCGATAGCGTAGGGCGGTTCCAGCGCGTCTCCGCCCATCCGATCATTCGCGCGAAGCCGCCAACCGGATGACCGATCCGCGCATAGAGCGGCGCCGGCCAGCCGATCGCTGCGTCCATCATGATCGCCAGCACGGCGACTGGCTCAACCACCGCCAAGCGCCTCGTCGAGCCGCGCGAAGGCTTCGTCATCGCCAGGGACGCCCATACGCAGCCAGCGTGTCGAGTGGTCGAACGATCGAGTCAGGATGCCGACCTGTGCAAGCCGTTCGAACAGCGCTGGTGCCGCGTCGTCCTCGATCAGCCGGAACAATGCGCAATCGCCGCGGGCTTGGAGGCCATGACGTGCCAACATCGTGTCGAGCCTCTCTGCGCGTTCGACGATCGAGACCCGCGCGGCAGCGATCCATTCGGCGTCTCGGTAGGCCGCGATGCCATAGGCCACGGCGTGCGCCGATATCGGCCAGCTGCCGAGCCGCCGTCGTATCTCGGCGACGTGCTCCAGCGGCCCGATCATGAACCCGAGCCGCACGCCGGGCAGGCCGAAGAATTTGCCGAACGACCGAAACACGATCGCGCGATCGTCGGGGCCGAGCAGGGGAATGAGGCTAGATCCGGGCGCGACGTCGGCAAACGCTTCGTCCACGATCAGGAAGGCACCGCTGCGGGCGATCGTCAGCAAGCGTTGCGGCGTGTCGCACTGGCCGTCGGGATTGTTGGGGTTGGCCAGCAACAGCGTGCCGTCCGCGAGCGTCCCGATCGCATCCCGCGCTATCGGAACGGCGCCGTCGATCGCTTCGGCATGCGTGGCGTAACTCGGCACGACGAACCGGACGGGGCTAGGCAGGTCCAGTGCAGCCAGCATCCGAAGACCGAGTTCACTGCCGGGCAACGCGACGACCCGGTCCGCGGTCGTACCGAACACCGCCGCCGCCGCCGCTTCCAGATCGGCGATCGCTGCGGGCGAGGGGAGGCTGTGCAGATCGACCGTCGGAACGCGATCGGTAGGCCACGCGCAGGGGTTGATGCCGGTCGACAGGTCGAGCCAGGGTCTCGGCGCATCCGGATAGTGGACGGCGGCGAGATCGATCCGTCCACCGTGGATGCGCAGGGGGTTCATATTGTCTTTCACTCACGCCCGCGGGCTTTCGCTTGATCTTCCGGGCGTCATCGTCATTCCGGGCCCATCGAGCAAGCGTGAAGGAAACGGTAGGATGCAATCGGTCGGGACGCCGTTCGGAAAAAGCCTGTTCGTGCTGGGCGGCGCGCGCTCGGGGAAAAGCCGCCACGCGCAAACCTTGGCCGAAGCCGCGGCGACGGACCACGCGACGCGGCTCGTCTATATCGCGACCGCGCAGGCATTCGACGGCGAGATGGAGGATCGGATCGCGCGCCATCGTGCCGATCGCGACGATCGGTGGCGGACCGTCGAGGCTCCGCTGGCGCTTGGCGAGGCGCTGAAGAGCGAAGACGGCCCGGACGTCGTGATGCTGGTCGATTGCCTGACCCTGTGGGTGTCGAACCTGCTGCTAGCCGACGAGGCTGTCGCCGCGCGCGTAGACGATCTGGTCGAGACGATCGCGCGATTGAAGGGCCGCGTCATCCTCGTGTCGAACGAGGTCGGGTTGGGTATCGTCCCGGACAATGTGTTGGCCCGGCGTTTCCGGGATGCGGCAGGGTTGCTGCATCAGCGGATCGCCGCGGAGGTCGACTCCGTCGAGATGGTCATGGCCGGGTTGGTCCAGCGCTGGAAGACGCCGAACGCGGATTACAGATCTCAGAATGACTAGCGATCGCATTTTTTACGATGGGCAAGTATTCATGACGCCAGGAAGCGATCATTTGTGCGATATAAAAAACTGATCTGGTTTTTAGTATATTGAATTTCGGCAATATGATCGGCAGATCGTGAAACCGATATTTTTAATTTTATTTGTGCGACCCCAAAATTAATTGGAGCAAATCGGTCCGCTCAAACATTAATTAAAACATTTTCGTTCGAGCTATGTTAAAAGAGATTATCGCCAGCCGATTTTTGGGCCCTGACGACCGAGAGATGCATGTGCTCCCGCCCCGACTTCTGCGGGATTACACTCATGGCTACGACGCCCAGCCCCTTGGCGCTGATGGTTCGGAAGTTGGAAACGCACGCTGTGCTGGACGACGGCGACCGCAAGGCGCTGCTCGCGCTGCCATATACGTTGCGCACGTTCGAGCCGTCCTCCTATCTCGTGCGCGAAGGCGACGCGCCGGACCAGTGCGCGGTCCTGCTGTCGGGGTTCGCATATCGCCAGAAACTGACCGGCGCCGGCATGCGACAGATCGTGTCGCTTCACATTCCGGGCGAGCCGCTCGACTTCCAGCACCTGTTCCTCGACGTCGCGGATCACAACGTCCAGACGCTTACGCGCGCGGAGATCGCGACGATCCCGCGGTCGGCGCTGCGCGAACTGGCGCGGAACCGTGCGGCGATCAGTAACGCGATCTTCGTCAACACGCTGGTCGAGGGATCGATCTTCCGCGAATGGATTCTGAACATCGGTCGCCGCGATGCGCGGTCGCGGCTGGCCCATTTCCTGTGCGAATTCGCGATCCGGCTCGACATGCAGGGGCTGACCGGCGCCGATGGCTATGAGTTGCCGATGAGCCAGGAGCAGCTTGGTGATGCCCTCGGGCTGACGGCGGTACATGTGAACCGCACGATCAAGTCCCTCGAGGCGGATGGTCTGATCGGGCGCAATCGTCGCCGGATCAGTTTTCCGCAATGGGATGCACTACGTGAACTCGCGGACTTTTCGAGCCGCTACCTGCATCTCGCGCAACAGACCAGCTAGTCGCTTCTATCGTTGATGCGCGTGATCGACCGAATCGATGATCCGCCCGCCAGCCATGAAGACGGCGATCGGGCAGGCGGCGAACAATAGCCAGCCGCCATATCCGGGATATTGCTGGAGATAATGCATCCCGCGTTCAACCGCGCCGACGCCGAGGCCGTAGATGACGAGGAAGGCCTCGAACTTGGTCTTGATGATGAAGAGGCGAGCAAAGCGAGTCCACATGGCGAGTGTAGCAGCAAGGTGCGTGCCAGTGGCTGATATGCGCGGTTCTGACGCCAAAAAGTACGGTTACCTGTAAATTAACCCGACGATCTACGTTGGGTTGCGGCGGTCATATGCGGGCGACGTGCGTGACCCGGTCGGCTTCGACGACGCCCAACGAGCGCGCGCAATCCTCGGCCAGCACGACGCCGTCCTCGGTCTCGCGGACCTTGCCGAACGCGGCGCGGAAGTCGGCAAGGTTGCCCGTCGCGACCAGGGCGTCCTTACCGTCGTCGCCAACGATCCCGACTACATCGCTCTCGCGAGCGTCGGCGATCGAGCGGACCTGATCGGTGCGGGCGGTCATCGTCGGGCCGCCATCGAAGATGTCGACGTAGTTCTCGAACGCAAAGCCTTCGTTCTCCAGCATCCGCATCGCAGCGCGGCCCGAGGGATGCGGCAGGCCGATCGCGGCGCGCGCGGTCTCGGTTAGCATTGCGGTGTAGATCGGGTGCTTGGGCATCAGGTCGGCGATGAACTGGTGACCGTTGATGGCATTGAACTGGTCCGCGTCCTGGAAATTCATCCCGAAGAAGCGGCCTGCGAGGCCGTCCCAGAACGGCGAGCCGCCCGCTTCGTCGATGACGCCGCGCAGTTCGGCGAGGATCCGGTCGGCAAAACGCGCGCGGTGCATCTTGATGAACAGGTAGCGGCTGCGCGCGAGCAACAAGCCTAGGCCGCCGGCGCGCTCGCCGGGATGCAGGAACAGCCCGCCGACCTCGCTCGCGCCTTCGAGATCGGTGGCAAGCGTCAGCATGTCGGCGCGGAAGGTGCGGTTCAGCTCGCGGCTGTGCTGCGTGAGCTGGCCGATCCTGTAGCTGTAGAACGGGTAGCTCTGGCCCACCTGCGTGAAGATCTGGCAGGTGCCGCGGACTTCTTTCGTCTCGATGTTCTCGAGGATCAGCACGAACAGCTCGTCCTGCACCGGGCCGTCGGTGCGCGCGAAGGCAGCGTGGCTGCGTTCGAGCTTGGCGGTGAGCGCACGACGATCCGGCGGCAGATTGGTGAAGCCGCCGCCGGTCAGCTTGGCCATTTCGTAGAGGTGCTGAAGGTCGTCGTCGACCGCGGCCCGGATCCTGAAACTCACAAGCGGCCCTCCGCGATACGCACTATGGTGACCGCCGACAGAGCCGCACGTTCGGCGAGACTGTCGGGGATCATGAACTCGTCGGTCGAATGGATCGCGCCGCCGCGGACGCCCATCGTGTCGACGACCGGCACGCCGGCGGCGGCGATGTTGTTGCCATCGCAGACGCCGCCGGTGGCTTTCCAGGCGATGTCGAGACCGAGGTCCGCGCCGGATGCCTTGACCAGATCGAACAGCCGCGCGGCGCCGTCGTCGATCGGCTTCGGCGGACGGTTGAAGCTGCCATGGACTTCGATACGGACGTCGTGCTCGGCGGCGACCATCGCGACTGCGGAGTCGATATGCGATTGCGCGCGCGCGATGTCGTCGAGCGTCGCCGGGCGGAAGTTGATGCGGAGGATGGCGAGATCGGGGACGACGTTGTTCGGGCCACCGCCCTCGATCCGCGCCGGGTTCACCGCGAGACGGGGGCCGCGGACCTTCGACAAGCGCACTGCGATGTCGGCGGCTGCGACGAGCGCGTTGCGGCCGTCCTCAGGGTTGCGACCGGCATGCGCGCTGCGACCGTGGACGATGATCGAGAAGTTGCCCGTGCCGCCCCGTGCGCCGGCGAGCGTGCCGTCGGCGAGCGCGGGTTCGTAGGTCAGCGCGGCGACCTTTCCGTGCGCGGCGCGGGCGAGCAGCGCGGCGGAGGAGAAGGAGCCGGTTTCCTCGTCCGAATTGATGACGACGTCATAGCCGATCCGCGCGGCGAGGGGGCTGGCTTCGACCGCTTGAAGTGCAGCAAGCATCACCGCCAGCCCGCCCTTCATGTCCGCGACGCCGGGACCGTTCAGCCGGCCGTCGTCGAGCCATTGCAGCGACTGGAACGCGTGATCGACCGGATAGACCGTGTCCATATGGCCCGTGAACAGCATGCGGACCGGGGCGTCGGGACGGACGACGAGGTGCAGGTGCTTGCCGTGCTCGATCGCCGAGACCACGCCGTCCGCGCCGACATTGTCGACCGGTGTCGGCTCGACCAGCGTGATCTCGCCCGGCAGGCTCGCGAATGCGTCGCCGAGCAATCCGGCCATCGTCGCCAACCCGGCAAGGTTGCGCGTGCCGCTGTTGACGGCCGCCCAAGCCTCGACCTGCGCCAGCATCGGTGCAGCGCCCGCCGTGTCGACGGCATCGCGCTCTATCGGTGTAAGTCCCCTCATCACGCGACCCTAGCGAAGCCGGGCGCACGTGGGAACAGCGTCAGAAGCTGTAGACCAATGACGCGCGACTGGTGGTGTCGGTCGAGACCGAGCCGACCGGCGGCTCGCTTTCATACTGGACGCTGTACGACAGCGCGGCGGAGAGCGGCCCGATCAGCTTGGCGTTGAGCGATGTCGTGCCGCTGAGCGTGCTATTGTAGCGTTGGACATAGGCGGACGCGACCTGGCTGACCGACAGGCCGCTCAGGATCCGCACGCTGAAATTGGCGGTGCCACGCGCGGCGATGCTGCTCTGCTCGGTATCGTCAGTAAATTCGGTGTAGCGATACGCTGGCCCGAGTTCGAGATCGAGCTTGGTCCCCGCGGTCTTGATCACGCTGTAGCCGGCACCGACCGAGGTCGAATAACGGTTGAAATAGCCGAGGAACCGATCGCCTTCATATTGCGCGACGCCGTAGATATAGGCGCGGTCGTCGATCTTGTAGTTGGGCTCGTACGAGGCGAGATAATGCTCGCGCGTCGTGATGTTCTGGTTCGACTGATAGTCCGCCTGCGCATGGAATTTTTGGCGCCAGCGAAGGCCTTCGCGGTTGAGGTCGAGCACCGCCGTGCCGCCCGCGGTGTCGGAATTGCCGGTGGTCAGATAGCCGCCGACCTCGGCCTTGCCGCTCCACAAGTCGAGGAAGCTGGCTTGGCGAATGACCTGCGTGCGCTGCGCTGCGCGGTCGGCTTTCCACTTCTCAGCGATCGCCAGCACCGCGTCGCCGCTGAGCGGATCGGCGGCGCGCGCGTATTTGGCGATCGTGTTGACGTCCGCTTCGTTGCCCGCCTCGAGCGCCGCGTCGAGCATCGCGCGGATCGTCTCGGGGATCATCACCGACTGCGGGTCAGGCGCGTTCGCCAGCAACAGCGGGGCGAGAAGAAGAGGGGCTAAGCGGCGCACAGCCGTTCCGTAACGGCAGCGTGACGGATTGGGAACTGCTCAGCGCTTACCCGTTGCGCCGAGATGTGGCGCGAAGGCGGCGAGTACCTGTTCGTAGAGCGCCTTCTTAAACGGCACGATCAACCGCGGCAGGTCGGCGGGATCGCTCCAGCGCCATGCACGGAACTCCTCGTGGTCAGTGGCGATGTTCACGTCCGCATCGGTGCCGAGGAAGCGGTACAGGAACCAGCGCTGCGTCTGGCCGCGCCATTTGCCTTTCCAGACTTTCCCCAGCAGTTCGGGGGGAAGGTCGTAGACGAATTCGCCAGGCGCTTCGGCGATCAGTTCGACCTTGTCCGGCATGACTCCGGTTTCCTCGCCGAGCTCGCGCAGTGCGGCGGCTTCGGCGTCCTCGCCAGGGTCGATCCCGCCCTGCGGCATCTGCCATGCCTCCAGCGGCGAATCATTGCGCTGGCCGACGAAGATCTTGCCGTCCGCGTTGATGAGCATGATGCCGGCGCAGGGGCGGTAGGGCAGGGTCGAAACGTCGGTCAAAATAGTCTCCGCAACGCAGGTGCTTGGGGCTCGGGCAACTTGGGGGTTGACGGGCGCGCTCCTACCTACGGAGCATGATCCATGTCGTCCACCATCCCGACTATGTCACCCCGGCGCCGGCGCGCTCGACCTATCGCTGGAACAAGAACGGGCTGATCCGCGACCTGTTGCTCGAAAAGGGCGATGCGGTGGCGTGGCACCGCGCTGAAACGACGCCGACCGCGTGGCTGGAGGCGGTGCATGACGAGGATTACGTCGCCGAGGTTCTCCGCGCGGACGTGCCGAAGGAGAAAGAGCGACGGATCGGCTTCCCGGTGACCGCGGCGGTGGCGTCCCGTGCCGCGATCGTGCCGCACGGGACATGGCTGGCCGCGTGCCTCGCGCTGGAACACGGGTTTGCGGCGAACACTGCGGGCGGGAGCCATCATGCGCTGGCGAACACCGGCGCGGGGTTCTGCGTGTTCAACGATCTCGCGGTGGCGGCGGCAAGGCTGATCGACGAGGGGCGGGTGGCGCGCGTGCTCGTCGTCGATTGCGATGTGCATCAGGGCGACGGGACCGCGGCGTTGCTCGCGGGGCGGCCAGAGATCGCGACCTATTCGATCCATGCGGAGAAGAATTTCCCGGTGCGGAAGGCACGATCGACGCTCGACGTGCCGTTGCCGGACAAGGTCGGCGACGAGGCGTATTTGGCAACGCTGGAGGCGACCCTGGTGCCTTTGCTTGACGAGTTCCGGCCCGAGGTGATCCTGTATCAGGCTGGCGTGGATCCGTTCGAGGGCGATCGGCTCGGGCGATTGGCGCTGACCTTGGACGGTCTGGCCCGGCGGGAGCGGCTTGTGGCTGGCCTTGCGATTGCGCGCGGCGTGCCGCTCGCGAGCACGGTGGGTGGTGGGTACGGCGAGGATGCGCTCGCGATCGCCGAGCGGCACGTGGCGGCGATCATGACGCTGGGGGAAACTTTCGCAGCGGCGTGATGCTGGATCACGGGTTGCTGCGTTGGGGATGCGATGACGACTCCCACGCTTCTCTGGCTGCGCCAGGACCTCCGCCTTCACGATCACCCCGCGCTGATCGCCGCCGCTCATGCCGGGCCGGTGATCCCGGTCTACGTGCTCGACGACGACGCGCCGGGGAAATGGAAGATGGGTGGCGCTCAGCGGTGGTGGCTGCACCACACGCTCGACTCGTTTGCCAAGTCGCTGGCGGGCAAGGGATCGAAGCTGATCTTCCGACGCGGGCATGCGGTCGAGACGCTGACCACGCTGATGGAGGAAACCGGCGCCGAGCAGGTCCATGCGATCCGGCACTACGAACCGTGGTGGCGGAAGGCCGAGGCAGCGCTTGGCGATCGGCTGTGCCTCCATGACGGCAACCATCTTGCCCGCGTCGAGGATGTGAAGACCGGGTCGGGCGGGCAGTTCAAGGTGTATTCGTCGTTCTGGAAGGCGCTGAACCAGATTATGCCGCCGGGCGATCCCGAGCCGGCGCCGCGCACGATTCCCGCGCCGTCGAAGTGGCCGAAGAGCGAGACACTGACGGACTGGGATCTGCTGCCGAGCAAGCCGGACTGGTCGACGGGGTTCGGCGATTGGACGCCGGGCGAGGCGCAGGCGTTGAAGAACGCGAAGGCGATGGCGCCGATCGTCGAAGCCTATGACGTCGATCGCAACATGCCGTCGATCGAGGGCACCTCGCGCCTGTCACCGCACCTACATTTCGGCGAGATTTCGCCGCGTGCGGTGTGGCATGCGGTCGATGGACACGGCGACGCGACGACGTTTCGCAAGGAACTGGCGTGGCGCGATTTCACTGATGGCGTCGTGCTGACGATGCCGGATTACGGCGACACGAACGGGCGACCCAAGTTCGACAAGCTGCCCTGGCGCTCGGGCAAGGACGCCGAGGCGGACCTGAAGGCGTGGCAGGAGGGCAAGACCGGCTATCCGATCGTCGATGCCGGGATGCGCCAGCTCTGGGCGACGGGCTGGATGCACAACCGCGTGCGGATGATCACTGCGAGTTTTCTGGTGAAGCATCTGCTGATCGACTGGCGAGAGGGAGAGCGGTGGTTCTGGGATTGCCTGGTCGATGCGGATTACGGGAATAATTCGGTGAACTGGCAGTGGGTCTCGGGGACCGGCGTGGATTCGAACATGTTCGGGCGGATCATGGCGCCGCTTACGCAGTCGGAGAAGTTCGACGCGGGGGATTATATTCGCGAATGGGTGCCGGAACTGGCGAAGGTGACCGGCGAAGCGATCCATGATCCCGACGAGTCCGGCTGCCGGCCGAAGGCGTATCCGGCGAAGATCGTCGGCCACCGCGAAGGGCGCGAGCGAGCGCTCGAAGCCGGGCGGCACGCGCGATAGGGTCGCATCTGCTCCCCTCCCTGGAAGGGAGGGGTTTGGGGGTGGGTTGGCCGGTTCGAGCCAACGACCGTCGACCAAGCGGAACCAGACCCACCCCCAACCCCTCCCTTACAGGGAGGGGAGCGCGTTGTGGCCTTGGATCGCGTTCCAGCCGTTTCGGCGCCGACGCCTCTTTCCTAGCCGCCGCCCGTGTTGCATGGAGCGCCGCGATGACCGCCGTTCCCGCTTTCGACGATGTGCCCGCCGCCCAGGTTTCCCCGGTCGCGCGCCTCGTCGCGCCGGTGTTCCACCGCCTGCTCGACCGGATCGACGCAGGGCTTGAGAGCGGCGGGATCGATGCGCGACTGCCCGACGGCACGCGGCGGCTGATCGGCGGACGCGCGCCCGGGCCTTTGCCGGTCGTCGTCGTACA
>Ga0265798_10007256_pt1 | contig 14374 bp, 11 predicted proteins | sample P3T30metagenome_FD_192430 | JGI IMG/M metagenome (GOLD analysis project Ga0265798, IMG submission 192430) | Plant litter microbial communities from East Loma Ridge, Irvine, California - P3 T30 | ecosystem: Environmental > Terrestrial > Plant litter > Unclassified | place: USA: California...
GCGGCTAGTTTGCGTAGTGTATTAGGTGTCGAGCGGTTATTCGTATTAGCCCCAGCATCGGACACGGCGGCCAGCAGGCGCTGGCGGGTGGCGTCGAGGTGTAGGCCGATGGTCGATACAAATCGGACATCATCAGCAAACAAGGTGTAGGTGCTGTCGTCGCGCACGGTGCCGATGCGCCCCTGGGTGCGCGAGCTCACGAAAAAGCGCTGGTTAGCCTCGTCGTACTGAATACCCTCGGGCGAGAGTGCCCGCTGGGGCACCGTGATTTTGGCGGGCAGGGAGGCCTCGATAGGCTCACTGTTTTTGTCGCAGCTGGCCAACAGGCCCAGCACACTTAGCGCTAAGGCTGTCCGGCGTACTTGGCGCATCCGCGACCCAGGCTGGGCCAATAAGAAAAGAGAACCCATGAACAGCAGGATTAAATGTAGAAAAAATGAAATGCTTGCTTGTACGGCCCCGAGCTTAGAAAGCTGCTTAGCCCGCGCTCTGTTCGGTCGGCTTCTACATACCAGGGAGCTAGGGGGTGGCGTTGGGGTGAAGGGCGTCCCGTTCGGTTGGGCCGCATTTTCTCCCTACTTTTGACCACTTGCGGCCCGGCAGCTCGGTTGGGGTCGCCTTCTTAAGTTCACGCTGCGCTTATTCCATGAAGCAACTTCCCCGGCTCGCGCTGGCGGCCAGCCTAGCGGCGCCGCTCGCGCTGGCTTCTCCCACCGCCCACGCCCAGCAAACCCAGACGTTTACCGCCACCGAGCGGTATTTTCAGGAAGGCCTCGACCTGTTTGACCGCCAGCAGTACGGTGCGGCTCAGCAGGCTTTTCAGCTCTACCTGCGCCAAGCGCCGCAGCACGTGCAGGAGCAGAGCGGCCCGGCCGACGTGAGCGGCCGCCTCGAGCGCCTGGCCGATGCCGAGTACTACTACGCCGTGAGCGGCCTCTACCTGCTGCATCCCGATGCCGAGGGCCTCATCTTGGCCTTTGCCCAGCAGCACCCCACGCACCCTAGGGCGGCGGTGGCCTACTTCGAGCTGGCCAAGTTTTACTTCGACCAAAAAAACTACGGCCAGGCCCGTGCCTATTTCCTGAAAGTCGCGCCCGCTAACCTTAGCGCCGACCAGCGCGCTGAGTCCGATTTTAAGCTGGCCTACAGCCACTACGAGCTCAAGGAGTACGACCAGGCGCGGCTGCTGTTCGACCGCAATAAGAAGCAGCCCGGCCCGTATCGCGCCGCCAGCGCCTACTACGCCGGCTACCTGGCCTACCAGGCCGGCGAGTACCCGGCCGCCCGCCAAGACCTGCTGGCCGCCGCTGATGCGGAGCCGTATCGCAGCGCGGTGCCGGTGCTCATCACCCAGATATACTACAAGGAGGGCGACTACGACGGGCTGATAACCTACGCCAGCCGGGCCTTGCAGCAAACGCCCCCGCCCCAGAGCGCCGATGAGGTGAGCCTGCTGGTGGGCGATGCCTATTATCAAAAACAGGATTACAAGCAGGCCGGCACCTACTTTGACCAGTATGCCAGCGGCCGCCAGGGCAAAATTGACCCTAGCCTGCAATACAAAATAGGCTTCGCCAACTACAAGCAGGGCGATTACAAAAATGCCATTGCCAACTTAAAGCCCGTGGCCACCCGCCGCGACTCGCTGGGCCAGAATGCGGCCTACCACCTAGGGCTGAGCTACCTGCAAGCCGGCCAAAAAACGGCCGCCCTCCCCGCCCTCGACGCGGCCCGCCAGAGCACCTTGCAGAAGGACGTGGCCGAAAATGCCACCCTGCGCTACGCCCAGGTGCAGTACGAGCTCGGTAACCTGCCCGACGTGATTGCAGCGCTCAAGGATTTTCGCCAGAAGTACCCGCGCTCGAAAAGCCAGCCCCTGGTGGACCAGCTGCTCAGCGACAGCTTCCTGGCCTCGCCCGACTACCAGCAGGCCCTGACCTACCTAGAGGGCGTGCAGGACCGCGGCACCACTCTCAACGGCACTTACCAGCGCGTGGCTTACTCCCGCGCCGCCACGCTCTATAACGACGGCAAGTACGCCGAGGCGCTGCCGCTGCTCGATAAGTCGTTGCAGTACCCGCAGGACGATGCCTTGCGCGCCGCCGCCCAGGTGCTGCGCGGCGAAATCTACTCGGTGGGCCAGCAGTACCCCGAGGCCATCACGGCCTACGCCGCCGCGGCCCGCACCGCCCGCGAAGGCGGCGTGGCTGCCGATGAGACGCAGTACGTGCAACTGGCTCGCTATGGCCTCGGGTACGCCTACTATAACACCAAGCAGTACGACAAGGCCCAGCCGCAGTTCAAGGCCTACCTGGCCGACCCCGCTGCCAAGCCCACCGACCCCAACTACTACGACACTACCCTGCGCCTGGGCGACACCTACTACGTGGCCAAGGACTACCAGTCGGCGTTGGCGCAGTACGACAAAGTCATTCAGGCCAACGCGCCCGACAAGGACTACGCCTACTACCAGAAGGGCGTGACCCTGGGTTTGCTCGGCCGCAAAGACGAGGCCGCCACGACGCTCTCGACGCTGCTCAAGGCTAACCCCAACTCGCGTTATGCCGAGCAAGCCGTGTTTCAGCAGGCGCAGCTCGACTTTCAGGCTGGCGACTATGCCCCGGCCGCCGAGGGCTTCTCGCGGCTCATTCAAAACCGGCCCAATTCGCCCTTGCTAGCCGATGCCTACCAGCGCCGGGGCGTGGCCTACGCTAACCTCGAGCAACAGGAAAAGGCCGTGGCCGACTTCCGCAAGGTGCTGGCCGACTACCCGCGCAGTTCGGCCGCGCAGCCCGCGCTCTACGGCTTGCAGGAGAGCCTGACCGCCCTAGGTCGCACCGAGGAGGTAGACCAGGCACTAACTGCTTTCAAGACCCAGAACCCCGACAGCAAGGCTACCGAGAGCGTCGAGTTTGAAGCCGCCAAGTCGCTTTACCTAGCCGAAAAATACAAGCTGGCCCTGCCGCGCCTGCAAGCCTACCTCAAGCAGTACCCCGACAATGCCCTGGCCCCGGATGCCCGCTTCTTCCTGGCCGACTCGTACCTGAAAACGGGCGACAAGGCCACCGCGCTACCGCAGCTCAAGGCCGTGGTAACCGAGAACAAGAGCGAGTTTGTGAACCGCGCTGTGGGCCGCGTGGCCGACCTAGAGCTGGAGAACAAAAACTACCCCGAGGCCATCAGCTACTACAGCCGCCTGCGTGGGGCTTCGTCTAACCGCCGCGAGGTGGCTACCGCCACCCTAGGGCTACTGCGTAGCTACTACGATAGCGGCGACTTTGCCGGCGCCCGCCGCACTGCCACCGAACTCAGCACCCTGGCCGGTGCCACTGCCTCGGCCACCAATACCGCGCTGCTCTACCTCGGCAAGGCCGACTACCAGCTCGGTAACCTCGACCAGGCGGCCACCGAATTGGCCGCTACCGTCACGGCCGCGCCCAGCGACGTAACCGGTGCCGAGGCCCAGTATACGCTGGCCGAAGTGCGTTTTAAACAGCAACAATACGACGAGGCCATCAAGGAAGCCTTTAAGGTTAATTCGGCCTACAGCGCCTACGAATTGTGGCAGGGTAAGGCCTTCTTGCTGCTCGCCGATGTGTACACCGCCCAGGGCGACACTTACCAGGCGCGGGCTACCCTGAACTCGATTATTGACAATAAATTCCCGGTTGCGGACATCGTAGCCGGCGCCCGCCAGCGCCTCAACGCTCTGCCGGCCAGCGACGACGCACCTGCTGCGGCCCCCGCCGCGCCGGCCAAAACCGCGCCTGCTAAGCCCGCTGCTCCCGCCAAGACGGCCCCCGCAGCACCTAGGGCCACCATACCGGCCGCGCCCAAAACACCGGCCCGCACCCCCGCCACCAAGCCCAGCACCCGCCCCTAACTTGATTAGCACCTCCGATGCGTAATAATGGTATAATGAAACGTTTAGAAGTGAGTAAATCAAGTTTTAGTGCAAGTGCTCGGCGGTCGCTGCTACTGGCCGCCGGCCTGAGCGGTGCCGCTGCCCTAGGTGCCCAGGCGCAAGCCCAGCCCGGCCGCGGCCGGCCGCGCGGCACCATTCAGGACGCCGAGATTGAGATTGTGAAGGACCGGGTGAACACTCTGCCCGAGGCTACCCGCAACTTCGAGAAAATCCGGCTGGCACCGCCGCCCAAACCCACCCGCACGGTCACCTACACGTACCCCGATTTCCGGCTGCCCGCCACCCGCCTCAATACCGCCATACCGGTGCTGCCCATCGCGCCCGAGGCGCCAAGCCTACTCACCGGCAACTACCTCAAGCTGGGTATCGGCAACTACGGTACCGTGTACGGCCGCGCCCACCTGCACTCGACCCGCAACGAAAAGTATAGCTACGGCCTCGACCTGCGCCACCAAGGCTCGGCCAACGGCCCCGTCGATGGCAGCAACTCGGCCACTACCCAGAGCAGCGCCGCCCTCACCGGCGAGGTGTACCAGGGCAACGCCGCCCTAGGTGCCAGCCTCGATTACGGCCGCGAGCGCTACCACTTCTACGGCTACGACGCCAGCAAACTCACGAGCACGCCCGACAAGGGCAGCATCGAGCAAACCTTCAACCGCTTCGGCGCCCGGGCCTACGCCCGCAACCGCGCCCCCGATGCGGCCATTCAGTACGAGCTTGGCCTGGGTTACAAGTACTGGAAAGACGCCTACACGTCGTCGGAAGGCAACTTCTTCCTAGATGGCAAGCTCGGCTACGCCCTCAGCGAAACCAGCAAGCTGACCTTGCAGGGCGAGGCGTCGTTCATTACGGAGAAGGAAGACTTGGCCGCGACGGCCCCGCAGTTGGGTAATCTTAGCCGCACCCGCAATTTTGTGCAGGTGACGCCGGCCTACGAGCTGACCGGCAAAACTGGTGTGTCGCTGCTGATAGGTGCCACCCTTGGCTATTCGAGTGAGCCGGGCACAATACCCGACCGCAACTCCGACCAGCCCAACGGCGTGAGCAAGACTGCCGTGTACCCGGCCCTGCGCATCGGCTACGCCTTGGTGCCCGAGAAATTCCAGATTTACGGTGGCCTAGGGGGCGCGCTGCAGCGCGTGACGCGCTACGACCTGACCCAGGAAAACCCCTGGCTGGCCCGCGGCACGAGCCAAACCGTGGCCGACGCCCACCAGGGCGTGTCAGTGTACGGCGGCTTTACGGCGGCCCCGGCTAGTGGGCTCGAAGTGGCAGCCCGCGCCACCTTCAGCCGCTCGCGCAACCTGTACTTCTACCGCAACTCGCTCACCGATACCACCAAGTTTGACCTGGTGTATGACCAGGAAAGCATCGGCGTAACCAACGTGCACGCCGAGGTGCTCTACAGCGCCGCCGAAAAGGTGCGGGTAGGCCTCAAAGCCGACTTCAACCACTACGGCGTAAAGAACCTGAACCAGGCGTTTGGGCGGCCGTCGTTCATTGGCACGCTCTATGGCACCTACAATGCCACCGACAAGCTGCTGCTCGGCGCTAACCTCTACTATTACGCGCCTAACTACGGCGTGGGCTACCGCACCAACCTCGTAAATGGTATCCCCGTTCCGGAGGTCGTCAGCCGCCAAACCAACTCCGTCGTAGACCTTAGCTTGCGCGCCGATTACCGCATTACCCCAAAATTCAGCATCTTTGCAATGGGGAATAACCTTACCAACCGCCACTACCAGCGCTACCTGAACTACCAAAGCCAAGGTATAAACGTGATTGGCGGCGCCGCTTACAGCTTTTAGAATTATGAATTATGAATTAGAGATTATGAGTTAGTTCTTGGTAATCAATATTTTGATTAGAGACTTTCTCGTGACATCTAGTTCAATTCATAACTCATAATTTATAATTCATAATTAAAACGAAATGAACCTTTCCGACCACCTGCGCCCACTACTCCGCGAGCACGACTGCGTGATAATTCCGGATTTCGGGGGCCTCGTGGCCGAGTATGCACCGGCCCGCGTGCAGCTCGCCGGCCGTCATCTACTAAGCCCGCCCACTCGCCACGTAGCCTTCAATCAAGCCCTGACCCGGAACGATGGCCTGCTGCTTGATGCCCTGCGCCAGCACTTAGGGCTCTCGGCCGCCGAGGCCCGTGAGCAGCTGCGCCAAGCAGTAGCCGCGCTGCACCACGAGCTGCAAGCGCAGCAGCGCATCGAGCTGCCCGGCATCGGAGTGTTTCGGCAGTTGGCCGGCCGGGGCTTGCAGTTTGAGTATACGGGCACCGAAAACTTGTTTGCCGCTGCTTATGGCCTGCCCGAGCTAACGGCGCACCCCATTGCCGTGATTGACGCCCGCCTAGCTCGCGAGCAGCAAGCTCAGCTGGTGCCGCGCCTGCGCTCGGTAGCCACCCGCAACAATCGGGTACCGCTACACCGCCTAGTGCGCGGCGGGGCTATTGGGCTAGCTGCCGGGGTGGTGGCTGGGGCCATTTACTTGCTGTCGCTGCATCCGCAGGTGGTACCCGTAGCGTGGCAAGGTTACCTGCCCCGCTGGGAGCAGGCCCGCAACACGTCTACGTCACAGCAAGCCGCGCTGGCTACCGCGCCGCTCACGGCCCTAGGTGCCACGCCGGCCGCGCCCGTCGCGGAAGCCCCTGCTACTGAGGAAAAAGTAGAAATGCCCACGGTGGTACTCAAGACAGTGCCTGTGCCCGCCGCGATGCCTGCCACCGCAGCGTCGGCACCCGCCACCAAGCCCGAAGCGGCTGCTAAGCCTGCAGCTGTAGTAGCGGCCAAGCCAGTAGTTAAGCCCGTGGTCAGCGTTAAGGATAGTAAAGCCGTGACCGTAGCCCCGGTAATGGCCAAAACCACCGCGGCCGTAGCGAGCCCCGCTAAAGCCGCGTCTTCGTCGGTTTCTACAATTAAAGCGCGCACAGGTCGTTTTTACATCGTAGCTGGGGCGTACACCTCGCTGGCCGGTGCGCAGCGCGGTCGCCAAGACGTAGTACGCGCTGGCCGCCCCGTTTCCATGACCAAGATTATCGCGCCTTTCCCCGGCACGAATAAGTACCGCATCTCGGCTGCCGACTTTGCTACCTATGGCGAGGCACTGGCTGCCGCTGCTCAGCTGCGCCAAAACTCGAAGCTCGACAAAGGTCTGTCGGTGTTCCCGTACTAAGCGCAGCCTGTGGCCAGCCTACTAGCCGCAAGCTTTATCACGCCTCCGCCTCCCAAGCCCCGGCCAGCCGCCGGTAGCTAACCGTCTATTTCCCTTCCCGCTGCATGTCCGTCCTTCTGCTGCAAGCTTCTCCCGCCCTCACTACCGTCGCCACCGACACGGCCGCCGCCCAAGCCACTGCCATGGCCAACGCGGAGCCGGGCCTTTCGCTCATCGACTTGATTCTGCGCGGGGGCTGGATAATGCTACCCATCTTTGCGCTACTTATCGTCTCGATTTACATCATTGCCGAGCGCTACCTCACCATCCGTAGCGCGGGCGGCAACCCCGAGTCGTTTATGACAGGCATTCGCTCCTTGATGGTGAAAGGGGATTTGCAGGGCGCCAAGCTCTACTGCGCCCAGAACCCTTCGCCGCTGGCGCGTATGGTAGAGAAGGGCCTGCGCCGCATTGGCCTGCCCATCACCGAGATTGAGGCCAGCGTCGAGAACGTAGGCAAGATTGAGATTGCGCGCCTCGAAAAGAACATCAGCATCCTAGGTATCATTGCGGGCATTGCGCCTATGCTGGGCTTCGTGGGTACGATTATCGGCGTTATCAAAATCTTCTACGCCATCAGCAGCAGCGGCGAGTTTGGCATTACCCAGATTGCGGGCGGCCTCTACACCAAAATGGTAACCTCGGCGGCGGGCCTCATCGTGGGCATTATCGCCCACATCGGCTACCACTGGCTCAGCATCCTGGTCGAGCGCATGGTTTTCCGTATGGAAAACTCGGCCATCGAGTTCATGGATATTCTTCAGGATAATTAAAAGTTATGAATTAAAAATTAAAAATTGACTACTCAACTAGCTGTCAAAAAGCTTCATAGAGAGTCAGTTTTTAATTCATGGTTTTTAATTTTTAATTCAAAAACAGTGAATCTCTCCCGCCGCCGTCACGCTACTTCGCACGTCGAGACCAGCTCGATGAATGACATCATGTTCTTTCTGATGTTGTTCTTCCTGATTGTGTCCACGATGGTGAACCCTAACGTCATCAAGCTGCTGTTGCCTAATGCTAAGAGCAGCAAGCAGGTAATGAAGCAGCCCATCACTGTGAGCATCAACGCGGCTGGCGAATACTTTGTCAACAAGAAGCCTGCTACCGCCGCGACGCTCGAGCCCGAGCTGCGTGCCCTCATTCCGGCCAATGCGCCCGCCGATGCTCAGCCCACGGTAGTGCTGCGCGTAGATGCCGGCCTGAACGTGCAAAAGCTGGTAGATGTGTTGGAAATCGGCAACCGCCTGAAAATGAAAATGGTGATGGCGACGCAGTCGCAGCAAGCCGCCGGAAAGTAGGTTTAAATTATAGATTATGAATTAAAAATTAAAAATTGGCTACTCAGCTTGTCTACCCACAGGGAAAGCACCGCCCAGCTTTTAATTCATAATTTTTAATTGATAATTTTTAATTCTAAGAAATGGCCCTCGACTATCCCGAAGAGCACCGGCGCGAAGCCCTAGGTATCACGGCGGCGGTCGTGCTGCTGCTGGCGCTCGTGTGCTTCTTTTTGAAGTTTAGCGGCCCTAACCCGCCGCTGACCGCCCTAGGTGGCGATGGCGTGGAATTGAATTACGGCCTCGATGAAGCCGGCTCGGGCGACGTGCAAACGATGGCCGCGGCCAATGCTTCGCCCAACCGTGAAGACTCGCGCCCCGCCGCGGCCCAGCCTGACCCCACGCCGCAGCCAGTTCAGCCGCGCGTGGAGGCGACCCCCGCGCCCCAGCCCGAAACGCAGGAAAAAGTGATTACCAGTGAGGCCGAGGACGCCGAAGTGGCCGCCCCGCCCGTGGAGAAGCCCGCTGTAAAGCCTGCGCGGCCCGTAGAGCCCGTGCGCGAAACGCCCGCGCCACCCAAGCCCCGCGAGCAGCCCCGGGCCCTGTATACGCCCAAAGGCAGCGCTAATGGCACGGCAGGCGGCAACGGGGTGGCCGGCACTAGCAACGCGCCCACCGGCAACAGCAACGGCGACCGCCCCGGCACCGTGGGCGACCAAGGAGACCGCAATGGCTCGCTCGATGCTAAAGCCCTCTACGGAGCGCCCGGCAGCGGCGGCAGCGGCTCGCGCCCCGGTAGTGGTGGCGGGGGTGGCCTCGAAATGAGTGGCTGGCGCTTCGACAGCACGCCGGTGGTGGAGGCCGTGGACGATAACCCTGGGGTTATCCGCTTCAAGATAAAAATCAACAGCGACGGCGAAGTAGAGGCCGTGACCAAGGTATCGGGCAACGTGTCGCCGGCCCAGGAGAAGCTGTGCCGGGACAAGCTGCTCGACGCCAATTTTATAAAAACCAACGCCGGCGCGGGCGGCGCTACGGGCTTTTATACCTTCCGTTTCTCGGTGCGGTAGCCTCCAGGAATGAACAATTATCAATGAGCAAGGAGCAGTTAAAAGGAGGTTCGCTTCCCTGACTGTTCCTTGCTCATTATTCGTTGATAATTAAAGATGACTTATCAAGAGACACTGGCTTGGTTGTACGCACAACTGCCCATGTACCAGCGGGTAGGGTCGGCAGGCTTCAAGAAGGGCTTGGGCAATACCGAGGCGCTGGCGGCGGCCCTGGGCCACCCCGAAACCAAGTTTCGGAGCGTGCACGTGGCGGGCACCAATGGCAAGGGTTCATCGTCGCACCTGCTGGCGGCGGTGCTGCAAAGCGCCGGCTACAAAGTGGGCCTGTACACCTCGCCGCACCTGCGCGAGTTTACCGAGCGCATTCGAATAAACGGGCAGGAGTTGGCCCCAGACTACCTCGTGAGCTGGGTCGAAAACCACCGCCACTTGTTTGATGAGATTCAGCCCTCGTTTTTTGAGATGTGCGTGGCACTGGCCTTCGACTACTTCGCCGCCGAGCAAGTGGACGTGGCCGTGGTAGAAGTGGGCCTAGGAGGCCGGCTCGACTCCACCAACATCATTACGCCGCTGGTGTCGCTCGTTACCAATATCAGCTACGACCACCAAGCCATGCTGGGCGATACCCTGCCCGAAATAGCGGGCGAGAAGGCCGGCATCATCAAGCCCGGCCGCCCGGTGGTGGTGAGCCAAACCCAGCCGGAGGTGAAGGCGGTATTTGAGAAAAAGGCACAGCAGGAGGGGAGCCCACTACTGTTTGCCGATACGCGCTATGCGGTGCAGCCGGCCGCTAGCGAGGCCCCGGCGGCCGGCCTAGGCGTGCAACTCGTGGATGTGTTGCGCGACGGCCAGCCTCACTTGCAAAACGTGGAGCTGGGCTTGTTCGGCGACTACCAGCGGCTTAACCTGCCCGGCGTGCTAGCCACGCTGGATGAACTGCGTGCGCAGGGCTTCGACATCTCCGAAGCGGCCCTACGCCAGGGACTGCGCGAGGTAACGCGCCTCACCGGCCTGCGTGGCCGCTGGAGCATCCTAGGAGAGCACCCACTGGTGGTGGCCGACACGGGCCACAACGAGGCTGGCTTGCGGCTCGTGCTGGCGCAACTGGCTCGCCTATCGTACCGTCAGCTGCACATGGTCATTGGCACTGTCAATGATAAGGACGTAACCAAGGTGCTGGCCTTGCTGCCCCGTACAGCCACGTACTATTTCTGCCAGGCCGACATTCCCCGCGCCCTGCCGGCTGCCGAGTTGGCGGCCTTGGCCCAAGCGGCCGGGCTCGCGGGGCAGGTCTATGGCCCGGTGCCTGCGGCCGTAGCAGCCGCCCGCGCCGCGGCCGGGCCCGACGATGTGGTATTTATCGGGGGTAGCACCTTCGTAGTGGCTGAGGTAGCCGAATTGTACGGGTAGGGCAGTCCGGCTAGATTTGCGCCCTAGCGACCCGCGCTAGGGTGCCCTTTCCATGAATTTTCTGCCTCGTCATTACGCCACGCTGGTGCGGCACCGCTATAAGCTGTTGCTGGTGAGCTTATTGGTGCTGGTGCTGGGTTCGGGATTGGCACCGGCGAGCGTCGACCCGCGCTTGTTTGCGGCGCTGCTGCTGCAAAATATGGCAGTGGGCGTGCTCGTATTTTGGGAAGAGCGGCCCCTGTTTCTCATTGGCTGCCTGCTGGCGGTGCTGGGACTCGAAATAGCGGCCCAGGTGTGGGGTTGGCCGACCGTGCGCGGCTTTACGGGAGTAGCCTACAGCATCTTTTGCTTTGCTATCACACTGCGCATCTTTCGCAAGGTGCTGCGAACCAGCCAGGTCACAACGGAGCTGCTGGCGGCTACTATGTGCGGCTTTGTGCAGCTGGGCATGGTGGGTACGTTCCTGTTCGTGGTTATCGACCTCTGGCAGCCCCAGTCCTTTGCCAATGTTGTATCGGGGCCCGGCAACGTGCAGCCCCTCAATTATTTTAGCTTCATCACGCTGCTCACTGTGGGCTACGGCGACATTGTGCCGGTGAGCAACGTGGCTCGCAAGGCTACCATTCTGTTGGGCCTGGTAGGGCATTTCTACGACGTGTTCGTTATCAGCGTCATTGTGGGCAAATACCTAGGTGGCACTACTGGGCCCACGCCGCCCCAGCCCTGAAACCTGGCGGCCAGGCGTAATTTTGCGGTCTTTCTGCCCGCTTTTACTTTTTGCCCGTGCCTCGTATTAAACTCCAGCGCTTTGCTGAAAACGCCAATCGCCCCGGCATCATCGAGCCGGGCAAAGAAAACTTTGGCTGCCTGGCGGGCCGCTGGGCCGACGATTTTTTTCCTGCCCCCCAGCCCCTGGTGCTCGAAGTTGGCTGTGGCAAGGGCGAATACACGGTGGGCCTGGCCCAGCAGCATCCCGAGCAAAACTTCCTGGGCCTCGACATCAAGGGTGAGCGTATTTGGCGGGGTAGCACCCGCGCCGAGGCCCTAGGCCTTCGCAACGTAGGCTTCTTGCGCATCTTGGCGCACCAACTCGCCGACCACTTTGCGCCTGGCGAGCTCAGTGAAATCTGGATTACCTTCCCCGACCCGCGGCCGCGCGACCGCGACATTAAGCGGCGTCTCACGGCCCCGCGCTTCCTGGACCTGTACCAGCAACTGCTGGCCCCCGGCGGCGTGGCCCAACTCAAGACCGACAGCGAGGGCCTGTACGACTACACCCTAGAGGTGCTGGCCGCGCGGCCCGGCGCCCGCATCGAGGTAGCAACTCGCGACCTCTACGCCGAAACTGACCCAGCTTTTGCTGCCGCGCAGGCCATCCAAACACACTTTGAGGGAAAGTACCGGGCCGTGGGCGTACCCATCAAGTACGTGCGGTTTCGGCTCGGTTAGGCGGCCGTCTTTATCTTGGGGCCACGTATGAAGTCCGCTATCATCGACACCCTGCCGCTCTTTCCGGAGCTGGACCGCTTGCTGCTAGACCTGCTACGGGGCCTGCGCCCAGCCGACTGGGACCTGCCCACCGTGGCCGGCCGCTGGCGGGTGCGCGATGTGGCGCTGCACCTGCTCGATGGCAACTTGCGTAGCGTGTCGATGCTGCGCGACGGGCACTTTGCGGGCCCCGGCCCAGCCAGCGCGGCCCCCACTGATGTAGTAACGTACCTCAACCAGCTTAATCAAAGCTGGGTGGCGGCTACGCAGCGCCTGAGCCCGGCCGTGCTCATTGACCTGCTAGCTCATACGGGCCCGCCTTACTACGAGCACCTGGCCACGCTCGACCCGCAGGCGCCTGCCACCTTTGCGGTGGGCTGGGCCGGCGAAGCCGAGTCGGCCAACTGGTTTCACATTGCCCGCGACTACACCGAAAAGTGGCACCACCAGCAGCAAATTCGGCACGCCGTGGGGCAGGAGGCACCCCTCTACGAGCCGGCCCTGTATGGGCCCTACCTGGCTACCAGCGTGCGGGCCTTGCCCCACCGGCTGCACCACGTAGCGGCGGCGCCCGGCGAGCGGGTGTGCTTTGAGGTAACGGGCCCTGGCGGGGGCTGCTGGGTGTTGCACCGCGAGTCCACCGGCTGGACGTTCGGGCTGGAAGCGGTGACCGACCCTGCCAGGCTACCGGCCCGGGCGCACGTGAAAGTGGCCGGGCCGATAGCCTGGCGGTTATTCTCCAAGAATATCAGCCTCGCCGATGCGCTGCCCTCAGTGGAGCTGGCCGGCGACCAGCAGCTCGGGCAGTGGCTGCTGGGTGCAGTGGCCGTAATGGCCTAGGTCGGGCTAAGTGCCTGCCCTAGGGCTAGGCCTCCTCCAGCGCTTCAAACACGGCTTCCAGCTCCGTAAAGTCGCGCAGGCCGGGTTTTATTTCGTCGCCACCCTCCAGGATGAGGCCGGCCGGGTGCACGTGCTGGGCCGTTTCCGCGGCCTGGGTGGGGTCGGTGGGGCCAGCCAGCCACAAGGAGGCCTGCCGGGCCAGGGTGTGCCAGTACGCGTAGTCGGCGGGGTAGGGCGCGGGCGAAGTCGTGAAAAAAGCGAAGCCGGCAGGTAGTGCCTCGGTAAGGTCGGCAATGGCTGCCGCGTAGTGCTCCTGGCTGGTGACCAAGCTGGCCGGTACCTCCACCAGCGCGGGCACGGCTAGCCCCTGCGGCCAGGCCTGGCGCGCGCGGTCGAGGCGCAGTAGCACGCCCGTAAGGCCGCATTCTTCGACAAGGCGATTGATTTCGGGGCCGGCCACGTGGCCAAACTCGCCGATGATGTCGACGCCGGCCACCCAGCCCGACAACTCGCGGGCCGTGGCGGCGTCAATGGCACCGGGCAGGTTGGCATCGAGGGTGAAAATGAGCCCTTGGGCCCCCATGCCGGCGCAATAGCGGGCGTCGGATAAGTTATTGATGCCGCGCACGAGCACGGGAAGAGCTAACATTATAGAAGTTAAGAGTTAAGAGTGATGAGTTAAGAGTAGGAGGGGACGCTTTGGGATAAAAGCGCCGGTGGCCCCAGCGGAGGCACAGGGTAGCAAAGGTCGTGCAGCTACTCTTAACTCATCACTTTTAACTCTTAACTTTGCCCTTGGCCCCAGCCGGAACGTTCACCTCCCTGGGTGGGTTAGCCACTTTCATGGAAAATACTCCGACCAAAGGCCGCGTTCTCGTGGCCATGAGTGGCGGCATCGACTCGTCGGTAGCCGCGGTGCTGCTGCACGAAGCCGGCTACGAAGTAGTGGGCATGACGATGAAAACCTGGGACTACGCCAGCGCCGGCGGCTCGAAAAAAGAAACCGGCTGCTGCTCGCTCGATAGCATCAACGATGCCCGCGACATTGCCGTGCGCCTAGGTTTCCCGCACTACATCATCGACATCCGCGACGAGTTTGGCGATTTTGTTATTGACAATTTCACCGAGGAATA
>Ga0265798_10007257_pt1 | contig 14374 bp, 14 predicted proteins | sample P3T30metagenome_FD_192430 | JGI IMG/M metagenome (GOLD analysis project Ga0265798, IMG submission 192430) | Plant litter microbial communities from East Loma Ridge, Irvine, California - P3 T30 | ecosystem: Environmental > Terrestrial > Plant litter > Unclassified | place: USA: California...
CCGAAGATGCAGCCGAGGAAGACCGTCAATCCGCTTCATTCTTCATCTCAAATGTCCTACCTATCAAACTCGCCTACTGGGATCCTAGACCCGCTATTGCTCGCCTCAGAGAAGATTCTCTCATGGAACAACTTTCCGACATAGGCTCGGAAATCACAGGAAACGGTTTCCGTATTGAATCATGGGAAATATCTCGCAAAGACGGTGGTGTATTTATGCACTTTTCCTATATCCCCCCATCCTCTCCTCAATCGCAAGACAAAGAAGGTGAAGAAATGAACAAAGACCTGTCGGCTATCAATGCACTCCCAGAGAGGAGTTTAGCGAAACCAGCTTCACCTGGACGATTGTTTATGCCTCAACTGGTTGAGAGTGCAAAGAAACATGGAGGATTCCCTAGTTGGTTAGGACAACAATGGGCTAATTGGACTCGAGGCCAAAGTGGGGATTTGGGAAGAGTACCGGGACATGAATTATATGCTATGAGGGGAACTGTTGGTGTTGGCGTAAATGAAGTTGATGGGACTGTTGTTAAGGGTAGTGGGAGTGGGATGAGGGGTATACAAGCTCTGGCAGGGGATGGGAGGGTATGGTTGGTCAAGGGTAGGCAGTGGACTGAGGTAAGTCTAAGGGGCAAACCTAGTGCGTGAGAGCTGACATGTAGGATATGAACAGATTCCCCTCCAACAGGCTGAGAGTCGAATTTGACGGACCCGACGTTTCTCAGGAGATGCTATACACACTATTTAGAGTAAGTCAGCTGTGATCCCTCCTTTCCTCCGGCGTGAGACGGCAGCTGATACCACAGCCATACGGTCGAGTATCCGATATAACACCGCCGGCGCCCGTCCCAGCTGGTTCTCTGCGATTTGCGACCATATCCTTCTCACGACTCTCACCAGCAGTCACAGCCATCAATGCTGTATGTCCCTATCTCAGCGTGCTGCAGAGAGACTGACGCGCAGTTACATGGCTACTCGACTCCAACGAATACCTCAGATTTCACTCTCCGAGCGTCAGGTAGACCTTCGGAAGAAAAGATTACACTATCCCGCTTAAGGCTGTATTACGAAAGACCTCTTAAAGCCCACGCTATAAGGGATTGGTTGAGTTCTCATCCTCGTTTAGTACTGCCCGCTTTGGCATTCTTGATTGGTACTCTCTCTTACACGGTTAGTTCGTCCTTTTTGGTTGGGGCTAGAGGCTAATTGGCAGTTCTTCGATCCTATACGAGCGTTCTTTGTTCGGTCGAAATTAGAGGGAACATGGGATTTGGAGAATTATTCTTTGATCAAAGGTGAATTTCAACCTTCTACATGGCAGAAAGTCAAGGCTAATGAATAGCGATCCGCCAACGGTTCAAGCTCCCACAATCATTATCGATATTCCATTCCTCGTCCTCTAACGGGCCCGATGGCCCAGATTCAGACCTAGTAGGCCAAAATGCCTGGCGGGACCGTATAGATGCGGAAAAGAGTGTGGAGAGGTGGTTATCGGAATATCCTTCAACATTCATTACTTTGACTGGACCACCTGGTAGTGGAAAACAGAATTTGCTAAATCGTGTGTTGAAGAAGGAGGAAAAGTGAGTGTCCTGCATCATCGGAGAGGAGCTAATGGTAGACCTGCTCTTGTTATTGACTGTTCTGAAATCGGGAAGGCTAAGAACGATGCTGGGCTCATTAGTGCGCTTGCAGAGGAGACAGGTATGTTCTGAGACCTAGGTGCCATCAGCTGATAGCAGGATACTATCCCGTCTTTTCATTCCTGTCTTCTATCAACGGCATGATAGACCTGGCCTCTGTGGGTCTCATCGGTCAGAAAGGCAAGCTTGCGTTTCGTGGACTATCTGCTAAGCTAATGATAAGCTGGATTCTCTACACCCATCGACCAGCAACTCCGTCAAGTGCTTGAGATCGTGGGAAATGCGCTCAAAGACACGTCAACTCACCTCCGCGATGACCACAAACAGCAACGGAAGGATGCAGCCGATCAAGTCAAGATGGAAGAAGAACGCCATCGACGCCTTGACCTTATCAAGAGAGGAGCATGGCATGATGGTCGACTTGACTGTGTAGCTGGTAATGGAGTCATGTCGGAACTTGGTTACGGCGAAGAACCAACTCTGGATGCTGATCTCTTTGCCGCCAAGGTCACACCACCTTTGATGGATGATACAGCGCCAATTGCTGGTGAAGCCGTTCCACCTACTTTCGAATCATTACCTCTCATTCCGCTTTCAGCCGACGACAAGCCTACGACCGATGTCGATGAAGAAGCCGAGTTCATCAAGACGTTACCGATCGTCGTACTTCAGAACTTTGCGCAGAAAGCTGGTAAGGGTGACGTCTGGAATGTTCTCGCCGAATGGGGATCATCACTTGTCGAAAATCGTATAGCCCACGTTATAGTCGTCACAGATACCTCAATAGCTACCAAGGCTTTGACAAAAGCACTACCCACCAAACCACTCAACAGTGTTTCCCTGGCCGACGCCGACGAAGCGAACTCCTTGGCTTATGTGAAGGATAAGCTAAAGGGATCAAAATTGACATTGTCAGCGGAGGACAGTACAGAAGTGGCCAAACTCGGTGGGCGGATGGTCGACCTTGAAACTCTGGTGTACAAGGTTAGGACTGGAACGCCTATTAAGCCTGCGATCGACGATTTGATCTTGAAGAATGTCGTTGAATTAAGAAAAGCAGCGTTTGGGGATGATGCGGAGGATGCGAAGAGTTTACCATGGACCAGAGCTCAGGCTTGGAAAGTGGTTTCAGAATTGGCAAAACATGGCGAGGTAAGCTAGTCCGACTATACATCATGAGGGAAACTGATGATATAGACCTCATACTCGAAATTACTACAGGACTTTCCATTCAAAGGGCACGAGCAGGCTCTAAAAGCAATGGAAGAACATGATCTTGTGGGAATAAGTTATGTCGAGGGTAGAGCTTCGAAAGTTAAACCCGGAAAACCTGTATACAGATATGCCTTCCAGCAACTCGTCAATGGTGAGTCACTATCATTCCCAAAATTCCAAAGTTAGGGTAAGCGAGCTGACATCCAGACCCAGTGTTCAAATCGTCAAATCAAATCGAATTCAATACCCAAGTGATAGACTCTGCCGACTCCAAGATCAGAGCTTACGAGACCGAATTATCAACCTTAAAAGACATAACAGCAGATGGCGGAGACGATAAACTTGGTGTAAATGGAAGTAATTGGCTAGGAATGGGTAAACATTCCGCTATCAAAGAAAGGGCTAAGTGGTTATTGGAGAAGATGGGCAAGAACGTTGAGAAATTGGGTAAGCTGGAGAAGGAGAATGAGGAGATGTTGAAGGTTCTCAGCGATGGAAGGGCTTAGGCTCGCGGATGGGTCGGTATTGAAGGAAGGCAAGACTGCTTCCGAATGTTGTATTGAATGCACTACCTCGCTCTCCTAGTCAAGTGTGGACAGCTCCATACATGACACTAAATACAATCTGGCAGATTTGATTCCGCTCTTGCTCAAAGTTGTCACCCAAAATATCGATCGTCATTTCATCATTCACTACCTACGTCAAGTTACTACATCACCCGCCCCATATACCCCCACACAGCAGCACAGGATCGATGCGCTTGCCTTGAAGGATCAATAAGCTCCATTCGCTCCGGAAACATCGAGCCGATCATGGCCGCCCTCATCCCAGCTCTAACGAGGGGTCGGACACGGGTCGATCCGTCTGTAATTCGACATGTGCTACAGCTCGTACAGGCCGATTATCTACCGGGTCCATCATTCTCTTCCAAATTGAAGGGACATGGACACGGGAGTCGTCGATATCATAGCTCTGGAGGATCAGAATCATCGTATGCAGCGATACTTGTGAGTCCATCATGAAGAAGATCGCCCGTACTGACGATATAGCCAACACATGCTCGTTCGCGCCTCGCTCCATCCACTATACCCTCTTCACGCCTTGTCCGCCGGCATGCTGCTGCTGCACAGGCTGTCGAGCACGAATCGGAGATATACGACAATACACCAATGCTATCGCACTTCCACACGGATCCTGATAATGGCGATCGACCCAAGGCAGGAATCCCTCGGCGTAATGAATTCGTCTCTCCACCTTGGTCATATCTCCCAGAAGCTTTCAACAAATCCCTTCTTTCAGGCGAGATCACCTCTCCCACCGAATTTCGCTCTACATTCGAACATCACCAATGCCAATCTGGTCAACTAGCCCAAATATCCACGCTAGAAGCCATCCTCGTCATCTACCTCACATCGGCTGAGCCTTCGCAGTGGGCGTGGCTTTCTGGACAATTACAACACATGGTGGCTGCCGTTGACGCCGCGGGCCCTTCAGCTTTCCGTAACGATACCCCGGATCTTGGCAATGCCATGCGGGCTTACTGCCTCGCCCAGCTGGGGCAAATGGAAGACGCACGACATGCGCTCGATCTACTGAGGAATCGGTCAGAGAGGGCAGTGGTACATGCCATCAAGGGATTGGTGCTACTTCAAATCGACGACCATGAAGGCGCACAGGAGGAAATGAGCAAGGCGATCAGACGGGGAGTTACTCGATCAGGAACATGGATGTCGAAAGCTTGCCTTCGTTCAATCTCACTATATCTTCGTCAAGCAAATCAGGAGGACGCTATAGGTGTGATGAGAAAGGGAGGTGATCAATTCTTGAAACTCTTTTACGACAAGACTAGAAGGAACAATCTCCCAGACCTCACCAGAATGTGGACCAAATGGCTATCCAAGGTACCGGCTTCGATTTCGACTACCGACTCGTCTTATCAAGGACTTCGAGTTCAGCGTATACACTTTGGCCTCATTGCCGGCGACCCGGAAAGGAGTCGAGAGACTCTGGAGCTGTTTATCAACATGAAGCATCACGATGAGATCCGGCACAACGTCTTGCGGAACCTCATGATCAAGGACGTCATAGCTTTGTTCAGACACTTGGTCGCTATCGATCAGATTCAGGCGGCCATGTTTGTATTCAACGCTATCCGGGAGAATCGGTCGCTTGTTCACGATAACCTTACCGCCTGTCTTTTACATCTATCGGAATCCCAGGTCGACGTCACGCAAGAGATGCAGCAAATATGGGAATTGATCAACTCCACAACAGAGCCAAGTTCGGTTGATCGTCGATCAATGGCGAGGTTACATGCTGGACGAGGCGATTTGGAAGCGACTAAAGTAGCTTATGCTGGTTGGGTCGCGCCCACAGCGAGAGCGGATTATCAAAGGAATCGATACCTTCTCCTTGCAGCGGTGCGAGGAGGCCACGCTGCCGAGGCTATCCGATACTTGAAATCGGTCTTGCACTACAAACCCGAGATAAATCCTTTCAATCAGGTTCTGGAAATGCTATTACGGATCAAGCAGGATGAATCCGCTTTGGATCTGTACCGAAATCTTTCCGACTACTTGCCAGCCGACACGACACCCGACAATCATACTTATACATCTGTCATCGGTATTTACGGTCGACGTCGAGATCCTCAAGGTGCTGAAGATACTCTTCAGGCTATGCTGGCCGCCGACGTCCAGCCTGATGCGGCGACATGGTCGGCCTTACTCAATACTTATGTCGAATCTGGCGATTGGGCTGGGGTCGCCAGCAGGTGGGAGACGATACCCGAGGAGTACAAGAAGGCGGATTCAGTGATTGCGACTGGAATGAAGGCAATGGTCTTGCAATCATTCCCCTTCTCTCGAATCCTATCCATATTTCGATCGGTCGAGAATCCAACTACGCGTCACTGGGCTCTGGTCTTGCAGAGCGCTAGCGAATCTCAGAATATCGAAGCGATGGAAGCCTTGTTCCAGGAAATGCGATCCATCTCGCAAGAGTCGCCGGAAGCCGCCAAACCCAATGTCTACACTTGGTCTATCATTCTTCACGCCTATCTACGAGTCAATGACGTAAAGAAATCCCAGACGATCTACGATGAGATGCTTGCGGCTGGAATCGTCCCCACGAGCATCACCTACTCGATGATCATCTCCTCTTATGCTGCAGATGGACGTTCAGGAACGTTACAACGTGCCCAAGAATTCGCCATGTCGATATACCGATTGGCCAACCTTCCAGACGGACAATTACGTTTGGCATCAGAACGCGGTGCCCGAGGACAGGTACACGAAAATTTGCTTAGTCCACTGGTCATTGCAGCTGGACAAGCTGGACAGCCAGAGCTAGCGGGAGAGTACTTTGATCTGGTCGCTGAGAAAGAAACACCGAGTCTACCACTTTACACTCAATATCTCGATGCTTGGCGCAAAGCTGGTGATTTACACATGGTCAAGGCGATTTGGGCCGAGTTGTTTGCTCTGGCATGCCGGACTGTGGCTAGTAAATCGTCCCTATCGACTCGGAAATCCACGACACGTTCACCCGAAAATGCTTTGTGTATACCGCTTTCGATTGTCTTGATCACGCTTGGAAAGGAGAAACGATTGCTCGATATCAAGGAGACTTGGAATGCTGTCCGAGCGGCAGGATTTGGGTTCGACGCTAGCAATTTCAATCACCTCGCTGTTTCCCTCGCTCAATCGGGAGATGTCGAAGGCGCTTTTGACGTCGTCGAGAATGTCTTGATCGAGGCAGAGACTACCGAGATGAACGAAGTGCTCCCATCGATTCCAGATGCCACCGAGCCATCTTTCCGACCGCCCAATCGTAGGGTCGAAAGCATATCTAATGACTCGTACCATCCCGACCCTGGTTCTGAACCGCTAAATGACCTCGTGTCCACCACGGCTAATGACGCATTATGGGGACCTCATTTCAAAACCATCGCGACACTCGACACCCTCATCTCGCAGCTCGAGACCAGCGAGAGTAATCGTGCATGGCTAGGTTTGATGAGCGAAGAAGCAGAAGCGGAAGAGGATGGTGAAGGCGATGGAGCACCGGTTGAACTTGCCCAATTCGAGACCTGCGTCAGGGATTCCAATACCGGTCAACCGAAAAAGACGACTGCCAAGGGGATGTTGATGAAATTGAATCGAAAGTATAGTAAAGCCATGGCTTTGGTCATGTTCCATAGGCGGAAACAGGCCAGTCTGGAGCAGAAGAAGGTCACCCGTAAGAGTCAATAGCGCAGGAAGCTAGAAAACATCGAAGATTAGAACACGTTGTAGTTGTTGTATCAATCATCGCATGCGACCACTGTGTCCAATTTCCACTTTCGGCCCGGTCCGGCACCGTTAGCTTACCAAGGTTCATCTGCTGTCATACTTATCTCCACTATCACTATACAGCTACGATGTACCGCAAGCATGTCGCTCTGATCGGAGTCAACTCTAGGATCGGTCCAGCCATCCTTGACGCCCTACTAGACTCGCCGGAACCATTTCACATCTACCTGTTTATGCGCCCTTCCTCGAAGCCCCCACCTGTAGAATCTCGACATGTCACTCTCGTTACTTTGCCAGACCCTGCTTCGCTTCACGATATCACTGAAGCGCTCTATCAACACAGTGTCGAATACGTCGTATCAGCCCTCAATGCAGCTCAGTATGAACTCCAAAAACTCCTGGCCGACGCATCATTGGCAGCAGGCGTGAGGCGATACATTCTAGCGGATTATGGAAGTTGTCGCTCGGATGATCCGTACATTCTCGACCTCTTACCGAACTTCAGGAGAAAGAGGGAAGTACGAGAGCATTGCATGCGATTGGTTGAGGATCAAGCAAATTCATCATCGTCAATGACCCTTCCAGATTCGCATTTCAGCTGGACAAGTATCTTCACCGGGCATTTCTTTGATTATGGCTTGAAATCGGAATTACTAGGATTCGACATCAAGAACAAAATGGGTATCTTATTCGACGAGGGGAGTGATAAATGGTCAACCAGCACGACCGCCCAAATTGGGAGATCTGTTGCAGCGGTCCTATCGAATAACGAACGACTAAAAGCGACATCAAACAAGATCCTCTTGATACAAAGTTTCCGAGTTTCACAAAGACAAGTACTCAATACAGTCAATAATCTTCTGGATCACAAGGAAGTCAAAGTAGAGAAGGTCTCTTCGAAGCAATTCGTTAAGGATAGGATAGAAGGCGTTGCTGGTGGGGATGGTGAAGCGATGGAAGAGATGGTGGCTGTACTAGGGATCAAGCGGACTGATTGGAAGGGAGATTCAGGATTTGCTAATGAGCTACTAGGACTGAAAGAGGAAGACCTGGAAGAGGTTGTCAAGATAGCTCTCGGAGAGATGGGCGAGATATAGGTTGTAATTGTGAACCCAAAGCGTCACGTCCCAGCGATGACTTTGTTCATGTTGCGCACTAAACAGTGTCTTTCACCAATCTTCACTAGTATATCGGCTAGTATAACCGCTTCTCAGGAAGCATCCGAATATCGGATCCGAACGAGCGCCGCGGTAGAGCAGGGTTCGACTCCCTGGTGGAGAATATCTTTTTGTCTGTGTCCAGCTTGGTGAATTATCTCTGCAATCTTGGGCGAATGCATCGGGATGAGGCTTCTGGCGCATCTGGTTTTGTACTTTTGGTAGGAGCGAAGTGTCGCAGTGTCTTGTGTTCATTGCCCTAGCACAATGGGGACATGTCTGACGGGCTACACACTCCTTACATACAAATATTCAACTCTAACATGTTCCCACTAGTGTCCTGAGCATTATCAGGACCCAACAGTCTTGTCCATCTTGTCTGAGTTGCGAGCTTCCTTGGTCAAGCGTCCCCACACATCTTCCATCGTGTTACTTCTCACTGTTCTTGGCAAACCTACGTGATGTAGTTCACTTTGGGTGCGAACATTCAGCGGATTGGTGATCTGGGAGCGCTCTGTCTCTCTCCAAGCAAGAAAGTCTTCGAAGGTTGTCGGGACCTTCAATGTTCCGAGAGCCGTATCGGTCTTGTCATCAGTGGGTCTGCATTGCCTGAGATGTTATGAACATACCATGTCGACAAAGATGATGTTGCTCAAACAATCGCGTAACTCGGAATTGACCTCAGTCAATTGCTCGTCGTAACCTTCCAGATAGATTTCACGTATGACTTTGTCCTCGGGACTGCTCGAGATTGTGCGCGAAGGCCAATACTCCCGCTCAGGAATGATGTATGATGGCCATCCCTCACGTTCGTTCTCTGATTTGGTAAACATCCCCATATCAGCCTGACTTTCGTGGTTATTGGAGACTTGTTCAGAGCCGAGAAATCCCTTCCAGTTTTGCATGGTCGAGGCGTTGCTTTTATCACATCCATTATCATAAATCGCTTTTGCTAGACGATACATCTGGTGAGTTCGGGTGTACTTCTCGAGGCGGGTTGGAGGTTTCGACTGCCCATTGCTATGATGCAGTGAAAAGTGAAGGTCGGCGTGAGCGGCCGCAAGATTATCGTCCATCAAGAAAACCGGGTTGACTGGGTTATCCGATTTTCTGCTGATCGTGATCAATCCACTCTCAGATGCAGTTCGTATGGCATCCGCGTCTTCACCAGAATACAGTTTCTTTAGCCAGTCGTCTTGCTGCTGTTCAGTGACATCCGGAAAGAAATGCGACAGCCTCTGGCTCAAAGTTCTGGCGAGTTTGAGTCCATCCCATACTGCTGTCTGTTGGCCCCATTCATTGTTATCGGGAACTAAGACATGTCAGATCAGGTTATGGGCCAGCATATATCGTATGACTTACAGGGCTCGTGAAGTTCTTTTGTCGCCCACTCCAAGGTGAAGGGCATATAGGGTTCAAGGACTCGTTTTACCTCGTTAAATGTCGATCCAGAGTGCATTCGGATTAGCGACTTTGTATGAGTGCTCGAAAAGTAAGAAAGAAAGAATTGGAAGGACAGCTCCAATGCTACTACTTATGACGGAAGCTGGGAGCTCAAAGGGTGGATCATTACAAAGGATATGAGTTCCTTACATATTGATTCCCTGTCATGGGCCTGGACCGCGGTTCTTCCTTTTAAAGATGATAGGGAGCAGAGGATAGAGCGTCTTATACTTAACACAAGAAGTCTGTGCTCTGTAATAATAGCTATATGAGAAAGCCTGCTTTCACATGGCACTCGCGCCACTTTGAGGAATGAGCGTTCCTCGATTTCAGACGTGCGGAATCCCAGCGCCTCATTTTAGGGGGGGGTACTCGAGGTAATCATTGGCTGTATATCTGACCGATGGCGCATCTATGAGGTGCGGCGAAGCGCAGGTCGTTTGGTCCCACGTTTGCCCGCTGTGTACAGTACAAAACGTGATCTCTATCAGTCCACTTCGTGTTACCGACTTGCCTCCCGCCGCAACCAAATAAGAAAGGTTTTTTCAGAGTCAGCTCATATGAGCACAGGTCAGACAGGAGTAAGGATAGCATGCTGAAGACCCTTTGATCGATGCGGTCTTCATGTTTTGTCCTTCGCGCTGAACCCTCGACAATTACATGTCCGTAAGCCGATGCGTGATCCCGGTTGCGCCGATGGTCTGTACATCGCAAACCGAGCCGGAATGAAAATATGAGATGCATGATATACTCGGACCAACTATACTCTCCCCATCTAGTAACCTATCAAGTTAGCCCAGCCTCGTATAACAATAAGGGAAAACTTACTCCTTCCAAACAAAGTCCACCTCTTTGCCTTTTCACCGCACTGAACACATTTCTGGTTCTCACCATCTGGGAACTCCCCAAATCGAGCTTGATCATGAGGGATACAAAGTGATTTAGCACCTGCGGAGGGAGCTTTGACATCTTCTGCCTCTCCCTTGTTTGCCCTGTTTGTTAGTTTCTTCCACTGGCAACTGGCAGAAGAGGACACGAGGAGGAGGGACATACTGAGATTTCGACCTTTCTTTGATCTCGTCCTCACAGCTCTCCTGCTCACACCAAGGCAATACCAAGATATTCTTGGCGTCGAGGGTAGGAACAACATCATCCCAATTCGTAACCAATTTCAATCGTTCATCCTGAGTCTTCTTGGCCCTGGTGTACATTTCAACCTGGATCTCATCAAGCGTACGCCTGATTGCAGTTGAAATATCGTCCATGGGAATTGACCATTTCTTGGAATCGTATCGACGGACAGCTAGGGTAGTGTTTGCTTCAATATCCCTTGGACCTAATTCGAGTCGGAGTGGAATACCCTGTTCTATCAGCTATGACTCACATGGAAGACTTACCTTGAGTTCGTGATCATTGAACTTCCAACCGGGAGTGTAACCTTCTCTCAAATCTGCTTTGGCCCTGATTCCGGAAGCGACCAATTCCTTCTCCAACTTGGTACAAGCGTCGTAGATAGCTTGGTTCTTGCCCTCGGCCTTTGATAGACCAACAGGAACAATAGCGACTTGCTGAATGGCGACTCTGGGGGGAAGGACTAATCCTTGATCATCACCGTGAATCATGACCATCACACCGATCGTCCTGGTACTCAATCCCCAAGAGTTCTGGTAAACAAAAGTCTTCTTCTCATCGCCCGAACCAGTCTTGGCGGGGTCCTCGACGGTGATATCGAACATTTTAGAAAAGTTTTGTCCGAGGTGATGGGATGTTCCTCCTTGAATACCTCGACCGGTAGTTGGAATGAACCCCTCGACAGTGGTTGTGTAGTCTCCTCCGGCGAATTTTTCCTTGACGGACTTGACACCTGGGATGACTGGAACGGCGAGTAGGTCGACGTAGACCTTTCGGTAGAGCTCGAGAATATCAAGGACTTCAGCATCGGCCTCGGACTTGTGGAGGAAAGCAGTGTGGCCTTCTTGCCATAGGAACTCTCGTGTTCGGAGGAATGGTTCTGACATTAGCTCCTTCCGTCTGCATCTGGACCGGAGAGGCTTACGAGGGTTCTTGAATTCCCATCGGACGACACTGTTCCACTGGTTCAGCTTCAATGGCAAGTCTCGGTGAGACTGGATCCACTTTGCGTAGTCTATCATCAGCCCCGAATTCGACTTTTAGGCATGACTTACAAGGGTACATGACAGTCTCGGATGTAGGCCTGATGGCGATAGGTTCCTCAAGATCAGATTGACCGCTTCCTATCAGCTTCATCCATCTAAAAAATCCGAGGTGACTTACGCCCTGGTAACCCATGCGACTTCGGGGGAGAAACCCTCCAAATGATCCTTCTCCTTCTCCAATCTACCAGCTGAAATGAACATTGGGAAATAACATCCCTGGACACCGAGCTTCTTAATCTCTGCGTCGAACCATTCTGCCGTCAGCTCTATACATGAATAGGGGACGTACCCTGGATAGTTTGCCAGATGTTGAAAGCTCCTGGTCGAAGAATGTAACATCCTGAGATATCGTAGTAATCAAGCATCTGACCTTTGATAACGACCTGTATGTCAGCTTGTGTCTCCTAGACCGCAGGAACACAGAGATATAAACTGACGTCGGTGTACCATCCGGAAAAGTCCTCCTCCTTCTTGTACTGAATTGCCATCTCGTAAAGGTCGTCCCTGTTGGAAGGGACCGCAGCGGGAGCAGCGGGGGCAGCAGGTCTGGGACTGACTGTCAGCCTCTGCACTATTCACCGACTCAGTACAGGACTCACCCGGCAGCGGCAGGTCTAGGCTCAGCCTTGACCTTCTCGAAATCCACAACCTTGACATCTCCGCCCTCCTTCAAGCTCTCCAAATAACTCTTCAAGTCCCCACCCTTGATCAACACGGTAGTGGAAGACGAAGTGAGATGAACAGCGTGTTCTTCTTGAGATTCCGCTAATTTCTGATCCAAGATCAAATGAAGGGTTTCTGGGATAGAAGAAAGGGGGAGTGGGGAAACATCGTCCTTGGATGCGGCGGAGGGTAGGACTGATTTAATGAGATCCTCAGAAGCTAGTCGGAGTTCTTTTAGGTTCAAGAATTTGCCGATGGCTCCAGAGTTGGTCTCGGTGGACTCTTGGGCGATGACGAGGACGGGAGTGGGCGTCGCTGTTTTAGCTGTCTTGGGTTTGAATAGGAGCTGTTGGTGTGAGCTTTGACCTCTTCTCTCCCTCAGCTGCGTTAACATGGGTACGTACAGTCTTGGTCAAGGTAACATCTCCTTTACCGATCTTCTCCAGCTCAGCCTTCCATTGAGCTCCATTGGCGACTGCGGCGTGCTCGTAGACCTGGGGCTTGGAGAGCGAGAGCTTCTCGAATCTAGCGATGATATCGTTATCGGTAATAGCAGACATGTTTGGGATTGTATTGAGGTTTCGAGTAGATATGATGGTAGGTATACGCGATAATGACCAGACTGTAGAGGTTATAGGTCTAAAGCGGGCAAGCATATACCAATGACGGTTGATAGATAGCCAAAGGATGTATAGTAGTACAAGTCAATTCAACATTTACGCGACTCGTATTGCAACAATTGACACGTCACACATGACTTCAAGAAGTTAAGCGTATGGTGCAGTAATCACATATCCCAGTCTACGTAACTACAAAAGACCTCCTAGTCCTAATCAAGCTCAATAACATCGTCAGCCTTGGCCTCTGATGTAGACTTTTTGCTGTTGGGGCCTCGGGTCTTGATGGGGAATGTCTTTGGGGGGTTGGCGGTCAACTTCTGGACTCGTGCGTAGGCGGATGCTCGGGCAACGGCAGCCTACATGTCAGCTTCTGTCCCTGAACGAGATAGTTCAAGACGAGAGGAGACGATGGAGAAGGATGTGCCCGACCAGCACTAAGTCACCCAATGTGGTTATCGATTGGGGTACGGATAGGTCGGGCATGTAGAGTAATGTAGCAGACCTAATACGCTCGGCCCTTCATATATTTGGTCCGGGGAGTTCTAACGCAGCTGCGGGTATTGAAGTGGAAGGTGGAAAAGGTGAAGGTGTGAGGCCGACAGCGCTTAGAGACACGGAAAATTCGAGAAATCACTCACCTGTCGGAGATCACCTCGGTATCCCTTACCGGCAGTCTCGGCGGCGGCAATCTTGTTGGCTCGTCGGGGTCCAGTTCCTCGCTTGAGGGTGACACCAACTCGGGCATCAGCGACCTGGAGTTAGCGTTGTCCTTTCGTGAATTGGCCATTCCCCCTCTTCCAATCCCGTCGGAGCCAGTCATCCACTCTCCTTGTATCCCGGCCTAGCTGTCCGTTGCGATACGTTTCCTGTATCGTGTCCCTCTTCCATTGTTCCTGTTCCTGCATGTGTCGGAGGAATAGCTCACCTGGTTGGGCTTGACACCGGCCTTGATCTTGGTGATCACAACCTGTCCATCCTCGTTGGCGTGGATACCGACAGACTACCCATCAGCTTCTTTCTCTCGTCGACCAGTAAAAGGATACACACCTTGCTGTTGGTGAGGCCAGAGTACTTCTGGGAGTGGAAGTTGGTCAAGTTTCCCTGTAAAGTCAGTTATTGCACTGCTTTGTCGCCGATTCCATTGTCCTCCAGCACTCCCTCC
>Ga0265798_10007258_pt1 | contig 14373 bp, 10 predicted proteins | sample P3T30metagenome_FD_192430 | JGI IMG/M metagenome (GOLD analysis project Ga0265798, IMG submission 192430) | Plant litter microbial communities from East Loma Ridge, Irvine, California - P3 T30 | ecosystem: Environmental > Terrestrial > Plant litter > Unclassified | place: USA: California...
CATCATCCGAACCATGAGTCCATGTTGTCGTTGAATACAACGAGGACATTATTACCGGGCGACTATTCCTGGCGCGAACCTTCTCTGCTTCCTTTTTTCTGGCAATAGCCCGAGCCAAGCTCACCTGTCATGGCATCATATCATCGAGACGCCGAATAGGAAGCCATGGAAGCCGCGGGTTAGACGCGAGCTAACGCGACCTCAACGTCGTTTCATCGTTGGTAATACGACGTAGCCTTTTCTCTTTGGCAACATCCGACATGTTTCGTCCAAGCCTTATCCTCGCCGCCCGCTTTCCCCGGACTGGCGTATAGCCTGATCTGGGGAAATTGATCCTCGTCCTTGCCTTAGCCCTGGGCGGAACAAACTTCCCCCCGCTATACTGCGCAACGTTGCTCACCGGGACCGCGGAGGGCAAGTCGTACGATGCCGCGCCGCGTCGCGCATACGTACATTCGTGTCGCATCCGAAAGCGGGTTGTGCCATTAGCGAGATGGTGGCTTTGAGATGTCGCTGTGGTGTCCCGATCGTCTGCAGCTTTCCGACGATGTTCCGCGCGTTATCTGACCGACTGTTGAAGGGCTTTCACCGCAACTTGATCGACGACGCGACGAGAAAAAAGTGAGACAAAGTGGGGTAAGTCGTAGACGAGGAGTAAAGAGAGGGGAATGAGGCTTCGCGTCAATAGGCGCACCTTCCTTGGGTGGGTTATGGTAGTCGAGGGAAGCGACAACCACAGAGACCACAACCGACCTACCTGCTGGACTCACTTTAACCACCAAACGTCAATAGCGAACAATTCTGGTATGTTTGCCCCGGCAGACGACATCAGGTAGGCACATGTCGTTTTGCGCAATTAGCTCAACAGCATGGTCTTTGTCGCTGATGCAGGACTATGTCGCCGCGTTAGTGAGCGCAGTCATGTAGCGATATGAGAGCGCTCGCCCGGCGTCCGTTTGCTGTCGCGAGTTAGGGTAAACTCCTCTCACTTGCGCCTTTTTGCGAAAACCGGTCGCTGCAGCCTAGAGTCATTTTCTTCTACGTCTGCGCACACGATGCAATTTTCGTTCAGTTTCCTCACCCCTCTCTTGAGAGCCCTAAAACTTGTATTGCCATCGCCAATCGACCCAGACATGGAGTCGACCGATCAGTACCGGCAGTGGCTGCAATCACTCAAGCCTTTGCCCGAACCCAAAGCCTCTGAGGCACTGCGCCAGGCGCTACTCAAAGCTACAAGGTCTGGCGGTCTTACATTCACAAGAGCAGGTATCTTCCACTACTTCGAGCACGTACACCATTACTTCGGCTGCCCAGAAGACGACCCATGCGACAAGGACATACAAATGGAACCACTATGCTGGGAGGAAGCTCTCATGATCCCAGTGAAGCACATCATCGATGCGAACGCAGAGTGCGATGCTCTGGTGGCCAATCTTTGGCTTTGGTCAATTCTTTCTTATATCGTGATCAAATCCGAGGGCGACGTTCGCGCGCGGTGGCTCAAGAAGTCGAAAGCACAGCGGAGAGTCATTCTCGATAAGGCTTGGCCGTCAGGGGGGCTACCGACAAACCATCGCCCGGATATCGACAGGTCCGTTCTTAATGCGTGCCCGCATCAAAGGCATTCGCATAGCCTGGCGCAGTACGCCTTCCCCCATCTCAACCTCGAGGAATTTACCAAGCCGAATCCGTTGCTCATCCTTCTCAACGCTCGTGGCCGACATCCAATGTGGAAATTTGCCTTTCTGGATTACGAGTTGGCCCCTCTCATGCATCTACGACCAGCACTTCTTGAGAAGACAAAGTACACTATGGGACTCAACAACGAGGAGTACAGTCGGATATGTGAGTTTAACACGGAAGAGCAGGCCGCTGAATCGATGATCAGGGGAGATAGCATACATCCTCTGCCTGGTTCACATATTCTGTCGATGCAGGAAACGATACTCCAATTTCTTCTATCGTGTGTCGGAGAAATCATGGAGGATAATACGATGGTAGAAACAGCCTACACTAAACTCTCGTCTAGAGATGATCCTATCCCTTTCCTGGATGAGGATGCCACAGATATGCCCGAGCCTCCAGCTCTGACTTGCAGCGACCAGGACTTCACCTCGCTCAACGCCATCGTTCGCGAAGCATGTTATCGTGTACGCACGTTAGAGGATCTCGGCCGACTTGAAGCACTGGTGTCGGCATGTCAGAATGCGGCCGAAGACCACATCTGGTTGCTACGAGAGGATCCAGGATACTTTCGAGACTCTACACTTGAACACAAAGAACACCGGCCTGAGCTATTGCCAGGTATCAGTTGCGGAACAAGACATCGGGGTGGGTGCGATGAAGTTCTTTGGTCGCGTGTATTGCACAGTATGGCCACCGACTGCTACATTGATCTGTTCATATGGAACGAAGTGCGACAACGTATTTCCGAGCTCAATCGTCTTTCCTTGCTATACAAAGATGAGCTTGGATTTGGAAAATTTGGTAGCAACGAAGAGCTCCCAGAAGACTTCTTGGAGTCACTTGTTGAGGCATGGTCTTTTCTGGAATTTTTCCAATTGGAGATCATACAAGAGCTGAGGCTAGCCTGGTCGTCCTCTTTGGAGATTCGCGCCTATTTTTCCCAAGAATGCAATCACAGCGTTCAAGACATGGTGGTGGGTATCAAGTTCACCGGTAAAGTCGTTCGCAGGCGTGACAAAGAGCTGGAGCGCGTTTTCACGCTATTCAAGTACCTCTGGGAGCCGCCTGTCCGAAAGTCATTGAAGGTGCACACCCTGGTGGAGACACTGGACAATCTCCCCCAAAAGAACGAGCGAGCGAGAGACTTGACGTCCCCATTCGTAGCTTCCCTCCTTTCCAAGCTTTCCATAGTCTCGGAGTGTCTGCGTCAAATCAGCTTCTTCCTACCATGGGCAAAGCGAGTTCAGTACTTAGCCAAACAGCAACAGACAGAGCTCATAACAGCCTATGCTATCAACCTCTCCAGGTGGCAGTCAACGTTGAACACAACCTTCGAGGGAACTAACCTCGCTGATCTCGGAAAGCCAGGTGCAAAGTTTCGCTATCCAATCAACAAGCGCCGAAGCAGGATGAACGTCGAAAATCTCAGGAGTGCGGAGGCGGCCCTGGATGCGTTCTGGCATGCCTCAGATCTTCTCTTTAGAAAGTGTACTGGTACTACGCCCCACGACATAGTCTCTGGTCTTATCAAGGAGCGTACACTACAGCGCACGCCGCTTTGGGTCGAGCCCCATGAGGCCTCACAACACTCTACGCCTATTGAATACATATATGTTCCAGTCTCCAATGACCTTCACGATCCTACAAAGCAGATCACCGGCGCATTCGACAAGACCAACTTGAACGATACCAAGAAAGCAAAGTCTCACGGTCTGGCAGCCCTCAACACCGAGGATGGTCACGAGAACAATCCGAACGTGCCAGAAGCTCCCACCAACATCGACGAACAACCGACCTTTCATCTTCATAAGCGCGCACACAAAGTCTTCAAGGTCCTGTTCCATTCACCCTGCGAAACCTAGGGCTAGAGCAGCCCATCCAGTTCCATGAGCCCCACCCGACACACAAGCTACCTTTCACATGGGCTCGACGCTTCGGTCGGCGTCTTGCGAGGACGTACGGCTGGAAAGGTGATATGTTTCAGCTCGCTTGAATGTCTCTTTCTTGGGGACAGAGTAGAAGAAAACACTATTTGTCACACTTGCGATGGTATAAAATTCACGGTCATGGCGTTCATGTAGCTTTGGTATAGAAATCTCACTCAGGATGTGGATTATGATGATAAACGGGTCGAAGAATCGAAGTTAGAGGGGGTGCAAGGTCGAACAACATCCGAGAAGAATTACGTAGGTATGACCTAGGTATCTTGGGGCGTGTCAGAGTGGGGCCACAGTGGGCCAATCACGTCGGTCTTGCTGTCTGACATAATCGCCCAGCGTTCACGGGTAGAATGAGCTCACCACCTCACATTACGGCACGGAACCTCATCACTTTACCCCCACTTCTTCACTGACAGTAGGTGCCGCCGCCACAAGTTTGCATCGATTGTCATCGATTCCGGTCGCAGATTCATTGTGCTTCATTCGAATCAGCTCCAAAGCGACCTCATCATGGATAGTGCTCAAGACAGGTATGCTGTCATAGCTCCTAGGCGCCGACTTCTACGTTTGAACATGGTCTTTCTTTGGACACCAAGACGGCGAAGTAAAACTCCAAGTATAGCAGAATCGCAATCTCGAGCGTCGCAATATGTCTGTAAGAGCGGGCACACATTGAACTGTTGCTATCTTCCATTGAGCCATCTCACATCTCAAAGATCCCGCGATCTTTTCACTACCAAACTTCTCTATACATTTTGTCCCAAGAACTTTGTTCCATCAATTTCACATCATGCGCTTCCGTCTCTTGTTCCTTGCGTTGATACCAGCGGTCATTGCAAGTCCGTCTCCTGACGGGAACGACAGGGAGGCCGACATCTCTTCGAACGTGGAACCAATTACAGCCACTGTCTTCGTATACCCATCCACAGATGAATTCAGTCGTCATCGCCACGATGAAGAGACTGAGTGTAACTTAGAGGCTTTCTACGGAGATCGTGTTGTAAAAACCCACGATTCCAATGGAAAGCCGTGTTGGAAGTTGTCCCTGATCGAAGGCGAGACGGTTGATGATCTCCGGGGTTGGAGCGACCTCGATATCCCCGGTGTGAGTTACGAGGAGCGGAAACAGAGATTCACGAAGAGGAAAGTACCTCCAAAACCGCCGACATATTGGGCAGTAGCCAAGGATCCGGATGCCACCGAGGAGAATGCAAAGATTTTCGCGTATCTCAAAACCAAGACCAAGTCTGGAGATGATATCTATGAGCTCACGTGTTACGGAGGACTGAGATGGGGCCCGCTGGATGTGAGTCCAGAGGGCGTTTTGGAAGTGACGCAGCATCCTGGCATCCTCCCAGAATTACATGTATCACAGCCGCTCATCAAATGTTGAGCTATCCTCAGCGTAATGAACGATTGCCTTCCTCAAGAAAGAGAGAATATAGCTCTTATAGTCTTCTTAGGTAACGTTCGCATCTCGATTAATGTCTTCGAAGTACCTGCTTGTGGATGTCCTAATCATCCCCACAATCTAGCAACTCCACGACCCACTATGATGTTTTCTTTTTGACCACGCTCAATCTTTAGCAAGCGCAGAGTGAATACTTATAAGTATAATCAGGTGCTTCACTATTCCCAAAGCACCCTCTTCGCCGACAGAAGAATAGAAGCCTTTGGAGTGCGTTCTCGTTTCGCCACTTTCATGGCGTATAGACTAGTCAGTGCGGCCTTGAACTGGAGTCGGTCACGGACTCTATGGCGATAGTTCTAAGCTACGGTCTCTGCTCGCTTCTCCTATTAAAACCCAGTCCTCTTCGTATTCCATCCCGCTGGTCGTTCTGAATCACAGGAAGTACATTAACACGACCGGGTTTCTGAGATGATGTCTATAGTTACCGATGAAGAAATGCAATCCGTCTTCAGGTGGCTCCTGTCCAGTCACAAACACGGAGATCTCTACCCTATGAACGAACTCGAGGATTTGGCCACCGAGTATGCTACAAGGGCTTCGACAAGCTATCAGAGGCTTCACGATATAGTTCTTCGGCACGAGGAAGTTTTACGCAAGAGATATAGACAGTCATACGCGACCGAAGCGAAGCGAAGGGAACTTCTTTTGAGCGTTTGGCCTGATATGGCGGGCAAGCACCTTTCCTCTAGCTTCGAAGATACTACAGGAAATTTGTCCCCAATCCCGTGAAAAGTATCAGTAAGTCAACCCTCCCTAGCCTCTTTTCTTCCTCTCGCAAAACATGATCTTGGAGGTTGTCGATGTGTAGGGGGTTGCAGAACGCCAGCATTGATACGAGTACAGAAGCGTCAGACAGCATCGATCCAAAGCGAATACTATCATATATTAACCTTCAAGATCTCGCGAAAGATCCGAAAGCGCTTCTCATATATCTTAATGCACGAGGACGAAGCCATCCATACGCTTTCGGTGCGTTTGAGCGTATGTTTATACCAACCGCTCGAGTCAATGATCAGCTCTTGCCGACAAACAAAATGCGCTTTGACGGCGAATTGACCTACGGGAAGATTCGTGAGTGGCCGAACCTTGAGAGTGTAGAGGTTCTAGAGGTTAGAAAACTCGCCCTTGGCCTTGGTGAGGGTCTACAGGTCTTGTTAATACAATTCCTCGTCTACACTACCCTGGTCAGGATTTGCGAGGCTATACTGAGCCCCATTAGCCCAGCAGAGCTGACGGACGACATTTATCCTATCAAACCGGAACCACCCAATTTATTCGGACGTGGAGAGCTTGTGATTTCCTTTGCCGAAATTGCAGCTACGTTGTATTACCAAGGACCCACTGGCTTGGATATCGGCAGAGTTTGCCGGCTTGTCAAATCTGCTGCCAAAGCTATCCAAGATCATGCTTTTCATCTTCGGGAAGATCCTGGTTACTTTGAGGATGCCTATGAAGATGCTGTAAACCATGACGTGTTCATGGTGCCAGACGAGCATGGCAGAACACACCCAGCACTGCAAGGACAGAACTTTGTGAGGCTTATTCTGAACGGTATAATTCTTCGGTCGCATTTCCATCTCATGTATTGGCAGGAACTAGCGGATCAGATGCACGAGCTCGAAAAGCTACTTGAGACATATCCGAACGGGATCGTCTACAGCGAACTTGAAGAGTCGGAAGTGAGAATCATTGACTACACACATTTCCTGCTCGAAGATATGAAGACATTGTACTTGGTGGAACTCAGAGGGGTTTGTACAAGCCCCGGGTTCCGCATGCACTTTGTTAGAGACGACAGGAATATCAAAACGAACCCAAGCATGCTTAAAGAGCCGTTACTGAGGGAAACCTATATGATGTTGTTCAGCATCACTGGCGCTTACGAGAGTGAAAAGATCGCGGATTGGCAGGAGCTCTACCATGGCCTGGACGTTCTCGAGACCTTTCTCTCACGAAACCCGGCGGCAAGAAATCTCTTCAGTCACCAGATCGAGCAGATATTGACGAAGCTTTCAGTCCTCGCTGAATGCGCCTTTCGATTGATGATCCAGCCTTGGTACACTGAGTCGGTATACTACCTGGAATCAGACCCAGCACAATATAAAGCCAGTCTTATGGGGTCATTTCAAGGCTGGGGAAAGGTCTTCCAAACTAAGGAGGGGCTCATTACGGATACAGACCTAGGAGATCCCAAAGACAAGAAGTTCCTTTACCCTTCCGAAAAAAGCGCCGCTAGAAAGCCAGTGCGACAAGCACTATGTAAAGCTGAGAGACATCTAGACGACTTCTGGGCCATGGTGGACGGGAATATCACTAAGCTTTGTCACCGGTCTCAGAGGAAAGCACTCCGTCGCATCTTCGACGAAGGAGGTGCAATCAGACGGACCAAGACATGGGATGAGAAGTTTCCAAGGCCGAACCAGTCTGATCCACCAGAAGATATCTTTCAGCCCCAGCCAGCTTCAAGAATCTTCCACGACTCATCCAAAGACGTCACCGCCAACTTCGACAAGCTTGCAGTGACAGAGAAGACCAAAGAGAAGACCCGTGGCGAGCCCGGCCCAGCTGCAGTGCCAGCTGCGCAAGGCCCAGAGCCAGAGTTGGAAGAGAAGACTGCTTATAAGGTTGACCAAAACGCCCATCGCGTCTTCTCGGCGCTCTTCCACATTCCAGATGAAAACGGCAGCGTGCCCGGTAAGGTTACATGGGGAGAATTCTTGAGCGCACTCACTAAGCTTGGCTTTGCGGCTGAGCAGATGCACGGCTCAGCCTGGGAGTTTACCCCAACAGGTGGCTTGGAGCACCTACAGCGAGGTATACACTTCCACCAACCTCATCCGAGTAACGAGATACCGCTTAGGCTGGCGAGGAACTTTGGGAGGAGGCTGGCTCGGGTTTATGACTGGGATGGTACCATGTTCGTGCTGGAGTGAGGGGGATGTAACGATGTCCGTGGGATCTCGAGAGACGATGAGTGAACTGTGAAAGGTAGTAGACCACGCTGAGACACTCGAGTTCAACCATCCCCAGAGACTGATCGCATTGAAATGCGTTAGTCTGTGAATGCAATTAGCGCGATGTGGGTCTTGGAAGCGATGCGAACCGACAGCTATTGTTGTAACATCAAGCGTTTCCAGAACCCTTAGTCTTGGAGATACCTGATACGATTTCGAAGTCATGTGTTGCGTGATCGCACAACAGCCACGTACTTGATGCTTGCTTGTGCGGCCCGCGGCAGCCAGATGCTCCCGAGGTCTCTCAGAGTTCGTGCTGGTAGATAGGGTAAGCACGTATTGAGTAATATTGTCGTCGGCTGTGATACAGCGATGCTATCTTTTTCTGTGTAGGTAGGCACTCCGGTGAAGATCTGTGTTACATCACAAAGTTCGTCGATCGACAATTCCGCCCTCAAACGCTTTCCTCTTTGGGCTCTAGCGCTGACGTTGACCCCCTGTGGAACCTTAGCATCTCCTCCGCACTTCGCGACTTCCGTCTTGTCGCATACAAACAGATCTCTCTCGCATTATTACTGGGCGATCACAGCCCGCGTCTTATACGTCTAACGGTTTTCAAGAATCAGAGGCTCTGCCAGGTAACCCGCGGAGATTGGGCCGCCATGAGTGGGTCGCCGGGCGTAACGAGGCTATGCTGCTGATTGTGACCGCTGTATCTGCAGCGCGTAACCTGAAGCCAAGTCTTCCTAGGGTTACTATGGTTGCCTGAATGCACTCAGCCTCTAGATCTGTCTTTCCCAAATACTCTGCGCGATCTACAAATTCCAGTCAGACTGCCTTATGACCTGCGGGGGAGCCGCAATCCGGAGTTTAATGCGCGAACAGCATGTCGCATTCAAACACTAGTCCATCGTCAGAACCGCGCGAACGTTATTCATGGATATCGCTTCCTGAGAGCGATACCTTAAGCGGGATCACGCAGCATGAGCACGCCGAACAGGGCGACAGCGTTGACCGCACTCGCAGGCCTGAATCCCGAGCTCAAGAGCAACGCGAACACAACGATTCGTCTCCTCATGCTGCTCAGGAGAACGAGACGCTTCTCTCCAGCCGAGCATCTACCGCACTCAGTGGAGCAATCGATGACCACTCGCTGGATGAGCTGCAAATAAGGAACTTGGATGATTCCCATGAGCGTGAGTGCAATACCGAGTACCCCAAGTTACTATGTCCGACATCTTCTGACGAGCTCAAAGCAAAGTTTCAAAATCAAAGCCTGCGGACATCTACAGATTGGGTGCCATACACGCTGCGAAGCCCATACTTGATTACTCTTAGCTTAGCATCGCTTATACTATCTGTCGTCTTAGCAACGCTTAGTTCGCAGTCTTATGAGAATTCTGGACTCGGAGATGATGACGGATCTACTGGACTACTCGTTGGATGGAGATATACGCCTACTATCATTGCAATTTTCTTCACGCAGGCCATCGTCCAGGTTGCGGAAGATGTAAAGAGAACAGAGGCATATGCACGCCTGGCCGACCCCAACCCTATCGAAGCCAAGCTTACCCTATTCTACCTGCCCAAGGTATGGTGGAAAAGTGTCTTTATTGGCTTTTCTCGAGTACGAAGCGGTGGCCACCGAAGATGGAGTCTGGCCTTGTCTTCGCTTGTAGCTGGTATCAGCATACTGAGCATTTCGACCTTTTCATCCTCCGTATTCGTCGCAAAGGATATCTTGATCCAGGAAAATGTGCAGCTTCAACGGTATGCCGCTGGCCAGGCCATTGCCAGAGAGTTGTCGCCCATCCAGCTCGCACCTCGCAGGGATACATACCTCCGGACTATAAGCGGATACCTCTTTAACGTCTCTACATCTATCTGGTCGTCAGATTCACATGTCATTGTACCTTTTGGAAAGTCAAGTGGCGACAAGAGCCGTGCAACGCTTCCGAACGGTATATGGCAAGCAGATACTGAGGTGTTCCATCTGAACTACAGTTGCACATCGATGGCGCTGATCGAAAAGGACATAATCGATATTACTTACAAGTATACAGACATTCCGATAACGTCATGTCCAAACGACACATGTACTGTCTCCTCAAAGGGTTTCAAAATTCGATCAGAGGATGGATGTGAGGTCCAAATCCAAGGCCCAATCGCTCAATGGGATGCTTTGGGAGCCGAGTTGACCTCCGATGGCTTCATTAGCGATACTTTTACGGACGAGGGTGGCTTGCTTTGGACGAACATGTCTTCTAATCACGTGTCATGGGAGACCCTTATTCGGGATTACGGTCAGCCTCCAGCAATCCGCTCCGCTGGAGAGAAGGTTCTCGAGCAATGGTCTCGCACGTTCATATACAGTTTTTCCGATCAATGCATTGGGCGCGACCTGCTACTTGTATCGCCTCAATGGATTGTCCGGCCGTCACCTGTCGATGTACCTGTGGGTGTATGGGAAAAAGACTCATGGGACAACCTCACGATACGGGCACACGTATGCAGTCCACAATATCATACAGCTAGTCTACCAGTCTCTGCATCCATCGACGGCGCAGAAACTTCCATGTCCTTTGATGTATCAGAGTTTGAGCGGCACAGGCAGCCGGTGTCGAAACAAGCCATCGATTTCGACTTGTTGGATGGCCTTAATTTTCGCAGTGGCAGTTGGAACAAGTACATGGCCGTACCTCCTGTTGTCCATGGTTCTTTTGAGGGTATATCGTTGCTTCTTGCTTCAACTTTCGCTCACAACCTGTCTGAACTGCTGGAGAACGTCACCCTCGTGGAAGAAGCTAGCAAGTTGCGAAAACGCTTCACAAGGGAGCTCTTGCTATCTTCTATCACTGAAACCGACGTTCCGCAGCTGGAGGACACGAATGGATTTGTGACGCGCGTTAGTAGACGAATTCTGGTCGTCACCGAGGTTGCGATAACATTGTCTGTGCTATTCTTGCTGTTGGCATGCTATCTTGCGACGGCCGTATTCTGTACATCGATTAGGAAGCGGCCGCTCAACCTTCGATCAGATCCCGCCACCATCGCTGGAACAGCATCCCTCTTCAACAACGCTTCGCTGCGTTCCACGACGTTGAATACATTGATCGGATATGAACGATCACGCACGCAAGAGTTCCTCGGATCACGAGTTTATCATCTGCAAGACGGCATTCTTTCAGAGAAAACGCCGACACTTGAGCACGTTGCAGACAGAACCCCGCATGAAACCGCCAAGATAAGCGAGATCCCATTGAGCTCTCCCAAATCCAAAGATGGAAACAAGAATGACTGGAGACCTTCAATGCTCCACAAGAGATGGCTTCTTACATTGCTAGCTACTGTCATTGCCATCGCAGTAACCATGCTAGTTCTTCGCAAATACGCACGAGAGAATAAGCTTTCTCAAACCGCATTTACCTACCACGTCAATTTAGGCTTGTTCGACACTTCGTTCTCTCCCCACTCCGTCATTGCTACGCTAATCGCTGTTTGTATTGGGTTGAGCTGGGATGGTATTGATAAGCCTTTGCGGGTTCTGCAGCCACTTTTAACTTTGTCGCGGAAGCCCGCAGTCTCGACACGAGGAGCTTCTTTAACATACCAGTCTTCACACTGGATATGGGCTGCTACCAAAGCAGCGTCGCGCAGACATTGGGTACTATGTCTGGTAGCTACCGGCACCACGTTGTCTCAAATCCGTAAGCATTCTCGTCCGATTGCGTTGTGTAGCTAATCATGTAGTCATCATTACCATGGCCGCGGTCTTCGAAAGACAGGTCGCGTCGATCACTCGGGACACTTGGGACCCTTCGCATAAGCATCATCTCCTCATGACAGCACCTTTCCAGCTTCGACAGGAGCCTATAGAATTTATCCACTCAACCGATCGTACACGCAATTTCGACTTAGACGAATATATGTTGGAGTCATCCGAGATAGTGTGGCTATATAACGCATTAGACGAGATAGTTTTGGAGGCACCGCCACTGGCGTGGACCAGGGACGAATGGACGTTTGGTTCACTCGATATGGAAAGGTTGCCAAACGTCACAGTATCTCCAGGAGTAAGCTCTGATCCTGGAAGACAGTCAAGCTCGGGTAACCTAGAGTCACCTGCCAAGGTGATTTTCACTACCTCCGCGATCCGAAGCCGATTACAGTGCTCTCCGATCACTGTGCCAGAGTCCGGTTGGCTTGAAAACCCCGCGGACGTCTTCCCTAATCGGACAAATGAAACGCTGGAAGGATTCGCACTACCAACTACACTCTTTGATGGAGAATCATATAACACGTCCGTCTTTTCCATTCCGAGACGGTTGTCGTGTTGTTCAAATGGCACCGATCCAGATGGACAAGCTGTCGTCGCATATTGGAGCACTAATAGTTCTATGCTTGAGCGGATGGATCCCAATTGGAACGAACTAATATGCACCTCAGAAAAAGCTGAGACTGGCGGCTGCACCACTTGGGACTTACCGTCGGACCCGATCGATGAAGATTCTCCAGCGGATGTTGTAGTCCACGGCGCTTGGTACCGCAACTTTACCATCAAGTGGATCGTGGGGCCAGGCGTGACAACTAACATCTCTGCAGCTAATCCAGCCGCGATCGACAACTTACATCAAGTCAACAGTCCGTACGGCTCTGCAGACGAAGAGCTTCTCTACTTCACGGAAGAACCCAAGATGACCATAATGGACTGCATCACGGATATTGAGAATACAACCGCCAGCGTTACCGTAGCTAGGAGTTCTGGCAATGTTCTGAACTATACTATATTGGCTGATCCGGAGCCTGTCCTCAACGCATGGGAGTACGCCTGGGACATCGCTTACCCCGACCCAACCGCCTACTGGGGAAGGGGGAATGTGAGGTAAGCGATTCATTTATCCAGCCACTGCACCTATTACTTTTCTAACTTTCTAATGCTAACCATCATCGCTATCAGTTACGGCCACTTGTTCATGACGCAGCTCCTCACCGCCCCACACATCATCACACCACGCCTGTCGCATTCCTGGCTATCCTACAATCGCATCATCGAAGAAACAGCGAGCGAACGCTTCAACATCCGCGACCGCGATCGCGGTCTCAACGTTGACTTCATGTCGTACGCCAACTGGCATCTTGCCAATAAAGATACCGAGTCCCTGCTCAATGCAACCACACTTTTGCGACACTCAGAGAAGACGTTGCAAACCTTCTTCAAACACTTTGTTAATACCGGAACAAACCATCTCAGCGGTACCCGTATGGGTAGTAGAGATCAGAAAGCAGTCTACGAGGAAGTCTTGTACCCAGACCGCGTGAATGGGACATTTACGAAACGTGTCGAGGTTCTTGCTATGAACGAGACGGCGACATGGCTCTCGCTTGTTATACTCATTCTACTTGCAGTCATTCTCATTATTCTCATTGTGAGCTTGCAGATCGTATATCCGAGCTCATGCATGCAACATCGCGTCGAGTGCTTGGCAGACGTACTGGCTATGGTTGCTGGAAGCGAGGGGCTGATCGGTTTGATTGAAGAGCAGGGTATCGAAGGCTTTGCTAAGAGTGGTAGACTGACTAAACTGGGTTGGTTTAGAGACGCGCGGGGAGATGTTAGGTGGGGTGTTGAACTCGTGGATGCAGAGGGTGTGGAATGGGTTGATGGACCCGAGGAAGGTACCTCAATGGGGCACGCGGATGAAGAGTCATCGATCCAAAGCGGAGAAGTGGTTGATGCGAGCAGTGCGCTCCTGGAAAGTGAAGAAACGCCACTCTCGCCACGACGCTCCGTTCAAGAGCAGTAGACAGTCAATTATGATGCATTCAGCGCTCATAGACGGCGGTGCTGTACACTCTCTCCTCCGAAGTTACAAGGTGCCTGGCCCGGGATGCGACACTCCCTCCCATGGCATCTGCTATTTGGAGGATCTTCCCTGAATCGACGTCGAGACTTCCTGCGCGAGCGCGGCTACATCGCGAAGGTCACCGAGCAAATAACGTGATCCTCGGTTGAATGAGTGCCGAGGTTCCGCCGAGCTGTGTCCGGCGGCATTTGGATCTCTCTCGAGGCTTTGATCCTGCCCGGGCGCACCACACCTAGCTTTTGCCTCCCTCATTAGATCGCCTCTATCTCCCGCCATAGACACTCAATCATCGCATAGTATGTACACTGTGGGAGCCGAACCGGTGTAGTGTAGATCATCTGGTAGGATTGGTTGTGCTGATCAGGAAGCAGAATCTACGCGCAGAGAAACCGAACGCACATCCAAAGATCTAACTACAGCAATAGGACAGAACACAGCGCACCTACATATTCAGCCTA
>Ga0265798_10007260_pt1 | contig 14367 bp, 8 predicted proteins | sample P3T30metagenome_FD_192430 | JGI IMG/M metagenome (GOLD analysis project Ga0265798, IMG submission 192430) | Plant litter microbial communities from East Loma Ridge, Irvine, California - P3 T30 | ecosystem: Environmental > Terrestrial > Plant litter > Unclassified | place: USA: California...
ACGAGTACGTGCAAGAGCGGCTTAAAGAATACTTTCGCGGCACGGCTGAATACCAAAATTACGGGGCTCACTATTTGAGTCAGATATTCAAAGGTGATGCAACTGATGCAATAAAGCTTTCAGAAAATATATTGTTTGACCGTTTACTGCCTTTCCGAGAGCGCGCCTTACAGGCCTTAATTGAGATAGACCGAACTTATGTAGAGCAATGCTTGCTGACTCCCTTTTTAGAAAACGAGCTACCCCTATTGTCAAAAGATTTTTTCGGTCAATATTACTCAGCCCTATTCACGCTGGTGGAGCATTTCCACACCGATGAGCGGGTGAAAGCGCTGGTCTTCGATGAGAAAAGCTGGCCGGAAGGCTATACTCCTGACTTACTCATCAAATACTATCCGGCGGCAACTACTACTATCGACCGGGTGGTGGCTTATGCGACGCCCCTAGCGGCGCGCTACCGCTTACCAATAGTGGAGAAGCTCGGGGAGCGCTTCGTCGTGGACGAACAGGGTCTGGCCCAGTTAGCACAATTTGAGCTGGAGGCCGACGAGCTAATCAGAGCCAAAGCGGCCGTACTCTACTTTAAGCACGCCAAGGATAAGAATGCAGTTCGGGAAACCTGCACCCGGCTAGCCTTCAACCGGGGCTTTACTCACGCGGTCAACCGTCAAATTGCCTTTGTAGGCTTTCTGCTTTTGGATGAGCTGGATACTTATTTCTCGTTACGTGACAAAAAGCAGCATCCCAACCCAGAGTTTGCGTTTGATGAAAATTTTCACGCCCACGAGCCGTCACTACTTGAAGTAGTTGCTGAATATTTCGACCGTTTTTACGCTGGCATCAAGGGTAACTGGCAAGCTATTACGCGGCGCCATTCAGCGGCTGATGAGCAAAACATCTGGGGCGCTTTCGTGAGATACGCGGCCGTCGATTCTTCTGCTATCCCACACGTGCGAGCCTTCGTGCAGATGCACGCTGACACGATTACCAACCCGGATTTATTGGCTTTTTTGGCTAAGGAATTGCCAGGAAGCGATACGTTGAAAGACGCCGCTTTACGCCTGCTAAACTCGACCCGCGAACCTGAGTTTATGGTTGCAGCCGAGCTACTAAGCCAACAATTTGCCGCGCACGCCGATGTGGAGACTTACTTGGAGGAGAATATCCGCCTTTACCACGAGACGGGTAAAATCGTGGCAGCAACTCTCGGCTGGCCGACCTTGCCCATTCTGAAAACGTTATTTAACCGGGCAATTGATTACCAGGCATCTATTGCTCCGGCGGCGGGCTTTCAATTAAAGTTCTTGTTTCGGGATGTTTCGAATATAAGCGAGTTTCTGCGGAGTGTTCTGTTAGAATCTGAAGACGGCCGCTACCAACATCGCTATTTTATAAAGCCCCTGCTAGCCCGCGTGAGGCGGGATGAAGACTTGCAGGGGTATCTCATCAATACTTTGCGCAGTAGTAAGCACACCGCTTATAAAATATCGTGCTATGCGTTGCTAGCGCAGACTGGGACCAGGGCCGCCGAGGTGGCTGAGTGGAAAGAAACGCAGCAGGAATATCTGGGTAATTATGGCTACAACATTGTGGAAAACCGTGTCATGTCACTATCTGAAGTCATGCGGGACGTATGGTATTAGCTCAAAAGCAATAGCGCAACGGTGGCACACCGGTGCGGATAGTTGTTCTTTATTGTCAGGCCACGGTTGTAAAAAACACTGATGTGACTGGGTAGCATCCTCAAAGTAAATTTCTGTGCCATTGATAAGCGGGATGTGGTCGCATTCAACAGCTGGTTAGGAGTCAGCCCGAGTAAATTTGGTCATCAATCGGCTGACTTGGCGCACTATTGGGTCAAGGCTCAGACTGCCCGAACTAAAGGCATCCGCTAGGTAAACCGTAGGCACTAAGGTTAACAGCGGGTCAGCCATTTCCAGTACCTGCGCGACGTCCGTTAGCTTGCCCAGCTCGTCGTGTGTATACAACTGCCGAAGGCCTTGCAGAAAGACGTACTGAGTGGCGGGTAATTGCTCTTCCGCAAAAGCCCAATAAGCAAAGGCGAACAAGAAGTTGATGGCTGGTCCCCAACCCTGCGCAGACTGGTGCCAGGTTAGCTGACTTAAGTGAGTCAGTCCCTCGCGTAGCACTGGTATAATGTTAGTACGCGCGTCGTCAACGCTTACGGTAGATAACCACCGGCAGAGATACTCAAACAACAACGGATGCAGGTGGATCTGCTTGTTGGCAAATGCTCGGAACAGCGTATTTACTTGATCGGGTAATAGGGTGCCGCGCACGCTAAGTAGTTCCAAAGCGAGGTGGGCCAGCCAAATGGTTCCCTGCGTAAAAGCATGGTCGAGGTGCGCCACGTAAGCCTCAATGGCCTCCTTGTTAGCAGGCTGAGAAAGGAATTCGTGCCGGGCCAGTAGCCAGCTCCGCCGTAACCGCTCCTTGAAAGCTCGATTGTCATCTTGATGGCGAGACTGTGAAAAATCTTCCAGTAACGTAATTGCATTCGCCAGGCGGGCGGGCTGCCCGTAGCTGAAGCGTAACGCTACCACTATTAGCTGCCCTGGCGTTCCTACTGCGTTCAGTTGCAGCAATAAGTCATCCGCTAGGGGAGGATAGAACAAGAGCGCGTAGATAGCGGCTGGTATCTCGGGGGGCAAGGAAGAAGCCGTCCGGGCCAGGTCCATTAGTTGCGCGAACAGGTCGGTTTGCTCCAGCAACTGGAAGGGTTCCATCGTCCTGATTGGCCGCTTCCCGCTACGGGACTGTTGGTACAGAACAGCTGGAATTTCGGGTAGACGGGCTAGTAGCGCCCGTGCCGCTACGCTGTGGTAAGACCCGTAATAAGAACGAGCTGATAGTTCCAGCGCTAAAGTCAGGGCAGCCGGGTCCAGACCTTCCAAGAGTTCATCGGCCAGTAATACCAACCACTGTACTGGCTCCGCTGCTTCGGAGGCGGACCAGCGCTCAGAGGTAGTGCTCAGCCGACGTGCAGCTTCCCCAATTGGCCCGCGGTACTCCGGGTAACGCCGGCCGATGGCGAGCAGCATCATTAGGTCTTCATCATCCGGCGAATGCCCTGAGTCCTCTTCGTGCATAAATTCCCACACTAAGGTCTCCCATTGAGTAGGGTCAGTTAGAGCGGAGGTAAGGCGACGCAGAAACGAAGGCTGATTGCCCGCGGTTTCCGCTGCAGTGCATGCCGCCTTAATCGCCGCCATGAAGGAGGCATCGGTTCGCAGGCGGTCTACGATGCTAAGCTTTTTGCGGGTCAGGTAACCCATATCTACTTCCCGCACCAAACAAGCCGTTTCCTCAGCGGGTGTCAGAGTTGCGGTGTGATAGTCAAGCAGGTATGAAGCTGCTCGCTCGGACTGGCGGACATTTGGGCTAGCCAGCAATTCCAGTAGCACCGGCTTGGCTGCGGTGTCGGCCAGTATAGTGCGGTCGAGCCCATAGGAGTTCAGATGCCAATTGTCGAGTTGAATAAGATTTCTAAATAGCTCAGTTTGCTCTCCAGGCGTCAGCGGTAGCTGCCGAGCATATAGAATGGCCAGCGCAAAAAGCCTGGCGACGGGAGTAAGCCCCGGTAACGCCTGTTGCAGAACGTGCAGCGGCTCCGCGCCCAAGCTAAGCGAGAGACAGAATTGCGTCCATTCACCGCGGCTGGTATCTTCAAAACCTTCCTGAGTTTGAACGATGACGAGCAGCGCTTCAGCTTGGTGCTGCGGGTCAGTGGTGAGTAGCACCGCCGCGGTGCCCCAGCGCACGGCCGGGTCCTGATGAGCCAGTTGGTCTTGTAGAATAGTTGCCCATTCATCTTTCCGGTCGCCCATAAGTAATTGCCGGAAGCCTTCCCGTACTTCGGGGTAACGGGGCAGGGTGTAAATACCCAGGTTAATGAGGGTGTCGGCAACCAGTTTTGGGCCATCTGGCAGGGAATGAGCCACGGGCAGTAGCAGGCGCCAGCAGCCGGTTTCCAGACCTTTCTTCCAACTGCGCCCACTGACCACAGGGCGGCTTAGCTGCTCAGCCAGCCAGTAGTAGGCCCTTTTGCCTTCCGCGGCCAATAACTCCCGTAAGCAGGACTCGATTGTCTCGTCGCGGTGCAAGTCATCTATGCCCGCTAGCAAAGCGCTTCCCAACAACCAGAAGTCGCGCAGACCAGCTTGGTAGAGCGCCACCGCGGCTCCTGCTGCGACTTCGGCCCGGGAATCGGTCAGGGCCCACCGGGCGTGCTGCTGCCACGCCTGCGGCCCTAAGCGGACGGCTACGTCGGCTGCTAGACTGCCTGCTTGCTTTGGCATTCCTACCGCCGCGAAGGCGGCCGCGAGGATAACTGGCGGTACTGCGGGAGCCGATAGGTCGGTTAGCTCCAGCCAGAGGCTAGCCGCTTCCAGATTAAGCTGCCCATATAAATTACTGTGGGTGAGTAAGCTCTCTAGTACAGGCGTACGCTCCCCGGCAGCGCTTAGCGTTCGCAGTGCGGCGGTTGCTCGTTTCTGAAAAAGCTGCTCGGCTCGCACGCTTTTACACAACTGCTCAATACGCTCTGCTGGGGAAAAAGCGGTTGGAAAGAGCAAGACTAGATATGGTAGCATATCCAGTGGTTGTGTCTGTCCGTACGCCTGATAGGGTGCTACTAGCGTTAATAGCGGAGTCAGGTTCAGGCCGGCAGGGTTTTGCAATAGCAATTCAATCCAGTGGCGCAGTACTTCTTCGACCAACGCCAAGCCTATGGCGGAAAGGGGGTTGCGCGGATTTAGATATGTTTCGTACATCCACTCTACGCCCCGCTGCCCGGCCAGCCGCAGCAACTGGGCAATCAGCTGGGCCTCGGCCCTCCGCTGTTCCCCGTGGTAATCATACTCCAATTGGTCGGAACTTGCGCTCGTCAGCGAGTCAAGCGCTGCTTGAGCGCAGCCTACATCCTGAAATTCCAGCGCGATGGATGCGACCGCCGGTAGGTAAGCCGGCGAAGTAGAAAGTAGCAACTGCTGATAGTCGATAAGAAATTGACGCACTTTCGTGGTCAGACTCCACCGTCGGGCCAGGCCGGCCGCGAAGGAAACTACGCGCCACTCCTCAACTGCTGGCAGGGCATGCTCGCCAGGCTCTTGTAACCATTCAGTGGCCAAGGCTACAGCCGCCAGTAATTCCGCCAGCGGCTGCGCCGTAAACTCCAGTTCCTGCCCGTCGGTAGTCAGGCCCCCACCACGTAAGTAATCGAGCGCCTGAGTAGCTACCAAAAATTTATCCGGCGTGCCAGGATGGGCCGCCGTTAGATGCCTTACCAACCAACCGTGCGCATCAAGCAGCGGCAGCGTCTCGGTGCGCAAGCGATGACGAGCTAACTGGCCCAGGAGGGCAGCTTTGGCTTCTGCGCTGGGAAATTGCTGCTGAAAAGCAGATTCTACAGCTTCCCGCCCGTCGCGCTGTCCCCAACGTTCCAGCCGTTCTATCACGACTTCGAACAGCAAACTGCCGAGCGTGAGATTCGCTTGGGCTGGGAACTGACCGGCGACCACTAACTTAGGAAAAAGCAGCCGCATAAACAGCGGCGTAGTGGCGACAGCATACAAAGCTGGTAATGCCCGTAACCGCTGCAGAAGCCCGGTGGCCTCCGTGGCTGCTTCGTCAGGCGCTATTCCGTTCGCCCGCAGCTCACTTTCCAGAATAGCTAGTCGCTGCGGGTCGCGCAGGGGCAGCGTACGTACCCGCTTCCATTCCTCGAAGGAAACGCCGGTTAGTTCCACCGGACGGGCCGTGGCAACTACCTGCAAATTGGTATACCAGTGCGCTAATTGCGCTAGTTGTCGTAACAGTGGAGCCGCCAGGGCCTTGGCCAGCTCATCCAAGCCATCTGCTACCAGCAACACTTCCTGGCCAGCGCCCAACAATTCGGGCAGGGTTGGCTGGTCGGCCCCGGGGCGCACATACTCCCGGATGAATTGGTCTACTGCCTCCAGTACTCCCACAGGGCTGAGAGGTAGGTGCAGGCGTAACTCGCGAACTGGAACCAGGATAGCCACTGTCTGGTCTGTCCGCGTCAGGGTAGTGAGCACAAGTTCTGCCGCCAAGGTGCTTTTGCCGCTGCCTAAATCCCCTAGCAGGAGTGTAGCCCGGGCCTGACGCACGGCTTCGTAGAGGGGCAGCTCCACGGTTGTCTGCGGCGGCGTTATCAGCTGCCCTGCCGCATCAAATTCCGGAGTCTGTGGGGTTACCTGCGTAGCTACCAACTGCGTGGTCAGCACGGGCAGGGGGCCGTCGGGGCGCATGAGCCGGGATTTCGCTTCCAACTGCCGGGTGGCGTGGGCGCTCCCCGCCGTCTGCAGGTCAGCTATTGTAAGGGCTTTTTTTTTTCGGGCTCGGCCACCGGCAGCGTAGGTCGCAACTGCTGGCGCGGCACGCTTTGAGCCGCCCCGGCTGGCCGCCAGGTTGGACTGTCAGTTCCCGCGTCGTACTCGTAGGCGCAGTACGTGAATTGCTCCGGAGTAAGCCTAATCAGGCGAAAGCCATTAGCATGGTTACTGCCAGCGTAGGCGGCGGCTCCCGGAAAGTGATACGCTCCGGCGGCAACCGTATCAGGTCGGGCCATGCGGGCGTGCGTGTGCCCGGTCAGGATGAGGTGGCTGCGCTTGGCTACGTAATCGCGCGGGTTCGGGCGCTTGTCGTAAGTGCGCTGTTCTTCCAGCCGCAGAAAGTCGAAGGGATGGTGCATCAGCACCACGGTCAGGGGCGTGGCAGCCACTTCAATATCTTCCAGCTGCCCCTGCACGACCAGTTGCTGGATTTGTGGCAAACCCAGCCACAATTGATGGTCGTCGTGGTTGTCCCGGCAGTACCAGGACGAATTCAGGGTTACGAAGCGGATATCGTCCAGCACCCGTTCTCCCACCAAATAGGAAGTCGTTTCCTGAATGTGCATTGGCGGAATACCATTGTCCGTGCAGAACTTGGTAAACGGCTCAAAAGCATATTGGTAGGCCCGCCCGATGGGCAGACGCAGGGCCTGGTCTGCTTCATCGCTCGTGCTGGGCCGGGGAAAGTAAGTAGCCTCCTGCCGGACGATGTCGTGGTTGCCCGCGGCGACCAGCACCTGGCCGTAGTTGAGTTCGCAGCACGCCAGCAGCTTGTCCAACCAGGCTTTGGCCAACTGATAATCCGTCCCCGACCCTGCCCAGGCGATATCGCCTGATAAACAAATGATGGTCGGCTTCCACTCGGCGGGCAACTCCTTAATGGTTTGCAGCAGCGAGTCCAGGGATAAGGTGCGCTGCGTATTCGCCGCCAAGTCAGTAGCGTTCCAGCCGAAATGCAGGTCGGTCAGGTGAAGAAGTACGGGGGGCTTGGCGGGCATGGTCAGCGAACAGTAATACAAGCAGCCGCCACAAATGCGGTGTCCAATAGTCTGGGCGAAATTACATACTTTTGTACAAACTACCGAACATTATGCCGCGTGAAGCCCATTCGTTAGTGCCTCGTCTGCAGCAGTACCTTGTCAGCGTAGGCGAGAACATCCGGCTGGCCCGGTTACGGCGCAAGCTCAGCGCGGCGCGCATTGCGGAGCGCGCTGCCATCAGCCGCACCACGCTGCTGGCCATTGAAAAGGGGTCGCCAGCCGTCAGCATTGGGCATTATCTACAAGTACTGCTGGCCCTGGGGCTGGAGAAAACTATTCTAGGCGTGGCCGAGGACGACGCACTGGGCCGTAAGCTGCAGGACGCGGAACTACTTGTGCGGGAACGAGCCCCCAAATCCCCGGGTTATTGAGCAATGTTATGGCCAAGAGCACGATTCGCCGCCAGCTGTTAGTATTTGCCCATTGGCAGGAAATGGACGAACCCCAGCTGATGGGTATGCTGCTGGCAACTCCCGTGCGTGGCCAGGAAGTGTTTGCCTTTGAATACGCCCGGTCGTGGCTGGCTTCCCCGCACGCGCAGCTGCTGGATCCTAGCCTGCAGTTCTATGCTGATTCGCAGTACGTGCCTGCGGAAGAACAGGGGAACTTCGGTCTGTTTCTAGACTCGGCCCCGGACCGCTGGGGCCGGCTGCTGATGCGTCGTCGGGAGGCCGCCCTGGCCCGCTTAGAAAGTCGCCCGGAGCGCACGCTGCTGGAATCGGATTACTTACTGGGTGTATTCGATGTCTATCGGCTGGGAGGACTGCGCTTCAAGAGCGACCCCACCGGTCCTTTCCTTAACGACAACCAGGCGATGGTGGCTCTACCCTGGACCTCCTTGTGGGAACTGGAACACGCCAGTCTTCAGTTGGAGCGGGTGGAGGCGGCCGACGACCCGGATTATTTGAAGTGGCTGGCGCTGCTGGTAGCCCCCGGCTCCTCGCTGGGCGGCGCGCGACCCAAGGCCAGCGTCGTAGACCAGCAGAACAACCTTTGGATTGCCAAGTTTCCGAGTGGCCAGGACGAGCACGATGTAGGGGGCTGGGAGGCCGTCGTCAACGTGCTGGCGCAACGTGCGGGACTGGAAGTCGCCGTGAGCCGGGCGCAGCGCTTTGCCAGTCGGCACCATACTTACCTGTCCCAACGCTTTGACCGCACGTCCACGGGCCAGCGCCGACATTTTGCCTCCGCCATGACGCTGCTTGGCTACCAGGATGGCATCAATCACCAGGATGGGGCCAGTTATCTGGAACTGGCGGAATTGCTGATGGCCCAGGGCGCCCGCGTGGCCGAAGACCTGACCGAGCTCTGGCGGCGCATTGTGTTCAATATCTGCGTATCCAATACGGATGACCACTTACGTAATCACGGGTTTCTGCTCGCGTCCGCCGGCTGGCAACTAGCTCCTGCCTACGACCTGAACCCCATTCCCTTCGGCCAGGGGCTCCGGCTTAATATCTCTGAAACGGACAATGCACTTAGCCTGGACCTGGCGCGGGAGGTAGCCCCTTACTTTCGCTTAAAGCCCCCGCAGGCGCAGCAGATACTAGGCCGGGTTGTGGCCGCCGTGCAGCCGTGGCGACAGGTGGCTGAAGAGTATCAACTCGGCCGGGAGGAACAAGAGCGGATGCAGCGGGCTTTTGCGGCGGCTAGATTGTAACGACTCTATCCTGCTTTGGCCGTAATCGCTGGTTCCCAACCTTCGCTTATAGCGTCAACGTAGCTGATTTTGGCGGGGTCGAAGGCGTCCAGCGCCTGGGCTACCCACTGCTCATCGACTGTGTCCTGGTAAGTAAGTAGGTGCACCGTGGCTGTCTGGTCAGGATTGAGGCGTAGCAGCCGGCCGATGCGCTGGGCGGCCTTGCGCTCGTTGCCGAAGGCGTGCCAGATTATGCCCACCCGCAAATTTGGGATGCTGATGCCCTCCGAGAGCTGGGCCACGCAGGCTAGCCGCTGAATGTCGCCCGCGTTGAACTTGTCCAGATTGGCATGACTGTGCTTGTTTTTAGAGTGGTACGTGTGGGCGGCTTGCGCTTCGGCCTGCTGTTGGTTGCAGGTGAAAAGCAAGACCTTGTCGATTTGCTGGTCGGCTAAGTAGCGCATGTAGTGGCCCTTACCGGGGTAGTTCATCAGGGCCTGCATGCGCAGGATGCGCAGCGTCTCAATGGGTAATTGGTCATGGGCGGCGTTGGCCAGGCGCTTGCTCCAGTAAGCGTAGTTCTCGCGCTCGCTGGTCATGAACTGGCTGCCGGACTTAGTGGTGAGCATGTAGTCGCGTTCCGTGCGCAGCGGCAGCCGGTGCACGACCAGGCGGTAGTCGTTGAGCAACCCCGCCAGCACGGCCTCGTCGGTAGTATAGTCCACCACGATGGGGCAGTAGGTGGCTACGAGCCGGCCCTTCTCGCTGTTCGCCTGCGCGGGCGGCGTACCCGTAAGCCCCAGGATGCTATGCTTCTTAGCCGCGTGCGCTTTCAGGCCCGGCTCGTGGGAGTCCTTCAGGGCGTGGCACTCGTCGAGGTAGAGCTTCTGGTAGGTACCCGCCGCCAGCGCTTTGCCCAGCGAGCGGTAGGTGGTGAACTCGATGTAGTCGAGCAGGTGCGCCAGCCCGAACTTACGGGCTTCCTGGGGCCAGGAATCCAGGATGGCCTGCGTGGGGGCCGCCACCAGGAAGGGCTTGCCGGCTACCTGGTCGGGGAGCTTGCCGGCAGCGAGCAGGCGGTCCATGTCACGCAGGCCGATGAGGGTTTTACCCAGGCCCATGGTCAGGGCGATGCCGGCTAGGCGCCGACTCTGAATGGTAGCCAGCACCTGGTCCTGCAAGGCTTGTTTACGCGCGGTTGCTTGGCCAATAGCTTCAGGCGAGGAAGGCATACGAGAAGATAAAAAGCGGCAGGAAGAGTCAGCAGGAGTGTTTTGCTTCCGTGAAGGTATACGTCAGCGTAGTCACCAACTAGTTTTGAGTTCGATTAAAAATTTCGGGTGCCAAGCGAAGAAGAAAAGATTTACCGGGATAAAGGCCGGTTAATAAATAATCTGGGAAAAGGCTCACTAGACACTAGGTCAACAGCTCTATAGGTCGGCGGCTTAGTGCTCGGTGAACCGTCAAAGCTTCGCCCATCATAACATAGAAGCGCGGCTTAGCCGGGCTAAATAACCCGGGCTTCCTCGCTGCTAAGGATAAGGCCGCGCTTGGGCAGGCCCAGGGAGAGCGATTCAGTGGCAAGCGTCCTTGGCCATGGTTAAAAGTTTGGTTCAAGAGCCGCATTTGAGTTATTAATCAGAAGGTATCAAACTCCTCATCTTCGTTGATACGCTGCTCGCCAGCCCTCAACAAACGTGCTGATGGCGGTTTCTAGATGTCCGTAATTTGGATAAATAATGCTTTTGAGCGTCACGGACGGGAATCTACTAGCCGATAACGCTTGCGTATAGGAACTGAACGCCGCTTTCGATGCCTGACTTTCCGCATCGCTCCGTTCTAATTCCCCGCTTCCGGCGGTAAGCAATACGGTCTGAGTGGGTAGGGGCGTAGTAGCTGCTGGTAGGGCCGCCAATAGCCGCCGCAAGTAGTCGTTGCCGTAATACAGGCTGGGGCTAGCCGCGACGTAATGCGCAAAGGCGGGGACTTGCGTTCGGAGTCCTTCCGCCAAGGCATACAGCACAAAATAGCCCTCCAGAGAATGCCCCATTAGGGTCCGGTTGCCCGGGTCGGTGTGATAGTGCTGGTCTACATAAGGCAATACCTGCTGCGTTAAGAACGTGAGAAACCGCTGCCCGCCGCCCGAGACCGAAAAGCTATCGGCGGGCGAGGCGACCGGGTACGTGTAGTCGCGTTGCCGAAGCGAATCCATCAGCCGGGCATCTGGATAGCCAATGCCCACCAGAATGGCCGGCGGCAACTTATCCGAGTTCGTGCTTACGTCATCGAAGTACGCGTTGGCATCGAGCAGGAGAATGACGGGATACGTACGCTTGTGAGCGGGGCGATAGCCTTTGGGTAGCCGTACGTACAGCAGAAAGGAGTCTTGCACGGCAGCGGCGTATAAGCGCGCGGTTGGGGGCGTTTCATTATTGTCACTATCCGCTAGGCGGCTAGGAGCGACCGTACTAGGTACTAACGCGGTGACGTAGAGTCGGTAGTGGTGGGGCGGTATCCGCCAATCGGCGGCGTGGACCGGGCGCGCAAAGCTTTTGGCACTTCCTCCCAGCTTGATTTCGTACGGAATGGGGCTCCTGGTGGGCGCGAAGGCTAGCCCTATTACGAAGTCCTTGGGAAGCGTTGCGTGCAGCGTTGGTAGGTCTACGCGCAGCCAGCCCGCCCGAATGGCTACCCGACGCACAGGAGCCGGTAGCCCCAACTCGTGGGTGGGCCGTTGGCCATCGAAGCCATAAAAATGAATACCCACGGTCGCACTGTCGGGCAGTGAAGCCGCTATAAACAGATTGACCGAGGTCAGGTTGACGGTGGGCTGGTCTAGCCGGATGAGTTGCGCAATCTCGAAAGCTTCGCCGGGGCGAATCGTGCCGTCCGTAAAGTGTACCAGGGCTTTCTGGCTAGTGACTCCATACTTTCGTTCCACCAGCTTGGCCCCGTGCACAGCCACTGGCTGCAACACTACGGGCTGCTTCCTCAGGAAAAAGCGTTGCGACGGAGCCTCTGAGTTGCTGCGTAAGGCGACTGCTAAGCGGGTATAGCCAATGCGGGATAACAGCAGGGTATCTACAGCCGCCGAAGCGGCAACTGGTAGCGAGAAAGTACCATTTTCCTGCGAAGTAGTGCCTGCTGGTAGGTGCTGTAAGCGAATAGTGACGCCGGATAGAACCTCCTGCGTATCAGCATCAAGCACGACCCCCGTTAGGAGCGTCTGCGCCCTACTTGACTGACTAGTAACTCCCAATAGCCAGCAGAGGGCAAGGCAATTCAGCAGCGCTTTTAGCTTCGGTAAGCAGCGGCATCGGAGACCCACCGGCCTTGTGAAACGGGTAGTAGAACGCAAAGGCCGCAAACTAAAAAGTGGCTAGGATAGGGGCTTCGCTTATTACGGAACACCCATACCTCCTACCCAGAGTTCTTTTACCTAACTAACAGTTGCATAGGGCCAGTACTAGAATTTGCAGCTTGTAAAATGCCTTTTTTATTGTTAAGCAGCCGGTTGCCAAACCTATAGTAGTCTGGCAAAAAAACAGCTACCTCCAAAATGCGGCTTTAGGCTCAAAACACCGCCGGCCCGCTGTGCCTAGCGAGCCGGTGGTGTTTACGCCCAATCGTAGCGAGCCCCGTGGCGGGGGTGATAATACAGCGTGAGGCACCCTTCGTCGCAGCCACTCAAAATAAGCTGCAAGACGTGTTTGGTTCGCGCCCGGTGTTGATGCCAGTGCTGTCGTCGAAATTCGGCGGGTGGCGAGGGCATCCGAACATTTCGCCGGTAACAGCGTCCGCGTTGGCGGGCGGTCCAGGCCCACAATTTTTTGGCTTGTTTCATAAAAGCGGTTAGGTGAATACCTACCGCTCATGTGAGGTCGAGTGAAAACGCTTCACGGATGAGAAAGTAAAAGAAGGGTTTGCGGGTGGCTAGGTAGCGTTTGTACGGGGCTTTATAAACTCAGCAGCTTAGCCCCGTAAGCTGACTGGCAGATTCTTATTGCTCGAAAAGCTAAGGCCCCCAGGTGACGGGGATGTTCTTTAGAGTCGTCTTGAAGTAGTCCTGCTCCCGGCCACCCCCGGTCATATCTGCTTTCAGTCGTTGAAAGGATACCACCGCCGCATTCAGACGAGTAGTAGCCAAGGGAACTTCTTCGCACGTAATCGTGCAGGTGAGCGGAACAGTTCGTGGCAAAGCGGCTTTTAATTGCCGGCCGCCCACCATCGGATAGTAGGCCGAAGTAGCGGTGAATGCCCGGCCCTGCTCATCTACGACTTGACTGGGCCGGTTGCTAGCCGTCAGCGATTCTATTTCCAGCACCAGCGGCTCCCCGGAATTGACCACCAGGAAATTAAGCACGGCCCGGTGGGTAGCTTTGCTCGCCTTGCAAGAGAGAAATTTCACTTTAATAGCTGGGTCGCCATCCTCGACCGCGACCCCGCCTACTCCAATCCCCAAGCGGGCCTCATAAGCCACGATTTTGTCCTTGAGTACTACGTTTTCCGCCTTAATAGCTGAACAATCAGCGGATTGTGCAAATACGGCGGATGACCAGCCCAACGCTGGCAGGAGCAGAAACTTCCTCATAAGATAAGAACAAGAGTAAACTAAGGCCTAAAGCTAAGAATTGGCCCAAACTTTCGGCCCCGAGCCAGCGACGGGTGGGCCGGGGCGGCCCGTACCTAGTAAGGCATAGCGCTCAGGCCCCTTTACGCACAAGCCCCCACCGCCCGGCCGAATGCGCAGCTCTGTGCGTTGCTGGCCCTCACTGATGCCCTACGGTTAGGAAGGCCCTGAGAAGTGAAATTGGCCGGCCAACTGCTAGCGTAGCACTCCGTATCAGCTACGCTGATTTCCCGTTGTCTTCGTAAGCCACTATGCCCGCTGGGACGCCGGAGGCCCACCACACCGCTGTTAGCCTACAGCTAGGCAATGAACACTTTATAGCCTAAATGTCTACATTTGTTCTTAGCCCTTCAGACGGCTACTTTTTGCTTATCAGACCCGTTACATGACGAAAAGCATCCGCATCAATGGCCGGCAAATCCAACTGCACTTTGTTACCGGTACGGTCGTGGGCACGAGCAAAAGCCACGAAACTCAAACCGCAGTAAGCGGCGGGGGCGGCTCAGCCAGTGTGAGTAAGAGTAGCGCTTTTGGCCAGCGTCAGCAGGTACGAGTCAACCTAGAGCCGCTACAGGTAACGTCTTCTACTATCGTGCACGACCAGATTTTTCTGCGCGATGAGCAAGGACAGGAACACGTGTTCAATCTGCAAAATATGCAGGTAGACTGCCGCGAGGGCCACTC
>Ga0265798_10007261_pt1 | contig 14360 bp, 14 predicted proteins | sample P3T30metagenome_FD_192430 | JGI IMG/M metagenome (GOLD analysis project Ga0265798, IMG submission 192430) | Plant litter microbial communities from East Loma Ridge, Irvine, California - P3 T30 | ecosystem: Environmental > Terrestrial > Plant litter > Unclassified | place: USA: California...
CGCACTTCCGAAACTGTCTAAGTGGGGCTTCTGCGAAGGCGGTTATAACCACCGCGCGATTGACCGTGCTCGGTTGTTCTGGGACATCCACGTTGTGCCGACAGCGAGCTATAAGTTCGGCAATCCACTACAGCCCTTGACGACGCCCCCGTTACCCATGAATGATGGCGAACCTACGGTTTGGTCAGCCTTGCCCGAGCCGCCACTGCCCGGCAAAAACGATGCCGGCGCGCTACTACCCATTTGGAGCAGTATCAACGGCCAATCCGTGACGTGGCCGTGGTGGTACCGGGTCTTGAATTTGGTGCTACAACCTTTGATTTTCTTGGCTGGTGCGACTGCTACCGACATCCACTCTCATTGTCCTGAACATACTACCGAGCTCTTCGAGGTCGAACATGTTCTAGACTGGCTCCAGTCCGTCAATGCAGTCAAGAAGACGATTGGTGGCGGCTACATTACCCTGCCAGGTTTCTGGGCTGCATTTGGCGACCATCTGCGCGACACGGAAGGTGACTGGTTTGGCGAGCACGTCAAGCGCAAGGCGAAGAACCACGAGAAGCAGCGATGGCGCGTCGATTACAACTTGAGGCTCTCGACACTACAGGCGCGCAAGGCCGTAGGTACTGACGCGACTCCTGTTGACGAAGAAGGCGCTGCGAGTGTTCAAGATGTCGGCCCTCTGGAGACGAGTACTAGTCGCGAGATCCTCAAGAACCCGAAACAACAGTACCGGATCGTGCACCGCGCCCTGAACTCTGAAAAGTCTCATGCAGAGGAGAACGGATCGGATCCTAGACCCGCTTCCCGCTCTGCAACTCCACAAATTGGGCAAGAGCCCGTTGCAGACCCGGCGGCAAGCGGCACACACATTCCCGCGGCAATCACCATGCCAAGTGAGGACGTGCAGATGGTGGATGCTGATGTGGACGCCGAAGGAGAGGAGGACATCGACGCTGAAGGAGAGATTGATGACGACATGTATTGAACATGTACGTACGGTACGGGTGGTGAATGATGCATATGAGGCGGTGTGGGTGGGCGGTGAAGTTGTTTTTTCCAAAAGTTTGTCCTTTTTACATGCATAGCGAGGCGCGTACTGTGGGATGATACCACGATCTGAGAAGAGAGGCGGCAATGCCAAAGATCCTGTACAACAGTCGGAAACGTATGAGTAATGCGCGAAGCGGTAGTAGCAATAAGTCTTCGTAAATATTTCTTCCACATGTGCAATGTGAAGATGCGCAGCGCGAAATGTTTGGTGGGTGGTCACGACGTTCTCAGCCCTCAGGCAGGTGCTTAGGTGGTGAGGCAGGGTGCAGCTGCAGCCGCCATCACACTTACCCGCGCGTGCAAACCTCAACGCGCGATCGAAGAGACAAACACCATCACCGCCTCAGAGAACACCGCATAGTCATCAAGCTGGAGTTAAATGCTGTTCAACCGTCTCCATGTCGCCTTTCTTTCTCCAATTCAAGACGTCCGTTCCTGCTGGGTGTTCATCCGCAAGCCCAGCGGGAACGAACGCCTTCGTATATACTTGACTCTATCTTGCTCTTCGTATACACGCACAAGCGCAATCTCATGTAACACCCCTCTCTCAGCCCTGGTATGCTCCTCGGTCTTGATCAACGTATGCATCTATATATAGCAGACCGAGGTTATTCCACCGTAGGATCTCGTGCATGGCGAACCTCCTCTCAGGTATGCAAACTTCTCTCATCTAACGAGACTTTGGCACCGTACTCACTACTCTTAGGATAAAAGAAAGCGACTGCTAACTCGACTCGCGCTTGTCCAAAGTATGCCCAGCCAAATTATTGCCGCATCCACAAAAAATTGTCGGCTGGTTAACTCGAGGACGCCAAGTACACCGAGGGACTCTCTCACCAGGTGTGGGTGGAGCGGAAGACAGAATGCTAATATGCATTTCGGTGGACTGTCTATTCTGCATTGCCGCATGACCATGACCTTTTCTTTCCGCCTCCAAGAGCAACCGTCCAAGACGAGCGTGCGAGACAGGTAGCAACGACCTCGTATATAAGCAAACGAGGAAAGACACTATGTGCTCAGCCCTTGGTTATAACCATATAATGTAAGTTTTATTGGATTTCGAGTAAGATATGTTGCTAACTGATGGTAGATATATACCTACGCCTTTCCAGCCGTGTGGATCTTTGGCTGCGCCTGGATATTCGACATCAAATCAATGTCGCCTTTGCGAGTCGACTCCTCGCTATATGTACGCACTACACATGGACGCAGAGACCTTTGGTAAGATGGCTTGATAGTATCGAAGCCAGCTTACCTTGTCATAAGACTCCTGGTCGCTTTCGGCAAAGAAAATCACAACCCAGCTGTCGATAATGAGTCACAAAGTAAAGAATGCTACTTTCACTCGGATCTGCTAGTCGTTTTGATTCAGGCGGACCGTGGCTGACGATAGCTCATGCTGAGAAGGACGATTCCGGAAACTGGGCGATGAGAAAGGCCGCCAGGACCTCTCTCGTAGCACGGACTTCTATCGGTCACTTCCCTTCCCCATTCGCCCCAAGCTGCGAGTTCCGGCAGGTCATACTCAAGCGACATACCATCGATCATCTACCTACCGAAAGGAGAAGACATGAAGTACGCTCCTGTTGCAACTCCAGGAGACGCTAGTATCCATATATCGACAACATGGCTCGGACGGTCCAATGGCAAGCCAAAGGGCTACGCTATCCGCGGTCGAGATTTCGTGCGTTCACTACGGATTCCGATGGTGATTACACATACGGATACTTCATCTATATACATCTTAATGACCCTGTTGTGCAGAAAGCGCATGCCACCGTCAACGCGATACTCAATCTATAAACGGAGAAGCGGATCAAACGATATATGATCGAAGAAAAAGAGCAGGAATTACTTACATATACGAGCGGAGCCCTGCTTCGATATCATCCCCCCTCCGGAAGCATGGGAGCAAGAGAAAGCTAGAAGCCACGGAAACGGGGGAGCGCAACGCCAAAGGACCTGCCGAGATCAAGTATCGCCCCCATCCCAGCATTCGAAGATAATGGTATCTATACATCAAAGACCGACCTTCGGAGCTCGGAACCATTGCCGGAGGTCTTCAATGGCAGACGAATGGGCTACTGTGTCCGAAGCCGAGCTTTCGCACCTGCACACACGGACACTTCATCTATATATATCCCAACGATCCAGTCGTGCTGGAGTTTCGACATGGCCACTCTGGAGATCATCCATACCAATCTCGAGGACATCACGACACGGCTCAGACCTTCGTATCCCCAAGCCATCATGGATGAGTTAGGATCAACGTGGCCTCAAATGTGTGAACGGAGAAGTGGATCAAAGAATATACAATCGAAGAAAAAAGAGTAGGAATTACTTATATAAATGATAGGGGAGGCCACACCCCGGTGCAGTTGTACGCTTCGCCTGCCGCGAATGCCCTGCGCAACTTATTTGCTTCGGTATACTTGGCATGGACTCGGCATGGAGAAGACCGTGCAATGGTAGCCACCGCTACCACGAGCACCCGAACGCCCAAATGGGTCGAGGACGTAATGCTTCCAAAGAAAACTGGGACATAGAGCAAAGAAACGACGACGAAGACCTACATGGTGCGGACGTGGAGGCCATTTGTTACGTCAAAGTCATACCAAATTGCCCCTACGACCACGAAGAAGCCGCGAGCCAACGAAGAGAGCCGGTGACATTGTTCTGGCATACCTCGGATATGAAGTAAACGTATCTGCGGAAAGACTGGGCGCCTTTACTGAGCTGCCAAACGCCAGCCCAGCGACTTTCGACGACGAATGCTCTAGCGATGATGGCAGCATGTTGGCGTGGGATTACGAACGTACGGGAGATGTCTACTGGCCACACTAATGTCCGCGTGTGGAGAGATCAAGGATTCCATCGAAATGGCATTCGGGACAGCTATTACAGATGAAGCAACAATCAAATACGTATCATTCCCTCCGTGTTATGAGGAGGCGCATCGCGTCGTCATAATCAGATACAGTTCACGCTAAACTAGCGTCTGTTGCGTGACGCGTCCAACGGGTCCCAACCTTCTCTCTACTCACCCAACCTCCCAATTCTCATTACCGTTGATTGCATCGTAATACACTCCATACATTCATCGAGAAACACATCGATTACCGCTGGTGCGCATAACTTTATAGAGGTACTCCTGCTTGCTTGGAAAAAACAAGTAGCGCCAACCTCACAATCAAACGAGTAAGCCCAATCATAGATCATGCGCGCGTTCGTCTGTTAGACTACAGACTATTTACATGAACAGCTTGCGCTTCGCGTCAGCCACGGCTCTTGATGATGCTCGCAGCCTTTTCGCCGACAGCATACATGGTGGACTGAATGTGCTGGGAGGGAATAAGTGGGAGGATGGAAGCATCGACGATGGACAGTTTCTCGACGCCATAGAAGAGAAGCTCATCGGACACACAACCCCCCATATCCTCAGGTAACATAGCACAACTGCCGGAAGGATGCGAAAGCGTCGGCCAAATGCTTCCCTGCTCAATCATCTTGTTAATGATCTCATCATCAGTCGTGTACTGGGCTCCCGGCGTCGTCTCGACCGGGGTGTACTTCGCCAATTCTGGGCCCGCCCAAACCTTACGGATATAACGGACGCATGCGGCAAGAACAGCTTTGTCAATGGGATTGCTGAGTGCATTGTAGAAGATTTGTGGTGGTCCTTGAGGGTCGGTTGGGTTGATCATAATGGTGCCACGAGAAACCGGTTTCTCCAAGCCGACGAGCATGTAGCCACCTGAGGATGGGACAGGGTACTCTACTACAGCGGCCTTTTCGTTTTGGAAGATGTCAGCGAGAACTTTGCGCTGTGCTGCGACACCCTTGAGCAGCTTCGCATTGTTTTTGTAGATCGACGGCAAATGCGCGTCGTTCTCCTGGGCAAGCACCCGGTCCGCGATACTGTCGTAGTTCTCGGGATCCACTACCGGAAGCGGCATCATGGCTAGACTGTTCCCACGAGCCTGAGTCAGCGGTCCAGTCTTGTTGGCACGGTACTCTTCCCACGCTGAAGCATTGTACGCCGGGTCTGTGGTCAAGGAAAACCCGTTCGGGGTGCTGCCACCGGTGACATTCCACCCAACGCCAGTATACGGATGGTCTTGGAAATTCGAACCCACACCGTCATGTTCAAGCTTTACGGTGATGCCAGCAGCCTCGAGTGCGGCTTTTGGTCCGATGCCGCTGTTCTGGAGAAGCTTTGGTGTGTTTACGGCACCCTGGAAGCGAAAATATCAAGTCAGTATATGTGCAATTCTGCAAGCAGCTTGACATTTTACTTACCGCAGCTAAGATGACCTCTTGCTTCGCATAGTAGGTCTTTGTCGAGCCAGTCTTCTTGTCGGTGATCTTTACGCCCTTCGCCGTGAGGGTTTTATTGCCGTCGAACACGAGTTCAGTCGCGAGAGACTCCAGTATGACCTTCAAGTTCGACCGGCTCATGATAGGATCATAGTACGAGTTACGGGCGTGCGTTCTTTCACCAGTCCTGGGGTTCATGGTATTGGGGTACCATGAGGTACCATATGCCTCGCCGTTGTTTCCATCGCGAGCGGCATGCGCGTTGCCGGTGCCTTCGAAGGCGTCGAAAAAGTCAGTGATATCGGAGTATACTGTGTCTGTGACGCCGATCTTCAATGGGCCTTTTCCGTAGCTGGAAGTTACTAACGTTAAAAGCTGCTCACACGGGCAATCTCTCGCTGACTTACGCCTCGGGGTCCCAAGTAATACCGACTTGATCAATAGTCTCCTGTGGAGCTGGGATGTACTCTGTTCCCATCTTGAAAAATGGGTATATCCCCTCCCATCCCCAACCCTTGTTGCCCAACGCCTCCCAGGCATCGTAGTCTGCCGCTGATCCGCGATCGTATATCATTCCGTTAACGAGAGACCCGCCTCCGAGAATCCGCGCGACACGAGTGTTCCATGTCTTATTCCCGAGGAATGGTTCTGGCTGGCACACGTAGTCTGTCCACAGAAGAGAGGTATTGAGGGCATATGTGGCGCCATAAGGCATGCGGATGTTTGGGTTATCGTCTGCTCTTCCGGCTTCAATGACAAGTACGGATTCTGTACGACCATCATGTCAGCTTTGTGTAACTCTAGATTGGTTGGTCAGTCTTACTGTTCTTGTCCTCGGTCAGACGATTGGCCACGACGAGACCGGTCACACCCCCTCCAACAATAACATAGTCGTAAGTCTCCTGGGCGGCTGACAGCCCCAGCAAAGTGACGACGGCTAAGTTCCTAGGGTAAAGCATCCTGGCGAGCTGCTTCGAGGCGATACCACAAGAAGAGATTGACTTTGACGAGGCTGGAATACGCCGGGAGAGGAAGAAAGGGAGCTCATGAGCTCTTAAACTCTCCACAAAGCCCCATATTAGCTCTTAGCATTTTTGCGGTACCTGAGCGTGCATGAGTTGTATGGATACACGAGTCGGTACACCGTTGTGGCTAAGGTCGGCAACAAAGCTCCGATACAGTTAGCAGTGAGCAGTAGATCTGGCCAATGGGTCCTGAATTCAAGCGGCATATCAGGTCCTTGCAATTGCATGGCGCAAGACTGAAGATTGATAGAAACAGCATGGCCCCGAGATTAGGCGATCTTGGCTAGACGGCTCGGCATTGTCCCGCATTCAGGAAGTCACCCCACCCACACCAACGCCGCTCCCCTGCCTAACTTTGATCCCTTGATACTGGAGGACACCTTTGAGCGCAGACGATCCTAGTAAGTTTTGCTGACCGCTGTAGGTTCTCGTTTGCTTTTCCAGGCTCTTGATGGGGGAGATTGATCTTCTTGCAACGTCTTTACGCTTTTGCCAACTTCCGAGCAACATTGAGATGTTCAAGTCGGAAGCAGCATTGTGGCGACTCCCAACATACTGATAGCAGGAGCAGGGTCGTGTTTTACACATATTGCGGCGCCGCTGCTGCCAAGTCGGAAGGGTCCACCGTTGTGGCCCGCCGGCTCTACGGGAACTTCTCTCACCCGTTACGCCCTGTGTTAACTCTATATGTGAGGGGTCTCTAAGATCTTCCTCATCAAATGCCAACAACTGTCAGCACACAATTTTAACCGGCTGGTTGATGCAGGTCACGAATCCGCTTTCGCCGATTGGGCAGTCAGCATCGTTGCGGGATGGGACCGGATGGCGGGACCTTAATTGGCTTACCAGCCGACGCCCCGAACCTCGCTTGCACGCTTGCGAAGTCCACGATTTCGAGGCATGCAACGAACGATAAGGGCTGCGTTCTGGTCCTGAAGCACATGACAAGCATTCCAACGTTGGTTGGCCGAAGCATGCCAAGGTGGCGTAGAACCACGCTTCAAGGTGCAAACATGGAAAGAAGAAACACGTACAGCGCGATACAGCACGCAAGAGGTGTATTTACATCACTGCAGCTCTGTGGAACCGCCTTTGCGAACTGATCTTACCAGCCCTTGGGGCCATCACACCGACCTTGCAGCCTTTCCAGCTTTCGCTTACACTCAGTGGAGTGACGAAGCCCAAGAGATGACAGCCACACGGGCACGGTTCATACCCAGTCCTGTGGCTCTTAGCATGCATAGCTATCACATTGATTTGCAACGTGCGCCTCGAAGGATTTCAAGAAGCCAGACCAATCCATGCATCCCACGACGATCGGATCCAAGCTCCTGTATTGTTGGGTTGACATAGTCAGCATTAAGACTGATGGTTGGATAGTTGGATGGTTGGCCTGCAGCAAGCAACTGACTTCAAATATGCTGCGGCTTACTATATCTTGGAGCGCACGTCGAGACCATCATGTCTACTGTGTGTAAAGTTCTCATGGCCATCATCGCAACCTCAAACCTAAGCCTGTTCCATGAATGACGAGAGGGAATTAGTTACGCCGCACATGTGCATGAATAGTATAGTCCTTGCGACATCTTGGCATACCTGGAGCATCTGACAGGTTCACATGGGCGAACAGCTGGGATAAAGAGTGCTATTTTGCGCATGTTGTCGGCTGATATCGCTTCTCCCTCCCTTTGTATTTGCACTGCGTCTACACTATATCAGCTTCTGCAATGGCGGTACCCGAGCAGCAGGAATGGCCAAATCGAGCGCTCGTCTTTCTCGTTCCCTCAACCATCTTATGTATATTGAGCACTGCAGTACTCGCATGGCGACTTGTTCACGGTATCAGGGCTAAGCGGAAGCTTATGCTTTGCGATTACCTTCTCATCATCGCAGCGGTTCGTCAAGCCAGTAGCTTTAACGAGAGAGCAAAAGCACACTAACGAGTCGGGATACAGATGCTGAATGTCGCAACGTCGGGTATCCGTTTCAAAACATGTCAGCATGGGCTGGGTCGTCATATTCGGGATCCTAGCATCAGGCTGCCCTACGATATGCCGAAGTACAGCTACTATCTCTGGATCACACAGATCCTGAACCTTATTGCCGTCGCAACGCTAAAGTACTCGATTTGTGGCTACCTGCTAGCCCTTAAATTCTCGAGAGTGTATCTCGCGGTGGTGTGGGCTTCGATACTGATGGTCACTACGTTTAACCTGATGTTGCCCATCATGGGCTGCTTTTGCAGTACACCATTTGAAGCAAATTGGGATAAGTCCATCAAAGGGAAGTGCTTCATAAAGACCAGCTCGCCTCTCACGTACAGTCAGGTCAGCCCTCTCTATGTTTGCTTTGTTGGTGTAACCAGCTGATGACAATACAGGGAGTTGCCAACTGTGTCACTGACGTGATATACGTCGTCGCACCCATCATATACTTGTCCACCATCCAGTTACCAAGGCGTACGCAATGGGGTCTGCGGATCGTGTTCTGTCTTGGCCTTGTGTAAGTACCCTTCGGGATTTGCATTGACATCAACTGAGCCAGCCATCAGTGCAACCGCTTGTTCAGTTGCAAAGACCATTGAGCTTTCCGCGTTGATGAAGACAGCCGATCCAACATGGGACGGTGTCAACCTCGCCATCTGGTCCGCATCGGAACTCTCAGTCGGTATACTTGTCGCATCTCTACCCGCACTCCGAAAGCAATTCGACGGCTTCTTTCGCCGCATTCTCCCGTCGACCTTTCTGGGAATGGGATCCAAGACGGGGTCTGGTAGCAACGGAATACCACTGTGTAACGTCGGACCACCCCTTACCGTCGGCAGCCGACCAACGCGAGGTCGTTCACGATTCCAAAGAGACGACCTCGATGATGGAGATAGTGAGAAGTGCATACTGGACGATTCAGAGTTGCCTGGAAAGCGCGAAATAACGAGAACGATCGTACATGAGATACATAGTGAGAACAGGAGCAACTTACAGGCCCCAGATCGGGTACATAACATGTACGGCCAGCTTCAGTGAGCCTCCTAGGCTTAGCTGTCTCTCCGTAGCGTTTCAAGAGTATCCATTGTTGAGTAATCGGAAAATTGTCGCTAATGCGCCTCGGTCTCCGTGGCAGTATTGTGATAGTTTGAGTAACGTCGCGTAGTGCAGCACACGATTGAAGGAGATGTTGATATCCATGACGTCATCCGCGGCGACCTCGGGGTCCCGACCGTCGTGTTCTCGCCCACATCGGACAGCGAGGAGGTGCGAGTATAGCGATTTAACAGTCCCTTGTGGGTGTTAAGATATGCACGTAGCGACATAAGTGGTAGCGCAGCCTTGTTCCGAACAGCATTGGTATACCGAGAAACCGAGAGGCCGTTAGCGCGTGCCGCGGAAGCCGAGAAGGCAACCAGTGATTTCTTTTGGCGAACATTAGATAAAGCAACTCGATATCGCATACAGAGACGGAACATTACCTTCAATACATTCACATCAACTCAGAGTACTCCGGCCATATTCCACAATTTACCATGACTTCTCCCGTTCTCGTTTTCGGCCCGACTGGAGCAGTAGGCAGCGCCGCTGCTACTGAAGCACACAGGCGTGGTGCCAAAGTGTACCTCGCCATGCGCGACACGAAGAAGCCATTGAAAGGCATTCAGGAAGAGGGAAACAGTGACAGCTTTGTCCGCGTCCAAGCTGATCTGGCCAAGCCCGAGACCCTCAAGACCGCGGTCAGTACCTCTGGTGCCAAGACAGCCTTCGTATACATCGTACACGAGATCCAAGACGGCATGCGAAGCAGCTTCGAAGCACTCAAGGAGGCCGGTGTAACCTACATTGCCCTCTTGTCTTCGTTCAAAGTCGAAGACCCTCTAGACTCAGAGGTCAACAAGACGGATATGATTGGCGCTTTCCACACCACAGCTGAAAGCGCATTGCGAGCAACTGGCATCTCGTATACCGCCGTCCGACCCGCATATTTCAACAGCAACGTTTTTTGGAACCTCGCGGACATCAAGCAGGGTGAAGTCGAGCTCCTCTACCCCAACGTGCGGTTCGACTACCTCGCTCCCTCAGACATCGGTACCGTGTGCGGTGCACTTCTCGCAGAGCCGCGGTTCCAGAAAGAAGCGGGCCAGTCGTTCTATTTGTGTGGTCCGGAGCTCTTCACTCAGCGCGAAGCCCACGCTGTTATTGGCAAAGCATTGGGGAAGGAGGTCAAGGTCAAGGAGATTGACGAGGAGAAGTGGTATAAGAAGTTGGCGTACATGCCTAAGCCGATACTCGACACACTGGCGCGGGGAATGCGGGAGAGCGACTCTGGACGCGATGATCCCTATGGGAAAATCTACAAGGAAGCCGTAGAGAATGTGAGAAAGTACACGGAGCGCGAGCCGATGAAGCTGGAGGACTGGGTCAAAGATAACCAGGCTGCATTCGCGTAGACTGAAGCCCTTCTTTAGTCGACATAGTAACAAGACCCGAAAACTCACTGCTGCGCCCTCTTCTGTATCGCGTGAGACCCTTGAACGAGACCAAAAGCAAAGTGATCCGCGCGAAGTGGACACTGTCAGATAAAGTTGGACACGTCAGTCCAGATATAGACATAGCGCCCGCACGCGCGTGATCCCTGCATGACGAAGACAGGTGCCGATCACCTGAAACCCAGCAAGTTTCCGTCATCACGACCACGACACAAACCCCACAATCTCCCTTTATTCTTCGAACCACGACCGGCTGTCACCCACGATAACGAAACATTCCTACCACGAGCTCGAAACTCAGACAGCCGGCGCAGTCATGGCAGCAAGCATCGAAGCATCGCCGCCAGCGCCTCCAGTACCGTCGAAACACGCCCCAAACGAGGCGCATACCCCGAGCTGTCCGTCGTGTGGCAGTAGCATAGATATGGCCGAGCTGCAAGACGCGAGGCAAAGGATAGAGGAGCTCGAAGCGCAAATGGAGCGCCTGAAGGAGAAGGCAACAGCAGCCGGTACGCCCCCATTATGCGTCCGGCGTCATATCACACTCGAGCCCACACATACTAACAACGTTTAGTCGACCGATGCGCCGACTACGAAGACCAGATCCGCAGCCTCCAGGCGACGCAAAACGCCCCTAAACTGCCCCGAACCCAAACCTCACAATCCGACATCCCCAACCCATCCTCACGCCCCTCCGTCGATGCCGATCCCCCACGTCCCACAACCGCAAACTCCACAAAGGCCTCCCGTTTCTCCTTCATCACAAGCCGCTTCCCATCGCCGGCGAATACAGGTGGCATGCCTCCGCCTCCACCACCAAAAGACCCGTCCCACGCACCACCGGTCGACTACACCCTACTCAACGAGCTCGAGCGCGAGCGTGCCCTACGCGCCAAGGCGGAAGCACGCGTACAGACCGTAGATTCCGAGATTGAAGAACTGAGCGTACAATTGTTCAGTCAAGCCAACGAGATGGTAGCGGAAGAGCGACGGGCACGAGCTAAGCTGGAAGAAAGAGTCGAGACTTTGGAGCGCAGGGACAGGGAGAAGATGGGCAGGCTGGATCGCTTGGAGAAGGCTGTGACGAGAGTGGAGAGAGTCAAGGCATTGTTGGGTGAGAAGGAAGATCTGAAGAGAGAGTCGGTTAGCAGCGGGTTGTTGTCACCACCGGCTCGGAGGTGATGAGATGTGCGGCATTCTTTCTTGTTGCTGTTCTTCCGTGTCATTTGTTACGATACCCATTTAGTTTTGATCTACTGCATCTTAGCGTAGCGTTTGGCGTGGTTGGCTTTACAGTGGCTGCATTTTTCGGTGTTGGCGGTCGGTATCGGTATCTAGAGGGGTGGATCATCCTGTAGAGAAAGCGGAAGACATAGCCTGCATTAACTATACAACATTGTACTCTGCATTGGCCATACGACATTATACTTTGTAGGCTCTGTGTGATGAGATGGAAGCGTTTTTTACTTCGTGGCTGCCCGGGCAGAATACGACACCGTCATAAGCATTACATCACAACAGCATGAGAAGGTGGTAAGCCGACTCACCAAAGCTCCGCAAGGCATCGACTCGACTCCTCGCAACAATAGACCCGGTTGTGTGAGTGTTTAGATAGCGTCCTGGCCATTGGCCATCAGCGATGCTACTAATATCCCACAGAGAGCACACTCCCTACCCCCAGCGCAAAGGAAAACCAGGCAACACTGCGAGCCAGCCAAAACCGCTTACTCCTCTCGTTGTTCTTCCAGCCCAAGCGGTTTCCCACATACACCCACTCACACATTCACAAAATCAAATATGCGCGCCGACGCCCCTTCCATCTTCTCCCATCCCGTGACACGCTTTTTACCACCCGGCCAAAAGCTCCGCAAGACTCATAGCACTGCCACCGTACGTACCCATAGCATCCATGGTTTCTCAAAACGGTGTCCGTGCACTCTGCCCTATGCTTTCCAGAGCTTCACTGCGTATCCATGGCTCAGGGGAAGACATTGCTATATCCCTTCTGGTCATGGTAACCTGGTCCTTGGGTCGTGTCATGTGCCTTTTGGTACTGAGTATTCGGGTGAATGGCTTCTGGAATTTCGCATATGCGTCTGTGTGACGGATGATGGGGAGTTTATGTGGCGTGCATTGTCTTGGACTTCGAGCGCTGAATGTAGCTTTGGGCATACTGAGAGCGCGATTTAAATGTATTGAACGGGATGCGTGACTTTGTCGCGTTGTAATCGCTGAATAATGGTGTCGATTCGCCTCGAGTCCCGCGAAAGAGCAAGACTCAGTCGCTTAGATCCAGTGGCCACTTTCGCACAAAGACATTTCAGTCGTCCCTGTGACCAATATGTGTGGAAACATAGGCATCCATATTGGTGTCGGGAGAGTTGGCCGCGAAAGATGATCCTGTAGTCACAATACCCTCAGCTCCTTCCAAGGTTACGTCTGATTTTGCTATTGGTGACCGTCCTCCCGCGACTATAGCAGCGACTCAGCTGCTAGTGTTGATGTTCGTGACATGGCTCTGGAGCTCATATGTTGGTCGCTCCATACTATCTCTTTCTTCCCATTAATAATATCTTGCTGAAGACTCACAACCGCTGTGGAGCCCTGCTGCGCTTTCATTCTTATAAAACGCAGCCTATTCCTCTCTTCCCTTCTCTTTCTTTTCTTTAGCAGATATCCGACTCTTGACTCTACACATACCAAGTTAGATACCAAGATTGTCTTCGAACTTACCTTCAAGACATACAACACCATCTCCACCTCTGCTACCAACACACTACTACTACCACTACTACCACCACCATCACCAACACAAAAGTAAAGTCAAGTACTTTACCTTTCATCTTCAAGTGAGCTACAACTAGTACCTCATAAACCCAAAACAATCCTAACAGCAATTCAGCATGCCCGGCTACTGGGACAAGAACAAGTGCGCATCCGCCGAAGATAAGGCGGCTGCCATAGCAGACATGGAGAGGGCCAATCAGAAGGCCGAAGCCCAATTCCAGTCCCGCCAAGCCCCCTCCAGTCATGGCATTGTTACGTTTCACCGAAACGGGAACGGCGATATGGTCAAGGTCATCGTCAACAACATGGCGTGGACGGAAGAGTTAATTCCTGCCGAGAAGCAGGATTTGGCGTTTGGCCACGTTTGGCTGCCCGTTTGGCCGAAAGGGAACGCAGGGCCTTACAACCACTGGTCTGAATACGGCCAGAATCATTCCGAGTTCATCCTGGTCATGGATATGGATATTGGCTTCAACGAGGTCAATATAGGTTTGACTGAAGAGATGAGATTCCTCCAGCTTAGGGAGGTCAGACTTTCGGAGAATCCCTTCGGAAAGTTTTTCGAAGGCGTTGCGTCGTCTTCTCTCGATCCGGCTCGAGAGTACTTCACGATGGCCCCGGATGGTAGTATCCAGGCACATCCTGCCCCTGTCCCCGCCCCTCAAGAGCAGTCTAGCAACCCCGCTGGAGACTTCGTTGGT
>Ga0265798_10007262_pt1 | contig 14358 bp, 19 predicted proteins | sample P3T30metagenome_FD_192430 | JGI IMG/M metagenome (GOLD analysis project Ga0265798, IMG submission 192430) | Plant litter microbial communities from East Loma Ridge, Irvine, California - P3 T30 | ecosystem: Environmental > Terrestrial > Plant litter > Unclassified | place: USA: California...
AGGAGACGACTCGGATCTGGAAGACAACCAGGAAATGCATCCCGTATCGAAGAGTGCCGGAGGTCATCATGCCGTCAGCCCGACAAATCCTTTCCTGGATGAAACATCTCGCGACTCTTCCTCGAATTCCGACTCCAGGGAAGGGCACCGTCTTCGCCCTTCGTCGGCTGCCGCAAATTTCCGCGATGTCAGCCCAGAGCCAACATCATATACTGCATACCGTCCTCGCGGGGTTCTGGGCTAAGCGAAGACTAGTTCAATTTCCTTAGCTCGCTATCGGTCGCAGGTTTAATGAAGGACAGGCAGTGTGTATCGGATATGTATCAAGGGAAGGCACTTAGAGGACCAGTTGCGGCTGTAATATCATACAACAACACGTAGCTATGTATCCTAGACTTGAGTAAACAAAAGCAATGCTAGATCTATGACAAAATTAACTGAATGTGGACCAGACAGTCGTTCCAACCGTGTCTCTTCAGGGGAAAGAGTAGTTCCAGTGCACCCTTGGCCCAGTCCCTGGCAAACTCCAGTGCTAATGAAGTGGCAGGTTCATCCGTTGTTTACCCCATGCTTCACGGAATGATTGAACGTAAAGTCCGCATCAATACGTAAATTGATGTCTTCGTTGATGAAGTTCACGACCGAACATATGAGTGCGAGCGTGGCTCATACACCTGACCTCAGCCTGAGCGCCTTCACGACAAGCGGGAAGATTTTGAGTTCAAGGACTCTCTGGTAATGATCGCGAGCGCTCGTCTTGACGTTGCAAAGCATAATTTCCGCCTCCAAAGTCTGGAGGAGGAATAACTGCTTGCCAGCTAACTTGCCATGTATGATGGACACATCCTGCCTCATTGCCCCCCTTAGCTCAAAACAGTCCTTCTGGTTGGACTTCGGGCCAATCACGACGGCGGGGTCCAAGTAGTCCAGGTGCCTATGGCGAAGGTATTCGAGCTCTGCGCGACGACGACAAATCATCATGGACTGCATCTGGTCCGGCGCTTCCATTGACCATCCGCCTTCCGAGGAAACCGGATCCACTCCGTCACCTCTCCATGCGATGTCGGAGATACGCTTGGTTGGTGCGGGCGGAAGTCGTGGCGGCAGCGGCACTCCGCAGAAGCTGTGGATGAGCTTCTCGAGGGAGTTGTTGTTGGCCATAATGCCAGGGCCGGTTATGGTTTGTGGGTGTGAAATAAGAGTTATGAGTTGATGGGGTAGGAAGTGGAGTGTAGGAGTCTTATTTGTATCGAGCCCAGTGAAGTATATTGCCTACCTGAGCGCGTACGGAGCTCCCTTTCACCTTGATCTTAAGTAGGAGAAGCATTCAAGACTATGCTAGTACCTGTAATGCTAAATCACTCATCGCTAGTGTAAACTAGGAGGCTCAGACACGCGGCAAGCCTCTTACTTGACTCGCCACGTGGCTTGATGCCTGCGTGATGGTAAGATCAGGACTTGCATAAGCCCTGTTCAAATATCTGTTCGATGTTAGATTCTTATTAGTATGATATTGGCGTGACGGCCAAACGAGGGTCACGCGAAGTTGAGACTCAGTGCGGGAAACATTAGTGATATTCTCGTCTGCCGCTCAGCCGGTGCTATTACATCATTTATCCAAGTCTGTGAATGGGTATTTGGGTGTCGTGCAATTTGGGAATGATAAGTGTCGCACAATTTGGGGAATGATGGGCGTCGTGCAATTTGGGAAATGATAGTTGATGTTGACGACGAGCAAGCTGGTCAGAAGTGCAACTTGAGCTGATGACATTCCCCCTCCACGAACCAGGCTCCGAGACCCAAGAACATGCTGCGGTTCTCCTGGGTAATCAAGCGGCCAATGTGTATGCCCAAGCGCACCGTTTGACTATCTTCCACTGCACAGACCAGAGCACCACTGTCGCCTGAGACGCCGAACGGGGTGCATTCGGCGTACCAGCTAATTATGCCGGCCCACTTGTGCATGTCGTGCCGCCATGGTATCTCCAAGGAAATTCCGAGATCCTTGATCTTGAGCTTTTCGTCGGGGTTGTCTCTGACCTCCTGCTTCACTGGTGCATACTACGCACCTTTCATGCTGAAGTGTATGTTCGTCAGGATACCGAAGGTTTTGCCCGTCGTGAAACCCTCCTTGTACACGCGGATGCCTGATCTCTGCTGTATCAGGCTGTTTATTTGGAGGCCACGCGTGGCCTCCCTCTCCATATCAAATTCTCGCGAATGCCCGTTGGCTCCGTAGTAGTGGATATTTACCCGGGGTAAAGCGGCCTCGACCTTGTGCTTGTCGTCGTCCTGAACTTTGAGGGTTCCCACTTCTCTGGCCATCTTGCTTAGCGGATCAGGATAGCGAACGCGCAGGTGGTCGGCCTTGATCTTCTCGAGGGTGAGCCGATACTCAATCTCGAAGGTACATTCTGTGGCAAGTGCATACAGGCCTCCCCCGATGTCATGCAGGCCCATACTTTTCCAATCCCAGGAGAGATACCGTTGCGGTCGACGATGCGATCCCCAGTATTCAGTGCAAGGATCTGACGCCCGTTTGCCATGTTCGAGTGTGCAGTCTTGCGATCCACAACCATGGAGACGACGTCGACCCAACCCAGCAGCAATGTTTGCGTCTCAACCGCTTGTCTGCTCCAAAACACACTTCAGCACGTCTTATGATTGTCTTTGTCGCTTTGTAGTCGTTAGGGTGTGAAAAATGGGGTTCGATATGCGGAGGTTCCGAAGCCACACAGTCCGCTTATTTCGGCCTCTAGCATGTGACAAAAGTGACGACTTCAGCGTTCGCCTCGGCCGTGTAGCAGTACTGGTCGAGATGTAAGCGACGTCCCGATTTTCGCTGTGTCGGTAGTGAGGATAGATTGCCGTACGAGCATGTCTGTGCGTCTGCAGTACAACAAGTAGTCAAAGGCTGTCTATCGATCGAGAGTTTATAGGCTGTTGTTGTCCAGCTCGCGGATTCCAACAGGGGAACTGACTACGTCAGAGGTGTCGCAATGTTGAGAGTCCATGTGGTCAGTCGAGAGGTTATGTCACTGCTCGGTGCGTGTAGGGTGACTCCTCCAGTCGATGCCGCGACGAAAAAGTCCATGACAAGCTTTCGAGCGAGTGTCAGCAGCTGCGTTGCCCCGCATGATGGCCAAGCGCGAACCACCCCGAGCTAGATCCGCGCCGTTGAGCTTGAAGATCAACATACGGCCCGCACCGCGACTGCGGCCCCGCCCAGTTCAGGGCAGTCATCCCAATAAGTCCGCCAGTGAGGGCGAAGGTTGAGGGGAGTCGTGCAGATATCTGTCGCATTGGATCTTGCCAGATCTCTTTCGGAGTTTACCCGAGTAAACCGTTGCAGACGCGGAGGTTCGATGGGAGAGACGAGTGGGGCAGGTGGCATGCTGTCTCCGGTCTCCCGAGCCTCACACATTTTTGGCAGCTGCATCCTCGCTCACCACATGTTCAGCCCAACACATTTATGAAAGCGAGAACACAAGGAAGGATATGCGCAATGGCTTTGGATGTACTTGGATAACTGTATGCTAGTCAAGAAAGGGCGCATACGACACATTCATTGGTGATGACTGCGCCTAGGCATCTCGAGAATAAACGGAGAGAAGCTCGGTGCATTGTGTGCTGGTATCTATGTTGACATAATCTGGAGACCAAACCAAAAACGGTGCCATATAACACATTGCCGGAACCTCAATCTCCTATTCCAAGGCATGAGCTGAAGAGGATCCCAAGATCGAGCGGCATTTATGCTTCTCACGATGAGCAGCAGGGCAACATCCGCTACAACTTGCCCGACCTCCTTCGTCCCCATCACCTCCACCACTGGTTTTGTGGTCGTTGTCCTCTTGCGTCTGATGGCGGTCGTGCTACCACTAGCACCCGCGTTTCCAGGGCAGCTGTGGCGCCCGTGATCTTTAACCTCCTCTAGGATTGTGAGAGCTCGTCAATCTGATCTTGCGGAACGTAACTCTCAGCGGAATCCCTCTGCCTCTTTCGGGTTCGTGGTATTGATGTGTGGTTGCTGTTGGTGGCCTTTGACTTTGAGGTCGACTTGGGTGTTGCCACACTCCTACGAGGCGTCTTTGGATTTGCCGTGGCTTGGGTGGTGTGAGAACGGACAGAAACCGATCCGCGAATAGCGAGTGCTGACATGCGTCTAGCCTCTTTTAATTCGTGACTCGCCTTCTCTATAGCGCGAGCCTTTTGCCAAAGGGGAAGTGCGTCCTTCATAGCTTGGAGCCGATCCGCAAGCGCCCAGTCCAGGTGGCTCTTCAGAATCGCTTGAGCCTTCGCGATCTGCTCTTCCATAGACAAACTGCACGAGTACAGTTCTTTCATAAAGTATTTTCCATTGTCCACCCCTTCGCTCCAATGTAGCCAGAGCTGGAGCAGCATCATATCGCATGTAACGGACATGTGCATGGTGTAGGCCGAAGTCGCAGGTACAATATCGCCGTACGCGGACTCGAAGTATTGCCGATGGTAATTTACGATCGTCGCGCCGTGGAGAGCAGACTTCTTCATCGCGTTAAGGATGGAATGTCCGTCTACTGCTTCCCACTCGGCAGTGAGGAACGGGAAGGATAGTTCGGGGTTCAGCTTGAAACTGGCAATCTAACGTCAGCATGGGAATCTGGGGAGTGATCGTCAACTCACTTCTTCAGGAGCTCGTTATCCTCTTCCGTCAACCCTGAGTCTACACCGGTCTCGCTGTCGCGGGGATTCAAATACCCAATGGCGAGATCTGGTTTATATCTCAGGGCATCTGAATCGGAACTTGGTGGGATTGGAACAAAGTCTGTCGTCATGGTATAGTCGTGGCTGATATCGATGTTGGGTATGCCACGTGCATAGCCGGTTCGCTCTCCCTGAAAGAGCAGCAGCGGTTCCATCATGTTAACAGCACTCTTCTTGTCCATAGAGCGGGCCTCCCGATGTTGATAGACGATCTCCTGTGCAGCATGAGCTTGTTCAGGCATGACCGGCGCGTTCAGCATTTGCTCCACACGCTCACTCAGCTCTCGTGGGAACGCCTTGTCGGCACAGTCGACGATCAGGTTGTGTTCGACTAGCTCGTCGATCGTGTGCCTGAACCTTTGGGAGGACGGGGTGGTTGGGGGTGCCATGTTGAACGAAGACGGATAGATCAGTTGGGCGAGTGAAAAGATCAATGACTGGCTGGCGCTTGTCTAGCAGTCACGTCGAGCATTCTGAGCTCAAGGTCGCAAAATGCAATTTGTTTGCGCGATCGCGAGAGATATGAGCGATACATGGCGCTAATCCCATGATGGACGATGTCTGCAGCTTTCCGCAAGGCGCCCCGTAGTTCTCGCAAGCCTGACCAAATCTTCTGGTGTTGATGCACGAAGGAGCAAGTGTGTCTGTGATTTATGTCGTAGCAAGCGATCACGGGATGATGGTGTTTTGAGATGAGAGAGCGGTGGCTGGAATGGAGACGTGGGGTGGAGGGGAAGGACGCGCTGCGCGCTAACCCTGGAAGCCAAACGAGCTAGTGCGCGTCACGTGTACACAACCACCTATGACAATGACCCGGCAAGAGTGTGCGACACGCACCACCAACGTATATGTGTATATTTATTCCTCGAATGCGGATAGTGAGCGAAGTGCATCGCCGACTCCATGGCCGCCCCGATGTACCGCACGACTTCCGACGGGCGCCAGATAGCTAGTTGACATGCAGGCATCGATCGAGCCGGGCAAGAACTCAGAGTCTAGCTAGTCTCGCTTCGAACCAGCTCTCTCGGCGTCAAATTCACGTCGCTTGCCACTTCACAGACTTACGGGCACTCGACATACGTTCGCGAACGCTCCGCTGTCAACAGGCTTCATCTGTCAACACTTCCATTCACGACACTGGCGCCACGAATACCTTTGGCATCCACTTCATTGCGCCACGGACTAGTTGGACGTTCGCGAGGGATGGATCGAAGATCGCATGTGCCGTGCATGGGCGCTGTTCATTGGCTAAACGCGTAGTCACGTGTACCGCGGATCGAAGCTCGCTTAACCCCTGGCGATGACGGCACGCGCCCTGACTAGCAAAGCTCCGAACCAACCCACACCAGCAAAGTAGCGCCGGCGCCAGCCCCATCGCATTATGGCGACCCCGCCTGGTATGACCGCCCTTGCACGTAGCCCGCTACCCCTCCCGTCATCTACTAGCCCTTCCGCATTTCTTGTCTTCATCGTTGGAGCGCCGTCGTGTTTACTAACATACACCAGCTTCGGGCCAGCCACGCCGCTCCACACGCATATCCGCACGCCCCGACTACGCCGAACCGTCGCCAGGATCCGAAGACGAAGAGCACCTTGCCGAGTGCGTCCTTCAAGAGGAGCGTCGGGAAGATGGCGTACTGTGGTACGAGGTCAAGTGGGCTGGCACCGATCCGAAGACCGGTTTGCGCTACGAGCCCAGCTGGATCCCGGCCGACGGAGCAAACAACGCGTTGAAGAAGGACTGGAAAAGACTGAAGAGACTCCGTAGGGCTCGAGATGCTGTCGTAGCTCGTACTGCCCGTCAATCTGGAGCTACCCGTCGAACTCAAGCCGAGCGCACCGCCGAGGCCGGTCGCATTGTGGAAGGCGTTTGGGCCGATGAAGCTGCTCTGGAGGTCCGAGATGGTCGCGTCGCCCACACTGCCAATGCTCCCGCCGCCGGGGCTGCTCGTTAGGCCGCAACACTCGAAGCCTCTGATGACGACGAATTCACACTTGCGCGCGAGTATCAACCAATAACTCCCCGGCGTGAAGAGCGCGCGATGCGCCTTCTACATCAACCTTGGGAGTCCTTGCGTCGTACTCGCCAACCCTCCTGCGATCGACCTCTTCCTTCAACCGAACAACCCTATACGCTCAGTGCTAGGCAGTCGACGGCACCCATCTTCACACCTACGCCGCGCTCCGCTGTCTACCGTTATCAGCCCTACCCATCCAGTCGACCACCCAGCTCACCGCCTATACGACGGCCTAAATCATTGCATCGGCTAATGGCGGAGTCGGCGCGAAACGCTGCAAACACGGAATTGGACCGTCAATGCTTCATATGTTTCGATAGCGTCGAGACTTTTGAAGCGGATGGTATTCACTACCAGAGGCTACGTTGCTGCGGTATATATCCCATCCGTCTACTCACCAACACCTTGACTGACTGGACCAGGGAAGCTCAGCTGCCACAACTGCTTACGGAGTTGGCTTGAGCGCGCAGACAAGCCGGACGTGTGTGCGCACTGCCGACAGCCTCTCGAAGAGGTCGAACTGCAACCAACCCCTCGCGAACCTTTAGCTATGAGCGAGACGCCCTCGCCGACACATACACAACGATTACGACCACTGACACAACCTTGACGACTCCAATCCATCGAGCATACCAAACGGTATCGCACATACTCAAAGCATGCGGACAAGCATGCAGCCGACTTTGGAGGGAGCTATCGTGTTTGGGATATATGTCTGGCGAGGCACAATCATGTAGGAAGAGCAATAAAACTATATCTGATAGCAACATCATGTGCCATCTGGTGAAAGCAGGTAATTTTCGAGGCTCTTATGCATGGATATGATCCTGGCCTTCAGCCTTGTTCTATACTGAAGATAACATCGGTGCATAATCGCCTCACAGGTGCTAATACATTACGCTTCAGCAACTCGTATGCAGTAGTATGCGCCACGAATGCCAGGCTGGTGATGGTCTTCACAATACCTTTGGGGAGCGAACGCACTCAGGACGATGGCCGAAGTCAGCCAGAGGCCACTTCGACCCCTGGATCCGATGCTTTGGTGTTGCGCCAGAAATTAGAGATGGAGCATCTTTGATCGTATGTCGCATGCATGATGAACATGATTTCGCAGCATGCACATGATCAAGGCATTGAAGACATCACTTGTGCAATGGTAGTGTTCATCATAGGATGCAAACGGAATGATTGAAAGATTATATACATGATGCTCATCCTAGCTTCCCCTCTCACGAGGGTACTGAACCCCAGCACCGCGGTAAGGTGTGAGCATATCGCTGGGGAGAACGAGCCCCCCAAAGGAAACCCGCCCCCACCACCTGTGCGTAGTGTCATCAATCCAAGTCAAGGAATGGATTGGGAGTTGCCTGTATCCGTTCTCTGGCCAGGGCTTTGGTTTGAGCATCCAAGAAAACTTGGAAGGAGAAGGCCTGAAGCCCCCTCTGGATCTGCGGGTCGCCTTTCGATTTCCGGAGTTCAGCCAAGATCTCGAGAAGGACAGGAAGGACTGGCTCCTGTCGATCCGTTATCAATCCCGTGACAACTTCGCGAATCTCGTGAGCATCTTCGGCCAGCGCCAGAAGGTCAGTCCTCAACTCTTGAAGTGTCCGCAGTGTCTCGGCAAGTGGCTGCCCAGGCGCGGTCAATGCCATCCTCAACACTGCGACGTCGCTCTGTACTGCCCGGAGGTAACCTATATCGTCCCGTATCGCCTCAAGGGCAGCCACGGTCCGATTAAGTTGCGGGGGAACAGAATTACTTCTGACAAAAGTAATGTAAAGCTGGAGGCAGAAAGAGAAAATGGTGAAAGCGGTAGCGACAAGGGCACAGCCTATCGGTAACCAAAAAGCGACGGACGCGTCCGGGACGGTCGAAGTAGAAGTAGAAGTTGGGGAAGAAGTCATTGCAGGCAAGATTCTTTCGAAGTGGTGTCAGTCCTGGAGAGAAAAGAAGAAATCAGCGAGCGAAGGGACTGGCGATGTTTTTGAGGTGGCAGCTGTAGACTGCAATTGCCCATTCTGCCGTCGTACGATTTGGTTAATGGCAGGCAAGCATGTCTGCGTTGTCAGTAGGCAGGTTCGATTGGAATCAGGGGAGGGAAATCGCGAGATTGGAAACTGCACAACAGGAAAGTGCGGAAGGGGTAATTTTCCATTTCATTTCTCACAATTCATGACAGTTAAGGCAATTGTAAGAGAGAACAGAAGGTTGGCATAGAATTGGCCTTTTCGTACTGTGTAGTTCGCTCGAAACAATATGAGAAGAAGTGTTCCATGCGTTCCTGCACTCCCAATAATATCGTCACACGGAAGCGATCAGCGAGCTGCTCGTTCTTTCCACAGCACATACAGAAACGTGCGCGAAGGTGCTCACCAGCCAGAAGTACCGCAGAAATGAGGAAAATATCCATCATGGGTACTTTGTCATGCGCGACCAGTGATCTACGCCATATAGCCAGCTTTATTCCATTGCTCTCGAACTCCCCCAAGCCTATACTCTGACGAATATGCCAGCCGTGGCTGTTCATCTCTAAAGAGCCGCGAAGCGGTACGCCAGTGCCAGCTGAACGGTGTGCGACAATCACCCAACCCGCGATAAACAAGCACCTCGATTCTGTACCCTTTCTTTGCACCTTGCCAGATTATGTCAATGGTGTAGTCTGTTAGACAAGAGTTACATGATCCATTTACAAGGCTGCAGGCCAGAAACGCGTCTGGACCGGTTCCTTTAGCCAGCTGGGGAAGTGGTGTGGGATATGAATCAGGATATCCTTGCCGAAGAGTAAGATGTTTGCACACTAGGTGTCCAGCGCGGTCGATGTGGTCTCGGAGTGCTAACGGGTCACCTCGGCGATGAGTCATGGATATGGTCGATAGTATCAGGAGTTGTTGGTTGAAGATGCGTGCGTGCTGGGACCTCGAGTCTATGACTCCATCTGGGTGATGGGAGGACCGGGCTCGTTCGTTAAGCACGTGAAGAGGCAAACCGTGATTGCGTCCGTAGAGATGTCGGTTCATGACCAAGCGCGCATGATGGTAAGGAATCTGGCAGGTAATCGGGATGTAGAAGTGGTTGTCCGAATTTTGCTTGCATAGTAGACGCTCCAAGTAGAATGGAGCTATAGATCTACTCCAGCGCCCATGCCAGCGATGCAACTTCGTACAATGGTGACAGTAGTAGATGTATGGGATATCTCTTTCAAGCCACAGCAAGAGCTTCTCCTTGTCTGGTAGTATCAGGGGCATACTGTATGGGTCCCAGAGACCATGGAGACTCTTGCAGGTCAACGAAAGAGACGCGAGAGAGCATCCATCGAGATACGCTACGACCATCAAGATGATCTCTACGGGAAGATCGAGGGCACACGGGTTTGACCGGCCGCGCATCTTCTGGAATAATCTTTTCAAATGACCAACGGCTTCCTGTGCGACCATGACTGGGTTTATAAGACGGAGTGGTTGCTGACGGCCCTGCAGGAAGGGTGAGACCTGGAACGCCATTTCGATGCGCGGGTGTGGCTATCGCACCCCAAGTATTAAGTGCGATTTGTTGATCGAAGAGGTGGCTCGTCTGTGTGGGTCGACGAGGATAGTCGGCGTTGCGGTTCTTGTGCAGTGACACATCCAGTATCGTTAAAAAATAGGATGTCTTTGATTTGGTCATGAGCCGCGATTCTTTTTGCTGTGTGCGCGTCGCAGAAGCATAGGGTCGTTGTGATCCAGTCCTACCGTGGTAGCGCAACGTCTGAATAAACCATCTCTCTTGGGTGGACCCATGGGTGAGTTCCGGTTGGTGCTAGGCTGAATCAATTCGACCAGAACGTATCGATAAGGAGGAAGAATTGACACGTGATGTTTGGCTGGGTGAGACCAACCTTTGGCCAACCAGCAACTCACAACTTCCATATCATGCCACTCCTGTACAGCCAAGTTCCTCAAACCAGGAATGTCGCCGCTTGAAGAGCTCCGCTGGGTGGGCGAGAACACTGTCTTTGCAATCGCCGTAGATACCCTTCATCAGTCCGGATCACGACGCTTGTCACAGACTACCTTGGCAGCATGACTGGCTAGAGCTAATCGCGAATCCGAACAAGGAAACGCGCATTGGCAAATATGAGCATCTTTCAAGAGAAAGAATGTGGGTGGTTGTAAATATATGGGATACGCGGAAACTGTAGCTGTTATTGAAAGGAGTTGCAGGTGGTATACAGTACCTAGGTAGTGGCACACTACCTCTATGCTATCTGCATCCACAAATCGTCCAACCAGATTCCAAGTCGTAAAATGCGCTTGACAAAGGTACTGTGAACGTATGGATGGTGAGCGAATGTAATGAGTGTCAAGTTCCGCGCTGCGGAGAAACGCGCACGACAAGAACATCCGTGGCCGGTACGTGGAGATGAGATTGAGACATGAATCGCACTTGCGCAAAGCTTCGACCACAATCATGATGGGGTGATAGCCCGGGGAATAAGGAAGCCTGCTCGTCGCAATAACACTAGAAACAACATGATGAGCGCAACGCCTGAAGAAATGGACATGATGATGCGGCGTGAAGTTCGTGACCACCATGCCGATTGTGTAGAACAATGATCGTCGTGTGTGGTGCATAGGTAGAAGCGACACGTTGGGGCGGTACCTGAGACTATGCTACCCGCAGCGACACAGGCGCGTGCGAGCAGTGAGCACCTCAGGACGCTTTGCTACGCCAAGCAATATGATCTCATATCTCCCGCTGTGGCGAGTGATGGAGATCCCCATTCGCGGATCCAGAAGTGCTACGGCGACTTGCATGTGTGATACGACAATCCGACCAATATCTGTCATCCGGCACACGGGTGACGAGACGATGTGGCATGGGTAAGGTGGATTTGACGCTGTCGTTGGTTGGAAAGGGACGTGCAGGCGATCGTACGAGATGGGTTTCCCACAGATTTGATAAAGGTGGCATATCTTCCATTTGCAGTCGTGTTCGTGACTCCTGCAATATACTTCCCGTATACTGTTGCCATCATCTCTTCCATCTCTCTCAATTCGATTTGCTCTAACACCGACTTCGAGCATCTGATATCGTCATCCTTGAGAATGGAGATACTTCCAGCCACTCCCGGAAAGCGCAAGTCGCCCAACGAATCTTCTGATACGCATTCCCACCCTTCCACTGTAGAGCTCTTCTACGACTGGCCCTCCGATCGTAAGATCCCACCCGAAGATGCAACGGTCGTCTACATCAACACCATGGTCGAGGCGAAGAAGCTTTCAATTGGGAATAAGATCGCTGCGGTCCGTGAAGCCGTGGCTCATCTTCTACAGCGCTTCTGGACGCTCGATGGCCCTGCATGCCCGATGAAGCGTCCTCACGATCGCATGCGCACGAAGAGTCACATCAACGCCGTCTTTGGTGCGAAGGAGCTTCCGAATGCAGACAAGATAAGCGTAGTCCACGCAGCCGCCATCCATATTGTCCAGTGCTTCACTGCAGTAATCGAGAAGACTGCCCCTGGTAGTGTCAGTTCGGAGACTCTCGAATGTCATATCGGGAACTTGCGCGCCTCGGATGAAGCATCCATCAGCATTAGCAAGAAGACGAAGATTATTGTCAACGCTACCCTGTATTTGCTGGAGGAATTCTGCTTGATCGACCCGAACACGTGCATGACGGTCTGCGAAGATGAGAACGAATCTGACACGGGCATTGGCTGTGGATTAACGGGCGAGAGGATCTTTCATGCTACAGCGAGCGGTACAGGCGATGAGTGCGGCCCATGAAGGTTAGATATCAAGCTGCTCCCCGTTACGGCGTACTGTGGTTCTTTAGTTCTGTTTCCTATCTGGTACTTCCGGCGATCATTGTTCGTCACCGCCGCAAGGATCATATGAGTCCCCGGTCGTCGCCTAACGATGCATCAGACATGTGTTATGACGGAGCTGGTAGTGCAACATGGAACATCCAGCTAGGAGGGTGACAGAGTAGTTTAGAGTACCGATTCTGACCAAGCTATATGGAAGACTGAAACACGCCCAAGTCAGAAACAGCTCATTAGACAGGAGGTACTTCCCAATGTGAACGAAAGAGGGTCAACTCTCTACTTCTATACCTTCCCACGCTTGGCCAACGGTTCTTCGCTCTGGGATGGTTGACGTGAGACTTCCGATTCATCTTGTTTCTCGTGGGGAAACCGTTGAGCTAGTTGCTCCGCCGTCGGTCGGAGCTCTGCCTCCCATGCTAAAAGTTCAGCCGCAATATCCCAGAATTCTCGGTAGTCTACTCTGGCTGCAGTTGCGTCCAAGATATCTTTGAAGGACTTGTAGACTGGCGCCTGGCCTAGTTTTCGATGAGCTTGTTTGCCCATGAGAAAGTCGACCAGAGTGACACCGAGACTCCAGACGTCTGATGGGAACGAGAAGGGCTCCGAAGACTCTTCTTCCTTTATTCTCATGACCTCAGGAGCGAGATACGTTATCGTGCCTCGATTGTGGCGGGTGCTGTGCGGGCCCAGATCGCTGCAACCAAAGTCGAGGATGATGACATGCACTGGGCTTTCGGAGCGATAGCCTATGTTTTCTGGTTTGATGTCCCGATGAAGTATACTGAGGCTGTGGATATGTGCAAGACCGGATCCCATTTGGCGTATGGACTCGCGAAGGAAAGTGGTAGACTCGGGAAGACGTTTCCAGGTTGGGAGTAATTGCAGCGCAGAGGAAGATGCCGGTGGTGACATAATGAGACCCACAGTCAGACACTCATTCTGTCGCCATTCGTGAGGATTGGCTGACGCGTCCCAGTTTACGACCTCAAGAAGCTTGCATACGTTTTCCTACACAAAAATTTAGTTTCGTTTCATCGGATCCAGCGCATGACATACATGACTGATACGGCTCAAGATGCCAATCTCTCTTCTTAAGTCACCGAACTGTGAGGCGGTGCATTTGACCATCTTGACTGCGACTGGCTTGCCGTTAGACTTGTCAAAGCCCAAAGATACAGAACTCGTGGCGCCATGGTGATTAGCATCATAGATGCTGTAGCCGTGGTAGTCGATAGTTGGCTTGGATGGTGTTGGCGAAAGCAGCATCACGGAATTCGGAGGCATAGCGTTGGCCTGTGCTAGGGCTTCTTCGAGTTCTCGTTGTTTCTGCTCCTGGCTCAAGTTGGTATAGACGAGTACGTAAGTAAGATCACCCAGCCGGATGCTGGTGCCATGTTGAAGGGTAGCTTGAAAATCTCGTTCGTGCTGCGGCTTCTTGTCGTCGCGTTGAAAGCTTCTGCTGTCCACAGTGATCTGCAAACATCATGAGCAAAACGCGCCCCTGAAGAGACACACTGCAATACCTTTCTGCCATCAGACACGGCAACCATGACGCCACTTTCAAGCTGACGTCGCAATCTGCAGTGTCGTGAATGAAGAGAATTTTCAGTGGTGAATGGAGCAAGAAGAAAGTCTACAAAGTGATCTGGCTTGTTCAGTCTTGAGCTTCCCACAACCCAGCCTAAGCCTTGACTCGCAGGAGGAATGAACATGTTGAGGCGGTAGTAACCGCAAAATTCTTGGAGGGGTTCAGGCTGAGGTGACGGGGTAGAAGCAGCAAAACTG
>Ga0265798_10007263_pt1 | contig 14358 bp, 7 predicted proteins | sample P3T30metagenome_FD_192430 | JGI IMG/M metagenome (GOLD analysis project Ga0265798, IMG submission 192430) | Plant litter microbial communities from East Loma Ridge, Irvine, California - P3 T30 | ecosystem: Environmental > Terrestrial > Plant litter > Unclassified | place: USA: California...
GCCAATCCGAAACGCACGGTGGTCGTGCACGCCTACGTGGGCCATGAACGGGTGGCCAGCGCCAGCGCCACGCTCGACCACGCCGCGCTGCGCTCGCACGAAATCGGCGCCCATGGTTTTACCCTGGACCTGCCGCTGGCGCTGGCCGACGGCCGCGCGCACCAGGTGCGGGTGGTCGACGCCCAGGGCCAGCCGCTGGGCGGCAGCCCGGTGCAGGTGTGCTGCCTGGGCGCCGGCATGCACGCCCTGCTGCCCGACTTGCCGCCCGCGACCGCCGGCCTGGTGACGACCTATGAACGCATCCTGCCGCGCAGTCTTGGCATGGACGGGTATGGCGCCTGGTCGGCGCAGTTTGAAGTTGCCCCGGCCGCCTCTGCCCCGGACGACGCCGCGGCGCCAGGCGTGGCCCTGGTCGTGGTGGGCGCCGCCGGCCCACTGCTGGAAGCGACCCGCGCCAGCGTGGCGGCCCAGACCCACCGCCAGGTGACGATGTTCAGCGCGCAGCGCGACGGCAAGCGCAGCGAGTCGTTCGCGGCGCTGCTGGCGCGCGCGCTGGAATCGGGCTGCCAAGTGATCGCCTGCCTGCGCGCCGGCGACATCCTGGCGCCCCACGCCCTGGCGTGCGCGCTGGAAGGCTTCGCCCTGCCCGGCGCCGAGCTGGTGTACACCGACAGCGAGCGCGCCGGCAAGCCATGGTTCAAGCCGGCCTGGAATCCCGACTACGCCCTGGCCAGCGACTACCCGCTCGACCTGCTGCTGGCGCGCGCCGACGACGTGCGCGCGCTGCTGGCCGCCGCGCTGCCACCGGCCGGACCGGCGGCCCTCGGCTGGCAACTGCTGGCGCGCGCCTGGCCGCGCGGCGCCGAGGCGATCGTCCACGTGCCGCGCGTGCTGTGCCGGTGCGAAGCGCCGCTGGACGTGGCCGAGATGAACCAGCGCCATGCGGCGGCCAAGGCCGCGCTGGCAATCGTAGAGCCGGCCGCCGTGCTGAAAGCGGCCACCCCGATTGCCGGCCTGCCGTTCGCGCCGCGCCGCGTGCGCCGCCCGCTGTCGCGCGACGAGCGCCAGCTGGGTGTGACGCTGATGATCCCGACCCGCGACTATCCCGGCCTGCTGCGGCGCTGCATCGACTCGATCCGGCGCTATACGGCCGACTGGCCGCGGCTGGAAATCATGGTGATCGATAACGGCTCGGTACAGGACGACACCCTCGCCTATTTCGACGAACTGCAACAGCAAGGCGTGAAAGTGCTGGCCATGCCCGGCCCGTTCAATTTCGCCACGCTGAATAATGCGGCCGTGGAAGCGGCCAGTGGCGAGATCGTGGGCCTGGTGAACAACGACATCGAAGCCCTGCACGACGGCTGGCTGGACGAACTGGTCGGCCAGCTGCTGCGCCCGGGCGTGGGCGCCGTCGGCGCCAAGCTGCTGTGGCCCAACGGCATGGTGCAGCACGGCGGCATCCTGCTCGGCCAGGGCAGCCTGGTCGGGCATTTCGGCAACCGCCTGGCCGATGCCGACCCGGGCGACCATGGCCGCAACCAACTGGCGCAACAAGTGAGCGGCGTGACCGCCGCCTGCCTGCTGCTGCGCCGCCGCGACTACTTGGCGGCTGGCGGCATGGATGAGCGCTATTTTCCAGTGGCATTCAACGACGTCGACCTGTGCCTGAAGCTGCGCGCGGCCGGCCTGGCGATCACCTGGACCCCGTACGCCCGCCTGCTGCACGCCGAATCGGCCAGCCGCGGCAAGGAAGACACCCCACAAAAGCGCGCCCGCGCCGGCCGCGAGGTGGATCTGCTGCGCCGCCGCTGGAGCGACGCGCTGCTGCACGATCCCGCTTACCACCCAAGCCTGAATTTGGATATATTGAGCCAGGCCTTTGGCGGCCTGGCACTGCCCCCGCGCGACCGTTCGCCGCGCACCGCAGTGCTCGCTCGCCCCAACGAGGAACACCCGGAATGACCGACACCACCATCTTCGCGCCAGACACCGGCGCGATTCGCAAGCTGCTGCACGTAGGCTGCGGCATGCCCAATCCCGCCCGGCTTCCGGCCTGCTTTCGCCGCCCCGGCTGGCGCGAAGTACGCCTCGACATCGACCAGCGGGTCCAGCCCGACATCGTCGGCAGCATCACCGACCTGTCGATGATCGAGGACGCCCGCGTTGACGCGATCTGGTCGTCGCACAATCTGGAACACCTGCATTCGTTCGAGGTGCCAAGCGCGCTGGCCGAGTTTCGCCGCGTGCTCCGGCCCGATGGCTTCGCCCTGATCACGCTGCCCGACCTGCGCGCCATCGCGCACCACATCGCCCAGGGCAAGCTGGCCGAGCCGCTGTACCAATCGCCTGCCGGCCCGATCAGCGCGTTGGACGTGGTGTACGGCCACCAGGCGTCGGTCCAGGCGGGCAACGCTTTCATGGCGCACCGCACCGGCTTCACGGCCGACACGCTGGGCAACGCCCTGGTCGACGCGGGCTTCGCCGAAGTGCGCGTGCATGAAGGCAAATACTGGGACCTGTGGGCAATCGCCGCCATGCCCGACACCGACCCGGCGGTCTACGACGAGCTATCCAGCGTGATGCAATGAACATCCTGTTCATCCACCAGAATTTTCCGGGCCAGTTCGTGCACCTGGCAGCAGACCTGGCGCAGGAAGCTGGCAACAAGGTGGTCGCGCTGACGATGCGCGCCAACCCGGCCCCGGCCGGCGTGACGGTGCGCCCGTACACCCTGCTGCGCGGCGCGGCGCCGGAAAGCCACCCGCTGCTGCGCGAAGAAGAAGGCAAGGTCTTGCGCGCTGAAGCGTGCGCCTCGGCCGCGTTCCAGCTCAAGCGAGAAGGCTTCGTGCCGGACCTGATCGTCGCACATCCGGGCTGGGGCGAATCCTTGTTCATCAAGGACGTGTTCCCGCAGGCGAAGCTGGTGGTGTACTGCGAATATTATTACGCGCTGGAAGGACAGGACGTCGGTTTCGACCCCGAGATGCCGGCCTTGACCTTCGAGCAGCGCTGCCGCCTGCGGCTGAGGAACACCAATAACCTGCTGAGCATGGAGATGGCCGACGCCGCGATCGCGCCGACCGAATGGCAGAAGAGTACCTATCCGGCCTGGGCCCGCGACAAGATCACGGTGGTCCACGACGGCATCGACCTCGAGCGCGTGCGCTACAACCCCCAGGCCGGCCTGACCTTGTCGGGGCCGCGCGGCCAGCGCACTTATCGCGCCGGGGATGAGGTGGTGAGCTATGTCGCGCGCAATCTGGAGCCGGTGCGCGGGTTTCATATGTTCATGCGCACCTTGCCGGAGGTGTTGCGCCGGCGGCCGAACGCGCAGGTGATCGTGGTGGGCGGGAACGAGGTGAGCTACGGGCAGTTGCCGGCGGGTGGTGGCAGCTGGAAGGATCATATGCTGGCCGAGGTGGGGGGCGAGCTGGATATGTCGCGCATTCATTTCGTGGGCAAGGTGCCGTATCAGGCTTATCTGAGCCTGCTTAGCATCAGCCGGGTGCATACGTACTGGACGACGCCGTTCGTGCTGTCGTGGTCGTTCTTGGAAGCGGCGGCTAGTGGCTTGCCGGTGGTGGCGTCGGATACTGCGCCGGTGCGTGAGTTCGCGGGGCTGGTCGGGGCTGAGATGGCGCCGTTCTTTGATCGGGGTGGGTTTGCTGATCGGATCGAGGAGCGGTTGGCTGATCCGGTGGTGCGCGCTGCGCAGCCGCAGTTGCTGCCGGAGATTTCGTTGGCGGATTGCTTGCGACGACAGAAGGCAGTGCTGCAATCGGTCTAGTGCTGGACAAGATTCTAAATATTGATAGCGGAAAATAAATGAAAGTCACCATTTTTGGAACTGGATATGTCGGTCTCGTGACCGGGGCCTGCCTGGCCGAAGTTGGTCATCAGGTGATGTGCGTCGATGTCGATGCTGGCAAGGTCGAACGTCTCAAGCAGGGCATCATTCCGATTTATGAGCCGGGCCTGGAAACCATCGTGCGTGAGAACACGGGCAACGGGCATCTGCAGTTCACTACCTCGGCAATCGAGGGCGCCGAATTCGGCACCGTCCAGATCATCGCGGTTGGCACTCCACCCGGTGAAGATGGCTCGGCCGACCTGCAGTACGTGCTTGCGGTAGCGGACAGCATTGGACGTCACATGCCGGCCGGTCGCATCATCGTCGATAAATCCACGGTTCCAGTCGGCACTGCCGACAAGGTAAAGGCACGCGTGCAGGCAGCCCTCGACGAACGCGGCGTCGACTTCGGTTTCAACGTGGTGTCGAACCCGGAATTCCTGAAGGAAGGCGCAGCGGTCGCTGACTGCATGCGTCCTGACCGCATCGTGATCGGCAGCGACAGCGCCGGCGCGGAGGAAACCATGCGTGAACTGTATGCCCCGTTCAACCGCAATCATGATCGCATCATCGTGATGGATATTCGGTCGGCGGAACTGACCAAGTACGCCGCAAACGCCATGCTCGCTACCAAGATCAGCTTCATGAACGAGTTGGCGAACATTGCCGAACGACTTGGCGCCGACATGGAGCATGTGCGCCACGGTATCGGCTCCGATCCGCGCATCGGCTATCACTTCATCTATCCCGGCTGCGGCTACGGTGGTTCTTGCTTCCCTAAAGACGTACAGGCACTGGCTCGCACCGCGGCTGAAGTGGGCTACGATGCCGCCCTGCTGAATGCCGTGGAAGCGGTCAATGGGCGCCAGAAGCAGCGCCTGTTCCAACTAATTTGCGATCACTTTGGCGGTGAAGACAAGTTGGCCGGCCGTACTATTGGGTTGTGGGGCCTGGCGTTCAAACCAAATACGGACGATATGCGCGCTGCGCCGAGTCGCACGCTGATGGAAGCGTTGTGGAACGCCGGCGCGCGGGTGCAGGCGTATGATCCTGAGTCGATGGAAGAGACGCAGCATATTTATGGTCATCGCGATGACCTGGCACTGTGCGGTACTAAGGAAGCCGTCCTGCGCGGTGCGGATGCGTTGGTGATTTGTACGGAGTGGAAGGCCTTCCGCGTTCCGGATTTCGACGCAATGGGCATGCTGAACAACAAAGTCATCTTTGACGGCCGCAATCTGTATGACCCGGTGCAGATGGCTCAGCAGGGCTGGACTTACTACGGCATCGGACGCGGTGAGTCTTGCGTCAAGGCCGGATAGGCGTCAAGCTCCGCCGTTGGATCGAATACTGTTTTCAAAATTTTTTGAAGAGAACTAAGTGAAAATCATCTGTGTGACCGGCGCCCCCGGTTCGGACGTCGACAAAATTGCCGATATCTTCTTCGCAGCAGGCGTACAACCTGCATTGCCTTTGCGCCAGGATCCCTCATTCACCCTATCTGGGTGGCATGAAAAAGTGATCGCTGCAGCGGGTGGCGACAAGGTGTCGGCGGGTGCCGTCAAGCAACCAGGTCGATTCTGGGAACAGTTTGCCACGAATCTCTTCATGGAAAACATGCAGCAGCCGCTATGGGGCTGGGGTGACACTCGCAGTGTGTGGCTGCTCGACTTCTGGCAGCAGTTTGAACCTAACCTGCACTTCGTGCTGGTCTATACCTCGCCCCAACGCGCATTAGCGGAGGCGCTTGCCGCCGAACACGAACATGGCGCCGATACTGCCACCCTAATGGCAACCTGGGCCGCCCATCAGAAGGAAATCCTGCGCTTCTACCATCGCAATCCGGAGCGTACCATCCTCGTGGATGCCGCTGAATGCTGCGCCGCACCGGGCTTGTTGATTGATGCCTGCTCGACACGCTGGCATCTTGAGCTTACGCTGTCCACCGCCTCAGTCCCAGTGCTGCCTGCGTCGCCGCCGTTGGTTGGCTATCTCGCCGAGCAGTTGCGTCTGACGCACCCGGAATTGCAAGTACTACAGCAGGAACTCGAAAGTTCGCTCCACACATTGCACTCGGAGCAAGACTTTTATCTAGCTGGCCCAGATTTGTTCGCGGCCGTGGACGACTACCGAGAGGTGCGCACAGCTGCAGCACGCACCGATGCGCTAGTGCGCAAAGTAGACGCATTGTCTGGCCAGATTGCCGCAATAACCGACGCCGCCCGCAAGCTGACGGATGAGAAATCTGGATATGAAACCACTATCGCTGAGCTGAAACAGACAATTACTGAACGCGATACCGAAGTGGCAGTCCTGAAAGCGGACAATGTCGAAGCGCATGGCGAGATCAACCAGATTTTGCTGCGGACGAATCAGCTACAAGCAGAACTGGACGGCGTTTCTAACGAAAACAAGCAGCTTGAAGAAGTCACTTCGGCGTCGAAGCACACGATCGATGACCTGAACAAGAAAGTGGCACAATTCGAGGTGTCTATCGGAAGTTTGAAGGAAGAGCTCGATATTGCCAAGGCGAACAGGACTGCAGAAAAAGAAAAGGCCGAAGCGCTCGCCGCACTAGTGGCGACTAGAAAAGAACTTGAAGCTGCTCGCCAAAGTATCAAGCAACTGAAAAGCGAACAACACGGCGCCATAGACGCTCGGCAAGAGAACGAGCTGCTGCTAGTTCAGCTGCATCAGGTGCAGGAAGAGCTCGAACGCCACTTCCTTGAGCATCAGAACGTAGTCGAGCGGAACGCTGAATCTGCTGCAACATTGCAGAGAGAGCTCGACGCCTCTAACGCCCGCAAGGCGGTTATAGAAAAAGAACGAGCCGATGCACTCGCCGCAGTGGCGACTGCTAAGCGGACGACCGACGATCTGAGCGAGAAATTAGCTCAATTCGAGACCACTGTTGGAACGCTTAAAAAAGAGCTCGACGCCGCCAAGATCAATAAGGCTGCGGAAAAAGAAAAAGCCGAAGCGCTCGCCGCGCTGGCAACAGCAAAAAAAGAACTGGGAACTGTACGCCAAGGCATCCAGCAATTAGAAACCGAGCAACGTAATGCCAAGGAAGCTCAACAAGAGAACGAATTGCTACTGGTGCAGCTACATCAGGTGCAAGAAGAACTTGAGCATTATTTCCTTGAGCACAAGAACGCAATTAAGCAGAACGGTGAACTGGCATCACGCTGGCAGCGCATGCTTGAACGGACTCCGGAGTATTGTGACTACAGCGCGCTAGAACTAGAAAATATCGATCTACCCGCACAGCGTACTAGTTGGCGCATTACTAATCTGAATGCCGCCGGTCAAGCCTATGCAGAGCTGCGTTTTGATGCAGTCATTATAGGCGAGGTCGCGTCGATTGCATTCACAGATCAAGGCAATGGCACAGTTTCTGCGATACCTAACGCCTTCGATACCTTGACCACCGCACAGTGGAGACTGCTGCCGAAGCTTTACAACATCCTCGCTGATGCTCTGCAAACTCCAATCGGCAGCGTAGCACAGCTGGACGAGACGCAGCGTAGCGCACTTCGCGCAGCACTTGACGAGCTATTGGAAACTATTAATTCTCTGCCGACAGCAATGCGTTTCGATCGCATTACACTAAAGCGCGAGCAGGTAAACCCGGACTATGAACACCTGTGGCTGCAACTTAGCAACCTCAGCCTGGGCGATAAACGTTGGGGCGACATTGACTTCCGTCTGTCGTGTGCGAATGTTCGTCCCGGAAAATTTGGCACCCACCCCAAACTTGAGTTCCCGGGCGAAACCGGTGCCGCCTTGTTGGATGGCTGGTTTGCCGAATCGTTCGACGACTTCGGTGACAAGCTGGAGTTGCGCTTCGCACTGCCGGATGCTATGGACATGAGTGTCTGGGAAAAGCTGAGCCAAGCAGACCAGGCGATCCTGAAGATACTTGTTAAAAACCTGCCGCTCATGCTGTCGCGCCTGGATGATGGCCGAGTGAAGCTGTCCCGACCATTCACCGACTGGCAGCAGCTGGCCAGCGCGGTGCAGTCGATCGTCGCTGCTCGTACCGTCGTGACCACGCCAATGCAGACCGCTGCGTCAAACATGCCTGCGTTGAGGCATGCTGGCGAAGTGCCTGGAATGAGCATGGTTCAAAAAGGATTTATCTGATGATTCAAGCAGTCAACCTGGATACTGAGACCATTGTCGCCAGCCTGCGTCACATCATGCCGCCCACGGCATTGATCGATGTCGGCATTGGCCGGGGTATCGGCGCCATGCATCAATGGCGCAACTGGGAGGTGCCGGCGGCATGGCTGGTAGACGCTGAATCTACACAGCTTGCGTGGACCGAGGCGCTGGCGGCCCAACATCCAGGATGGCGGGTTCATGTCGCCATGCTAGCCGAGACCGACGGCCAGGCTTCCTGCTACCGGGCTTCCAACCCTTCCGAGACTGGCCTGGTCCCAACCAGCAAACTGGCGGCCCTGTGGCCAAATTTGCGCGAGGACGAGCGCGCCGAACGACCTACGACACGCATGGACACGCTGCTTGCCCGCGATGGGGGCCTGACGGCGGGCGCAGGCTGGTGGCTGGTGGTCGACTGTCTGCCGGCGCTGCGCGTCCTGCAAGGGGCAGCGTCCACGTTGGAACGCTGTAGCGTGCTATGGCTCCGGACTTTGCTGCAGCCGCTGCCGGAGAGCGAAGCAGGAACGACGCTCGAAGAATTGCAGGAATTCCTGGAGCCGCTTGGCTTCCGCTGCGTCCAGGTAACTGAAGACAATCATCCAGCGCTGGGAGATGCGTTATTTGTGCGCGACTGGGCACAGCGACTGCGACCTGTCATCGCCGAGTTGCAGGCAAGTAATAAGCGAGGAGAATTGCAGTATCGCCAGCTGGAAACCAGCCTTGCGACGCAAGAGACGGCAGCGAAAACGATGTCGCAAGAATGTGACACGCTTGCCAAGATCGCTGCAACGCGAGAAGTCCAGTTGAAGAAGCTAGAAGCGGAAAAGGCCGAACTCGTCACTAAGTTGTCAGCAGCCGAAAAAGCACATGGCGATCTCGCTCACAAATTCGCCGGTGTGGAGAAAGAAACTGCAGCCAAGAGCGCGGCGCTGGATGCTGCTCAATCCGAAGCGACTGCGCGTGCCAAAGAGCGCGATGCGCACGGAAAGCTTGCAGCTGAACGCCAGGCGAAGCTGGATGTGTTGACAAAAGAGAAGAGTGACTTGTCTTATAAGTTCGATGCGTTGAGCAAAACCCACGCTGAACTTGCAGAGAAGTTGGCGGTATCTACCGAACAGCAAGGCACGACTGCCGATGCTCTAAAAGCAATTAATACAACGCTCACCGAATGTATTACTGAGCGAGATGCGCAAGCAAAGCTTGCGGCGGAACGGCAAGCGAAACTCGAGTCAATTTTGAAGGAAAAAGCGGATCTGACCAGTGAGCTAAATGCACTGGGCAAGACCCATGCCGAGGTTGCGCAGAAGCTCGCAGCGTCTACTCAACTGCAAGGCACAACTGCCGATACCCTCAAAGCAGCACAAACGGCGCTTGCCGAGCGCACTAGCGAACGGGATGCGCAAGCAAAGCTTGCGGCGGAACGGTTGGCGAAACTGGATACGTCGGTAAAGGAAAAAGCGGACCTGTTCGCTAAACTGGATGCGGTGAGTAAGACACACGCCGAGCTCGCGCAGAAACTGTCTGCGGCTGTCGAACATCAAGACAGGAATGCCGAGGCCCTTAAAGCAGCCCAGGCAGCGCTCGCCGAACGCGCTAGCGAGCGGGATGCCCAGCAAAAAGTTGCGGCTGAACGCCAGGCGAAACTGGAAGTATTAGCGAAGGATAAGGCCAACCTGAGCAGCAAGTTTGACGCGCTTGGTAAGACCAATACCGAGCTGGCGGACAAGCATGTAGCATTGGTCCAACAACTGGGCGAGACTGCCGAAGCACTTAAAACAGTTCAATCGACGCTGACCGAGCGCACCGACGAGCGGAATGCGCAAACGAAACTTGCAACCGAGCGTCAGGCGAAAATCGACGCGCTTGTCAAAGAAAAATCCGATCTCTCGGGCAAGCTCGAGGGGCAAATTAAACTGTCTCAGGATCGTAATGCCCAGTTCGATGGAGTCAGCAAGGAAAAAACAACGCTGACTGAAAAACTGGCCGCTGTCGAAAAGGCCATGCAGGAGCTCACCAAGCGCACCGACACGTTGCAAACTCAGGCAAACCAGTTGACAAAAGCGCGGGATGAGCAGGCCAAACTCGCAGCTGAGCGTGTAACACAGGTATCACAATTGTCCAGCCAGTGTGACGAGCTGAGCAAACAAAGGCAGTCTCTCAAATCAGAGCTTCAGGGCAAAGACGCAGCGATCGCGGCGCTGAACGAACGCATTGCCGAGCAGGATCAACGCGAGCGCCAACTGGTTGAAGAAATTGTGCGAGCAGAGGCACAAATCGAACTGATCAAGGATTTGCTGTTGCGCGAGGACGGTCTGTAGCATGGCTGGCGTACACGATACTGACACAGGGCACAGAGCGCTGGGTCGCCTACCGCTGCATAGCTTCTGGTTCAACCGTTTTCAGGTGTTCGATTCTTCAGGGGACGATTATCTATTTCGGGATGGACTCATGCCGCCGTCGCGAAGCGTCTCGCGTTGCCGCTTCGCAGGGTTGACAGGGCGTGAGCTGCAGCTTGCGTTATTCCAGGCCGGCTTCGCGCACGCGCGCATGCCGCTGCCTGGGGGGCCGGTTCGCAATAGGCCGCGCGACCGTGCCGATACGCTATTCTGGCAGTATCCATGTTTGACAGAAGGTGCGGCATGGGAGCAACATGCTGGCCTGGGCGAACCCGTAGTGCGGGACGGCGAGCTGCACATCTATCTGGGCTTGCCATGGGCTACATGGATCGACTTTGAACGCAAGGCCGCGTGGCCGATAAGCGGTTCCGCTGCGATGGCACTGCAGCTGCAAATATTGGGGGTACGTCTTTCCGGTCTGCGCGGCGCGCTGAGGGAGCTGGGCATTGGCCTGCGTTTGCATACGGTATGTCAGCACATCTACTGGCGCGACATGGCACAGGCCTGGCGCCGGCTAGGCGTGACGGATGCATGGCTGTCGCACTGCCCCCCACCGACCGACAGCGCCGATCCGGATATTACGCTTCACCCATGGGCGCTATTTGCCGTCAACGTACGCGACCCTGATCGCCGTATCGGTATTGTGGAAAATCGAGACCCAACCTCCAAGAGGGTGCTGGCGTCTTTCACCGGGGCCCATGCCGGCCATTATTTAAGCGACTCACGGCTACGCTTGCGCTCGCTCGAGAGTGAAGCGGGTTTTGTTGTACGTGTGACCGACCGCTGGCATTTTGAACAAGTAGTGTATGGCGAGCAGATCAGCGGTCAGGCGCCGGCGCATGACGACGGCAAAACGACAGCAGCTTACAATGCGCTACTATCCGACTCCGTATTTTCACTCTGCCCTGCCGGCGCTGGCGCTAATACCTTGCGCCTGTGGGAGTCGCTGGCCGTCGGATCGATCCCGGTGCTATGTGGTCCGCAACCCCAGCTGCCTGCGGGCGGCAACCTTCCGGGAATCGACTGGGACCGCATCGTGGTTCGCGTATCGGACGAACAGATTACGGCTTTGCCATCACTGCTCAGGGCAATGCCGATGTCAGAAGTGCGTGAGAGACAGCAGCGTGGTCGGCACGCATATGCTCAGGTCATCGCCCAGCGCTGCTTCTAACCAATGGAGAATTCCTTAGTGATCGACCGCCCTCTGGTCTCTGTGGTAATGCCATCAATGAATCAAGCCGAGTTCATCGACGAGGCAATCGCCAGCGTGCTTTCTCAAGATTATCCCAATATTGAACTCGTAGTAGCTGATGGCGGCTCTCGTCAGGATACGCTTGACATCCTCGACAGTCGCCAACGGCAGGATCCGCGATTGCGGTATTTTTCGCGGCCCGACCGGGGCCCTGCGCATGCCTTGAACGATGCGATGAATGCAGTACGCGGAACTGTCATCGGTTGGCTTAACTCGGATGACTTGTATGCGCCTGGCGCCATCAGTCGCGCGATTGCAGTCTTGGCTGCACGACCACGCCTCCTAATGGTATATGGACAAGGGCTACACATCGATGAGCAGGGCAAACCTATTGGCACCTATCCCACGTTGCCGCCGTCGACTCCAGTAAGTAGATTTAACGAAGGATGTTTTATCTGCCAACCTACAATGTTTTTCTGCCGCTCTGCACGCATCCTTCTAGGACCACTCGACGAAAAATTGAAGGCCTCGTTCGACTTCGAATATTGGCTGCGCGCGTTCTGCGCGTTTCCTGAGCGGATCGGTTTTGTTGATGCGGTCCAAGCCATGTCGCGGCTGCATGACGGCTGCATTACCATGCGCCTGCGTCGGACTGTTGCACTCGAAGGAATGCAAGTGTTAGCGCGTCACATCGGATATGCGCCAAAGGAATGGTTATTAACCTACGCTTTCGAGTTGCGCTCGCAGGGACAGTGTGGAAGCGGAATCGAAGATATGCCAGAACATCTTTTGGAGGCCATTCACACTGCCTCTTCCTGGATGACTACGAAGGAGCAGGACGATTTAAAGACCGCACTCGTGCGACTAGTTTACGAGAATAGATAAAATGTGATTCCGGTAAGCCATCCAGCAAATCTCAGAAGTCGAAAATATTTCATACAGTATGAGTTTTATTTCCGATTAACATCAGTTGCGTAGTCTAACTAGATTATAAATCGCGTACATCAGTAATTGTCCAGACAGAAAGTTGTACCATGAAGTCGAAAAAGCGAATTAACATCGATCCGATGCGCATCGCCTGGCTCCTCCGCGCTGATCTGCGTCAAGGCGCCCCTGCGGACGCCCCTATGTCCGATTGGTTTAAGATGTGGTGGTTGATCCATGGTCCACGTGAATACCCTGCATGGGCCAACGAAGCGACCTTACGCAATGCTGGACTATTCCGGCCGCAGACTGAGCACCCAAGTTTTAACGGATTTGGAATGACTCCGGCACTGCGTTTTCTGCTTGACACGCGTAAAGACCTTACGAGCGCATTTAACATTGATACCGACGACGGACTGTTGCGCGCAATTGCATGGCTCTTCGTACACGGAATACGTGAACATCAACTTAGCCTAGCAATCGATGAGCAAACTCTCGACGATTTAGACGCGATTCCAATACAGTTCGCAAATGTAAAGGAAGACAACGATAATTCTACCGAGATAAACTGGCTAATGTTCTTCGTCTGGATAGCCATTAGCGACCTGCAACGAAAATACAATTTAAATCACGAAAATGGGCGGCGCGAGTATTTGCATTGGTTTCTATTTTATGGCGTGTCACAATTGCAGTTGAAACCTCTACTCGCGCAACGCTGGCGCGAATGGTTACGGGCACCTGTGCTCGGAACTGAGGCAACTGTTAGACTACCGCGCGCGACTTATCTTCTTTGGCAACATCACGAGCAACTACAACGCGCATTCAATTTGCAGACTGAAAAAGGACTCCATGGACTCTCTTTATGGTCGGCGGAAGTTTGGAAAACTCAACGTGAGTTGGCATGGATTGATCAGGATATTTCACTCCCGAGGCGAAATACACGCCCGAAAGATGGACGCCCTTTCGGGCTAAATCTTATCGGATTTGCGTTTGGGGAACTTGGGATTGGTGAAGATGTACGAATGGCAGTCGCCGCATGCGAAGCAGCCTCCATTCCATTCGCCGTCATAAACATTAATCCTGGTGACGCCGCACGCCAGGCAGATCGAATTCTGTTCAACCATGTTGCCGACACAGCAGAGCAAGTCGATCCTGCCCCGTATGCTTTTAACCTATTTTGTTTAACTGCGTTTGACACGTCGAGGGTTTTTCTGGAACGTGGGAATGAGCTCTTTAGCGGTAGGTATAATATCGGTTGGTGGCCTTGGGAACTCCCTGTATGGCCAAAAAATTGGAATTGCGTATTTGATCTCGTTGACGAGGTTTGGGCAGCTACACAATTTACGTACACAATGTACCTTGACGCTGCTGCCCGATCGCTTAGCACATCCCCCTCTGTCAGTCTTATGCCAATGCCGGCAACTATTGACCGTTTGACACATGTTACCCGCGAGACACTTGGCATACCTGAAGAAAAATTTCTATTTTTATATGTATTCGACTTCAATTCTTATCTTGCGCGAAAAAATCCGTTTGCAACTGTATTAGCCTTTCGCCATGCTTTCGATGAGAAAGATGATTCTGTTGGCTTAGTTCTAAAAACTATGAATGCAGACCCGTTTGACCCGAAATGGAACGAATTTATCCAGGAATGTGCAAAAGACGCACGTATTACAATAATTGACAAAACGTTAGAGCGTGGCGAAGTGTTAGGACTGATTGAAGCGTGCGATGCCTATATTTCTCTTCATCGGTCCGAGGGCTTTGGACGTACGCTTGCAGAAGCCATGTTGCTAGGGAAACCAGTTATAGCAACTAATTTTTCAGGG
>Ga0265798_10007264_pt1 | contig 14357 bp, 8 predicted proteins | sample P3T30metagenome_FD_192430 | JGI IMG/M metagenome (GOLD analysis project Ga0265798, IMG submission 192430) | Plant litter microbial communities from East Loma Ridge, Irvine, California - P3 T30 | ecosystem: Environmental > Terrestrial > Plant litter > Unclassified | place: USA: California...
CACGAGGCGACGGTCTACTGATGCCGACGACCCCTACCGACCCCACGCGAGAAAGGCTCTGACCATGGACCTCCCCACCCTCTGGTTCGTCGTCCTCGGCTTCTTCTTCGTCGGCTACTTCGTGCTCGACGGCTTCGATTTCGGAGTCGGCATGTCGTTGCCCTTCCTGGGGCGCGACGACACCGACCGCCGGGTGCTGATCAACACGATCGGCCCCGTCTGGGACCTCAACGAGACCTGGGTCATCGTCGCCGGAGCGTTCCTGTTCGCCGCGTTCCCCGAGTGGTACGCGACGCTGTTCAGCGGCTTCTACCTCCTGATGCTGCTGATCCTCCTCGCGCTGATCGCCCGGGGCGTCTCGTTCGAGTACCGCCACCAGCGGCCCGAGACGGCGTGGAAGCGGCGCTTCGACCTGATGATCGTGGTCGGCTCGGCCGTCCCGGCCTTCGTCTGGGGCGTCGTCTTCGCGAACGTCGTCCAGGGGGTACCCCTCGACGAGGGGCACAACTACACCGGTTCGCTGCTCGACCTGCTCAACCCGTACGCCCTGCTCGGCGGGCTGACGACGCTGCTGCTGTTCTTCACCCACGGTGTGGTCTTCGTCACGCTGAAGACCGACGGCGAGATCCGTGACCGGGCCCGGCGGCTGGCCGTCCGGGCGGGTGTCGTCACGATCGTGGTCGCCGCGTCGTTCCTGCTGCTGACCTCGTTGATGCACGGCACGCTCGGTTCGATCGCGCTGTCGGCCGCCGCGGCCGTGGCCCTGATCGCGTCGTTCGTCGCCAACCTCCGCCGCCGTGAAGGTCGGTCGTTCGGGCTCATGGCCGTCACCATCGCCCTGGCCGTGGCGAGCCTGTTCGCCGCGCTCTTCCCGGGCGTCATGCCGGCGAGCAACGATCCGGCGAACAGCCTGACGATCGTCAACGCGTCGAGTTCGACCTACACTCTGACGATCATGAGCTGGGTGGCCCTCGTCTTCGTCCCGCTGATCCTGGGCTACCAGGGGTTCACCTACTGGATCTTCCGCAAGCGCATCACCCGGGCATCGATCCCGGCCGCGCACTGAGCCGACGGCCGTGAAGCCCCTCGACCCGCGCCTCCTGCGCTACGCGTCCGCCGCCCGGGCGTTCCTCGGGCTGGGGGCGGTGCTCGGTCTCGTGCAGACCGTCGCCGTCGTCGCGGTGGCCTGGTTCACGACCGCGGCCGTCGTGTCGGTCGTCGACGGGCGGACGGCCGACGCGCTGGCACCGGCACTCGTCGGGCTGGGCGGGGCGGTGGCCGTGCGGTCCCTCGTCGCGTGGGCCCTCGAGGTGACCGCGGCCCGCGCCGCCGCGACGGTCAGGAGTCAGCTGCGGGCCCGTGTCGTGCGTGCCGTCGCCGACCGAGGCCGGTCGTGGGTCGACCGGCACTCGTCCGCCCGGGTGGCGACCCTCGTCGGCCCGGGGTTGGACGCGCTCGACGAGTACTTCGCGCGCTACCTGCCCCAACTCGTGCTGACGGCGCTGGCGACCCCGCTGCTGATCGTCGTGATGGCGCTGCACGACTGGCTGTCCGCCCTGATCGTCGTGCTCACACTGCCGCTCATCCCCGTGTTCATGGTGCTCGTCGGGTGGACGACCCGGGCGGCACAGACCCGCCAGTGGGACCGGCTGACCGCCCTCACGTCGTCGTTCGCCGACGCCGTCGGCGGCGCGTCGACCCTCAAGGCGTTCGGGCGCGAACGGCGCCAGGTCGACCGCATCGGCCGCATCACCGACGAGTACCGGGTCGAGACCGTCAAGGTGCTCCGGGTGTCGTTCCTCAGCGGGTTCGTGCTCGAGCTCGCCGCGTCGTTGTCGGTCGCGCTGGTCGCGGTGTCGATCGGCATCCGCCTCGTCGAGGGGTCGCTCGGGTTGACCGCCGGGTTGTTCGTGCTCTTGCTCACGCCCGAGGCGTACCTGCCGCTGCGCCAGGTGGGGGCCAACTACCACGCGGCGGCCGACGGCGTGGCCGCGGCCGACGAGGTCTTCGAACTGCTCGACGACGACGGGGACGCACCCGGTCCGACGTCGTCACGACCGAGCCGTGACGCCCGACCCGCCGACGGTCCGCCACCGCGGGACGCGCTCGTCGTCGACCGCGTCTCGGTTGGCCGAGGAGGCGCGGTGCGGCTGCCCGAGACCTCGTTCGTCGCCGAGACGGGTCGCGTCACGGCGGTCGTCGGCCCGAGCGGCGCGGGCAAGTCCACGCTGCTCGACGCCGTGCTCGGGCTCGAGCCCCACGAGGGCACCGTGACCTGGCGGGTCTCGGGGCGCCCACCCGAGCGTCGTGAGATCGCCTGGTCGGGTCAGTCCCCGCTGCTGTCCTCGGGCACCGTCGCCGAGAACGTCGCGCTGGGCGACGACGCCGAGGCCGACACCGACGCGGTCGTGCGGGCTCTCGACCTCGCCGGTGCGACCGGCATCGACCCGGCCTCGGTCCTCGGCGCGGGCGGGCAGGGGCTCTCGGGCGGTCAAGCTCAACGGGTGTCCGTCGCGAGGGCCCTGTACCGGCTCGACCGGCTCGGCTCGCGGGTGCTGCTGGTGGACGAACCGTCGTCCGCCCTCGACCCGGTCACCGAGGCCCGGGTGGTCGCCGGGCTGCGGCGCATCGCCGCGACGGGGGTCGCCGTGGTCGTCGTGACCCACCGCCGGGCGGTCAGCGACGCCGCCGACGTCGTGGTGACGATCGGGTCGGGCTCCGAGCGGGCGGTCGCGGGCTCCGCCCTCGCCCCGACCGCCGTCACGTCGAACGGGAGCACCTCGTGACCCGGTCGCTGCTGCGCACCGCGCAACCCGGCGCCCGACGAGCCGGCCCGGGCATCGCCTTCGGCTCGCTCAGCGCCCTGTCGGCCGTCGCCCTGCTCGCGGCGTCCGCCTACCTCATCACCCGGGCTGCCGAACAGCCCCCGATCCTCTTCCTGTCGCTGGCCGTGGTGGGCGTCCGGGCGTTCGCCCTCACCCGGGCGGCCTTCCGCTACCTCGAACGGCTGTCGAGCCACGACGCCGCCTTCCGGCAGCTCGCCGTGGTCCGCACCGAGCTCTACCGTCGACTCGTCCGGGTCGCCCCGGCCGGGCTCGGCCGCACCGATCGCGGTGACCTGCTCGCCCGGGTGGTGAGCGACGTGGACACCCTGCAGGACCTGCCCCTGCGCGTCGTGCAGCCCCTCGTCGTCTCGGCGCTGACCTCGGTCGTGGCCGTCGTCGGCGTCGCCCTGGTCTCGCCGGCGGCGGCCGTCGTCCTGGCGCTGGCCCTGGTGGCCGCCCTCGTCGTCGGCTGCGTCGTGGCCGACCGGCTGGCCCGGCGCAGCGAGCACGTCCTCGCCGACCGCCGCGGGGCGCTCTCGGCCGCGGTGGTCGACCTGGTGCAGAACCTCGACGTGCTGGTGGCCTTCGAGGCCGTCGACCGGCAGCTCGCGCGGGTGGCGACGCTCGACGACGACCTGCGCCGCGCCTCCTCACGGCGTGCCCTGACCACCGGGGTCGTCGCCGCCCTGCTGTCGGCGCTGTCCGGGGCCGCCGTGCTCGCGACCGTCGCGGCCGTGGCGCCGTCGGTCGCCTCGGGTGACCTCGGCGGGCCCGGGTTCGCGCTCGTCGCCCTCGTCCCGCTCGCCGTCTTCGAGGTCGTCGGGGCCGTGCCGACGGCCGTCCTTGCCTGGCGGCGGGTGCGGGCCAGTGGCGACCGCGTCGAGTCGGCGGTGCCGCGTGAGGTGCCGGACGGGGTCGTCGACGACGAGGTCGACGTCGACGCGCCGCCCCCGTCGAGTGGGGCCGACCTCGCGCGGGGCGGGTCGGAGGCCCCGGCCCTCCGCCTGCGCGGGGTGTCGGCCACCTGGCCCGGCGCCTCGGGTCCCGCCCTGCGCGACGTCGACCTCGACGTCCGGGTCGGCGACCGGCTGGTGGTCGAGGGGCCGAGCGGCGCCGGCAAGACGACCCTGGCCCAGGTGCTGGCGCGCTTCGTCGAGCACGACGGTCGCTACGAGGTCGAGGGAGTCGACACGGCGGGGCTGCCTCCCGCCGAGGTGCGCGCCACGGTCGGACTGATCGAGCAGACCCCGTACCTCTTCGACGAGTCGCTGCGACAGAACCTGGTCTTCGCGCGCGACACGGCCACCGACGACGACCTGCTCGCCGTGCTCGACCGCGTCGGGCTCGGGGACTGGGCCGCGTCGCGGGGCGGCCTCGACGCCCGACTCGGCGAACGCGGCGTGTTGGTCTCGGGTGGCCAGGCGCAACGCATCTCGCTGGCCCGGGCGCTGCTGCGGGGCTTCCCCGTCCTGGTGCTCGACGAACCCACGGCCGGCCTCGACCCCGAGACGGCCCGGCGGTTGGTGACGGACGTGCTGACGACCGCCCGCGACGACACCCGCACGGTCGTCGTGATCTCGCACGTCGAGGTGCCCGACGACCTGGTGAGCCGGCGGGTCCGCGTCGAGGGCGGGCGGTTGACCGAGGTCGGGCCGACGGTCGGGCGCTAGCACCGCCGGAGACGTCGGGTCGGCTCGGGTCGGCTCGGCTCGGCTCGGCGGAGGCGGGTCAGGCGTCGATCGGTCGGCGCAACCGGTCGAGGCGTCCGCGCCAGAGCGCCAGGCGGCCGGGCTCCTCGGCGGGCGACGGGCCGTCGACCCACCCCGTGACGATGCGGATGCCGTGCAGGGCGTTCAGCGTCCAGACCTCGAACCCGTCGAGCTCGTCGGGCCGTGTGCGGTCGTGCAGCACGTCGACGCCGAGCACCGCGGCGAGCGTGGTGAGGCTGCGCAGCGTGACGCCCGGCAGGCGGGGCAGCTCGTCCGAGGGCAGGCAGAGTGCGTCGCCCCGCCACCAGACGACCGAGCTCCAGGCTCCCTCGACGACGTGCCCCTCGGGCGACAGCAGCACGGCCTCGTCCGCCCCCCGTGCTCGGGCCTCGGCGACGAGACCGCCCAGGGCGGCCAGGTCGGGCCCCTTCACGGTCGGTCGCGTGCGCGGGTCGTGCTCGGCCGTCGCGAGCACGGTCGACCGTCGCCGCGGGGGAGCCGGCCGTACACGCAGCCGCAACCGGGCCGCGTCGTCGTCGCCCGACACCAGCTCGACCCGGGGGAACCACGCGCCGGTGCGCGGCAGGGCCGCCACGGCCGCCGACCAGAACGCGTCGAGCTCGTCGTCGCCCGGCCCGTCGACCTCGTCGCGCACCGACGACGTGAAGCGGTCGCGGTGGACGTCGAGGGCGAGCACCCTGCCGTCGTCGACCAGCCACGAGTCGGCCACCAGGAGGCGCGGGTCGGCCCCGTCACCCGCCCCACCCGGCGCCGACCGCAGCTCGCCGGCCTGCCAGACGTGCAGGGTCTCGCCACCCCGCGAGGCGGCGCTCGTCGGGGTCTCGGTCTCGCTCATAAGATCAAGGCTATGCGTCCCGCGGTCGTCCGATCCCCCCTGCCGTGGCGCGACCCCGAGGCGGTCGTCCGCCGTCTGGCACCGACCGGCGACGTGGTCTGGCAGGACGCCGGGCTCGGGGCACGGACGGGTCGCTCGATCGTCGGCTGGGGCACGGCCGCCACGGGTGACGTCCGCGACGGCGGCGCCGACCTGCTCTGGCAGGCCGTGCGCGCCGACCTCGCCGTCGCCGAACCCGGCGCCGACCCCCTGGGCTGGGCGGGCTGGCTCGGCTACGGGTTCGGCTGCCGCCTGCTCGACCGCGACGCCACGCCCGGCCATCGCCCGGCCGTGACCCCGGCCACGGTGGCGGACGACGGCGACCCGCCCGACCTTGCCCTGATCGACGTCGACCGCGCCCTGGTCTTCGACCACGCCCGGGGGACGGTCGAGGCCGTCGCCCGGGCCGGCGACCCTTGGTCGGGGGACGTCGGCGCGGCGTGGGCCGACGTCCCGGTCGACGCACCGGCACCCGCCGCGGCCCCGCGCTCCCACGCCGTCGCGCGATGGCGACACCGCCCCGACGAGTACCTCGACCTGGTCGAGCGGTGCCGGCGCGCGATCGCGGCGGGTGAGGCGTACCAGCTCTGCCTGACCACGGCCGTCACCGTCGACGGGGTGGGTGACGGGCTCGAGGCCTTCGCGCGCCTCCGGCGTTCGTCGCCCGCGCCGCACGCGTCGTTCGTCCGCGTCGGCGACACGTCGCTCGTGGGTGCGTCGCCCGAGTCGTTCGTGTCGGTGTCGGTCGACGGGGTCGTCGAGTCGTCGCCGATCAAGGGCACCCGCCGCCGCGGCACCGGCGACGACGACGGGGCCCTCGCCCGCGAGCTGGTCGAGAGCGACAAGGAGAGGGCCGAGAACGTCATGATCGTCGATCTGGTCCGCAACGACCTCGCACGCGTGGCCCGCCTCGGCTCGGTCGAGGTCGTCGAGCTGCTGGCCGTGCGCTCGTACCGCCACGTGCATCAGCTGGTCAGCACCGTGCGGGCGCGGCTCGTCCCGGGCCGCTCGGCCCTCGACGTCGTCGAGGCAGCCTTCCCGGCCGGCTCGATGACCGGTGCGCCGAAACGCCGCGCCGTCGAGCTGCTCGGCGAGCTCGAGGACGCACCCCGGGGCGTGTACTCCGGTGCGACGGGGTGGTTGGGCCGCGACGGGTCGGCGAGCCTGGCCGTGGTGATCCGGTCGGTCGTCGTGCAGGAGGCGCGGGTCGCCACCTCCGGGACGCCCGCGCGCGCGGCCTCGGCCCGGGTCGGCGTGGGCGGGGGCATCACGATCTCGTCGGTGCCGGCGGACGAGCTCGACGAGGTCGAGGTCAAGGCGGCGGCCCTGCTCGCCGTGCTCGGCGTCGGCGACGGACGCGACACGCCCGTCCGCATGTCGTGAGGTGACCACCCCGGGGGCGGGCGGGGCACGGTGCCGCGCCGCGCCTCCTCGGCTCGTCGTCGCCCGGGGCCGACGTTCACGCGGCGCGGCGGGCGTTCGATAGCCTGGTCTCCGGATCGCTGTGCTCCGCGCACGTCGTCGTGCCCGCGCACGGGCGGTCCAGCCCACCGCACCGACTGCCAGCAGTGAATGAGAGCCCCGTGGCACACGAGCACGACACGACCGACGCGACCTCCGCCCCGACGCCCGGCGAGGGCTTTCCCGAGCGCGAGTACGACGTCGCCCGCCTGCAAGAGAAGTGGCAGGCGCGGTGGGACGCCGCACAGCCCTTCGTCGTCGACCCCGACGACAAGCGGCCGCGCAAGTACATCCTCGACATGTTCCCGTACCCGTCGGGCGACCTGCACATGGGGCACGCCGAGCAGTACGCGCTCGGTGACATGGTCACCCGGTACTGGCGTCAGCAGGGCTTCAACGTGCTGCACCCGATCGGCTGGGACAGCTTCGGGCTGCCTGCCGAGAACGCCGCCATCAAGCGGGGCGTCGACCCCCGCGAGTGGACCTACGCGAACATCGAGCAGCAGAAGCAGAGCATGAAGCTCTACGCGCCGTCGTTCGACTGGAGCCGCGTGCTGCACACGAGCGACCCCGAGTACTACAAGTGGAACCAGTGGCTGTTCCTCAAGATGTACGAGAAGGGCCTGGCCTACCGCAAGGACAGCTGGGTCAACTGGGACCCCGTCGACCAGACCGTGCTCGCGAACGAGCAGGTGCTCGCCGACGGCACGAGCGACCGGTCGGGCGCCGTCGTCGTCAAGAAGAAGCTGACGCAGTGGTACTTCAAGATCACCGACTACGCCGACCGCCTGCTCGACGACCTGAACCAGCTCGAGGGTCGCTGGCCGACCAAGGTGCTCAACATGCAGCGCAACTGGATCGGCCGCTCGATCGGTGCCGACGTTCACTTCACGATCGAGGGTCGTGACGAGAAGGTCACCGTCTTCACGACGCGGCCCGACACGCTCTACGGCGCGACCTTCATGGTCGTCGCCCCCGACTCCGACCTCGCGGCCGAGCTCGTGGCCGACGCGACCGACGACGTCAAGGCGACCTTCGCCGACTACCTCGTCGACGTGCAGAAGGCCACCGAGATCGAGCGTCAGTCGAGCGAGCGCCCCAAGACCGGCGTGCCGCTCGGCCGGGTGGCGGTCAACCCGCTCACCGGCGACCCCATGCCGGTCTGGGCCGCCGACTACGTGCTCGCCGACTACGGGCACGGTGCCGTGATGGCCGTGCCCGCGCACGACCAGCGCGACCTCGACTTCGCCCGCAAGTACGACCTGCCGGTGCGCGTCGTCGTCGACACCAACGCGCCCGTGACGGGCGTCATCCCCAAGCTCGAACTCGACGAGCACGGCCAGGCGATCCTGCCCGACGACCTGCCCGAGCTGAACCCCCGCGAGACCGGGGTGGCCCTGACCGGCGACGGTCGGCTGATGAACTCGGGTGCGTTGACCGGCCTGAGCAAGTCGAACGCCATCAAGCGCGTCATCGAGCTGCTCGAGGCGTCGGGCGACGGCAAGGCCGCCAAGACCTACCGCCTGCGCGACTGGCTCATCTCGCGTCAGCGCTTCTGGGGCACGCCGATCCCGATCGTGCACGGTGCCGACGGCGTCGAGGTGCCCGTGCCCTACGAGCAGCTGCCGGTGCGTCTGCCGTCGACCGAGGGGCTCGACCTCAAGCCCAAGGGCAGCTCGCCGCTGGGTGCCGCCGAGGCCTGGGTGAACGTGCCCGACCCCCGCGACGGCTCGCCCGCCCGCCGCGACGCCGACACGATGGACACGTTCGTCGACAGCTCGTGGTATTTCTTGCGGTTCCTCGACCCGAGCGACCCCGACCGGGCGTTCGACCCGGCGCAGGCGAGCAAGTGGGCACCCGTCGACCAGTACGTCGGCGGCGTCGAGCACGCCATCCTGCACCTGCTCTACGCGCGCTTCATCACGAAGGTGCTCTTCGACGTCGGTCACGTCGACTTCACCGAGCCGTTCAGCGCCCTGCTGAACCAGGGCATGGTGCTGCAAGACGGGGCCAAGATGAGCAAGAGCAAGGGCAACGTCGTCAGCCTCTCCGACGAGATCGAGAAGCACGGCGTCGACGCGATCCGCCTGACGATGGCGTTCGCCGGGCCGCCCGAGGACGACATCGACTGGGCCGACGTGTCGCCGGCCGGGTCGGCGAAGTTCCTCGCCCGGGCGTTCCGTCTCGCGAGCGACGTCGACAGCTCGCCCGACGTCGTCTGGGCCGACGGCGACCAGGCGCTGCGCCGCGTGACGCACCGGTTCCTCGCCGAGGCGCCCGGCCTCAGCGAGGCGTTCAAGTACAACGTCGTCGTCGCCCGCCTGATGGAGCTCACCAACGCGATCCGCAAGGCGATCGACTCGGGGCCCGGGGCCTCCGACCCGGCGGTGCGCGAGGCGACCGAGACCGTCGCCCTGGGGCTGTCGTTGTTCGCGCCCTACACGGCGTCCGAGATGTGGGAGAAGCTCGGCTACGACGGCGTCGGCATCGCCACGTACGGCTGGCGCAAGGCCGATCCGACGCTGCTCGTCGAGACCAGCGTCACGGCCGTCGTGCAGGTCAACGGCAAGGTGCGCGACCGTCTCGAGGTGTCGCCCAAGATCGCCTCCGAAGAACTCGAGGCTCTGGCACGCGAGTCCGCGGCCGTGCAGCGCGCGATCGGCGACAAGCAGATCGTCACCGTCATCGTGCGGGCGCCGCGCCTGGTGAACATCGCCGTGAAGTAGGTCGAGGGCGAGCTCTGCTCGTCCCCACGTCGACGACGGCCGCCCTGGCTCCTCAGGGCGGCCGTCGTCGTCCCTGGGGTCGTGGTCACGCTCGTACCGTGACGGGTCATGACCGTCAGTTTCCGCACCGCCGTCGACCCGAGCGACCCGGGTGGTCCCCGGTGGCGCGTCGGCCTGGGCGCCGTCGTCGTGCTGCTCCTCGTGGTGCTCGCGGTCAGCGTGGCCGTCTCGGCGTTCGCCACCCGAGGAGGCGCGGCGGACGACCTCGTGACCGTCGAGCCGGGCACCGGGGCCGAGGCCGCGCCGGGGTCCGGCACCGCGCCTCCCGGGGGTGGCTCGGTCGTCTTCGTGCACGTCCACGGGCAGGTCGTCTCGCCCGGCCTGTTCGAGCTGCCCGCCGGGTCGCGTGTGGTCGACGTGGTCGGGGCGGCCGGCGGATTCACGGCCGAGGCCGACCAGGGAGCGGTGAACCTGGCCCGCGTGCTGGTCGACGGCGAGCAGCTGCGGGTGCCCGCGGTGGGTGAGGCGGTCGGCGGTGGGCAGGCGGGCGGTTCGGGGGGTGGCGCGGGCGGGGCGGGGCCGTCGGGCGGGGGCGGGTCGGGTGCCGACGGGGCGGGCACGGTCGACCTCAACCAGGCCGACGACGGCGAGCTGCAGACGCTGCCCGGGGTCGGGCCGGCGACCGCCGCGGCGATCCTCGCTTGGCGCGACGAGAACGGCCGGTTCCGCAGCGTCGACGACCTGCTCGGCGTCCCGGGCATCGGGCCCAAGACGCTCGAGACGCTGCGAGACCGGGTGCGGGTGTGACGCCCGGCCGCGTGCTCGACCTGCGGCTGGGGGTGCCGGCGGCCGTCGGGTGGGTCGGCCTCGCGGTCGGCTCGACGAGACCCGGGCTGCTGCCGGTGGTCGCGGTCGCGGCGGCGGTCGTCTGCGGGCTGGCGCTCGGTCTCGTGGTGGTCGCCCGGGTCGCACCCCTCGGGGTCGGGCGGGTCCTGCTCGTGGTGGCACTCGCCTCGGGAGCCTGTGCCGGGCTGACCGGGCAGGCGGCCGTGCGTGACGACCTGCGGCACCCGCCCGAGCTCGTGTCGTCGGTGGGGCACGCGGTCACGGTCGAGGGCGAGCTGCTCGATCGCGTCGACCGGCGGTCCGACGTGCCGACCGTCGCGGTGGACGTGGTCGACGTCGGCGGGGGTGGCGTCCGGCTGCCGTCGAGCGTGCCCGTGCGGGTGTTCGGCGTCGGGCCGCCGGCCGGGGCACCCGCCGCCGAGATCGGCAGCCGGGTCCGTCTGCGGCTCGTGCTCTCGCCGGTCCGGCACGGTGAGGCGGTGGCCTTCGAGGGGCGGCCGGTGGGTCCGCTCGTGGTCGAGAGCGGCCCCCGCGGGCCGTCGGCCTGGTCGAACGGGCTGCGGGGGTCGTTCCGCGCGATCGCGGGTCGTCTGCCGGGCGACGGCGGGGCACTGCTGCCCGGGCTCGCCATCGGCGACACCTCGGCGGTGCCCGACGACCTCGACGACGACATGACGCAGGCCTCGTTGAGCCACCTCACAGCGGTGTCCGGGTCGAACTGCGCCGTGCTCGTGGCCCTGGTGATGCTCGTCGGGTCGCTGCTGCGGGTGCCGAGGGCGGTGCGCGTGGCGCTGGCGGTGGGCGTGCTGCTCGCCTTCGTGGTACTGGTGACGCCCGAGCCGAGCATCGTGCGGGCGACGGTCATGGCGGTGCTGGTGCTCGTCCACCTCGCGGTCGCCCGGCCGATCGGTGGCGTGCCGGTCGTGGCCCTGGCCGTGGTCGCCCTCCTCTTCGCCGACCCGTGGTTGGCGCGCGATCTGGCGTTCGTCCTGTCGGTGCTCGCCACGACGGGGCTGGTGGTGCTCGGCGGTCCGTTGACGGCGCTGCTGGCGCGGTTCGTGCCCGAGCCGGTCGCCGCGGCCCTCGCCGTGCCGACGGCGGCGCAGCTGGCCTGCCAACCGGTCCTGCTCGCCCTCGAGCCGAGCATCGCCCTGCACGGGGTGGTGGCCAACGTCCTCGCCGGCCCCGCGGCGCCCGTGGCGACCGTCGCCGGTCTCGCGGTCTGCGTCCTCGGCCCGGCGCTGCCGGGGCCCGCCGGGATCGTCGCGTGGGTGGCCTGGGCGCCGGCGTCGTGGGTCGCCGCCGTCGCCCGGTCGGCCGCCGGGTGGCCGGGCACCCGCCTCGACTGGGACACCTCGGCTCTCGGCGTCACGGCCCTGGTCGCCCTGACCGCGCTGGTCGTGGTGGCGCTCGTCGGCCGGGCCCGGGGGCGCACCCGTCGCGTCGCGACGACGGTCCTCGTGGCGGCGCTGGTCGCGGGCGGGGGCGTGGTGACGGGTCGGACGGTCGCGACCCGCGCCTCCGTCCCCGACGACTGGGTCGTGGCACAGTGCGACGTCGGCCAGGGTGACGCCGTGTTGGTCCGCAGCGGTGAGGTCCTCGCGTTGATCGACGTGGGCGACGACGAGGCCGCCCTCGACGCGTGCCTGTCGACCTTCGGGGTGCGGCACGTCGACCTCCTCGTGCTGACGCACTTCGACCGCGACCACGTCGGCGCGATCGCCTCGGTGGTCGGGCGCGTGGGCACCGCGCTCGTCGGGCCGGTCGGCCGCTCCGACGACGCGGCCGTCGTGACGGCCCTGTCGTCGGGCGGTGCCGAGGTGCAGGAGGCACGGGTCGGCACCCACGGACGCCTCGGCGACCTGGTCTGGCACCTGCTCTGGCCACCGCCCGACATGCCGTCCGGCAACGACGCGAGCCTCGTGCTGCGACTCGACCCGGGGGAGGGCTGCGCCCGCGGCTGCCTGTCCGTGCTGGCCCTGGGTGACCTCGGCGAGACCGCGCAGCGACGTCTCGTCTCGGCGGTCGACGAGGGCACGGGGCTCGAGCCCGTCGACGTGCTCAAGGTGTCGCACCACGGGTCGGCCGACCAGTTCGCGGGTCTCTACGAGCGGGTGTCGGCGCGCGTGGGCCTGATCGGGGTCGGGGCCGACAACACGTACGGGCACCCGACCGACGCCGCACTCGATCTCGTACGCTCGACCGGAGGCGTGGTGGTGCGCAGCGACGAATCGGGGGCGGCGGCCGTCGCCCGGGCCGACGCGCAGCGGGGCGGGCGACCGGGGGACGCCGCGGGTGGGCGGGCCGCACTCGACGTCTGGCGTGAGCATCCCGTCCCGAGGGGCCGATCGGCCGGTCGAGGGAGAGAGGCCCCGTCAGCAGGGTCGGCGGCGTCCTCTAGCATCGGAGGTGGCGCGGCGGGCCCCGCGCCGGTGGGGCGACGTCCGAGAGGCAGCATGGCAGCGCGAGCGAGTGGCAAGACGGCCAAGAAGTCGACCGTGGCGATCGACCAGGTGGGGTGGGACAGAATCCGACCGGCGGCGGTCGTGCTGGTCAGCGGCCCCGAGCACTTCCTGGCCGACCGGGCCTCGCGCCAGCTGCGCGACCAGCTCGCCGCCGAAGACCCCAGCCTCGAGGTGCACGATCTCGAAGCCGACCACTACCAGCCCGGCGAGCTGATCACGCTCGCCAGCCCGTCGCTCTTCGCCGAGCCCCGGCTGATCCGGGTGACGAACGTCGAGAAGTGCACCGACGCGTTCCTCACCGAGACGTTGCGCTACCTCGAGTCGCCGGCCGACGACACGACCCTCGTGCTGCGGCACGGCGGCGGCGTGCGTGGCAAGAAGCTGCTCGACGCCGTCCGCAGCGGCATCGGCGGCGGTGTCGAGGTCGTCTGCACCGAGCTGAAGAAAGACACCGAGAAGCTCGAGTTCGCCGCCGCCGAGTTCGCGGCCGAACGCAAGCGCATCTCGCAGGGCGCCCTTCGTGCCCTCGTGACCGCGTTCAACGACGATCTGGCCGAGCTCGCCAGCGCCTGCCAGCAACTCATCAGCGACGCGGCGGCCGAGATCACCGAGGCGACCGTCGAGAAGTACTACTCGGGCCGGGTCGAGACCAACGCCTTCAAGGTCGCCGACGCCGCCATCGCCGGGCAGCAGGGCGAGGCCCTGGTGCTGCTGCGGCACGCGCTGTCGACGGGGGCCGACCCGGTGCCCGTCGTGGCGGCCTTCGCCATGAAGATCCGCACGATGGCCAAGGTGCAGGGCACCTACGGGGGCTCGGGGCAGCTGGCGTCACGGTTCGGGTTGGCCCCGTGGCAGGTCGAGCGCGCCCAACGCGACCTGCGCGGTTGGTCCGAAGACGGTCTGGGGCGGTGCATCGAGGTGCTCGCCGAGACCGACGCGGCGGTCAAGGGTGCCGAGCGAGACCCCGTCTACGCGCTCGAGCGCATGGTGACCATGATCGCGACGCGGGGGGCCTTGCTGTCGTGACCCGCGCCTCCTGACCGGGTCGTCGACCCCGTCGTCTACCCGCTCTGCGCCCGGGCACGACGAAGGCCCCGTCTCGATCGAGACGGGGCCTTCGTCGTCGAGCCCGGGGGCTCGGGGGAGGGGAGCCTAGAGGGCGCCGACCTGCTTGGCGATCGACGACTTGCGGTTCGCCGCCTGGTTCTGGTGGATGACGCCCTTGCTGGCGGCCTTGTCGAGCTTCTTCGACGCGAGGACGAGAGCCGAGGTGGCCTTGTCCTTGTCGCCGGCGGCGATGGCCTCGCGGGTGGCGCGGACGGCCGTCTTGAGCTCGCTCTTGACGGCGCGGTTGCGGTCCTGGGCCTTCTTGTTGGTGCCGATGCGCTTGATCTGCGACTTGATGTTTGCCACGTGAACTACTTTCTGGA
>Ga0265798_10007266_pt1 | contig 14355 bp, 15 predicted proteins | sample P3T30metagenome_FD_192430 | JGI IMG/M metagenome (GOLD analysis project Ga0265798, IMG submission 192430) | Plant litter microbial communities from East Loma Ridge, Irvine, California - P3 T30 | ecosystem: Environmental > Terrestrial > Plant litter > Unclassified | place: USA: California...
CGGAAGCGTTCACGCAGATCAGACATGGCGACGACGACGCCCTCACCGGGATCGGTGTCAAAGACCATCCGGACCGGATCCTCACGGTCACCGATCCCCAGTGGGTGAATCTCGATCCGCGGAGTGGTGGTGGTCAGGGAGGGGCAGATCTCGAGCATGTGGGCTCCGAGGATCTTCTCCTTGCCCGGGGTCATCTCGTAGGTGTAGTCCTCCATCAGCGAGGCGCCCCCGGGGAGCCCGTATCCCATGACCTTGGACGCACGCACCAACAAGGCGGTCTTCCAATCGCCCTCGGCGCCGAAGCCGTAGCCGGCGCTCATGAGTCGCTGGACTGCGAGACCAGGCAGCTGCCGCAGCCCACCGAGATCTTCGAAGTTGGTGGTGAATGCCTCGAATCCACCCTCTTCGAGGAAGGACCGCATGCCGGCTTCCTGGCGGGCAGCGTAGGCCAGGGACTCCCGACGCTCCCCGTCAGCCTGGAGCTCAGCTGCGACGTCGTAGTTCTGGTCATACTCGGCAAGGATCGCCTGCACCTGCTCTTCGGTGACGGCTTCGACTCGTTCCACCAGGTCATTGACCGCCCAGGTGTTGATCGAGGTGCCCAGTCGGATCTCAGCCTCGGTCTTGTCACCCTCGGTGACCGCAACATTGCGCATATTGTCACCGAAGCGGCATACCCGCATGTTCTGGAGCGTGTTCCAGCCTGCTGCGGCGCGCGTCCAGGTGCCGATCTGGTCCTGAACCCGAGGATCGGTGCTGTGCCCGACCACGGTCTTGCGCCGCACACCGGTGCGAGTGGCGATGTAGCCGAACTCGCGGTCACCATGTGCGGCCTGGTTCAGGTTCATGAAGTCCATGTCGATCTCGGCCCAGGGAAGGGCCTGGTTCGCCTGGGTGTGGAAATGCAGCATCGGCTTGGCGAGCGCCTCGAGACCGGCGATCCACATCTTTGCCGGAGAGAAGGTGTGCATCCACACGATGACTCCCAGGCAGTCCTCGTCGGCATTGGCCTCCAGGGCGGCGGTGCGGATCGCATCCCGCTCGGTGAGCACCGGCTTCCAAGTGATCGAGACCGGGATGGACTCGGCGCCGTCCAGGGCGGAGGCGACCTGCTGAGACTGCTGCGCCACCTGGTCCAGGGTTTCCTGGCCGTAGAGACCCTGGGATCCGGTGAGGAACCAGATGGTCTTTCCCTCAAATGGTGAGGTGGACGGGTTCTTCGAGCTCGAGGTCATGCCTGGTCCTTCTGTCCGTAGACGTTCTGATAGCGCTCAAAGAGCGAGTCGATCTTCTCCTGGTCGATCCGCTGGGGCTCTCCGTAGGCCCGGGCAAGGTGCACAGTGCGGGCGACCTCTTCGCAGAGCACGGCTGCCTTGACCGCATCCTTGGCGTCGGACCCGATGGTGAAGGGACCGTGCCGATCCATCAGCACCGCCCGAGACCGGGACTGCCGCAGGGTCTCGACGATTCCTTGACCGATGGAGTCATCACCGATCAGCGCAAAAGGCCCGACCGGGATATCGCCGCCGAACTCATCGGCCATCATGGTCAGGACACAGGGGATGGGTTCTGCCCGGGCGGCCCAGGAGGTCGCGAAGGGTGAATGCGTGTGCACCACACCGCCGACCTCAGCCATATTCCGGTAGACGTAGGCATGGGCCGCAGTGTCCGAGGACGGGCTCAGACCCACCGAGGTCTCATCCTCGATCTTGGCGCCGTCCAGGGTGCAGACCACCATGTTCTCAGCCGTCAGCTCGTCATAGCTGACTCCGGACGGCTTGATCACGAACACCGCCTCGATCCCGTCGGCGGAACCCGGTGCGGCGTCGCTGACCTGCGGCGCTGAGGCGCCAAGATCCACCCGCTGCGAGACGTTGCCTGCGGTCCAGGCGACCAGATCATTGCGCGGCAGTTCGGCATGCAGCGCGGCGACGGTCTCCCTGGCGCGTGCGATCTCCTGCTGCGCGCTTGCGGAGAAGTCCTTCAGCGCCAGCCCGCTCATGCGGTCACCGCCAGGTTGTATGCACGGCGTCGGATGGCTTTGAGTCGACGCATCACGTCATTGGCTCCTCGTCCGAAGTAGTCATGCAGCGCCTTGTACTCGGCGAAGAGTTCGTCGTAGGAAGCCGCCGCTGCGGGCTGCGGGGTATAGGCATTCTGCCGACGCCCGCCCATCACGGCGCCCGCTGCAGAGACATCGGGATACGCGCCTGCAGCCACGGCAGCGTGGATCGCCGAGCCCAGTGCTGGCCCCTGGGTGGAAGTGATCGTGGAGATCGGCAGTCCGGTGATATCCGCATAGGTCTGCATCAAGAACGCGTTCTTCAGCAATCCGCCGGCCACCACGAGTTCGGTGACCGGGACTCCTGAGTCGTTGAAGGCCTCGATGATGGTCCTAGTGCCGAAGGCCGTGGCTTCAAGCAGCGCCCGGTAGCCGTCCTCTGGCTTGGTGGCCAGGGTCGCACCGAGCATGAGGCCAGAGAGTTCGTGGTCCACCAGGACTGAACGGTTTCCGGAGTGCCAATCGAGTGCGATCAGTCCGTGGGCTCCCACAGGCTGCTCGGCAGCTTTCTCGGTGAGCAGCTCATGGACGGTGATGCCCCGCGCCTGAGCTTCCTCGCTGTAGCTCCCGGGAACCTGGTTCTGCACGTACCAGGCGAAGATGTCACCCACGCCCGACTGGCCCGCTTCATAGCCCCAGAGGCCTTCGGTGATGCCGCCCTTCACGGCGCCGCACATCCCTGGCACCTCGGCAAGACGGTCACCGTTCATGACGTGACAGGTGGAAGTGCCCATGATGGCCACCATCTGACCCGGGGCCACCGCATCTGCCGCAGGAGCCGTGACGTGGGCGTCGACATTGCCCACCGCCACCGCAATACCCTCAGGCAGTCCGGTCCAGGCCGCGGCCTGGGCCGAGAGGCCTCCAGCGCGTTCCCCGAGCTGACCGATCTCATGGTCAAGCTTCTCGCTCACGAAACCGGAGAACTCAGGGTTCAGTGCCTTCAGAAATTCGGTGTTCGGGTAGGCGCCGTCCTGATAGATGCCCTTGTATCCGGCAGTGCAGGCATTGCGCAGGTACTCACCGGTGAGCTGCCAGACGATCCAGTCGGCGGCCTCGACCCAGTGGTCCATCGCGGCGTAAATCTCAGGATCCTCCTCGAGGATCTGCAGGCCCTTGGCGAACTCCCACTCCGAGGAGATGAAGCCGCCGTAGCGTCCGGTCCAGGGTTCGTTCCGTGAATGAGCCAGCTCGTTAATGCGATCCGCCTGCGCCTGGGCCGCGTGGTGCTTCCAGAGCTTCACGTAGGCGTGGGGGCGGTCGGCGTACTCCTCCAGCTCGCTGAGCGGGGTGCCGGCTTCTGTGGTCGGAACCATCGTGCAGGCGGTGAAGTCAGTGGCGATGCCGATGACCTGTTCAGGGCTGACTCCGGCTGCGCGCAGGGCGGCTGGGACTGCCTCCCGCAACACCTCTACGTAGTCACCGGGGACCTGCAGCGCCCACTCCGGGGGAAGTTGTTCTCCGCGGTGAGCGGTGAGCCGCTCATCCATGACTGCATGGCGGTAGTCATGAACGGCCGATCCCAACTCTGCACCATCACTGACTCGCACCACTAAGGCGCGGCCGGAGAGAGTGCCGTAGTCGACGCCAATGACGACTGCATCCGCAGCTGGCATTCTTCACCGTTCTTCCTTGAACTGGATCTTGCCGCGGACGGCTTTGACCTGGACTGATTTGTAGACGCTTGGTCCTTCAGGCCACCGGCCGAGGGGTCTCGGAGCACGTGAGTTGAATCACGTGATCCACGTCTCAGTAATGTTAACGTTAACATCGCAGGTTTCGTCAAGTCTTAGACAGAATTATTTTTCAGTGTCGCGAAGCGGTGGACCCGCGCTGCACGAGTTCCGGTGAAATAAAGTTCGGCACATGGGTCAGTCCGTCGCTGACATCGAGCAACAGCTCCAGGGCGGCCTTGCCGGCTTCTTCGAAGGGCTGCCGCACAGTGGTCAGCGGCGGGGAGAAATAGCCTGCCGCGTCCACGTCGTCGAAACCGACCACCGAGATGTCCTGCGGCACTGAGAGGCCACGCTCCTGCAGGGCGCGGATGAGGCCCAGGGCGATGAAGTCATTCGCGGCGAAGACGGCATCCGGGAGCCACTCCCGGGAGAAGAGCTCCTGTGCAGCCTCGTAACCAGACTCAGCGGTCCAACCCTCCGCACGAATGATGGGCGGCGCACTGAGATCGGCGACGGCGAGTGCCTGCCGCCACCCGACGACACGTCCGCGCGCATCGAACCAGTCCATCGGTCCTGCGATATGAGCGATCGAGCGGTGGCCGCAATCGATCAGATGCTGGGTCGCACGGCGGGCCCCTAGCTCCTGGTCAATACCCGCCACATTCATGTTGTCAGCTGGCCATAGACCGGAGGTCACCAAGACAAGCGGAATTCTCGCAGAAAGCTGCTTGGCCGCTTCGGCGAGAGCGGGCACCGGGGTGATCACCACGATTCCCTCGATCCCATGACTGAGAAAGAACTCCAGTGTTGACTCCACCGTGGAGGCACGGGGATCCCGCACCACCGAGAGCGCGGTGGCGTAGCCACGTTGCCGGGCGGCGTTCTCAATCGCCAGGGTGGTCCGAGTCGGCCCGAAATCGGTGTCACCCTGGCTGACCACACCAATCAGGCCGGTGCTCTGGGTCTTGAGCGCACGCGCCTGAGAATTCCGGCGATACCCCAGGGTCGCCATGGAGCGCTCGATCCGCTCCCGCGTGTCAGGGTGAACGGTCTCTGGTGCGTTGAGAACTCGCGAGACGCTCTGGTGCGAGACGCCAGCATGCTTGGCGACGTCGACCATGGACGGCCGTCTGGCACCTTTGCGCTTCGTCCCGCTCACCCCACGGCCCCTCTCGCTAGATCGTGCTGATCCTGCCATATCCGCCTGGATAGCCGTCTCTGCGAACGTCTCAGCGTGAAATCAAGCGACACCGAAGCCCCCGCGAGGGTGATCACGGAGCGTTGAACATGATCCCTGGACTAGGCTGTTTAGTGGTATTCGTCACTCTTGTGTAGGGAGCATATTATGACCGGTTCAATCATCGTGGGCGTGGACGGCAGCCCGACGGCAGAGAAGGCAGCCCGGAAGGCGCGGGACCTCGCGCTGCGGCTGCAGGCCTCGCTGCACGTCGTCTCGGCACATACCGACGCCACTATCGAACACGTCAACAGCGGCTCAGACCAGTGGGTCGTCTCCGGTGCGGACAATGCGCTCTACATCGCCGAACAGGTGGTCAAGTCTCTGCGCACGCCGGGCCTCAAGGTCGTCGCGGGTTCAACCCACGGCAAACCGGCAGAGGCGCTCATCGATTACGCCGAGAAGGTCGGCGCGGAACTGATCGTGGTGGGCAATCAGCGCATGCGCGGGGCGCGTCGAGTCCTGGGCAGCGTGGCGAACTCGGTCTCGCACAACGCGAGCTGCGATGTCTATATCGCCAATACCTATTCGGAATGAAGCAGGAGTTCCCGGACCGGCGGATCGTCTGCGTTCCCGACTCCTTCAAGGGTTCGGTGGGCGCAGCTGAAGCCGCTGCTGCACTGGCTCGGGGGGCTCGCCAGGTCTTCCCCGAGGCGCAGATCAATGAGCTGCCCTTCGCTGACGGTGGGGAGGGAACGCTCGAGGCCGTCCTGGCCGCATGGGGCCGTCCTGCGGAGACCGTCGCAGCTCTAGATGCTCTGGGCCGAGCCGTGGACGCCTCCCTCGGCCGCTCTGCCGACCGGCGCACGGGCTTGATCGAGGCGGCACAGGCCAACGGTCTCCCCCAGGTCGCAGATGTCCCACTGCAGCCGCTGCGTGCCGAGAGCTACGGGGTGGGGCTGATTGCCAAGGAGCTTCTCGAGGATCCCGCATGTGAGGAGATCCTGCTCTGCATCGGTGGCTCCGCGAGCACCGACGGTGGGACCGGAGTGCTCCGTGGGTTGGGAGCACGTTTCCTCGACACCGAGGGCCAGGAGGTGGAACCGGGAGGCGCGGGGCTCGCGAACATCAGCTCGGTGGACCTCTCCGGGCTCCACCCGCGTGCCACAGAAGTACGCTGGCGGATCGCCGTGGATGTGGACAATCCCCTGACCGGCCCCAGGGGAGCAGCGGCCATCTTTTCGCCGCAGAAGGGCGCCACCGCGGCAGAGGTCGACCTGCTTGACGCGGGACTGGATCACCTCGCCCAGATCCTCGCGCGCCACAGCGGCACGGAGCCGGAGCACCTAAGATACACCCCCGGCTTCGGGGCAGCGGGAGGTCTGCCGGTGACGCTTGCAGTCCTGCTCGGGGCTGAGGTGGTTCCGGGTGCCCAGATGGTGGCCGAGGCGCTGAACCTGGAACACGCGCTGGCCGACGCGGACCTGGTGCTCACCGGTGAAGGCTCGTTCGACACCCAGTCACTGGGCGGAAAAGTCGTCCACGCGGTGCGCCGCTATGCTCCGGCGAGCGCGGCCGTCGTCGTAGTTGCTGGCACTGTGGCGCTGAGCGCACAGGAGTGTCGCCAGGCCGGGATCACGGCAGCGTTCTCGATAGCGCAGGGCCCGGCGGAGCTCGCTGAGATGCTCCACCGGGCACCTGAGCTGATCGAAGAGAGCGCGGCGCAGGCCTGTGGTCTGCTGAGCCACCAGATCGGTTAGCCAATAGACCGCAAGGTTCTGCGGGTCGGATTAGAGGTGAGTCTCGATCTCCGCTTCGGCGCGCAGCTCGTCCACGTGGGCAAGGGCGGCCTCGTTGCGGGCGTCGTCGCTTGCCTGAGCCTCGACGTCCTCACGCACCTCATCGAATGGTGGCAGCTCGGTCTGCTCCTCACCCTCGGCGGCGGCTTCCTGCTGTTCCACCGCGGAGTCATAGAGCTCGCGGACCTCATCCTCGGAGGGCTCCTCATAGTCGAGGGCCTCGAGCACCTGGTTGATCAGCACCTGACTGCGGGCATCCTCGGTGAGCTGTTCCGCGGACATGCCCTGTTCCTCGTAGGCCTCAATGAACTCATCGGCCGATTCCATACCGTTGCTCTCGGCCTGTTCGGTGATCAGCGCGTCGACATCTTCATCTGATGCCTCGAAGCCCTGCTCGCGGGCATCCTGGAGCAGCAGCTCATTGCCGATCATGGATTCCAGGGTCTGCTCCTTGAGCTGATCCTGATCGGGCTCCTCACCGGTCATCTGCGCTTGCATGGAGACCTGCTGGAACTGTGACTCGTAGAGGACGGTGAAGTCTTCTCCGGTGATCTCGTCACCATTGACCTCGGCCACGACCTCAGGGATGTCTTCGGTGTCAGCCTCGGGCAGCTCCATTTCGGCGCCCTCTTCTGAACCGGCAGCAGCCTCTTCGGTGCTCTGCGCCTCGGCGTCCTCAGTTTCTGTCTCGGATGCGTCTCCGCATGCTGCCAGGGCCAGTACTCCGGCCAGGGCAAAGCTTGTCAGCAGTTTCTTCGACATGACAAGGGCCTCCTCATTGGTAGTCAAGCGGGCAACGTAACACGCCAGGCACAACGTCGGGACCAGCTTGTACTCAGCTGCGATTCAGCTGCAGACTCCGGGCCAGAGCTCAGGAGAGCACTGCGAGGATGCCGAGAACACCGAGGCAGAAGGTCGCAAAAGTCGTCGCCAGCACCGCAGGCACATCGGCCTCGACCCGTCCCTCCGCGATGCCCCGCGACTGCCGTGAGTACCGCACCTTCTGCGTGAGGTAGATGCATCCGGCGACGACGGCGCAGCTCAGCGTCAACGCCAGGGTCCAGAGTCCAAAATAGGGCATCCAGCGCAGAAACACGGCTCCCACCAGCGCGAAGAGCAGCATGGTCCGTCCCCAGGAGAGCACAGTGCGCTCGGGCTGGAGACCCGGATCGGCATGCATCGGGGCGGCCGGTGTCATCAGTCCAGGATGACCAGCACGATGACCACTGCCATGGCCATCCCGCAGGCGAAGCTCAGCAGCGGAATGATCAGCGGGATCGGCAGCGGGCGGCCCAATCGCATACTGCGCTCGATGTGGAGCCAGCGCACTGCGGCGCCCACGCTGATCATCAGTCCAACACTGATGGTCAGCACGGAGATCACCGTGCGGTAGGGATCCGCGAAGACATCTGCAGCGAAGGCCTCCACGGCGACGCCGCCGGCGAGGAAGGCCAGCGCAGTGCGGATCCAGGCGAGGAAGGTTCGTTCATTGGCGAGGGTGAATCGTGGGTCAGGTTCCTGACCCTGAGCCAGCAGCCGGGTGCTCAACCGCCCACGCGGCGGATTCTGACTCGGATCCGCCTTGGGGTTCTGCGCTGATGTCACTGCCGCTCCTACTTCTTGGCTCCGCTGGATTCCTGCGCTCCGCGAGGCCAAGTCTTTCACAGCCGAGGTTTCTTCCGATGGGCAGGCTCGGCCGCTCCAAGATCCTCAGCCGCGCGGTTTCATCCGGGTGTTCGGCAGCTCCGGAGCAGGCAGCGGTGCCGCCTGTCCGGGCGGGAAGTCACCGAACTGCGGAAAGGCTCGTCCGTCGGAGTAGCTGGCGGCGGCGAGCGCATCGCGCAGTTCACCGTGCACCGGGTCCCCGAAGGCCCCCTCGGGCACCGGCACCTGATGCTCGGAGCCATCGGCGCGGGCCGCTCGCTCGGTAGCCCCACCGTTCGAGGAATGTGCTGTGAGCCTGCCGTGCAGCGGAGAATCCTTGTCCGGGGATTCGAAGCCCATTTCAGCCTGGTACGCATCGCGGAAGGCGACGATCTCCTCGTGGCTGCGGCCCACGAAGTTCCACCACATCACGATCTGCTCACCCAGAGGTTCGCCACCGATGAGGAGCGCGAGGACCGGTTCATCAAGGGCCTCGATTCGCAGCTTCGTGGTGCCGGTCTCGATCACTGCAAGATGATCCTCCGGCACCAGAGCCTCGTTGAAACGCGCCGCTCCAGAGATGCGCAGGAAGCCATGTTCGTGGGCTGCCGGAACGTCGATCTCCAGCACAGCTCCTGGTTCAAGTCGCAGTTCAGCTCCCGTCAGGGGGAGATAGGTCTTGACCGGGGATCGCTGACCGAGCAGCTCGCCGAGGAAGACCCTCGCCTGCCAGCCTGGGCCTTCCACAGGTTCGGGCCGGTGGGTCGCAAGCGAAGGATCCACGAAGCGGTGCTCATCCGGGAAGGCGTACCAGAGCTGAGCGCCATGGAGAGTGGTGGTGTCAGTGGTCGAGTACTCGGAGTGGCTGATCCCACTGCCGGCGTTCATCACGGCAACCTCGCCCGGGCGCACGGTGGCCCAGTTTCCGGCGGAGTCCATGTGGTCGATTCGACCATCGAAGAGCCAGGACACAGTAGCGAGCCCGGTGTGCGGGTGTCGAGGGACCCGCATGGGCGTGGCCTGGGTCAGATCATCGGGGCCGTAGAAGTCCAGGAAGCACCATGCGCCCACAAGTGAGCGAGCGCGCTGCGGCAGTGTGCGCCGGACATTCATGGCCCGCGGACCGCCAGTGGGACAGTGCGCGGCTCAAGAAGTTCGACTCCGTCATCCGCGCGGGTGACGCCATCACGCAGGCCTTCGAAGGTATAGGGCCCATTGATGCAGACCTGCTCCTGCGCTTCGAGGTCAGTGCTGGTCATTGCCGTCTCCTCTGCATGATGACTTGCTTCCAAGCAGAGTCTTTCAAAATTTAACGACTACAGCCAGGGTGTCCGCCAGGGGCGCAGAGACCATTGGACTCCGCGCCCCTCCTGCGGCCAGGTGTGGGAAAGGCTTGACCAGTCCCGAATGCTAGTCGTCGGTGACGATGACCTTGACCTCGATATTGCCGCGGGTGGCCTTGGAGTACGGGCAGAACCCATGAGCCTGCTCAGCCAGTTCCTCGGCCTGGGACTGGTCCACATTCGGGATGACCACCTCGATGACCACTGCCAGCCCGAAGCCGCCGTCCTCGTCTTTTCCGATGCTCACCTGGGCTCCGACTGAGGAGTCCGTCACATCGGCTCCTGCACCGGAGGCGACCTTACGAAGCGCGCTGTGGAAGCAGGCAGCGTATCCGGCCGCGAAGAGCTGCTCCGGGTTCGCCCCTTCACCGGAACCACCCATCGCCGCAGGCGGTGTCAGATTCAGATCGATCATGCCGTCTGAGGTGCGGGTGCGTCCGCTGCGTCCATCTCCGGTGGCCAAGGCCTCGGCGGTATACACGGTCTCGATCGCCATGGGTGATTCCTCTCGGTAATGGGTACTGGACCCCGGCAGCTACGGTGAGTCCGCGGCGTCGCCGGTGGGGTCCAAGAACACCACACCGGCCCTGGATGGCACAATGGAACATCGTGCGAACTTCCGATGCCGTATGGCTTGCCCCCGGCGAGCCACGAGAGATTGAATCTGACCTGGTCAGCCGCTTCCAAGAGGAGTACGGCCGGGCGGCTTCGGGTACCTGGTTTGCCCCGGGACGAGCCAATCTCAACGGCGAGCATATTGATTTTCACGCCGGCCGCTGCCTTCCCCTCGCGTTGGCCCATGGCACCTACGTGGCCGCAGCGCCTCGCACAGATTCTCAGCTGCGCATGCGCACGCTGGATGCCTCCCTCGACGACGGCGTCAGCACTGTTGCACTTGATCAGATCGGCCCTGCCGCTCCGCACGCCGAGTCTCCCGACCCCTCGGAGGTGGCGGAGCTCCCAACTGGTGACGCAGAGCATTGGAGCCACTACGTCACCGGCGTGCTCTGGGCGCTGCGTGAGCTTGGCCGCACCCAGCCGGAGTTTCAGCTGGAAGCGGGTTTCGGCGCGGACATCCTGGTGATCTCCACTCTTCCCATCGGCGGTGGCCTCTCCTCGTCTGCCGCGCTCGAGTGCGCCGCGATGATGGCATTCGTTGCGCTGGGAACGCCCCTAGGTCTGCAGAATCCGCTTCAGGATCTCAACGCTGCGCTCACCCGGGAGAACCGCAAGCAGCTAGCCGCCGCCTGCGTGCGTGCCGAGGTTGAATTCGTGGGCGCCGGCACCGGTGGGCTCGATCAGACCATCGCCATGCGCGCGCGTCCCGGGAAGGTCCTCTCCCTGGACTGCCGCGACTTCACGGTGCAGCCGCTGGATATCGGCTGCATCCTGCGCGGCTACCGGCTGATTGCAGTGGATACCGGTGAGGCGCACCGCCTCGCAGACGGCAAATTCGGCGACCGCCGGGCGGACGCCGAGGCAGCAGCTCACCTGTTGGGATTCACCCGGCTGCGCGATGCTCTTCCGGAGAAGCCACGCAAGGCCGACGTCACCCATGTACTGGAAGAGTTCGATCGACTGGCAGAACAGCTCGAATCCCTTGACGGTCGCAGCATTCCCGCGTGTCGTCGTCGGCTCCGCCACGCGCTGACCGAGATGGTCCGCTCAGAGAAGCTGCACCATCTGCTCTCCGGCGAGGCCTACGGAGTCCGCCACGTCACGTCCACGGTGGGCGACATCCTCACCGCAGGACATATGAGCATGCGCGACGACGCCGAGGTCTCTTTCGAGGTGGCCGACCTCATCGTGGAGACTGCCTTGGCGCACGGCGCCGAGGGTGCACGCCTCATCGGAGGCGGCTTCGGCGGCTCGGTGCTGGTCCTGATCTCGCCTGCTGCCATTCCCCGGCTCAGCGCCGCATTCGAACGCATCAGCCGCAACATTCGACTCCTGGACGTGGTTCCCAGCGCCGCGGCGCATGCACTATGACTGTGCCCATTCACGCCGGACCCACGGTTCTGCTCACCGGTTTCAAACCCTTCGCCGGGATGGACTACAACCCCTCCTGGGACGTGGTCTCCGAGATGGCCGCAGCCGCGCAGGAGTCACGCCTGCACACCCAGGCGAACCATCCGTCGATGCAACTTCATACGGCACTGCTCCCCGTGGAGTTCCAGGCCAGCAGCACCGAGCTGACACGCCAGATCAGCGAACTGACACCGGATCTCGTCATCTCCCTGGGCCTGGCTGCGGGCATTTCCTGCGTGCGGCTGGAGCGGGTCGGCCTGAACCTCCGAGACGCCCGGATCCCAGACAACGCAGGCCACCAGCCCGCAGGTGAACCCGTGGTCCCCGGTGCATCAGGCGCGCTTTTCTCCACGGCGCGGCTAAAAGCCGCGCACTCGGTGATCGCAGCCGCGGGCATTCCAGTTGATCTCTCGCTCAGCGCCGGAAGCTTCGTCTGCAATAACGTGCTCTACACCTTGCTCCACAGCCTGGCGGCGAACTCCGAGCCGCACGGCACCACCGTCCCCGGCGGCTTCGTCCATCTGCCCGATCTGCGCAGTCCCGAGTCCCCGCTGACTGCAGCGCAGGCGGTGCACGCGGTAGATCTGCTGATTAACGAGTCCCTGCGCCGCGAAGCGGATCTGCAGGCACCCGCGGGCAGCCTGCACTGAGCGCATAGCCCGCTTCGGCCCAGCTCAGCTACCGGCAAGGTTCCACCTCCCACACAGGTGCTTTTCAGAGACGCTCCCTAGACTCCTAGGCAGTACGCACGGACCATCTTTCCGGCACGGCTCCGCCAAGCGAGGTGCAAGATTGTCATCTCATCCAGCTCGTCATGACCACCGAGACATAGAACATCCCCATTCGGACTCTCCCGCTCCGGATCCCAGCGAACTCGGGCGCGCCGATTCCAACCTGACTGTGGCTGTCACCCTTGGCGTCGGGATCGGGTTGATCGTCTTCCTTCTGGCACTGCCATACCTCGGCTGGGCCTGACACCGGCTGGCTGCCAGGGGATCACACCGGTCAGCCGGTACGCTTTCAGGCTGTGAGCACCCCCAAGAAGAGCACCCCCCGAAAAAGCAGTGTGCAAAAGAGCACGGCAAGAAATAGCACCGTGAAAAACAGTTCCGCTAAAAACAGCACCGCCAAGAAGTCCAGGCCCACAGCGCCCGCGCCGAAGAAGCCGACGTCCACGCGCCGCCCTGCGAATTCCCCAGCGAAGAAGCCCCGGGCCGCCGCACCGCGGAGCACATCGACAAAATCGGCATCCGGGCGGAGTTCGGCTCACACGCGCACGCCCCCCGCCAGGACCGATGAGCCCAGCACGCTGCGTCGCATCGCTGGTGACTGGGGCCGTTACCTCTGGGCCCTAGTAGTCGCCGTCGTCATTGCGGCACTGCTCTTCGAGTTCACGATGATCTGGACCATCGGGGTCGGCTTCTACATGCTTGCGCTCGGGGAGTTCACTGGTCTTTGGCTGCTTGTGGGCGGCTACGCCCTGGCCTGCACCCCGGCGGCCTTCGGACTGCTCATCGCCACCGGCAAGTTTTGGAAGTCGATGACCCATTCACTCTGGATCGGCCTGGTCTACGGGGCCCTCGGCTTCGCATTCCTCGACACCGTGATCGGCGCCCTGTAGTTCCTCAAGACACCGCAAAGGAGTACCCCATGGTCACAGAGTCCCGCGAGTTCGACCTGCGTGGCCGCGTCGCGCTGGTCACAGGCGCTACTCGAGGTGCTGGACGCGCGATCGCTCGCGAACTCGCAGAGTCTGGAGCAGTCGTCTACTGCACTGGTCGGTCCACACCCGAGGCGCCCTCGGACTACGGGCGCAGCGAGACCGTGGAACAGACCGCCGAGTTGATCACTGCGGCTGGTGGTACCGCGATCCCGGTCATCACCGATCACCTGGACATCGATGCTGTCCGCGCCCTGATCGCACGCATCGAGGACGAGCATGGTCGCCTCGACATCCTGATCAATGACATCGGCGGGGAAGCCTATGTGAAGTTCGGTCTACCGCTGTGGGAATACGACCTCGCGGATGGCATGAAACTGTTCGACACCGGTTTCACCACCCACCTGAACACAAGCCACTGCGCACTGCCTCTCATGGTTCGCAATCCCGGAAGCCTCGTCGTGGAGATCACCGATGGAACCCGCGGCTATAACGAGTCACATTTCCGGGAGAGCGTGTTCCACGATCTGACCAAGACCGCTGTGGATCGGCTGGCCTTCGCCCAGGGCCACGAACTCGCACCATATGGCGGGACCGCGATATCGGTCTCCCCTGGTTGGCTGCGTTCAGAGATGATGCTCGATACCTTCGGTGTCACCGAGGAGACCTGGAGACAGGCCGCCGAGCTCAATCGCGGCAAACCTGAGGCCGTCCCGCCCTACGAGTTCGTCATTTCCGAGACCCCGACCATGCTCGCCCGGGGCATTGCAGCAGTGGCAGCGGATCCAGAACGAGCCCAGTGGAACACGCAATCGCTGAGTTCGTTCTCACTGGCAGTCCACTACGACCTGACCGATGCCGATGGGTCTCGACCCGATGCCTGGAGCTTCATCACCGCGATGGAGACGACTCCGGCGGAGGAACTGGCTCTACAGGTCTATCGCTGAACTCTCCCGCTAAGGGCAC
>Ga0265798_10007267_pt1 | contig 14354 bp, 12 predicted proteins | sample P3T30metagenome_FD_192430 | JGI IMG/M metagenome (GOLD analysis project Ga0265798, IMG submission 192430) | Plant litter microbial communities from East Loma Ridge, Irvine, California - P3 T30 | ecosystem: Environmental > Terrestrial > Plant litter > Unclassified | place: USA: California...
GCCGGTCAAGGACGTTCGGGTATCCGTCGGCGTGTTCAACCTGTTCGACCAGAAGTACTGGAACGGCGTGGACACCCTGACGACCGCCCAGGCCGCCAACAGCAGTACCCTAGACTTTTACTCGCTGCCTGGGCGCAATCTGCGCGCCTCGGTGGCCTGGCAGTTCTGATGAACTGGCCGGCTCGGGCCTCTTGGCCGGGCCGGCTGCTTGAAAGACATCACCATTCCAGGAGACAAAAAATGCCTGCACTATGGGACCGATACCAGAGCCTGAAACAGGCCGAACCGCGACTGCGCGCCCGTGACGCCGCCGCCAGACTTGGCGTGAGCGAAGGCGAACTCGTTGCCGCCGACCCTGCAGCGCAGCCGCTGCGCAAGGACTGGCCCGCACTGCTGCGCGCGCTGGAACCCATCGGCCCGGTGATGGCGCTGACCCGCAACGAAGCCGCGGTGCACGAGAAGACCGGCGTCTACGCCAACGTGCAGATCGAAGGCATGATGGGCCTGGCCCTGAACCCGGACATCGACCTGCGTTTCTTCCTGTCGCGCTGGGCCCACGGCTTTGCGCTGGCGGGCGAGCGCCCCAGCCTGCAGTTCTTCGATGCGCACGGCGATGCCGTCCACAAGATCTTTGCAGTGGACGCCAGCGATCGCGCAGCCTTTGCTGCCGTGGTGGCGCTGTTTGCGGACGGCGAGATTGGTGGCGGATCGATTGTCCCCACCCCGCGTGAACCGGTTGCCGCCGAGAAGGCCGACACCGAGGTCGATGCCGACGGCTTCAAGTCAGAATGGCTGGCGCTGACCGACACCCACCAGTTCTTCGGCATGCTGCGCCGCCATGGCGTATCGCGCACCCAGGCCCTGCGCCTGGCGCCCGAGGGCCACGCCCGTGAAGTCGGCATCGGCGCCGTCGATACCTTGCTGAACGATGCGGCGGCCAGTGGCCTGTCGATCATGGTCTTCGTGAACAACCCCGGCTGCGTGCAGATCCACACCGGCCCGGTGCATCGAATTGCCCCGATGGGCGTGTGGCAGAACGTGATGGACCCAGGCTTCAACCTGCACCTGCGCATGGATTTGTTCGACCGTGCGTGGGTGGTGCGCAAGCCCACGGCAGACGGCATCGTGACCTCACTTGAGTGCTTCGATGCAGGGGGCAATTTGATCGTTCAGTGCTTTGGCGCGCGCAAGCCGGGGCAGCCGGAGCTCGGCGGCTGGACAGAGCTGGCGGAGCAGTTGGCCGAGATCGCACCGGGGACGCCGCGCGAGGAAGTGAGCCATGCGTGATGGGGTTAAGCCGTGCAGTGCGTTTGTGCGGCGCTTCGAAAAAATGGCCGAGCGCGTGTTTGATCATGCACGTGTCAAAGGCAGGTTGAAATCACGTTCACTGAGTGCGGTACGGGTTGCGGGGCGGTCCATCATGCCGGCTTCGATGCGCTGGGCCGCTTGCCTGCTGACGATGGCCTGCCTGCAACCGGCTTTCGCTGCCGAGCGTCTGGTGGTGCTGAGCTCGGACGTCGGCGAAATCGCCGTCGCACTGGGCAAGGCAAATGAAGTCGTGGGCCGCGATCGTGCATCGATCGCACCGGAACTGAAAGGCGCCAACGACATCGGCAGCTCGCGCTCCTTGTCGGCCGAACCGGTGCTTCGGCTCAAGCCCACCCTGGTGATCGGGACGGAATTGGCCCAGCCGCCGGCCATCTACCAGCAGCTGGAATCGCTGGGCGTAAAAACCGTGAAGCTGGGCGCCAAGGCCGATGGCAGCGACTATGCGCAGGTCATCCGTGCCATGGGCAAGCTGCTGGGTGCGCAGGCGGACGCAGAAAGGCTGGCAAGCGACTGGGAGGCAGGTATGCGCCCCGCAGCCGGCAAACCCGTGCGCGTGTTGATCACCTACGACGGCAAGACCGTCGGCGGTCGCAATACCGCCAGCGATACGCTGATTCGCGCTGCGGGCGGCGTCAACGCGGCAGACAGCATCGATGGCTACAAGCCGCTCAACGCAGAAGCCGCGGCGGGCCTCGCGCCAGACATCGTGTTGATCGGCGAACACAACAAGGCAATTTACGGCGGGCTTGAGCAATTCCGCGCCCGTCCCGACATCGCTGCCACGCCGGCGGGCAAAAACGGAAAGGTGTTCGAGATCGTGGTGCAAAAGTATTTCACCGTAAACCTTCACAGCCCTGCGGTTGTCCAGGAATTGCGTGCACGGTTCTGAGTCTGCGTCGGCGGGGCCGACGGTGCCCAAGCACGCCTTGAACGGCTCGGCACTGACTCGGCCTGCATCGCGCAGCCTCCCAATCGCCTGGCTGGCGGGCCTTGCGGCGGCCATGCTGATCGTCTGGATCTGCCTGGGCGTACAAGGAGACGGCTGGGCCGTACCCAACTGGTCTGACCCGATCTTCCGAGGACTGCGCCTGCCCCGCGTGCTGTCTGCGCTGCTGGTGGGCGCAGCCCTCGCTGCGGCGGGCGCCGCGCTTCAAGCCCTCTTCCGCAATCCGCTGGCCGATCCGACCTTGATCGGAACGTCCAGCGGTGCGGCACTGGCAGTGGTGTCCGTGATGGCGCTTGGCCTGAGCGGCATCGGCCTGCCCCTGGCCGCGTTCGGCGGCGGCCTGCTTGCCACATGGCTGCTGCTGGGCCTGGCCCGGGTGCTGGGGGGTGGCGATATCGGCTTGCTGTTGCTGGGCTTAGTGCTGGCGACCTTCTCCGGTTCCATCACCGGGCTGCTGATGTTCAATTCGGACGACATGGCCTTGCGATCGGCAATGGTCTGGCTGTCCGGGCACCTAGGCACCGTCGGCCACACGCCGTTTGCGCTGGCCGCGCCGGTAGCTTTTGCCGGTATCGCGCTGCTGTTGGCGCTGGGCCGCGACCTGGACTGCATGCTGCTGGGCGAAGACGACGCCCGGGCGCTGGGCGTGAACGTCGGCCGCGTGCGTGTGCTGACGGCACTGGGCGCAGCCCTGGCGGTCGGTGCCGCGGTATCGATCGCCGGCATCATCGCCTTCGTCGGCATGATGATCCCGAACGCCTGCGCGCTGGTACTGGGGGGCGGACGGCGTCGGCTGATTGCGGTGTCGACGTTGGTCGGTGCAGTCTTCCTGCTGTTGCTGGATACCTTGGCGCGCAGTGTGGCCTACCCGCTGGACATGCCGGTGGGGCTGCTTGCAGGCCTGGCCGGCCCGGTGTTCTTCTTCTGGCTGCTGCGTCGGCGTGCGCGAGGGGCGGCATGACAAGGCGTGTAGATACTGACCCGCTCGGCAAGGCCACGGCAGCCGTCGCGAGCCATGCAGACCATGCGTCAAACTCAAGCCTGCGCCCTGCCCTGGATCGCATCGCCGACTCTATCACCAGCCTGCGCTGCGTCGATCTGGCCTATCACCATCGCAAAAAACCGCTGGTAAGCAATATCAACGTAGACATCCCCGTCGGCAAACTTACCGCCGTCATGGGCCCGAACGGCGCGGGCAAAAGCACCTTGCTGCGCCTGCTGGGCGGGCTGCTGCCGGCCACCCATGGCACGGTGATGCTGGACGACACGCCGCTGAACGACATTGCCGCCTCAGAACGAGCAAAACGCATCGGCTGGCTGTCCCAATTTCCACCTGCAGAACTTCCGCTGACCGTGCTCGATTATGTCTTGCTCGGTCGCCGTCCCAGCCTGGGCAGCTTCGGGCGTGCAGGCGAAGCGGATCTGCGCCAGGTGGCCCACGCCCTGGCGGCTTTCGACGTCAGCGACATGGCATCGCGCCCCTGGCGTGAACTGTCCGGCGGGGAACGTCAGCGCGCAGCCTTGGCACGACTGCTGGCGCAAGACGCGCCACTGTGGCTGCTGGACGAACCCACCAATCACATCGACCTGAAACACCAGGCACTGCTGTTTCGGCGCCTGCGCGAAGAAGTCGAACGCGGCCGCACCGTGGTGGCCGTGCTGCATGATCTTGGCCCGGCGGCACAGGCAGCAGACCACGTGCTGCTGATGAGCGGCGGCCACGTGATCGCCAGCGGTCCGCCGCAAGAAGCCTTGCATGCTGCCAGCCTGAGTCAGGCCTATGACTGGCCGGTGGATGTTCGCATCGATGGCGGGCGATGGCTGGTGGATGTTGGCGCCTGAGCGCGTCGGCGGCCGTGAGTATCTTCTTTTCGTCCTGGTCGACTTGCAGCATGTCGCAAACGGCGGCGAGACCATGCACGGACGTGCGCGAGACCCCTGTCGGCCAAGCTCCCCATCGGACGCCAGACCGCATCGTGTTGTAGACCACATTTTCCATGCTCTATCCGCAATCCGCGCCATCTGCCGCGTCACGCCAGCTAAAATCCCCGCCATGACCCTGCCCACCTCCTCCCCGCTCCGCCGCCTGCTGCCGCTGGCTGTCGCCACGCTTGCCGCGTGCAGTTCCATCCCCTGCGACGAGCCCGTTGCCAAACCGCTTGCGCCGCAACTGGCCGCCAGCCAGCTGGTCTTGCTGGGCGAAGTCCACGACAACGCGGAGGGCCACAAGCGACGCCTGGACGCGCTGAGCGCTGCGATTGCCGGTGGCTGGAAGCCTGCCATTGCCATGGAACAATTCGACCGCGAGCAGCAGCCCGCACTCGACGCCGCCATGGCCAAATGCGCAGATGCCGATTGTGTGATCGATGCCGTCGTCACCGATCGCAAGGCATGGCGCTGGGACTTCTACAAGCCGGTCATCACGCTTGCGCTGCGCGAACACTTGCCGCTGTACGCCGCCAACCTGTCGCGCACCGATGCAGGCAAGGTCATGCGCGAAGGCGTCAGCAAGGTGTTCGACGTGCAACGCTCGCGCGCCGTCGGCCTGGATCGCGGCATTCCCGCCACCCTGCTCGCGGCCCAGGAACGCGGTCTGGAAGGCTCGCACTGCGGCATGTTGCCGCCGCAGTTCGCCAACGGCATGGCGCGCGCGCAAATCGCCCGCGATGCGGTCATGGCAAGCGTGATGCTCGACGCACGCAATGCCACGCCCGGCAAACCGCGGCCGGTGGTGCTGCTGGCCGGCAACGGCCACGTCCGTCGTGACCTGGGCGTGCCTCAATGGCTGGGCCACAATGCCTCGCTGGCGGTGGGCTTCCTCGAAGCCGACGCCAAGGCGCCGGTTCATGGCGAGGGCACCCACGCGCAGCTGGCTCAGCAACCCTACGACCGCGTCGAGACCATCGCGCCCACCGAACGGCCCGACCCCTGCGCCGGCATGAAGCCGATCAAATAAATGCTTCGCTATCTGGGCCGTTGGAGCATCTTGGCGGCCCTGGTGGCAGCGCTGTGCGGCACGGCCTCGGCCGCGTTCCTGTTTGCGCTCGACTGGGCGGGCGTCACGCGCGATGCGCATCCAGCAATCATCTGGCTGCTGCCCTTGGCAGGCTTCGCAGTTGGTTGGATCTATCTTCAATTCGGCCAATCCGTCGAGGCCGGCAACAACCTGCTGATCGATGAAATCCACGATCCCCGTCAGACCGTGCCCCTGCGCATGGCGCCGCTGGTTGCGATTGCCACCGTCGTGTCCCATCTGTTCGGCGCATCGGTAGGCCGTGAAGGCACTGCCGTGCAAATGGGCGGCGCCCTGGCGGACCAGGCATCGCATCGACTGCGTCTATATCCGGAAGACCGTCGCACGCTGCTGATGGCCGGCATTGCCGGTGGCTTTGCCTCGGTATTCGGCACGCCCTTGGCCGGTGCAATTTTCGCGATGGAAGTCCTGGCCATCGGCAAGCTGCGCGTACGTGTCCTGTTTCCCTGTCTGCTGGCGGCCGTGCTGGCCGATCGGATCGGCCAAGCCTGGGGCGTTCGGCACACGCACTATCCGCTGCACGAGCTTGCGCCCACCACCGCGCACGCGGTCTTGGCGGTGCTGGTCGCGGGCGCTTTGTTCGGGCTGATCGGCATGGTGTTTGCACGCAGCACGCATGCACTAGGCCGCGTGGTGAAGCGGCGCATTGCTTATGCGCCGTTGCGGCCGTTCCTGGGCGGCATCGTGGTGGCCGTAGCAGTGTGGGCGCTGGACGCCTACCGCTACATCGGCCTGGGTATTCCGGCCATCGTCGATGCCTTCGTGCAGCCCGCGGGCTGGGACTTCCTGGGCAAGATGGCGTTCACGGTGATGTCGCTGGGCACCGGCTTCAAAGGCGGTGAGGTGACGCCTTTGTTCTTCATCGGCGCCACGTTCGGCAACGTGCTTGCCCCGCTACTGGACCTGCCCTTCCCGATGCTGGCGGGCCTGGGATTCGTTGCGGTCTTTGCGGGCGCCGCCAACACGCCAATCGCCGGCACGATCATGGCGATGGAAATGTTCGGCCCGGCGATCGGGCCGTTCGCGGCATTGGCATGCTTGGCCAGTTATCTTTTCTCGGGTCACGCCGGTATCTATGCGGCGCAGCGCGTCGGCGACGGGAAATACCGATGGCTGCCTGCCGGTGTCAAAGCGCGCTTTCAAAAACGGCGCGCGCCTTGATGCCCTGCCGCTAGATTCACCGCCGCCGCATCGTCGAACAAAGGCTGACGCGGCGCGGTCGAATCAGATGCCCTGCTCAGGTCGTACGGAACTGCGCCGAAATGCCATCCAGCTCTTCAGCCAGTGCGGTCAATTCACCCGCCGTCGCCGCCATTTCACGTGCCGCGTGACTGTTGCTCTCGGACAGGCTGGCAATGTGCTCGACGGTACGCGCCACTTCCTGGCTGGCGGCCGAGTTTTCGCCCACCGCATCGCTGATGGCGCCGACCATGGTCACCACCGACGCCGTGCCGGTCTGAATCTCGCGGATCGCATCGGCGCCCTGCACGGCCAGTTGTTCTCCTTCGGTGACCTGCTGAACGTTTCGATCCATGATCGCCACGACCGCCTTCACGTTGCCCTGGATGCCCTGGATCTTGCTGGCGATATCCTGCGTCGACACGGTGGTGCGCTGTGCAAGCTGGCGCACCTCATCGGCCACCACGGCAAACCCGCGGCCTTCTTCACCGGCCCGTGCAGCCTCGATCGCCGCATTCAGCGCCAGCAGATTGGTTTGGTCGGCAATCGACTGAATCAAGCCGACGATGGACCGAATTTCGTCGGATTGGCGCCCCAGGTCGGCCACCTTGTCGGCGGATTCTTTCACGCTGCCAGACAAGCGAGCCATGCCCTCGGTCAGACTCAACACCGTTTTGCTGCCGCGCGCCGCGCTTTCGCCACTGCCACGCGTCGTTTCTGCGGCGTTGGCCGCGTTGTGCGAAAGATCGGTGATGCTGGCTGTCATTTCTTCGATCGCGGCCGCGATGTTGGCGGCGGCATTGCTGCCATTGCCAGCGCCATCGGCCACGGCGCGCGAGGTCTGTGCCAAGGTTGTCGAGAATTGAACCAGGCGCGCGGCACCTTGCTTGAGCCTGGAGATCGAGCTGTTCAACTCCACCCGCATGGATTCGAGATTGCCCAGCAGACTGCCGGGACGGGTATTGGCAATCGGCTGGGTCAGGTCGCCACGCGCAATCAGCGCCACGCTGCCTGCCGCTTCCGCCGGTTCGCCACCAAGCGTGTTCAGCACCGAACGCACAATCCACGTGACCAGCCCAGCCGACACGAGCACAGCCAGTACCAGGGTGACGATGGCGGCCAGCCGCGCGTGACGCGCAGTGCCTTCGGCGTTGCGCTGGCTTTCCTTCAGGTTGGCGTCTTGATGCGCACTCATCGCATCGTAGGCGGCCTGATAGGCGCGGACCTTGTCGCCCAGTTCGCGCTCCACGGTACCCATCAAGGTCTGGCGGTCGGCACCCTTGGACTGACGCACGAACACGGCCAGCGCATCAAGATAGGTCCGGCGCTTCTCGGCCATGATTTTCAGCAGTTCGCGGCCTTCCGGCTTGGTGACGCTGGCGTCCAGCTCTTTCAGGTATTCATCGTTGAGCGCCACCGTACGCGCCCGCTCGGCATCCAGCGCACGAATCTGTTCGGGATCGTCGAGGAACAAGCTGGAGAGCGCCCGTTCCCGATTCACGTTCAAGATGCCGGGGATGACCAAGGACAGCTGCACCTTGCGCGCAGTGGCGGCCATTTCGTCGGTGCGCTGCTGCAATGCGCTTACGCTCCAGAGCGCGAGCACGCCCAATGTCAGTACCAGCAGGAACATCCCGCCGAAACCAGCGAGCAGCTGGTGTTTGAGTTTCATGATTGGTTTTCCGTTATTGCTGCCGCGTGCGGCCAATGCGTATGCGCAAGCGTGGGTAATGACCGTCAGTCTGAACCGACCGTCTCATTCGTATTAACGACTACTACACGCTATTATTTAGTGCGCTATTTGTTAGCGTTTATGACTACCGAGTGGTAGTCGATAGTTGGCACTCGTCGGCACTATGTACGGTTCACCTGGCGTGGCGGATGCACTGCCGGCTACGCCGCCCGCGGTCTGTGCTCGATCGGCGACTGCGATGGGGACTTTCGCCCTGGCGCAGACGCACAAGAATCCGGGAACCTAGCTCGCCAGATTCTTCAGCGCCAGACCGACCAGATATCGCACTTTCTCGTCCGGATCGTCTGTGCGCGCGCGCAAGGCAGCAAGCGCATCGGCCACCCCTCGCTTGCCCAGCCGCCGCTCGTTCACCACACACGCAGCGTGGCGGCGGATCGCCACATGCGGTGACTGCAGGCCACGTACCGCTTCCGGCACGTCACTGCTCCGGATCGCGCAAAAACTCGAACCCGGCTCAAGCACTTCCTCGACCTGCGGGGCGCACGCGGGCAAGCCGGCCAGCAGGCGTTCGACGGGCACGTAATCCAGCACCGCCGGCTGTGCGCCGCGATCGCGAAAGCCCGACAGGCTGGCGCAACACCCTGCCACTGCAATTGCCGGTGATTGCGTCAGCAACCAATCGACATCGCCCAGATAACCCAGGGCCCGCGCAGCCCAGCCCCACGTCGACGGGTCGTCCGATTGCGCCGCGTGCCGAAGGGCGGTGATCGCAGCCGGGTCCGGGATGCCCGCAAAGCCCAGGATCATCGCCACCTGCCATGCGTTCTTGCCCGCAGTCAGGCCTGCAACCAGATGCGGCAAGGCGCTGTCGCCATGCTTCACCAGCCAGGCCTCGGCCTCCTCGGTGTTGATACCGTCATATTTACCCAGTCGCGTGACGTAGTACGCCGCCTGCTCGGCCTCTGGCAGCGTGGCCAGACGGCGACGGGTTTGTTCGTCCTCGTCCTGCTCGGGAAAATGGTGCAGGAAAAGGCTTGCCGACATGCTGGTCCTGGCCAGCTCCGCCCCACCGTCTTCGTCGTGGAAGAAGACGACAAAGTGTTTGTCGACGCGCGGATGCTTGGCAAAGTGCTTGCGCACGGCTTGGGCTGCACGCGCTACGGTCGTCACAAAGCGCTTCTCGGCCGCATCCCATTGCGCCGGTGTGCCACGATTGGCGTAGGCCTGCAAAGCCGTTCCCAGCTCGTCCAGGACCTCGTCGCCGTACGCCGCCGGCTCCCAGGTCCAGCGCCAGTCCACCGGGCTCCACTTGACGCCCCAGAAGCCGTCTTCATCGCGATCCGGGTGATCTTCATCCAAGGCAGCCATGGTGTTGGCGGCCAAGGACGGCAAGTCGATTGCACCTTCGGCTTCGCGGTAACTGCCAAAAAACACGGCGCCATAGAGCGTGCCCGGCTCGCTTGCCAACAGCTTTTCCAGCGTGGCGCAGGCCGTCGCGGTCAGGTGGGATTCGAGCTTCTTCCAGTCCATGAGGTCTCTTGAGAATGCGCAAACTGCCGACGATGCTGCCCGATGCTGCCATCCGCGCGGGCAAGTCGGGCCCTCAATCTCTCTTGAATACAGCCTTGGTGCATTCCGAATACATGACTTTGCAGCTTGCACCGTCTTCTTCACAGCTCTTCTTGGCCAGGGTGCTTGCACGTTCTTCACTGCCCGCCGTCTGGAACGAGGTACCGGTTTTTCCGGCTGCAACCGCAGCGCACTGATTGTGGAACACCAGGGCCACTTTGCACTGCGGCGCACCTTTCTTGCCGCACTGTTCGAGCGCCTCTTCTCTGGCTTCGGCTTCAGAAAGCTTGCCGACTGTCGTACCCACCTCGCCGGTGACCGGCGATTGCGCGAAGGCGCCCCACGTCAAGATCCATTCCCCGGCGGGCTGGCTCTGTGCAGCTTGCGCCAGCATGCCACTGCCCCCAACCAGACCGATCGACATCAGCACCGCACGAAGGATTCGAGACATTGCCACCCCTCCAGAGATAATCAAAATGAACGCGGGCCATTTCCCAATCAGGAAATGGCCCGCGAGCATTGTGGCCAGCCCATCAGGTCAGCGCCAGCGTGAACCTGTGTCCAGATACTGCATCGGCGCTGTCCAGGCGAAGGCGTCAATACCGGTTCAGATCTCTTCGTAAAGCGGCAGCGTCAGGAACTCTTCGAACTTGTCCTGCGTGCTCATGGTGGTGAAGATCTCGGCAGCACGCGGGTAAGACGGGCTGTTGCCCACCACGGCCACGACCTTGGCCAGTTCCTGCGGCACCAGTTCGCGCACCAGCGCTTCGGTCACCTTGCGACCGTCTTCCAGCACACCCTTGCTGGAACGAATCCACTGCCAGACCTGCGAGCGCGAGATCTCGGCGGTAGCAGCGTCTTCCATCAGGTTGTGGATCGGCACGCAGCCATTGCCATCCAGCCACGAGCCCAGGTAGTGGATGCCGACGTTGATGTTCATGCGCAGGCCATGCTCGGTGATCGGCGCTTCCGGCTGGAAGTCCAGCAGGTTGGTGGCAGTCACGTTCACGTCCGGGCGCTGCTTTTCGATCTGGTTGGGCTTGTCGCCCAGCACCTTCACGAATTCTTCCATCGCCACGCCCACCAAGCCAGGGTGCGCGACCCAGCCGCCGTCGTAGCCGTCGGTGGCATCGCGCGTCTTATCGGAACGGATGCCGGCCATCGCCACTTCGTTCTTCGCCGCGTCGTTCTTGATCGGGATCAGTGCGCTCATGCCGCCGATGGCCGGGGCCTTGCGGCGATGGCAGGTCTTCAACAGCAGCAAGGCGTAGGCGCGCATGAAGGGCGAGGTCATGGTGACCTTGGCGCGGTCGGCCAGGCAGAAGTCGCTGTCCAGCTTGAACTTCTTGATGCAGTTGAAGATGTAGTCCCAGCGTCCTGCATTCAGGCCGGCGCTGTGATTGCGCAGCTCGTACAGGATTTCGTCCATCTCGAAGGCGGCCAGGATGGTTTCGATCAGCACGGTGGCGCGGATGCTGCCCTGGGGGATGCCCAGCTCGTCCTGCGCGGCGACGAACACGTCGTTCCACAGGCGGGCTTCCAGATGGCTTTCCATCTTCGGCAGGTAGAAGTACGGGCCCGAACCGCGCGACAGCAGTTCCTTGCCGTTATGGAACAGGTGCAGCGCAAAATCGAAGATGCCGCCGGACACGCGCTGGCCATCGACCGTGACGTGCTTTTCGTCCAGGTGCCAGCCACGCGGACGCACTTGCAGCACGGCCACCTTGTCGTTCAACTGATAGGTCTTGCCGTTCTGTTCCAGCTTGATGGTGCGGCGGATCGCATCGCGCAGATTGATCTGACCGCTGATCTGGTTGTCCCACAGCGGCGAGTTCGAATCCTCGTAGTCCGTCATGTAGCTGTCGGCGCCGGAATTCAGCGCGTTGATCACCATCTTGCGTTCGACCGGGCCGGTGATTTCCACACGGCGGCACAGCAGGTCTTGCGGCAGCGGCGTGATGGTCCAGTCGCCGTCACGTACGGCCTGGGTCTCGGGCAGGAAATCCGGGCGCTCGCCGGCGTCCAGGCGCTTGGCGCGCGCAACGCGAGCGGCCAGCAGCTCCTGGCGGCGCGACTCGAACTGGCGATGCAGCTTGGCCACCAGCGCCAGCGCGTCGGGCGTCAGAATCTCGGCGAATTCCGCAGAGATGGGGGCGGAAATGGCAACGCCAGCGGGCAGGTCCAAGCTCATGGAGGTTCCTTGAAAGAGAGGAAAACAGGCGCCGCTTCATGCCCGGCGCGATGTCAGCAGTGTAGGCCGCAGGCAAGCTTCAATTAGCCATGAAATAATCAATTCAGCTTTTACTTTCAGCATCAGACGGCAGGAAGCGCTAGCCGAGCCCATGCAAGCACGCGCCCGCTATGTGTGGGGGTGAAGCTCTGGTGGATGTTGGTAGCGCGTGTCCGCACCTGCTCTCCGCGCTGTTGTTCACTGCCTATCCAGCCCCTTGAACGTCCGGTCTCCGGATGCCTCCATCTACTCTCGACATGACTTGAGCCACACCCATGGACCGCTTCAAACAGCTGGAGACCTTCGTCAACGCCGCCACGCTTGGCAGTCTGTCCGCGGCAGCCAGACTTGAAGGCGTGGTGCCCGCCCTCATCGGCCGCCGTCTGGATGCGCTGGAAACACGCCTGGGCCTGAAGCTGCTGGTACGCAGCACCCGCCGCCTGTCCCTGACCGCCGAAGGCGAACGCTTTCTGATCAGCAGTCGCGCCATCCTGGAATCGCTGGAAGATGCCGAAAGCGAAGTCGCCGTGCGTGGCGCGCAGGCCAGCGGACGACTTCGCATCACCGCGCCGGCCGGTTTCGGCCGCCGCCACGTCGCACCCTTGCTGCCTGCCTTGATGGACGCCCATCCTGCCCTGTCCGTGTCACTGGACCTGACCGACCGCGTGGTGGACCTGCGCAGCGAAGGCTACGACTGCGCCATCCGCCTGGGCGAGCTGGAAGATTCCAGTTTGGTGGGCGTGCGCCTGGGCGACAACCGGCGCGTGGTGGTAGGCGCCCCGGACTACTTGGCGCGACATGGAAAACCAGCCCATCCGTCGGAACTGACGCAGTACAACTGCCTGTCCCTCGGCGGCGCCGGACAGGCCCGTGGCTGGCTGTTCGCCGAAGACGGCAAAGTTGTCGCGCACCGGGTAGATGGCGACATGGGGTCAAGTGACGGTGCCGTGCTGCACGCCTGGGCGCTGGCCGGGCGCGGCCTGGCATGGCGGTCGATGTGGGAGGTATCGGAAGACCTGGCGCACGGCCGGCTGGCCTCCGTGCTGGACGAGTTCGCTGCGCCACCCAATGGCATCTACGCCGTGTTCCCGCAACGCAAACACCTGCCGGCGCGGGTACACGCGCTCGTCGATCATCTGCGCGACACCTATCGTGACCCCGCGTACTGGACGCAGGCGCAGACGCTGCCCTGAGCGCACCACGACGACGCCCGGCCGATCAACAAGCACCGGCATCGATCATGCAGGTCAGCGTCCGTGAAGCCCTGGCGCCAGCGTGCAAACCAGCGAATCTTTCACTTTGATGGCGTACGTCCTGCATAACTTCGCACCCAGATTGCTCATGCAGGCTTTCAAAGAATCAAAGGCGACTTCGCGCTCCGTACACGTCTGGGCCGCGCAATAGAAAACGTCGAGCTCGCCGCTGGCGACGTCGGCATTGACGATCGGCGTGCGCGCCGGGTCTATCTTCAGACCACTAGCCTGCTCGCGAAGCCGCGCGTGCACGGCCTTTTCACCGTAATACGCAATACCGAACTGCTCACCGTAGGTGTCACGGGCTTGCGCCAACAACTCAAGATGCTTGCCGGATTGCTCGTAGCCGTCGACCTCGCACGTGAAGCTGGTCTGCGCCGCCGTTGCAGTCGACACGCCCAGGCACAGAACCATCGCCAGCATCGACATGCATGGGCCGACATTCCGAAAAGCTTGAATCGATGTCATGTGCGTCCTCCGATGCAGTAGGTAGCAGGTGACTGTAATTCAAGCGCTATTGCTGGATAGGCGATAATCCGCGGCTCAACCCGCAAAAAATAGTCGGCCGCGACGCGTTATTCTGCCGGCTCGACATATCGGAACCGAATTCTTCATGATCATCAAACCGCGTGTCCGTGGATTCATCTGCGTGACGACCCATCCCGTAGGCTGCGAAGCCAATGTCCGCCAACAGATCGACTACGTCAAAGCACGGGGCGCCATTGCCGGCGGCCCCAAGAAAGTGCTGGTCATCGGTGCGTCGACTGGCTACGGCCTGGCAGCGCGGATCACGGCCGCCTTCGGCTGCGGCGCCAGCACGCTCGGCGTGTTCTTCGAGCGCCCTGGCAGCGAGACCAAGGCCGGCTCGCCCGGCTGGTACAACACCGCCGCCTTCCACAAGGCTGCCGACGAAGCTGGTCTGTACGCCAAGAGCATCAACGGCGACGGCTTCTCGGACGCCGTGAAGCAGCAAGTCATCGCCAGCATTCGTGAAGACCTGGGCCAGGTCGATCTGGTGATCTACAGCCTGGCCGCACCCAAGCGCCTGCACCCGAAGACCGGCGTGCTGCACAACTCGGTGCTCAAGCCCATCGGCGCACCCGTGACCCTGCGCGGCATCG
>Ga0265798_10007270_pt1 | contig 14349 bp, 9 predicted proteins | sample P3T30metagenome_FD_192430 | JGI IMG/M metagenome (GOLD analysis project Ga0265798, IMG submission 192430) | Plant litter microbial communities from East Loma Ridge, Irvine, California - P3 T30 | ecosystem: Environmental > Terrestrial > Plant litter > Unclassified | place: USA: California...
AAGATGCGCGAGACTGCCGAGTCTTACCTTGGTGGCACCGTTAACAACGCTGTCATCACCGTTCCCGCATACTTCAACGACTCTCAGCGCCAGGCCACCAAGGACGCTGGTCTGATCGCCGGCCTCAACGTTCTCCGTATCATCAACGAGCCCACTGCCGCTGCCATTGCCTACGGTCTTGACAAGAAGCAGGAGGGTGAGAAGAACGTCCTGATTTTTGATCTTGGAGGCGGTACCTTTGATGTGTCTCTCCTCACCATCGAGGAGGGTATCTTCGAGGTCAAGTCCACTGCCGGTGACACTCACCTTGGTGGTGAGGACTTCGACAACCGTCTCGTCAACCACTTCAGCAATGAGTTCAAGCGCAAGCACAAGAAGGACCTCAGCGCCAACGCTCGTGCCCTTCGTCGTCTCCGCACCGCTTGCGAGCGCGCCAAGCGCACTCTTTCTTCTTCCGCCCAGACCTCCATTGAGATCGACTCGCTCTTCGAGGGTATCGACTTCTACACCTCCATCACCCGTGCCCGTTTCGAGGAGCTCTGCCAGGACCTCTTCCGCGGTACCATGGAGCCCGTCGAGCGCACTCTCCGTGACGCCAAGATCGACAAGTCCTCCGTCCACGAGATCGTCCTCGTCGGTGGTTCCACTCGTATCCCCAAGGTCCAGAAGCTCGTCTCCGACTTCTTCAACGGCAAGGAGCCCTGCAAGTCCATCAACCCCGATGAGGCCGTTGCCTACGGTGCCGCCGTCCAGGCCGCTATCCTCTCTGGTGACACTTCTTCCAAGTCCACCAACGAGATCCTTCTTCTCGACGTCGCGCCTCTCTCCCTCGGTATTGAGACCGCTGGTGGTGTCATGACCGCCCTCATCAAGCGCAACACCACCATCCCCACCAAGAAGTCCGAGACCTTCTCCACCTTCTCCGACAACCAGCCTGGTGTCCTCATCCAGGTCTTTGAAGGAGAGCGCGCCCGTACTAAGGACAACAACCTCATGGGCAAGTTCGAGCTCTCCGGCATCCCGCCTGCGCCCCGTGGTGTTCCTCAGATCGAGGTCACCTTCGACCTCGACGCTAACGGAATCATGAACGTCTCCGCCCTTGAGAAGGGTACCGGCAAGACCAACAAGATTGTTATCACCAACGACAAGGGCCGCCTCTCCAAGGAGGAGATCGAGCGCATGCTTGCTGACGCCGAGAAGTACAAGGAAGAGGATGAGGCCGAGGCTGGCCGTATCCAGGCCAAGAACGGCCTCGAGTCTTACGCCTACTCCCTCAAGAACACCGTCTCCGACCCCAAGGTTGAGGAGAAGCTGTCCGCTGAGGACAAGGAGACCCTCACTGGCGCCATCGACAAGACTGTCGCTTGGATCGACGAGAACCAGACCGCCACCAAGGAGGAGTACGAGGCTCAGCAGAAGGAGCTCGAGGGTGTTGCCAACCCCGTCATGATGAAGATCTACGGCGCTGAGGGTGGTGCTCCCGGTGGCATGCCCGGCCAGGGTGCTGGCGCTCCCCCGCCTGGCGCTGGCGATGACGGCCCTACTGTCGAGGAGGTTGACTAAGCGTCTCGCCCCTCTACGATACCCAACCTGCATCGACAACATGGCGTTAACGATTAGAAGGTCTTTTCTGCTTTGCTTTGCTCTGGTTTCCAACTTATGATACAACGACTTGGTGGACACAAAAGCATCCCCCTGTAATGTAGCTTGCCTCCTTTTGAGGCTTTTTCCAATTGACAATTTTCTGATCAATTTTGACTTCCACATTTTCAATCTTCTCATCATCTTCTGACCTTGTTTCCTGTAAGATGAAGGCGTTATTGTACCGCCTGACTCTAATGGTACACAACACTAAATACCTTCATCTCTTGATGCATCGATTGTACCAATTATCTCCGGTACTGAGAAGTCTATAACACGCCGAAGCCCTGATACAATCACATACGAAAGCTTGACCTGGTGAGACACCGTGACTCCCCATCCCATGACTTCTTAGCATCTCACTGGCACCAGCACTTTTCCAATAATCTGAAGTTGCTGATACTACCACATGAGGGAGTTCGATCGCACGAGACACCGAGACTGAATATCCCAAGACTTGTTTGTTTTTCACTGGCATCAGATTGTTTGCAACATCCCCAAGGTCATCAACAGTACGAACGCCTCGACTCATTCAACATTGATCCATCACTACAATTGATACCTAAACTCTGCCTTTACTTTCTCCTCCGAGATCGAGTCAAACGAGTCCCTCTCCTCCACCTCTTCAGCTTCCACCTGTTTAGTCTCCGGAGCGTTGCGCGTCGCTCGCAAGATGATCACGATGGCAGCAGCACCCATGAGTATAGCGGCAAGAGAACCAACCACCACCCCGACGATCTGACCAGGGGAAAGAAGGAGGGGATTGCTGTTTGCAGGGCTCTCGATCCAGAACTTGTTCGTCAAATTGGCGTACCCGACGCCCGGGGACTCGTTGCCATTGAGCCAAAGACTGTACGAACTGTTCACAGCGGATTGTCAGTGTCCAGAACTCCAGATATACACACCACAGCATGTCTTAGGGTGAGGAGTTTACGAACCCGCCAAACTTGACATTCGGCACTGTCCAGTTGTACGTTTCGCTTCCCTTGGCCACGGTTCGATTTTGGAAGATAGTCTGGATTGGATCCAATCCACTCCCGGCTGGTAGGTAATAGTGCTTCACGAGAAGAAGCTCCATGTCCTTCAGCTTTGACGTTAGCAAGACGTTACTACCGAACTGTGGGTTCCGCTGTTGCTCACATAGTCTCGATCGGTTGTCCAGGACAGCTCGTGGATATCTCCGGTATAGATGCGGGAAGGCATTGGCTCGAGCGATATTGATGCAAGACCAATGGCCGAGAGGCCCGCGATGAGCAGAGAGCATTTGAGGATTGTGAGCTTCATGATGGAGTATGATCGTTGTTGACTATTGTTTCCAAGTGTTGTGGTTGTGTAGTAACGATGTTTTGAAGGATTGATGTGCGATCGTTTTGATGCAATTGACTTTTGGGCTTTTGGACTTTCCAACGTCGCACAAGATCCTACTTGTAAGATCAAACAGATTGACCAAAACCTGTTGCCTACACTTCGTAGCAACGGTATTCTGATGCCTAATGGGCTGAAAGTCGCTAAAGTAATAGCAACTGAATACGGTAAGTTTATTGATCCTTCCGGGCCGACTTACATAGCGATGAGCACACGAGCCCCGCTCTGATGAAACGAGAGCTTGACGCCTGAGTTTTTCCTCTTGACAACAAACACGAGGTTTGGTCCATCGCCATCAGATGGGGTTGAATCAGTTCTTCGGACGCTGGCTTAACCATTTCAATCCTATCTTGAGTGCCCGTCCATGGTGAACCACATATGTCCGCAGTCTCAGTCTCGGGCCAGCGGGGTCCTCATGCTATTTACTTGTGGCTACAGTGTCTTCCTGGCACGTATACACTATGGTGTATTACAAAGACAGCGAATGTTCTTCAACAACATGTGAGCTTCTGTAGATGGACTCGCTGACCATGACTGCAGATGCGGTTGATCAAAGATGCGGGCCGCGGCAATCAAGTAGACCCAAGAGTACATCTACTTCGCCTCACAAGTAACACGATCGGACTGACCAAGCCACTGAAGCTGCAAGTATGCTGTCTGTGGGGCACAGTGCATGCATGGCAAGGCTGTGTTGGCATCGCTTAGGTAGTGATTTGACAGTCAGCTCAAGCTTCGTTCTCCTCTCTCCTTGCTCCCACCCTTGAGAATAAGCATACTCACGCATTTGCTGTTCTCCTTAACAGATACCATTACTACGTAAGTCCTCCACCATGGAGGCTGTCGCGGCCATCGGCGTGGCTGCAGCCGCCGTGCAGTTTCTAGACTTCTCAACGAAGACGCTGGTACTTTGCAAGCAGATTCGAGACAGCTCGACTGGTTCAACTGAGGTCAACGCCGAGCTCACCAAGTCCACCAAGGAGATCAAAGAGATGCAGAAGGAGCTCCGACAGGCTGGCAATACACCCTCGAGCATCTACCGGAAGCTCTTACAAGCCGTGAAAGATTGTGCTCTCGTTGCAGACGAACTACTCAAGCTCTTGGAAGATTTTCGAGAGCTTGCGCGGAAAAGTTTTGGTGCGATGCGATCTTCTTTCAATGTTCTCAAAGACAGCAGGAAGATCGAGAAACTGCAAAAGCGGCTTGCGGACTGCCGAGAAAAATTCATGATCGCCTTGACAATGGACATGCGGGAAGGTGTGATCAATCTGCTCGAGAAGCAAGGTGTCTTGGATGATGAAATTCGGAACATGATCATGCCAAAACTGGAGCAGCTACAGATCCAGTCAACAGCATCGCATTCCGCAACTCACTCTCAAATTCACAACCTGGGAGAGGACCTGCAATCTTGTGCTGCAGCAATCCACAAGCAAGCTGCTATAAATCACACCGAGCAGCAATCGTCGAGCAAGGGTATCTTACGAGGTCAAAGAAGTCTTGGCAAGAGCATCAACTCGCGACTCGACGAAGCGTCCGACCGCTCTCAGAATCGCGATTTCCTGGAAAGTTTGTACTTTGATGACATGTTCGCACGGCAGCAAAGCATCGCGCCGCAGTCTGATGGTACCTACGACTGGGTGCTTTCCAGAACATCACCTCCCGAGGCCCAAATTTGCGGTCAAAGAGACGCTGACCATGACGCTGAGCTTCACGGAAGACTGCTGCGGTGGCTCCAGAGTGATCAGCTTTTGTTCTGGGTCAATGGTAAAGCAGGATCAGGAAAGTCGAGTCTGATGTCATTCATCGAAGGCGACAGGCGGACCGAAATGGCTCTCCAGACGTGGTCTCGCTCTCGGAGACTTTACATGTTCAGCTTCTTCTTTTGGAGGCCTGGATCACCCTTGCAAAAAAGCATCGTCGGACTTTTGAGATCAATTCTGTACCAAGTGACCAAGGCCATACCAGTGGCAGTGGCCCAGATTCTCTCCAATCGCCCATCTTTGATATATACCGACTGGAATCAAGCCAAGCTGTTGGAAGCGCTCAAAATCGCCTTTTCGGTCTGTCAGGATGATGGAAATGGCGCGATCTTTCTTTTGATAGATGGCCTCGACGAATTCGAAGGCAACTACTCGGAACTACTTGACGCAATCTTGGGCTTACAGTGCGGTTCACATATCAAACTCTGTGTCTCCAGTCGACCAGAGACCACGTTCGTCAACAAGTTTGAGACCTTTCCTTCGATAAGCCTACAGGAGCTTAACTTCTTGGACATCGAGAGACATGTAGCAGATCGGCTCGAACCATTTGGCGAAAGTTCCACCAGCTTAATCCACGAAGTCACTTGGCGAGCTGAAGGGATCTTTCTCTGGGCAGTCCTGGTTTGTCAGTCACTAATTGCAGGACACGAAGCTGGCGATGATGAGGAGACCATGGCGAGACGGCTCAGTATCGTTCCCAACGGCCTAGAGGACCTGTTCGCCTCCATGTTCTCCAAGATTGACCGCTTGCACCGCAAAGATCTTGCACTATACTTCGCTCTAATGGAATGGGGGAAATCGTCAACGTCATCTACGAGTGTCTCTATCGCCTTGGTCACAAGGATGACGTACCGGATTCATTTTGAATCCCTTGACCAATTTGTGGATGCTTGCAAGGCCACACAACGCCGCATCATCGCGCAAAGTAAAGGGCTAATACATGTATATACATCCGATCCAGAGTACGATGAGTTGCGTATGTGGACTTTCAAAGATATTGCCACACGCCGCACTCGGCACCATTTCCTCGACGCGATGGAGTCTGCCTGCATGCACGAATGTGTAAATCCCACTCTTCAATGGATTCATCGATCGGCGTACGACTGTCTCTTTGGGGATTCGAGCGGATCTTTGCCATTCGATATCACATCAATGAACGAGTCCGAATTTGCACGACGAACGCTGCAGGCGTGCGCATGGCTTGCGCATTATACCCCTGTGGTGGAGTACAGCTATAGCCTGGAGAACGATGGAGCTTCCATAGGCCCTAGCTCACTGATATCCGATATCTCGAGTCTGATCACGTCGAAGACATCAAACATCGAGGACGAGGGATTTCAAACACTTGATGCAATACACAATGCAATGCAATCATCGATGTTTGACGCCGGAGAACCTGTCAACCCTGTCACTTCTTTTGGACCAGGAACGTTGAGAGCACAAGTCATTCTTAATTTTTTCTGGTATCCATTGGCCTCTCTTGCCAAGTACTGGACTGTTAGATTCGAACGAATCAAACAAAGTAAACATGCGGGATTGATTGCTACAAGTTTTCTGGGTCATTTAATCGAATATGAAAACAACAATGGGCACCAAAGAAGACTGGGACTAGGGCTACTTCTCATGAAGTTCCTCCTCGAAGAGTACTTATGCGAGTCACAAAGTACAGGCACAAAGTTTGTTTCAATCACTATGCCCTTTTGCGTTTGTTCCTGGAAATCGTCTGGCCAATCCTATTCTGACGACGTCGAAGAAGTAGAGTCACTCATCATCGCATGTAGGACACTGAAAGACTCAAGTGACCCTCACACGCAAATGGTCTCATCAGAAGACTACCGGAATCTCTTGTTTGGCACGTTGGATGCAAAACAGATCTTCCTTGGAGAAAGAACTGGGCCTGCCAAACGAGGTCACCGACCATTGCAGATTTTGTTGCCCTTGCAACATGTTGTTCGCGGCTACAAAACTGTATTTCCTACCTCGTTTAAAAGAAGGCAAGCCAACCTGCGTCTGGTTTGGTATAGTCGCCGTCTGAAAAGAGAGGAACGGGAGGCGGACCCTGCCTGCTATTTCGACTTGAGTGTACAATTGACAAGCTGCATGCTAGAATTCTGCGTAGCCACTCCGACTCTTTCTGTGGAGCCGGAAAGGCCCCAGATTCCTCATGTATCCGGAGTTGCGTTCGCTGGGACCCTGCAGCAACGCGAGGAGTGTTTGCAGTTGATCATGCAGGAGATTTGGCAAAACGCTGGAAGTCAGCTCGATGCGTGGCGTCAACTACTTCTACTCGCATGGGTCAAGAAGTGCTTCAGCGCATACTGGAAAACCACAATGTCAGATTGCGAGGGCGCAGCAGACAAGCCTGCCAACAACCTCAATCCCAATCCCAATCTGGATTGCGATTCCGATTCCGATCCTAATTCTCATTTTTCATCTACCTCTTCAGAATCTCCTCAACAACCCACTCGCCCTTCCGACCCTTACTCTGCCTCACCTTCCAAGCACCCATCGGCCAAGGCGCCGCCGCACCCGCAACCGGACCCTTGATCTCAACACCGACCCAGCACACCCTCTTCTTTCCACCATCCGATTCTTCAACCTTTCCAATCGGCTTGCCCAACTCCAGCAAAGGCGTGCCCTCCGCAAGCGCAGCAACCTCTTTGGCGCTCAGTGCCGTAAGCGGATGCATACGCGTGCGCGGCGCCTTCGTCACGCCATTGTCGGCGACAGAAGAGGCCGCGGCGCGCGAGAGATGGCTGTAGACGATGTACGCGGGCATCTCGGCGACGCTGCGGCGGGCGAGGACGGACGCGGCGTGCACGAAGACGGAGCGCTGCATTTCTTGCTGCTCTGGGGTGGCTTTGCGGTCGACGGACTCGACTGAGGGGAAGAGGGTTGTGTAAGCGACTTCGATGGAGCGGCGGGGTTTCCGCAGCATTGATGGCGCAGCGCTGGGGAGCAGATCGTTTCTGATGGCGAGGTTGTCAATGAAGCCGGATGCGACGATCTGGTTCAGTTGCTTGCGCTCACGCTCGGAGGGGAGTGCGACGGTTGGCTGCCATGCGAGATATTTGCTCTGCGCTGCGGATCGTTGTGTCGAACGCACAATGTTGTGCAGCTGAGCGCGGAGTTGCTGGACTTCTTGCATGGCTTTTTCGCGGAGGAAGAAATCCGCGCAGAAGGACGTGGCGGTCTGCTTGGAAGCTGCGTCGGCGTGGGCGGCGACGGCGGTGAGCATCTTGATGCTGTCGCTAAGGTCGTCCCAGCGGGAGAGGGTTGCTTGGGCGCGGCCATAAGCTTGATTACGTTGTTGCGATGCAGTAAGGGCAGCCGATGCTTCCTGCCGGGTGAAGGCACGAGACTCAGGATCAGAGTCGTATTCGACGTCGCTGTCGTCTTCTTTTCCTTTTGACTTGTCGGAGCTGAATTGGGCTTGAGGGACGATGAGGTCGCCGACAGCTAGGGCTGCAACAGTGGCGATGGTCGGCGCAACAAGATTATTACGTAGTGCGAGAAGCAGCATCTTTCCGAAGCGTGGACTAACAGGGTGTTTGATGAGTTCCCTGCCTGTATCCGTAATTCTGCCTGACTTTGCATCCAGAGCGCCCAGGTTTGAGAGCAGCTTTTCCGCCGTGGCCAGTTGCGAGCGATCTGGTGGCGTGGGAAAGGGGAAGTTGACTACGTGGTCAATCTCCATCGCCTTCAGCTGCAACACCGTAGACTCCAATGGCGTTCTAAGAACTTCGGGAATACCGTGCTCTGCGAAGTAGTTCTCGTAGACGGCACTGCTGTACAGCCGGTAGCAGTGACCGGGTCCTGTACGACCAGCACGACCAGAGCGCTGCGATGCGCTGGCTTTTGAGATCCAGTCGATCTCGAACGTTTGAACCCCAGTCTTTGTGTCGTACTTCTTCTCCTTGCTGCGGCCGCAGTCGAAGACGTAGCGTACACCGGGAATGGTCAACGATGTCTCAGCGACGTTCGTCGCAAGCACGATCATACGGGAACCGTCAGGCGGTGGTTGGAAGACGCGCATCTGTTGAATAGTTGGAAGCGAAGCGTAGAGCGGCAGGATATGCGGCTTGAGAGCACCGCGTGGACCACCCGCCTCGTCTTCGACTTCGAACTCAGCATCATCAGCGTCGTCGTCAACGCCCTGGAACTCAGTGTCGGAATCATCACTATCTTCACCTTCCAGAGTATCATTGGGCTTGCGCTGCGTGCTCTCTTCAATGTCGTCAAGTTCAAGAGGCATCTGGTCTGCGCTCTCCCTAGCCTTGAGCATTTTGCCATAGCCTGCGGTGTTGCCGCCTAAAGCGTCCTTGAGGCGCTTGGCAACAGTCTCAATTTCAGCCTGACCTGTCAAGAAGACAAGAATGCTGCCGTGTGGTAGCTTCTTGTGTCCACGCGCCACTTTCTTGACCATTTCATCGACGTAGTCCCGCTGCGTTTTGCGGCTGAAGTGAACCGTGACAGGGTACTGTCTGCCCTCGGCTTCCACAATTGGGGGCGCACCGTTCCTGAATAGTCTCTGATTTTGCATGAAGTCGGACACCCTCAAAGTAGCACTCATGATGACGAGCTTGAGCGGGTAGTACTTTTCGGGCTCCTCTTTGCTCAGCTCATCGCGCAGGTTTACGATTCGTGAAAGCATACCAATGAGAATGTCGGTGTTCACGCTACGCTCGTGAGCCTCGTCAATTACGATGGCAGAGTATTTGGACAGAATGAAGTCCTGTCCGATTTCTCGGAGCAAGATACCATCCGTCATAAATTTCATCGCCGTTTCGCGAGATACGGTTGTGTCATAACGGACTTGATGGCCGACGCGGTTCTTGTACTCATCTCCCATCTCCGTCGCCACACGGTCTGCGACGGAGACAGCAGCAACACGACGAGGCTGCGTGATACCAATCATACCTCTTCCCAGTGATGGTTTACTTGCATCCTCTGACGTCGATTTGTTTCCAATCAGAGCACCGTAGCCTGACTCGTACATCATCTGAGGGACCTGTGTTGTCTTTCCGGAACCCGTAGCTCCGCACACCACGACCACCGGGTTGTTGTGAATTGCTTCCATGATCCTTTGCTCTTCTTGTACAACCGGCAATTCCATGCGGACTTTCTGGATTTCCTCAGAGCGTGGGATTGTGATCGCACTTTTAGGCCTGGCGGTAACAGTGGTGGGCACGCTCGTAAGAGCTTGTGCCACAGGATCAGGCGAAGGCGCTCGGGGTTTGAAGGCGGCTCTGATCACCGCATCGTCTATGGGCGCTGTTGAGGGCTGGAATCCAAGGGCATCATGTCGTTGCTCAGTAGCCCATAGCTTGAAAGCCGACGACTTCTCTTTCTTTGCGGCGCGTCTTGCCTCTGCGACCTCCTCATCCTCCTCTTCTTCCTCTTCGCTACTCTCTTCTTCCTCGTCTTCACTATCTTCATCGCCTGATTCTTCCTCATCGCCAGATTCCTTCTCCTCCTCTGCCTCTTCCGGTTCAGAATCAAACCCTCGGAAATCAGATTCCTCGCTATCGCTGTGATCTTCAGATGGGCCTTCCGACGCATCGTCCATATCCTCATCCTCGACATCTTCCGCAGCAGATGAAGCGCGGAAACTCTCCCTCTTTGCTCTTTTTACTCGCTTCCTCTTCTTAATTATAGGTCGGCCGTCTTCTCCCATTTCCAGAGGTGTTTTCAGTCCTCCGCCAAACAATCCACCAGGTCCAACTTTGTTGCTTTGCGTCACCGCTGTCGAGGGCTTCGTATTCACTTCTGGTTCAGAGTCATCTTCCTCATCGTCATCCTCCGATTCGTGTGCAGGCTGATCCACAATCTTTCTCTTCTCGAACAAGATCTCATCATGATCGCCTCTCACGTTAACACCCTTTTCCCTCTCCTTCAAAGCTCTTTCAATGCCTTCCCTCTTGCTTTCGCTCACCCGTCCGAGTTTTTTCGAGCTCTGATATAGACTTGTGTCGACATGCTGATTCGCAAGCTTCTTGATCAACTCCTGGTTCTCTTCCTTCCTCAGCTTGGTGTCGATGTAATGATCCAGACGCTTGCGCTTCTTGCCCGAGACTTTAGCCTGCGGTTGTTGTGCGCGCAACTCTTCCTGCAGTTTGCGCCGACGCTCTTCTCTTTCGGCGGCGCTGGCGGGCAACACGATGTCGACATTGGCGTCGGTCGTGACTGAATTCGATGCGGGCTTTAACTTATCAAGACGCTTGTGCTTGCGCTCTCGAGGCACAAATTTGGGAGGCATGTTGCTGGGGTTGTGGTATTATTACCAGACGATGTTCGAATGGCCGACAGACGAAAATGTGAAGCTTTCAAGTTTCCCCACGAGCTTTCACATGCAAAAGTGGGCCCAAGGGCCGAACCTTAACCATAGGGCTGGGTCTGCCACTTGGGTATCTCGTGCAGTTGCAATTGCAGCCTCACATGTCCAAGTCGCTATCAAACACGACCACTGGACATTTCAGGATTTCCTGCCTTCACACACCACTCGAAATCCCTCGCGATCAGCTCTAAACCACCCAACAATTAGCAACCTTGCCTCTCTGATCCAACAAAACATTTCGATTTTACATTATGGCCACTCCGGATGTTCGACCAGTGTCTTTCCCGGCCTCGACCAAGACTTCTTCTGGTCTGGTAAATGACACATCTACAGCTGTGACCTGTACCTCATTCTCCGACAAGATCCTCCTCACGGTCTCGCAAGCTGGCAAGCTAGCTCACTGGGTACATGTCCCGCTCGCCACCACCTCAACCGACCCCATGAACCCAGGCATGTTCCACAACCACGACACACGCAACGAGCTGCTACCTATGACCCATCTCACTGCTACGACCGTGCTGGGTGGAACAAGGCGAGACGACGAGGTTGTTGGCCAAACGCTGGCAACGACCGTTGGGAGTGCACTCCTGATGAAACGACCACAGGAGGAGCGCATGCTGGTGCTTGGACTTGGGATTAACGGTGCTGGAGAGATGGGAAAGACCGAATTCGATGCAGTGGTCGGTCTGATTTTGGAGTGTTTGTGAATATCGACGGAATTGATGCCTCAGGACGCTGAACGCCTCGGCGTGAAGATCGATCGCCAAATCGCGTGTCCAAACGCGAACTTTAGATTGGAACCACGAGCTTCAGCACAATAATGTTCACGACACACCATTCTCTACAGCTGCCTGAGAGCGATGTCGCTTCCGGTAGGCAATCCTTCTCGGTAAAGCTTTCTATTATACATGCTGACAAAAGGTCACAGACATCATTTTTTCAACACCCAGCGTCTACGACATCGCTCTGCCCAAAGACGCACCACTCCGTTTCCTCAGCGTAGTCGATGTCGCTCGGTTGCCTCTACACATACTACTCGGACAGCAATACAATGTATCAACAAACGATTATACCGCACAGCAATACCTCGAGCAAGCTCTGCTAGCATGTACCCAAGAGAATGAAGCATGGTGGAAGTCGATACGGCCAGAGTCCCCGTTGGGCATATTAGTAGCTGTAGAGGCGGGCAGTAAGACCTACAATGGTACACCGCGGATCACAGAACTCTTGCTAGTCGCGTCCAGATCTCATCTGGTCCTTGGTCAGAGGCTACCCACTCCACCCGCGTCTTCGCCATTCGAGGTAGCGGTTGATGCAGGCACATCGGACGCACACGTGCTTCAAGTGCTGGCTCTAGCGATCTCCTCAGATCTCCTGCTCCCAGCCAACCTCCCTTCTCCACCTATATCTCCTGCTTTGGAGGACTGCGAGACCATCCCGGCGATCTTCCTCCCGCAAAGCCTCCTGCAAGCGTCTGAAACCATCCACGAACCTCCAACCAAGAAACAGAAAACTGCAACCTCCTCTCTAGACCAAGCAAAAGCTCGTCGGGACGCGGCTCGCCGTGTCGGAGGCGAAAGCATCTCAGCCGCAGCAGCTGCCGCCGCAAAACCAGACCTCTCCCATCGTCGCATATCCAGTAATACGAACACGCCGCTCCAGACCCGACCTTTATCGCGCTCTCCCAGCATAGCATCTTCTCGGCCCGGCAGTGTCCGTGTTCCAAACCCGGTCGAGTCAAAGCCGTCAACTCTCAGCCGTGTGCAAAGCCTCTCCGGGATACCAGTCGAAGCCACTCCAGAAGCCACAGTCGCCGCAAACACGGAGACCAAAAATAAAGACGCCATCGCTCGCGTCGTCATGGCTGGCATGCGACTCTACGGGCTCTCACAATCCAATCGCAAGATACGAGACAAGCAGCAGCGCTCTGGCTCTGCTTCCCCAGCCGTACCAGTGGAAGACTCTATGACTCCAGAAGCCCTTGAAGCCGAACGCAAGAACGACGAAGAATACAAGGCTGTTTACCACCAAGTCTACAAGGGCGTTTGTTTCACTTTCAGGGCGCATATGCAGACCATGTTGCTGCAAGGCTACACGGATGCTCTTAGAGAGGCGGCCGACAAGCTGTTGGCGATGTTCTGTAATAATCCGCTCGCCAACGGATTGCTAGGAGTGGCCGATGAGAAGTATACGCCAGGAGGTAGAAAGGCGTTTGGGAGTGCGAAGGTGGAAGATCAAGGCAAGAGTCCTTTCGACGCTGCTCAGGGTGGAGTTTTCGGGGTTGCGAGAGGTTGATATTGCAGGCCGGCCGTTGTAAGTAATCATCGCAGAGGGACTTAACATCGCTTCGCATTTACGAGTAATGAGATTACGATAACATAAAATATCGGTGTCATGCTATCCTTTCCTTTAGATCGTAGACCTACCGCTCCTACATAACCGCATATAGAAAGAAGTCAGATGCTTGACTACAGAGAGTGTATAGCGATAACAGTGACTTGGAAAAAGGGCCGTCTGAAGTGCTTAATGATAGCACATGAACAGAAATCAGGTATTGAACCGCGGAGAGTGCACACTAGAACTAATGACAGAGAATCCTTCGTCCTAAATGCATACTAAAAGCACATAGATAGAAGCTGAACATTCAGCCGCCGAGAGCACATGATAGAAGTAGTGACTATCAGGTCAGTCACTCCTAGCGTTCGCCAATAGGACATGAACATTAGTTAGATATTCGACCGCTGAGAAGGACATATGAAAACTAGTCATATACAGCAAACCGTCCTAGAAGCACAACAATGGTACGCAGACAAAGCGCTGATGCTTCGCCACAGAGAGCGTGCTGTGCAAGTGGTAATACTAGGAGAACCAAACCCGAGTGTTCGATAACGCCACATGGACACAAGTGGGATTTCTTACCCGCCGAGAAGGCACATATCACAAACAGTGACAAAGAGCAAACCGTACTAAGTGCGTAGCAACCGCATAAGAACGAGAACTACAATCGTCACCCGCCGGGAAGAGCATAGCGAAAACAGTAGCTGACTGCACAAGCAAATGTACTATCTCAAGAACTCATATCAAAGGTCATAAACTTGTCATTTCGTACACTTGGCCAACGCGACCAACGAAGAAGGCCATCCTACCCACTACCGAATTACAAACTCCTCGTCGTCCCCCAGCTCGTCGCTGTCCCACGCGTCCTCCTCATCCCGCAGCGCCAGCTCGACGAACCGCTGCAGCTCCGCC
>Ga0265798_10007272_pt1 | contig 14345 bp, 11 predicted proteins | sample P3T30metagenome_FD_192430 | JGI IMG/M metagenome (GOLD analysis project Ga0265798, IMG submission 192430) | Plant litter microbial communities from East Loma Ridge, Irvine, California - P3 T30 | ecosystem: Environmental > Terrestrial > Plant litter > Unclassified | place: USA: California...
ATGGCTGAGTTTGAAGTGAAATTTCGCCAGTCGATGCAAACCAACGTGCTGCTGCTCGACAAAATAATGGGCTACATTGTGCGCCGCAAAGGCAAGCAGGTGCGGCCCATGTTCGTGTTTTTGACGGCCCGCACCGTGGCCGCCGACCCGGCGGGCCCGCTGGCGCCGGCTTCCTTTCGGGGTGCGGCGCTCATCGAGCTGCTGCACACTGCCACGCTGGTACACGACGACGTGGTAGACGAGAGCAATTACCGCCGCGGCTTCTTCTCTATCAATGCGTTGTGGAAGAATAAGATAGCGGTGCTAGTTGGCGACTACCTGCTCTCGCGCGGCTTGCAGCTGGCGCTGGAGCATGATGATTTTGACCTGCTTAAGATAGTGAACCGGGCAGTGCGCGAGCTTAGTGAAGGCGAGCTGTTGCAAATCGAAAAAGCCCGCCGCCTCGACATCACGGAAGACGTTTATTTTGATATTATCCGCCAGAAAACGGCTTCGCTCATCGCTTCCTGCACGGCGGTGGGAGCGGCCTCGGTGGGCGCCAGCAAGGAAATAGTGGAGCGGGCCCGTCTCTTTGGCGAGAAAGTGGGCATGGCTTTCCAGATAAAAGATGACTTGTTTGACTACGGCACCGCCGAAATTGGCAAGCCTGTGGGCATCGATATCAAGGAGAAAAAAATGACGCTGCCGCTTATTTACGCCTTGCAGCAGGCGAGTTGGTTCGACAAACGCCGCATTATTTTCAATGTGAAGAATAATGCCGGCCACCGCGACCGCGTGCAGCAGGTTATCGATTTTGTGAAAAAATCTGGGGGGCTCGACTATGCCGTGCGTACCATGGAGCGCTACCGCGACGAGGCGCTGGCCATTTTGCACGAGTTTCCGGCCTCCGCTGCCCGCACCTCGCTCGAGGAGCTGATAAATTACACGATAGAACGGGAAAAATAGATAATAGGCTACTCCGCCGAGCTGCTATAATAGTTTATTGCTTGCGCCGACGCAGCAGATATTCGGTAGAGCTGTAAATATCAAAGGAGCCGCTGGTGGTGCTGCCACTGCTTTTCTGGCGGCTACTTATCCCAAGGCATTCCCAGCCGCGACTGCTCAAATAGTCGAGTGCCAGCATGGCACTCTGTAGCTTGCGCACAGCCGCTGCATCTATTTGCCGCTCTGTCACAGGTTCTTTCTTGGCCTGTAGCTTTTCTTCTTCTCGGCCTTGGCCATAGTCTAGGATGGCATTACCACCATTAGTAGCAACTAGAGTTATGTGCTCGTATTGAGCAATAGCGAGAGAAGTAGCTGGCGTGGTTTGTTGTCCTTGTACCGGTAAAGTTAACATGATGGCCCAGCAGAGGCAGAGCGTGGAAAAGAGGTGCGTCATACGGAAAGAAAGCTTACTAGGTAAATATATAGAAACTAATTATTCAAAGCACCTAATACTAGCATAGCATCTGGGCACAGCTCTGCCCAATAGGCACACTCGCTCGGCGGAGCTACCCCCGGAAAGTCGCCCCAGCGCCCCTGCATATCGGCGATGAGCTGAAAGTGCAGGTGCGGCGGCCAGTCGCCGTTTTCGGGGTAAGGGCCTACATGGGCGAAAATTTGGCCTTGCGCCAGCGTTTGCCCCGGTTGCAGACCTAAGAGGTCGGTGCGCGTGAGGTGGCCATAGAGGCTAAAAAACGTCTGCCCTGCCAGTTCGTGCGCCAGGATGATAGTCGGGCCATAGTCACCAAAATTATTGTTATCGGCCAGGCTGTGCACCACGGCCGGTAAGGGAGTGGCCACGGGCGTGCCCGCCGGCACCCACACATCTACCCCTAAATGCAGCGAGCGAGGCTCCGTGGCATCGTTGAAGTGCGGGCTGCGCCGGTAGATAACGCGGTTTTCAAGGTAGCCACCCAGGCCGATGGTAGCCTGCTGCTCAGCTAGCATGTTGTGCACCACCTTGTCGAAGAATGCAGTATCGCGCAGTTCCTCCGGGTGGTCTAGGTGCGGGTTTGAAGCAGTGAAATCGAGTTGTGCCGCGCCGGAGCCGACTAAAGAACAAGTAGGAAGTACCGCAGCAAACTGCCCGCGGTGCTGGGTTAGGAGAGGGGCGAGGGCGTGTGACATAGGGCCGCGAAGCTAGGCTACGGCGCTCAAGCGGGCCCTAGGGTGGCGTAAGCACCCAAATTATGCACTAGCCGTACCAAGGACACGAATCGTAAATTTGCGCATTATTCTAAGTATATCAAGTCCGAGCCCATGTCGTCGTACCTGACGCTGACCGTCGTTGCCCTTACCCAGGAAACTCCCGATACCGTTACCATTCACCTCGAGCGGCCCGACCGCCAAACCGTGCCCAGCAAGCCCGGCCAGTTCTTGACCTTGCTAGTGCCCTGCGGCCCGGCTGGCTCCAAGCCCGAGCGCCGTGCTTACTCGCTTAGCAGCACGCCCGCCGAGGCCCCGCGCCTGTCGGTGACAGTGAAGCGCGTGGCTGGTGGCCTAGTAAGTAACTACCTGCTTGATACAGTGCAGGTGGGTCAGCAATACGAGGTGCTACCGCCGCTTGGCAACTTTGTAGTGCAGCCCAGCCCCAAGGCAGCGCGCTCGCTGGTGCTCATCGGGGCCGGTTCGGGCATCACGCCGCTCATGAGCATGCTCAAGGCTATCCTCAGCGAAGAGCCTCAGAGCCATGTGCTGCTGCTTTATGGCAACCGCAACGAGGAGTCTGTTATTTTTAAGCAGCAGCTCGCTGACCTAGAAGCCAACAGCCGTGGCCGCCTGCAGGTAGAGCACGTGTATAGCCAGCCGCTGCGCCCGGCCGGGCCGCACCAGCACACGGGCCGCGTCAACCGCACCACCATTTTGCGCATTTTGGAGCAGCGCCACCAGTTTCCGGCCCCGCAGGCCGAGTACTACATCTGCGGGCCCGAAGGCTTGATGGCTGAAGCGGAGGCCGCTTTGCAACTGCTCAACGTGCCGAGCAGCCGCATCCGACGCGAGAGCTTCGTGGCTGCCGCCGACACAGCCGAAGCCAGCGCTACCCACGGCGATGTGCTAGCTGGCACCGACGATGGGCCTGTCAAGAGCCGCAACGTAACCATTCAGTACGAAGGCAGCGAATACGTGCTCAATGTGCCCACCGGCAAAACCATTCTAGACGCCGCGCTCGACGAAGACATTGACCTACCGTACTCGTGCCAGGCAGGCCTGTGCACCGCCTGCCGCGGCAAGTGCTTGTCGGGCAAAGTACACCTCGACGAGCGCGAGGGCCTGTCAGACTCTGAAATTGCCAAAGGCTACGTGCTGACCTGCGTGGCCCATCCGCTTACCAGCGACGTGGTAATAGAAATAGGCTAGTCCTTAGGTAATCTTATTTGAGTAGCAGCCAAACTCTTAAGTTTGGCTGGGTGACTGCGGCGTAACTATTTGGTAACCCTTCGCGGTTGAAACCTAGGCCGTGCAGCTTACTTTGCCTGCCGCAAGCAAATGGCCGCAAGCCGGGTGCTGCGTGGGCTAGTTGGTTTAGCAGCGCCTACACCCATTTGCATACCATTTGCGTACCCTATTCTATGCTGATATCTGAGGTTGATACAACTGCCCTATCCGTGGCTACTGATACGGCGCGCCCCGCGCGCCACTATTTGCCTGAAGAGTTTCACGTCACCGATTGGGCGGCGCTAGAGCCTTTTTTTCAGGAATTACAAACCCGCAACTTACCTGATGCCGCTGCCCTAGAGCAGTGGCTGCTCGACCGCTCGGAGCTCGAAGCAGTGCTGAGCGAAGACCTGGCCTGGCGCTACATCCGCATGACCTGCGATACCCAGGATGAAAGCCACGCCGAGGCTTTTCAGTTTTTTGTGCAGGAAATAGAGCCCCAGGTAGCACCCTACGACCACGCTCTAAACGAAAAGCTGCTGGCGGCCCCGAGCCTGAACGAGCTGGACGAAGCACGCTACGGCGTATTTCTGCGCTCGGTGCGCCGAGCATCGGAGATTTATCGCGAAGAAAACATCGGGCTTAAAACCGAAATCTCGACCAAGCAGCAGCAGTACGCCGCTACCGTAGGCGCCATGACGGTAATTCTCGACGGCGAAGAAATGACGCTGCCCCGCGCCGCCGACCGCCTCAAGAGCCTATCGCGCCCCGTACGTGAGCAGGCCTGGCGCGCGATTCAGGCACGGCGGTTGCAAGACAGCAAGTCGCTCGACCAGCTATTTACCGAGCTGGTACAGCTGCGCCACCAAGTAGCGCTGAATGCGGGGTTTGCCAACTTCCGCGACTATATGTTTGCCGCCCTAGGGCGCTTTGACTATACCCCGGAAGACACCTTTAATTTCCACTCGGCCATTCGGGCCACGGTGGTGCCACTCATCGACGAGTTTGATAATGCCCGCCGCAAGGAACTATCGCTGCCTGAGCTACGGCCCTGGGACCTTGACGTAGACCCCAGCGGCAAGCAGCCATTGCAGCCCTTCCAAACTGGCGAGGAACTGCTAGAGAAGACCATCACCGTTTTTCAGCGCCTCGACCCTTTCCTAGGGCAATGCCTGAGCACCATGCGCCACATGGGGCACCTCGACCTAAAGTCGCGTAAGGGCAAGGCACCGGGCGGGTATAACTATCCACTGGACGAAACGGGGGTGCCGTTTATTTTTATGAACGCTACCTCGTCGCTGCGTGACGTGGTAACGATGCTGCACGAAGGCGGCCACGCCGTGCATTCCTTCCTCACGCGCCGCTTGCCCTTATCGGCCGATAAGCACCCACCGAGTGAGGTAGCTGAGCTAGCCTCAATGAGCATGGAGCTGATGAGCATGGACCATTGGGATGTCTTCTTCGATGACCCTGCCGAGCTGCGCCGTGCTAAAAAAACGCACCTAGAGAGTGTGCTCGAAACCTTCCCCTGGGTAGCTACCATCGACAAGTTTCAGCACTGGATATACGAAAACCCTGGCCACACTGAGGCGCAGCGCCACCAGCGCTGGACCCAGATTTTCCAGGAGTTTAACCAACGTAGCGTGAGCTGGCGCGGCCTCGAAAACTTCCGGCCCTACTTGTGGCAGAAGCAGCTGCACCTTTACGAAGTGCCGTTCTATTACATCGAGTACGCGTTGGCGCAGCTAGGGGCTATTGCTGTGTGGCGCAATTTCCGGCAAGACCCTGCGGCTGCCTTGGCTGGCTACCAGCGCGCCTTGGCCCTAGGGTACACTCGGCCCATTGGCGAGGTATACGCCGCTGCCGGTATCCGTTTCGATTTCAGCACCGAATACCTGACGCAACTCGCTGACTTCGTGCGCGAGGAGATGGCAGCCCTGTAGTGCGAATACTTTTTGCGATAGCACATAAAAAAAGCCCGGCTTGCTGCCGGGCTTTTTTTATGTGCGCCTAGGCCGGCGGCAACCAGTAATTTTGGCGAATGATGCTTACAATTCCTGTTATCAATCATTCGCGGCATTCGCTGCCCGAGTACCAAACGGCGCATGCGGCCGGTCTCGACCTGCGCGCTGACCTGCCCGGCGGTCCCATCACTCTAGGTCCATTAGAGCGGCAGTTAATACCCACTGGCCTAAGCTTGGCGCTACCCGTAGGTTACGAGGCGCAAGTGCGGCCGCGCAGTGGCTTAGCTTTTAAACACGGTATTGGTATCGTCAACAGCCCAGGTACTATTGATGCCGACTACCGGGGCGAGATTAAAGTGCTGCTAGTCAACATGTCCAATGAACCGTTTGTAGTGCAGGATGGGGAGCGCATCGCGCAGCTGGTAGTGGCGCGGCACGAAACCATTGCCTGGCAGCCCGTAGAGCAACTCAGCGAAACCGAGCGTGGCGCTGGCGGCTACGGCAGCACGGGTAAGTAGTACGGGGTTGGTAGTGCCTGATGCTTAGTGATTAGGTGCTAAGCATTAGGCACTACCAACCAGGCACTATTAATGGTGAGCCGAGTGGCGGTTTTGCTGCTGGCCAATGATTTGGAGATTGCCACCAGCTGAGATGAGTTTCTGGCTTAGCTCACGCAGCTTGTCGCCTACACCGCCAAAGGCGTGCAGGTTGAGGGCCGCTTTGCCGGTGAGGTTACCTAGCTGATAGAAGGACTTGGCCATGGCCGAAGCATCGCCGCTACCGATAGCCCGGTTGAGCACATCAAGCTCTTGGGCGATGGGGCGCAGGGCGGGGTCGTTGCTGCTCTGCAACGAGTTGAGCCAATTGCCCACCTGGCTCTGGCCGGCGCTAGTGTCTTGGGTGAAGCCGGCGCTGGTAGCGGCAAACAGGCTCTGGATGCTGGATTCGATTTCAGAAATGTAGTTCATACAAGCAAAGTACGGGACGGAAAAGCTAACGCGGAAGGTGGGGCAGCAGTTTTCGCCGCAACTTTGTACGCATTAGTAATTTGACCCTAGGTACGTATGCATCTCGTTACGCTTTCCGACATTGAGCAGGCCCGGCAGCGGCTGCAAGGCCTGGCCCGGCGCACCCCGCTGCTGCCTTTTGAGGTGCCCGAACTGCCCGGCGAGCAGGTTTTCTTGAAGCCGGAAAGCCTTCAGCCTATCGGCTCTTTTAAAATCAGGGGGGCGGGCAACCGCATTATGGCGCTCACGGTCGAGGAGCGGGCGCGCGGCGTGCTGGCCTACAGTAGCGGCAACCACGCCCAAGGGGTGGCCTATGCCGCCCGCCAGCTGGGCCTGAAGGCGACCATCATCATGCCTACCAATGCGCCACAGGTTAAAATAGTAGCCACGCGGGCCCTAGGGGCTGAGGTGCTGCTATATGACCCTGCCCACGAAAAGCGCGAGGCTGTGGCCGCCCGGCTGCTGGCCAATGCTGCCCACCCGCCTGTGCTGGTGCCGCCCTTCGACGATACCTACGTGATAGCCGGCCAGGGTACCGTAGGATTAGAAATACTAGAAGACCTGCCTACCGTAGAGCTGGTGCTGGCCCCTGTGGGCGGCGGTGGCCTACTGAGTGGCGTGGCAGCGGCGCTTAAGCTTTTGAAGCCCAGTGTGAAAATCATTGGTGTTGAGCCCGAGCTAGCGGCCGATGCTCAGGCGTCATTCCGCCAGGGGCAAGTGGTAGAGTGGGCCGCCGCTGATACTAACCGAACCTTAGCCGATGGTGTGCGTACCCTGGCCTTGAGCGAGCTGACTCTGGCGCACCTGCGCCAATATGCCGACGACGTAGTGACCGTGAGCGAGGCCGAACTGCGCGTCGCTGCCCGCCGCCTGCTGCTCGAAGCCCGGCTGGTAGTGGAGCCTACAGCCGCGCTGCCGCTGGCGGCCCTGCTGCGCCACCGCACTAGCCTACCGCCAAGCCAGCATACGGTGCTCATTCTCAGCGGTGGCAACGTAGACCCGGCCGTATTGGCTGAACTGCTGCTGCACTAAATAGCGCACGCCAGTAGCATCCTGCTGGGTTCGGGCGTTTCTTTGCGGCGAAACGATTCTGACCAAAACAAGTATCTGTCGAAGACAAACCTTCTTTCACCCCTTCTCTCCCTCCAATGAAAATCATCGTCCCGATGGCTGGCATGGGCAAGCGGATGCGTCCGCACACGCTCACTGTACCCAAACCCCTGATTCCGATTGCCGGCAAACCCATTGTGCAGCGCCTTGTAGAAGACATTGCCCGCGTGTGCGGCGAGGCAGTAGAGGAGGTAGCATTCATTATCGGCCGCTTTGGGGCCGAAGTAGAAAAAAGCCTGGTTAAAATCGCCGAATCGGTAGGAGCCAAGGGCACCATCTACTACCAAGACGAGCCCCTAGGTACGGCCCACGCCATTTTGTGCGCCAAAGACTCGCTGAGCGGTCCGTTGGTAGTGGCATTTGCCGATACGCTGTTCAAAGCCGACTTTACCCTCGATAGCTCGGTGCCCGGCACCATTTGGGTGCAAAAGGTCGAAGACCCCAAGCCTTTCGGCGTGGTGAAGCTCAACGAGCAAGGCCAGATTACCGACTTCGTAGAAAAGCCCGAAACCTTCGTGTCGGACCTCGCCATTATTGGCATCTACTACTTCCAAGACGGCGAGTACTTGCGCGATGAGCTGCAATATCTGCTCGACAACGACATCAAGGACAAAGGCGAGTACCAGCTCACCAACGCCCTCGAAAACATGAAAAATAAGGGCACCATCTTCGTGCCTGGCCAAGTGACGGAGTGGCTCGACTGCGGCAACAAGGATGCTACCGTATTCACCAACCAGCGCTACCTAGAGTACCTTAAGGAGCGCGGCGAAAAGCTCGTGGCCGACTCGGCTACTATCACCAATTCGGTGCTCATCGAGCCGGTATACATTGGCGAAAATGCTGTAATTACCAATTCGGTAGTGGGGCCGCACGTGAGCGTGGGTAGCCAAAGCAACGTGCGCGACTCGCGCGTGTCGAACTCCATTGTGCAGACCTCGGCTTCGGTGCTCAATGCCGCTATTACCGACTCCATGATTGGCAACTTCGCCAGCGTGACCAGCAAAGCCGCCGACCTGAGCGTGGGCGATTATAATGTGTTGAAAGTGTGATTTTTTAGCGCAGTCTGACGTTATCGACGACGCGGCCCTCCCGAAGGGTCGCGTCGTTCGTCTTTATTCCCCCGTACTTTCGTGAGGCAGGCCTTAGCCTGCGCGAGAAGAGCTATGCGTCAATTTGTTGTGAGTCTGTTGGTTTTGGGGTTGTGCGGCCCGGCAAGCTGGGCGCAAAGCCGGCGTGCGTCGGCCGATAGTGCCGCCGTCATTCGCAAGCCCACCAAGCTCAGCCGCCAGGAAAAGCGTGAGCTGGCGCGCCGGGCTGCAGCCAGCAACGCCCCGCGGCCAGCCGCTCCGGTACTGTCGGCCAAGGACAAAGAGGTGAGCGAGGCACTTTTTGTGGATGGCGTGAAGTACGTGACGCTCGAAGACTACCCTAAGGCGCTCGACCGCTTATTAAAAGCCTATGCCCTCAGCCCCGACAATGCGGCCGTCAACTACAAGATAGCCGAGGCTAACCTGCTGAGCGGCAATTTGCGAGACGCTGCCAACTATGCCCGGGCAGCCGTGCAGCTCGAGCCCAAGAATGCTTACTACTACCTGCTGCTGGCCCAGGCACAGGCCAGCCAAAAGCAGTACGATGCCGCCACTGCCACCTACGCCAGCCTAGTGCGCGAGGTGCCGGGCTCGGGCAGCTACCTGTTTCAGCTGGCCGACCTGTATCTGGCTCAAAACAAGCTGCCCGAAGCCCTAGGTACCCTAGAAAAAGCGCAGCAGCAGTTTGGCGCGCTGGATGAGATTTCCTTTAAGAGGCAGCAGATATATCTGCGTCAGAACAACTTGCTGCTGGCGCTGAAGGAAGGCGAAAGCCTAATTGCTAATAATCCGACCGAGCCGCGCTACGTGCTGGCTCAGGCCGAGATGTACGCCTCCAATAACCGGCTGCCGGAAGCCATTCGGGTGGCCGAGCAGGCCCTGCGCATCGACCCCGACAACCCGCAAGCCCGGCTGATTCTGGCCGAAGTGTACCGCCAGCAAGGCCAGCCCGAAGCGTCGCAAAAGCAATTGAAGCTTGCCTTCGAGAATCCAGCGCTTGATATCGACCAGCAGGTGCGCATCTTAGTGGGCTACCTCAAGCAGCTACCCAACGATAAGCTGAACCCTCTGGCCCTCGATTTGGCCGCCGCCACTGTGCGCAGCCATCCCAAGGATGCCAAGGCATACAGCGTAGCCGGCGACGTGCAGACCCTAACTGGCAAGAAGCGCGAGGCCCGCAATACCTACCTCAAGGCCTTGCGCCTTGACAACTCGAGATACCAGCTGTGGCAGCAAGTGGTGCTGCTCGATGCCGAGCTTAACCAAACCGATTCGTTGCTGGTGCACAGCGACCGCGCGTTGGAGCTGTTTCCCAACCAGGCGCAGCTGTGGTTTTTCAATGGGGTAGGGCACTCGCTTAAGCGGCAGCCCAAGCAGGCAGTGTCAGCTTTGGAACATGGCCGTAGGCTAGCCGCTGGCAACACTGAGCTACAGGCGCAGTTTGATGCGCAGCTTGGCGATGCCTACCACGAGCTAAAAGACAACGCGAAGTCGGATGCCGCGTATGAATCGGCCTTGGTAGCGGACCCTAACAATTACGGGGCCCTCAACAACTACAGCTATTACCTGAGCCTACGCGGCGAGAAGCTGGAGAAAGCCAAGGAAATGTCGGGCCACACGGTTAAGCAATTTCCCGATAACGATACCTACCTAGACACCTACGCCTGGATACTGTATAAACTGAAAGACTACGCGGGAGCTCGCACCAGCCTAGAGCACGCGCTCAAAACCACTAAGGACGCCGCCGTTATCGAACATTACGGCGACGTGCTGTGGCAGCTAGGGCAGCACACGCAGGCGGTAGCCGAGTGGCAGCGTGCCCGCAAGGCCGGGCCGGGCGCTTCACCCTTGCTAGACCGCAAAATCAAAGAACAAAAGCTGTATGAATAAATCTGCTATCGTGCTTGCTGCCCTGGCGCTGGCCAGCTGCCATCGCGTACCATCCTCGTCGGGCAAGCTCGGGCCGGGCACGTCTACGGCCGTGGCACCTGTTGCTGCCCCGTCTGGGGTAAAAGCCAATAACACTAATTTTCAGTATCTGAACGGTCGCGGTAAGGTACATTTCAAGCACAAGGAAGTTGACCAGTCGGCTAATTTTAGCCTGCGGGTGCGGCGCGATTCGGCCATTTGGCTGTCGGGCTCTTTGCTAGGTATCGAAGGCGTGCGAGCGCTGCTTACACCCGATTCGGTGCGGGTCGTCAACCGCTTGCAGAAGAGCTACTTCGCTGGGGACTATGCTTATCTCAGCCAGTTGCTGAACGTGCCCGTGAGCTATCAGCAGATGCAAGCCATCTTGCTGGGCGACTACCAGTCTGCCCCTAATGGCACTAGCCCCAAGGTAAGTGCCGAGGGTACCAATCAAGCTGTGACTTACCAGCAGGCCGCGCTACTGCTTGAGCAGCTGATAAGCACCGAATCGGGCCGCTTGCAGCAGTTGAAAGTGAGCGAAAGCAGTGCCCAGCGCAGCCTCACCGTAGCTTACTCCGATTTTCAGAAGCTCGAAGGTACCAACCTTCCTTTTGCCTACACGTCCAATGTAGTTGGCCAGCAGGGCGGGGCTGAAAGCACGTCGGCCACGCTCAGCTTTTCGAAAGTAGAGGTCGGGGACGGCCACCTAGATTTTCCGTTTAGTATTCCGAAAGGCTTTAAAAAGGAAACCCGCATTAAAAAGTAAGCCAATCGCCGGGCTGCTATCAAATTGCCCTCAGAAGCTCGCAAAGGAGGATTTCTGAGGGCAATTTAATGTATGCCCACCCTAGGTTAGCCTAGAGCCATAGTGAGAGTACCTAACTAAAAAGGAAGCTTGGATAGCCTATGTTGAGCTTGCTTCCTAGGTTCGATTATTAGCGTTGCCTTGGGCTGCGTGGCTATACCCGCCGCGTATGCGTTATTTTGCAAGGCGGTAGCTGGTGCGCCGTCCGCTTTCGTGACTGCTTCGTTGACAATTTCTAAGTGTTATTACCTGCTCGGGCTACTGCTGCTGCTAGGCACACTGCCAGCTGTTGCCCAGCGCCATCAGCGCGCCAAAACCAGCAAAGCCAAAGCTCCGGCTAAAGCCCGGGCTAAAAACGCTGCCCGCACCCAGCGCTCCGCGCCAACTCGCCGCCCCCAGCAGCGCCAGCGTGCCAAGTCGAAGGAGCAGCTAGAGCGCGAGCGCCAAGCTAACCTGGCGCGCATTCAGGAGGCGGGCAAGGTGCTAACCCAAACTACGCAGAAGAAGGAAGCCACCCTAGGCCAGCTCAACGTCATTAAAGAAAAGCTGACGGTAAAGCAAGGGCAGATTCAGCATATTTCGACGCAGCTGCAAGGCATCGAAACCAACGTGCACCAGACGGCGAAGCAGGTGCTAACCACCCAGCAGCAGCTCGCTAACCTCAAGGCCGAATACGCCCGGCTGATGTACGCTGCCTCTAAGACAAGTAGCGGCTTCAACCAGCTAATGTTCTTGTTTGCGGCTGAGTCGTTCAACCAGTTTGTACTGCGGCTGCGCTACGTGCGCCAGTACACCGAAGAGCGCCAGCAGCAGGCGCAACGCATCATGGGGGCGCAGCACCAGCTCAGCCGCCAGCTCGACGGCCTTACGCAGCAGCGCCAGAAGCAGAAAAGCTTATTAACGACCCAGCTAGTTGAAAACCGCAACCTCCTAGGTCTTAAAAACGAGCAGGACGAAGTAGTGCAGCAGCTAAGCCAGCAGGAGCAAGGCCTGCGGGCCGAGCTAGCGCAGCGCCAGCGTGCCGTGGCCCAGCTCGAAGGACTGATAGCGCAGCGTGTGCGCGAGGAGATTGCCCGCGCTGCCCGTGCTGCTCGCTTGGCTGCCGCCGCCGAACGCCGCCGCGCTGCTCGTGCTGCGGGGGTGGCCGCGGGCCGCAGCCGCTCGCACGGGGGCCGTACCGAGCAGTCTTCTGGCGACGATGCGGACGCCAGTGCTAACCCTGAGAGCGATGCGCCCGAAGAAACCTCGGCCGACCGCCGCGCCAGCCGCGTAGCTCTTACGCCTCAAACGGCGTTGCTGTCGTCAAACTTTGCCGGCAACAAAGGGCGGTTGCCCTGGCCGGTAGCACGCGGCTTTGTAGCCCAACATTTTGGGCGGCACGCGCACCCTGTGCTCAAGCACGTGGTGGTAGAAAACCGCGGTGTCGATATTCAAACCACTACCAATGAGCCAGTACGTTCGGTGTTTGCCGGGCGGGTGCTAACGATAGCCCAGGTGCCGGGCATGAACACCATTGTCATGATTCAGCATGGTGAGTACTTCACGGTGTATGCCCGGCTGCGCTCGGTGAGCGTGCACGAAGGCCAGCAGGTGAGTGCCCGCGAAACGATAGGTAGCGCTGCCACCGATGCCGATGGTACTGCCCTAGTGCAGTTTCAGGTGTGGCGCAACTCTGCCAACCTCAACCCCGAGGGTTGGTTGGGGCACAAGTAAGCTAATTAATCCTGCGCACAAATACACCTAGGTGGTTTGCAGACAGAGCGGAAAGCGTGCGGGCCCTAGGGGTACAGCATGTAATGGTTTTAGCGCTGTATTAGCTGCGCACTTGCCAGCGTACCGCATTGAGGAGAGAAAGCGCCTCACTACATCAAGGCTCTAGCTACGGTAGTGAGCACAACCACTAAGACCCCTATTTAAGGTGTCGGAAAGCTTGACGGTAGTAGGCTCACGTGAATAGGCAGAATGCTAGGTGCACAAGTAGCATTTCTTCCATCTTGCAGGAAAAATACTAGTCTTGATTTCGACCTGGAATAGTTATAAGTACGTCTGATTTTCTTTCTGAAACCTGTAAGATGAGCTTATATATCGGCAAAAAATATCAATTATCAAAGGTTTCGTGATTAATTAAATGTTAGTATATGAGTAAGATACATGCAGTATGTGTTGCTTACGAATTGAAACTAAGAAAAGTTATATCATTTGCTGCGCTTCAGATGAGCTTATAACAACGAAGTATTCAATATAAGTAATATTATTTCGCACTTAACAAAAACTTAACACTTGTACTATGGGAATAATTTAGAGGAATTATAAGCCGCCTAGTATGAAAATTGCAACCAGTTATTTATTTGACACTATTTATTTAGACCGTCGCATGGCCAATAACGTATATTCTCTGCATCCCGATTAGGGCTCTGCAGCTAAAATCTTAGTATAGGTCAATTGCAACATCATGGTACTCTACGCTCGACGAACCCAAGTAAATCAACTCTTACTGCTGATAGTCGATGTCCTTCTCATTTTCGGAGCATTCCGATTAATTAATTACATCCAGCGTAGCGACTGGGACTTCTCGGGTGATTACCCGATGTTCTTCGCCATTTTCGCTCTGCTATGGTGGATATTGGCAGGTCAGTTTGCCAGTTCAGTTCCGCTAAACAGGTTGGCTACCTATGGCGAGAAGTTCTGGTCCCTGATTCGGACACTGTTACTTCATGCTGTGCTGCTTACCGCCGGGCTGTTGGTATTGCAAAAGCGTCTGTTGCCTATGCGGTATCTGCTACTACTATACTGCATGGCAGGCGCCGCTGTGGTGGTAGGGCGTCTATTCATGACATTCTTGTACCGTACTTATCGCTATCGCTTTGCGCGGCCTCACAGCCGCTTCGTGATTGTGGGCACTAGCCGCAGCGGTCGCGAATTGCATAGCTTTCTAACTATACATGACCCATTGGCTAACCAGTGCTTAGGGTTCTTTACCGATACCGACGCCCCCGACGATGTAAAGCACCTAGTGCGCGGTCGGGTAAGCGAACTAAAGGACTTCTGCTTACAAGAGCAGGTCGACGAAATTTATTTCGCGCTGCCCCTCAACCAAACTGAATTT
>Ga0265798_10007275_pt1 | contig 14344 bp, 11 predicted proteins | sample P3T30metagenome_FD_192430 | JGI IMG/M metagenome (GOLD analysis project Ga0265798, IMG submission 192430) | Plant litter microbial communities from East Loma Ridge, Irvine, California - P3 T30 | ecosystem: Environmental > Terrestrial > Plant litter > Unclassified | place: USA: California...
CTGCACTTTCGCCTTGGCATCCCACCGACAACGGCGCTCTCCCGCGCTGCCACAGAACTCCACATCCCATCCGGCATCAACACGCTCACTCAACAACGGCTGAGCCGTTAGCGACAAAATGAAACTCAGGTTGCTCGGCGTACCGAAATCTTGCCCCACGCGGTCCCACAGCCGCGGATCCCAGCGTCGGGTCAGCCGACCCGCGGAATCATAGCCGGAGCGGTCGACCCGTTCAGTCACGGACTCGTCAGCACGCGTGCGATGAAAAGACACGGAACGAACAGGCAAACCGCGCGGATCGTTCACCGACAATGTGGGGGTATGAGTGTGCAGTGCGCAGATGCTGACCATGTCCCATGCATTCCATTGCAATCATTCATTACAGCCTAGCCGCAACGTGTCCCGCCTGAATGACCTTCAGTCTGGATCCATGATGATCGCGATAAAAACGCCAATTGGTCTTCCCACACCCTTTCGGTACGATGCCCCATCTGCATTCGCGAGTCCGAAGACATGATTATCGGCGCCGTATTGATTCTCACCTGGCTGGTCCTCTTGCTGCGTTACCCCTCAAAAGCCCTGCCGGTCTCACTGGCGGCAGCCGTTGGGCTGGGCATTGTGGCGGGGGTGGTGGTCTGGCAGGACAAGCGCGACGCTCGGAGGCTGGAACGCCTGCAATTGCGTCTGGATTACGCGCCCCAACAATGTCCGACGGGCAAGCCCCTGCTGGTACTGATCGATAACGGCAACGATGTACCGCTGCAGGAACTGCGCTGGAAAGTGGCGGCATATGCGCCAGGCGATACCGTCAACCTGGCCGACGACACCTACACGGCGCCACGTTATCGCGGCCCCGGCGAGCTGTTGCCGGGCAGCCAATGGCAGGATTGCCTGCCGTTGCCGCCGTTGCGCAATGGTTACCGACCGCAAACGCTCGAGTTTCGCGCCGAACGGCTGCAAGGTGCCTTTTCCGATTGACGCCTCATCTTTCAAGGAATGAAACACATGCCCCTCGTCCTGATTACCGGTTGTTCCAGCGGCATCGGCCGCGCCATGGCAGATGCGTTCAAAGCAGCGGGCCACGAGGTCTGGGCCACGGCGCGCAAGACTGCGGACGTGGACGGCCTGATCGGCGCAGGGTTTCGCGCGGTACACCTGGACGTCAATGACGCGGCGGCACTGGACAGGCTGGCGGCCGAGCTTGGCCGACACGGCAAAGGACTGGACGTGTTGATCAACAACGCGGGTTACGGGGCCATCGGCCCGTTGCTCGACGGCGGCGTGGAAGCGATGCGCAGGCAGTTCGAGACCAACGTGTTTTCCATCGTAGGTGTGACGCGCGCTCTGTTTCCACTGCTGCGCCGCAATAAAGGGTTAGTGGTGAATATCGGCAGCGTGTCCGGTGTTCTGGTCACTCCGTTCGCAGGCGCGTACTGCGCATCCAAAGCGGCGGTCCACGCGATGAGCGACGCCTTGCGCATGGAGCTCGCTCCGTTCGGCGTTCGCGTCCTGGAGGTACAACCCGGCGCCATCGACACCCACTTTGCCAAGAACGCCAGCCATGAAGCCGAACAAGTGATTCACGAAGGGTCTGCCTGGTGGCCATTACGCAAAGGCATTCGCGCTCGCGCAAATGCATCACAGGGAAATCCGACACCGGCCAGCGATTTCGCACAGGACGTGCTCAACGCCGTGCTGCAACCGAAACCACCGTATCTGCTGAGGTCGGGTAACGGCTCGCGGGCGCTGCCAATGCTCGCCCGCTGGCTCCCGGCGCGATTACGGGACCGGATCCTGAGCAGGCGATTTGGCTTGAACGTGAAACTCTGACGCATCGCCAGGCCTGCCCTGGAAAAGCCCAAGCCGACGGCACGACCCTGCTCCAGCCGAGTGTCCTACCAAGGCCTGTATGGGTTCTGTCACCAAAAAAAGCAAACAGACGCCCTTCAGGCGAACCTTGGCCTACAGACAGATTCCCCGCTCAAAACCAGTATCTCTTGACGCTTCGAGTGAACGAAGCGGCGGCACTCATCGCCGTTAAACGTCAAGGAAGACTGTATGGAAGACTTACCGCTGTACGAGCAAGACCTCATTTCCCGCGACCTGGAGAACGGGTTCCCCATACCGCAATGGCTGGATCCCAAGCTGAAGGCGAGAGACACCCTGGCGCGTGACGTTGCTGAGCAGCTTGGCGAATACATCAAGCCGAACCTGCTGGACCCGATCAAGTTCATCGAAGCGGAAATCGACCTGATCATCGATCAATCCAGCGCCACTCCGGCGACAAAAAACAGAACCAACGGCAGCAGCAGCATCCTCGTCGAGTTCAACCCCAGACGCAGTTCGAGCTCGGGTTTGATTGGCGCCGGCGGTGCCCCTGCCCGCACCAGCAAACGGTTCGAGCTCCGGGAAATCGTGACCGACCGTTACCGTTCAGATCTCAAGGGGCAAGACAACATCAAGGTTCGTTGGCCGCTGGACTTTCCCGACGACCTGATTCACGCGCTTGAAACCGCCAATGTGCAGAAGACCTACAGTGACCAGGTCGTCGCGCACTTCTCGCACCCAGCCACCGAAGACACCTATCGGCTGCTCGCCGATCAGGGGTTGGTGAGTCGGCTCGCGCATTACGCCGAACTCGACACCACCAGCGATAACAGCCGTAAGCTGATCGCCGCGTACCTGGCCTGCAAAATCAAACTGAAGACCGTGTATTTCCGTGATGAGTACGTCGTCACCCAGGCCGCCTGCCTCGAAGCCTGCGACGCACTCCCTGACGTCACGCCGCACTCTGCACTGATCGTGTTTCTCGGCGCGCCGCCCGATCAGGCAATCATAGAACTGCCCGCAGACGGCGCTGCCCGAAGAGCGGCCATCGAGTCGTCAAAATTGCTGGAAGAGCATGTATTCGTTCGTTTGTCGCTTTACGACCGGCTGAAAATCGGCACGTTCGACATGAACTACACCGGCATCGAGAAGCGGGGAAACAACTACCTTCGCGATCCATCGCTGACGTTCTATGAGTCTAACGACATTATCTCCCACCTGTTTTACACGAATCAGGAACGCCTGCTTTCGGACATCGACACCTTGGTCTCGACCGACGGTGAACGAGTAATCGACCAGTTGCTGGAAATTGCCAACGCGCTGCTGACGGCAGCCGCGATGGTCGTCCTTACCCCGACCATCGGTGCCGGCCTTGCTGCCCGACCGCTCGTTTCTTTTCTGTTCAGCATGTGTTCCGTGGGCGTCGAGGTCGCGCGAGGAAGCCTCGCCGACCATCCTGCCGACGCCGAAGAGCACTACACCGCTGCCACGATAGCCGCCCTGACCGAGATCATTCCGCTGCTATTGCCCGTGGCGGTCCGCTGCGCAATGACCACCGCGACAAAAAACGCAATCAACACCAATGCGCTCAAACGCCTGCGATTCGACGGGGTCACACCCCCGATCTATCGGAATATCCCGAAGGTCAGTCGGTACATCATGCCTTCGGAACTGGGAGCCATGCACCTGAAGCGTCGGTTACTGGAGCGACTGAGCAAAGGCCCAAACGCTGCACAGGATATGGTGTACGAGTACGCCCGCATCATGAGAAAGCGGATCAAGGATCATGACGTGGTGATCTACCGAGGGCAGGTATTCCGTGGCGATATGCGCCCGCCGGAAACCCTCTTCAAAAGCGGGTTCGAACTTCGCACCCCGTTAAAAGATATTCAGGACGACATCCATCAAATCACGGGCGTGCGGGGAGGATTTGGCGGTGGCCGGAATGCGCTGGACCCCGACGGTAAAGGTATTTCCACTTCAGCGTTCTATTACCGAGAACACACGGGCGCCTTTGTCTATGGAGGACGGAAAGGCGGTTACACCTACATCATCGATAACATCGACATCGACGGCTACCATCTTTATGCCAATCACCATATGGCCAAATACCCCAATTCCCGCTCAATCAATCTCAGACCCACGGAAATCAACTACGGAGAAAATATTCCCGCCGACATGATTCTCGGCGCGTATGACCCAAAGGGGCGGTTCATCCCAAACCATGCAGCGCTGGAGATGTTCGCCAGACGCCGGGCGAGTGAAATCGAAATTCAGCTGGCAGAGGCTGCCGCACGCGCCGCAAAAATTCCGGCGCACATTGACCGCTGAATGGCGACGCCAACGCCAGCCCGCGCGAGCTGGTTGATTCGGGATTGAGTTGAGCGTCAGTGCTGCTCGACGCCCGGGTTCACGATCACAGTGCAAGTGATCCCCGCTGCCAATACAACGCTGTCCGGCACGTGGTCCAGATGGATACGCACGGGCACGCGTTGCGCCAGGCGGACCCAGTTGAACGTCGGGTTAACGTCCGCGATCAGCTCGCGGCTTTCAGGGTTGTCACGGTCGTAAATGGCGCGGGCGATGCTTTCGACGTGGCCTTTCATCACTTCGCCACTCATCAACTGCATGTCGGCCGGGTCACCGACTTTGACGTGGGGCAGTTTGGTTTCTTCAAAGAAGCCATAAACCCAGAACGAGTTCTTGTCGACGACGGCCATCTTCGCCTCGCCTATCCGGGCGTAGTCGCCACGGTGGACATTGAGGTTGGTGACATAACCGTCCACGGCGGCCAGCACCTTGGTGCGTTGCAGGTTCAACTGCGCGGCTTCCAGTTGTGCCACGGCCAACTGGTAATCCGCCTGAGCGGAGGTGGCGACGTTGGAGGCGTCCTCACGGTTCTCGGCGGAAATCACCAGCGCGTCCAGATCCTTGCGACGGTTCGCGTTGACCTTGCGCATTTCCCAGGTCGCCTTGCGTGACGCCACCATCGCTTCGGCCTGCTTGACCGCCAGTTGGTAGTGCTCGGGGTCGATCTGCATCAGCAGGTCGCCCTTTTTCACCGGCTGGTTGTCCTTGACCGGTACGTCGATGACCACACCGCTGACGTCTGCGGCGACGTTGATCACGTCCGCGCGCACACGCCCGTCACGGGTCCAGGGGGTGTCCATGTAGTGAATCCACAGCAAGCGGCCAATCCAGATGGCCAGTGCTAGAATCAATAATGTCGCGATCAGACTGATGAACTTTTTCATCTCGAATTCACATAGGCCTCAACGGTAAACGGTCAGCGCCATCGCGCCAAAAATGCAGCTGAACAGGCTCAGGCGCAGCAACGCCGGGTGCCAGAAAAAACGATACAGATCGAGCCCGGACATCAAGCGGTCCAGCGCCCAGGCGAGCACCATGGCGACCAGAAACATCACCGTGATGGTCGGCATGTAAACGCCATGGAAAGCGATTTCACGTGGCATGGGAAAGTCCTTGCGGCGGCTCAATAGAGGCCTGTGCCGGTGCGTAAGCCGCCAACGGCGATTGCGGGTCCAACAGGCACGTGCGGATGAAGTGAAGGTAGCTCTTCACCCGACGCAATGCCGAGGTGTCGAAATGCGGCGCGAACGGCTCGTCGGTGTTCTGCACGCAGAAGATTGCGTGGTCCACCGCATACAGGCTGCGTGTCAGGTTGTGCCGGTCGGGCTGAATGAACAGCCGCACCAGTGAGCGGCCCATCGCGCGTATCGCCTGGCGCCAGGGCTGAGACTCGGCATAGCTGGGGTGTACCGGCAGAATCGACTGCTCGCGCCGCAACTCGATGATGGCGTGGCCGATCTCCTGCACCACGAACATCCAGCGCAGCAGGTGGCGCTGCACCACCGGTTGCCCGGCCGCCAGACCGTAGGCTTGATGCACGAGGTCGCGGGTGCGGCTTTCGAAGTTCGAGCGCAGCCCGCGCAAGGGTGCGCCGATCGCAAAACTCACCTGTTGACGCAAGTCGTCTTCCAGACGCCGCCACAGCCAGCGACTGTTCGGCGGCAGAATGATCGCACCCGCCGCCGCACACAGCAGCATGCCGATGACCATCGCGAGGTAGTCGTTTATGAAGGTGTAGGGGTTGTAGACGGTGAGGTTGTCCGGCACCGACCCGATACTGAAAAAGATCAGCAAGCCGATACCGACACCGCCCCACTGCGGCCGTGTCGTGAGAAACGCGCCGAAGGCGAATACCGGCGCCAACACCACGCACAACAGCGGGAAACCGTCGATCAGCGGCAGCACAAAGAACGTCTGGAAGAACCCCAGCACGGCGCCGAGCGCGGTGCCGCAGGCCATCTGGAACGACATCCGTTGCGGGTTGGACGTAGTGGCCGACAAGGCGACAGTGGCCGCCGACACCAGGGTCATCGTTGCCCCGCTCGGCCAGGCCGTCGCCACCCAGTACGCCGACATCACGGCCATTACCACCAGGGCGCGCACGCCGGACGCCAGCGACAGGGTCCAGTTGGTGGTATTGACGAACGGTTCCACCCACTTTTCCCGCGCATGGCTGTGATCGGCCAGTGAGGCGTGGGTCTGAGCGTAGTCGTGCATATCGTCAACGAAGCGATAGAGCAATTCGTAGGCAGTGTGGAAGTCCAGCAGTTCGTCGTCACTCGGCGCACTGTCGACGAATTCGGCACGCAGGCGCCGCACCTGCTCTGGCAAACCTGCTTTGAAGTCGCTCAACCGGCTGGCCAGTTGATCCGCATCGGAGGCGGTCAGGGCACGCCCGGCAAAAGGCTCCAACACCTCGGCCAGCTCGTTCAGGCCGGGCTCGATGGCTTGAACGGCCGGGGTCACGCCGCGGCTGCGCAGGCGCTCAAGCAACTGGTGCAGGGCGTTGAAACGCGTGGTGATGGTCATGAACTCGCTGTTCAAGCGGTTCAGGCGTCCATTGCGCCGACGCATGTGCGGGTCTTCGAACACCGTGACGGCGCGCAACCCTTCCAGACCTACGGCGTCGGCAAGGAAGCGAACGTTGCTGGCTTCGAAACGCTGCGGATCGCTGTTGCCTCGCAGACCATCGATGGCGAACCGGGCAAAGGTCCCGAAACGCTGGTAGAGCGCGTTACGCATCGCCGCGCCGGTGCTCTGCGGCAAAATCGCGGCGGTCACCAGCGTCGAACAGAGGATACCCAGAGAAATTTCCAGTAGCCGCCAGACCGCTGCCATGAACGAGGTGTCGGGATGGGCCAGCGCCGGCAGACCGGTGAACGCCGCCGTGTAGCCCGCCAGCACGAACCCGTACGCACGAAAGTTGCGATAACGCGCGGCCCCTGCACAGCAAAACGCGACCCAAAGCGACAGCAGCACAAGGAACGGCGTGCTGTCCTGAGGAAACAGCGCCATCATCACCACCATGACCACCGATCCGGCCAGCGTACCCAGAAGGCGGTAGAAGCTCTTGGCAAACACATGGCCGCTTTGCGGTTGCATGACGATGAACACGGTGATCACGGCCGTGCGCGGCTGCGGCAATTCAAGCCGCATCGCCACCCAGTAGGTCAGGAACGCGGCGAGCAACACCTTGAAGATATAGATCCAGGTCACCCCGTCACTGCGTGCCCAACCGTTGAGCTCGCGGCGCCATTCCAGGGATTTGAACCAGGTCAAGGTCGTGTTCATTTCAGTTCAAGACCTGTTGTGGCGGATACAACGCTATCGCGAGCAAGCTCGCTCCCACAGTGACGCTGGTCGCCAACGAAATCTGCGAACCACCTCGGACCCTGTAGGAGCGCGCTTGCCCGCGAAGACGCCCGTCAATCCGACACACAGCCATCGCCCGACAAATCGCTTTCGCGATCAAGCTCACTCCCACAGTGACGTTGGTCGCCAACGAAATCTGCGACCCACCTCGGCCCCTGTAGGAGCGCGCTTGCCCGCGAAGACGTCCGTCAATCCGACACACAGCCATCGCCCGACAAATCGCAATCGCGGGCAAGCGCGCTCCTACAGGCGACCGCGTTCCAACTGGAAATCCCAATCCATTGTAGGAGTGAGCTTGCTCATGATGAGGCCTGTTCAGGCGACGCATATCTATCTGGCTCACCGATCAAACACCGTCAACGCAGCCGGGGTCTTCGGCGCGGCGGTCTTGTTGGCCGATGGCGAATCGTTGCCCGCCATCAAGCCACCGCCCAACGCCACCACCAGTTCGGCATGCGCCGTCAGACGCGCGGCCTGAACCTGCTGCTGGATCTGCTGCTGATGGAACAACAAGGTCTGCGCATTGAGCACGTTCAGGTAATCGGTCAAGCCCCGCTGGTAAGCGATCATGGCGATGTCGTATGTCTTCTGCGCGGCAGCCACCGACTGGTCGGCGAACACTTGCTGCTTGTTCATCGACTCGCGGCGAATCAACTGATCGGAAATGCTCTTGAGGGCGTTGACTAGCGTCTGGTTGTACTGCGCCACCGCGGTGTCGTAGCCGGCGGAGGCCACGCCCAGCTCTGAGCGTAGGCGCCCTCCGTCAAAGATCGGCAGCGTGATCGCCGGGCCGACGCTGTAGTTGAATTTCTTGCCGGTCAAAAACTCCAGCATGCCGCCGCCCGTGGCCATGTAACCCAGGCTGCCCATCAAGTCGACGTTGGGGTAGAAACCGGCGTGAGCGACATCGATGCCACGGGCTTGTGCCGCGACGCGCCAACGGCTGGCAACCACATCGGGGCGCTGGCCCAGTAGTTGCGCTGGCAGTGCGGACGGCAGTTTAAGTGCGGCATTAAGCGACAGGGTCGGACGCTGCAGGCTGGCGCCCTCACCCGGCCCCTTGCCGGCCAACGCCGCGATCTGGTTGCGACTCAGGGCAATGGCTTCGTCCAGCGCGTCGAGCTGGCGATGGGTTTCGGGCAGCGGCGTTTCGGCCTGACTGACCTCGAAATGCGTGCCGATGCCGCCCTTTAGACGACGTTGCGCAAGGTCAACAATCTGCTGTTGCTGCGCCAGTGTCGCTTCGACGATGTCGCGTTGTGCGTAATTCAGCGACAACTGGATGTAGGCGCGGACGATGTTGTCCTGCAATTCCAGCTGAGCCTGACGCTCTTCGGCGGCGCTCATGTGCGCCATGTCCAGCGCCTCTTCGGTGTTGTTGCTTTCCCGACCCCACAGGTCAAGGGAATAGCTCAAGCCAATGGAAGCGTTGTTGTCCCAGGTGCTGGTGTTCGACAGCTCGCCCGGGCCGTAGAACTGGTCGGTTGGCCAGTTATGACGTTTGAGGGTGCTGTCGCCCGTGATGTGTACCGACTCTGCCGACTCGGCGATCCCGGCCATGGCCTTGGCCTGACGCACGCGCGCAGCCGCGATCGCCAGACTCGGGCTGCCGAGTGCGGCGAGCTCGATCCAGTGATTGAGTTGATCGTCACCATAAGCGCGCCACCATTGACCGTCGGGCCAGTGGGCATCTTTCGCCGCCGCCTTGATCGCGTCATCGGTGGCCAGGTTGTCGGGAGACAACGAGGTCCCTTGAGGGGCAATACCACCGGTTCCAATGCAGCCGCTGATGAGTAACGTTAAAGCCCAGACACTGAGGGGCTTGAGCCCTCTGAGGATGCGACGCGACACAGCTGCAATTACCTGAATGAAAGGGGAATGGAACGAGCCGCGATTCTAGGATGCGCCTTGTGCGGCGATAAGCCGGGACTTGTGCGAATCTTTGTTACCGAACCGAAGATAATCCTTTGGTATGGCTGACATGGATCAGTAACTTCATGTCACAATTTGCTATCTCACCAGAGAACGGCCAATGGACACTCTGCAAAACATGCGCGCCTTCAGTTGCGTTGCACAAGCTGGCAGCTTCACGGCTGCCGCAGCTCAGCTGGACACCACCACCGCCAACGTTTCGCGCGCTGTCTCAAATCTCGAAGCTCACCTGCAAACCCGGCTCCTCAACCGCACCACGCGACGCATTGCCCTGACCGAAGCCGGCAAGCGTTATTTGCTGCGCTGCGAGCAGATTCTAGGGTACGTCGAAGAAGCCGAGGCAGAAGCCAGCGACGCCCACGCGCGCCCGGCGGGTCAGCTCAAGGTGCATTCGATGACAGGCGTCGGACAGCATTACGTGATCGACGCGATTGCGCGGTATCGACGCAATCACCCGGACGTGTCGTTCGACCTGACCATGACCAACCGCGTGCCCGATCTGCTTGAAGAGGGTTACGACGTATCGATCGTGCTGGCCAGCGAACTGCCGGACTCGGGATTCGTGTCCCAGCGCCTGGGCATCACGTACAGCATCGTCTGCGCCTCACCCGCCTACATCAAGGCGTTTGGCATGGCCTACAAGCCGGCGGACCTGCTTAATCATGCCTGCCTGCGCCTGGTCAGCCCGGTGTTCCCGCTGGAGAAGTGGGCATTCGATGGCCCCGAAGGCCAGGAAACCGTGACCATCGCCAGTTCGCCGTTCCTGGTGAACTCGGCAGACGCCATGAAAGCGGCGATCAGCAGCGGCATGGGCATCGGGATTCTGCCGATCTATTCGGCCATCGAAGGCCTGCGCAACGGCTCGCTGGTTCGCGTGCTGCCGCAGTACCGCTCCCATGAGCTGAACCTGTACGCGATCTACCCGTCACGCCAGTACCTGGATGCGAAGATCAAGACGTGGGTCGAATACCTGCGCGGCTCTTTGCCGGAAATCATGGCGGCGCATGAGGCGGATTTGCAGACGCACGTGTTGCCGGAGACGGTGTAGCAAAAACGCCGCGCACCTGTAGGAGCGCGCTTGCCCGCGATGAGTCCGGTACATCCGACACATTCCCATCGCCCGGTCCATTGCCATCGCGGGCAAGCGCGCTCCTACAAAAACGGGTGCCCCATCTCCCCCTCGCCAATCAAACAACAAGAATGTTAGCGTGCTACGCACTTCCCATCTGAACCGCCCGAGAGAAGCTATCCGATGAAAAAGACCGTCCTTGCCTTCAGCCGCGTGTCCCCGGAAATGGCCGAGCGCCTGCAGCAAGACTTCAACGTGATCATCCCGGACCCGAAAAAGGGTGATCTGAACGAGCAGTTCAACGAAGCCCTGCCGCACAGCCACGGCATGATCGGCGCCGGCCGCAAGCTGGGCCGCGAGCAGCTGGAGAGCGCGAAACAGCTGGAAGTGGTGTCGAGTATCTCGGTCGGTTACGACAACTACGATGTCGGTTATCTCACCGAACGCGGCATCATGCTGACCAACACGCCGGACGTGCTGACCGAAAGCACCGCCGACCTGGGGTTCTCGCTGATCATGAGCAGTGCGCGCCGCGTCGCCGAACTGGACGCCTACACCAAGGCCGGCAACTGGAAGCGCAGCATCGAAGCGCCGCACTTCGGCACGGACGTTTACGGCAAGACGCTGGGCATCGTCGGCATGGGCAACATTGGTGCGGCCGTTGCGCGCCGTGGTCGTCTGGGCTTCAACATGCCGATCCTGTACAGCGGCAACAGCCGCAAGATGGCGGTGGAGCAGGAACTGGGCGCGCAATTCCGCACGCTGGATCAACTGCTGGCCGAGTCCGACTTCGTGTGCCTGGTCGTGCCGCTCAGCGAGAAAACCAAGCACCTGATCAGCACCCGCGAACTGTCGCTGATGAAGAAAAGCGCCATTCTGGTGAACATCGCCCGCGGTCCGATCGTCGACGAACCGGCGCTGGTCGAAGCGCTGAAAAATGGCACCATTCGCGGTGCGGGTCTGGACGTTTACGAGAAAGAGCCGCTGCCTGAATCGCCGCTGTTCCAGCTGAGCAATGCCGTGACGCTGCCGCACATCGGGTCGGCGACCCACGAAACCCGCCAGGCCATGGCCGACCGTGCGTACGACAACCTGCGTGCTGCCCTGTTGGGCGAGAAGCCACAGGATCTGGTGAACGCACAGGTGTGGAAAGGCTGAAGGCTTTCAGCGCCTGATCCGACGATTCGCGGGCAAGCGCGCTCCTACAAAGGATCGCGTTGCCGGATTGTACCCATTCAACACGTGGGTACGATCAACGCGCTCCAGCGTAGGAGCGCGCGTGCCCGCGAAAACGGTCATTCTAACGAAGTGATCCTCAAGCCAGCTTCGCCGCCACCGGCAGCACCGCCTTAGGCTTTCTGAACACCAGCACATTCCCCACCATCACCAACACCAGTCCCATCAACGCGGGCACGGTCCATTGGTAACCCTCGGCGTATGCCGATACGTTTAGTGCCACCACCGGGAACAGCACCGTGCAGTACGCCGCGCGTTCCGGGCCCATGCGTCCGACCAGGGTCAGGTAGGCCGTGAAGCCAATGACCGACCCTGGAATCACCAAGTACAGCAGTGAGCCGATGTAACGCGTGTTCCACTCAAAGCCGAACGGCGTTCCGCTGATCAAGCAGTAGATGCAGAGCATCGTGGCGCCATACAACATGCCGTAGGCGTTGGTGGTCAGCGGACGAAGGCCGGCTTTCTGCTGCAGGCTGGAGAGCATGTTGCCCGCCGAGAAGCACAGCGTGCCGAACAAAGCCAACCCAAGGCCGATCAGCGTTTCATGGCTCGCGCTGTGCCCGGACAGCTCAGGCCAGAACAGGCAGGCGAGCCCAACCAGGCCCAAAGCGCCACCGGCCAGCACGTTGCGGGCAATTTTCTGTTTAAAGAACACCCGGGCATTGAGCGCGTTCCACAGTGTCGCGGTAGAAAACACCACGGCCACCAGACCGCTGGGAATCCACCGACTGGCCGTGTAGAAGCACATGAAATTCACGCAGAACAGGCACAGCCCCTGCGCCAGACAAATCAATTGCCCACGGCGGTTGACCTTTTGCAGCTTGCCGCTGACCAGCAGCATTACGAACAGGATCAACGCGGCGAGGCCGAACCGGTAAACGATCGACACCGCAATCGCCACCTCGCCCAGTTGCAGTTTCAAGGCGATCCAGGTCGTCCCCCAGATCAACACAGTCAGCAGATACAGCGAGATGTTCATGACAGGCTCCTCATTGAGGCCTCAGTCTGCGCATCAGCCACGGTCGCCACTTGCAAAAACTTGCGCATTTGATCGTCGCACGGCTGTGAGAAGCCCGATGGCGGAGTAGGATTCGGCACATGGACAATTAACCTGACGCGACGCTGTGTGGCTGATAACGAAATACCCTGTGGGAGCGAGCTTGCTCGCGAAGGCCGACGCATGACCGACAGAGGTATTGCAGCTTCACCTGACACTTCGTGGGCAAGCTCACTCGAACAGGGTAATTGTCTACAGACCCAACACCGGCAACCTATATTTCACGAGATGCCCATGTCGTCACTGGACACCCTCCAGGTCTTTCAAGCCCTGAACAGCTCGCCCCACGCGCAGCTGGAGCAGAGCGCATCGCTGGGTGACGGTGTGGTCGCGGCGTTGTGGAACAACCGACACGATGCGCAGGACTATCACGGCCCCAGCCATCACACCCTGTCCTGCTACATCTCGGGCGGCACGCAGACGTATCGTCGCGACCAGCCCGACAAGAAAGGCGCGCCAGGCAAGCTCTGCGTTCTGCCTGCCGGGCATCAGTCGTCGTGGGTGGTCAATGGTGATCTTCGGCTCGCGCACCTGTACATCAATCCGGAGCAGTTCGCCCTCAACTGCGTCACCCTGCTTGACCGTGAGCCGCGGGAAATGATGCTGCGGGAAAACACCTTCATCGACGATCCGCAGCAAGCCGAGCGCTTTTATCGCCTGATCAACATGAACTGGAGCGAACCCGGCGAGCGTTTGTTGACCAGCAGTCTGGCCCACGAACTGCTCGATCACATGATCCTGAGTCAAGTTGGCCTGCGTGACGGTCTGCGCTTGAAAGGCGGACTGGCGCCACATCTGCGCCGACAACTGGTGGCGTTCATCGAACAGAATCTGGCGGAGCCGCTGAGCCTGGGCCAACTGGCAGGAATGTGTGCGCTGTCGGAGTACCACTTTGCGCGCATGTTCCGCGAAAGCTTCGGCCTGCCGCCCCATCAATATTTGCTCGCCCGCCGCCTGAATCGCGCCCGAGAGTTGCTGCGCAGCACCCGTCTGCCGTTTGGACACATTGCTCTGGAGTGCGGATTCGCCAGCGCCAGCCATTTCAGCAATCGCTTCAGACAGGCAATGGGCGCGACGGCCGGGCAATACCGGTTGGCGTTTCAGTCATGAATGTCATGGGCTGACGCGGTTCATCCTGTGGGAGATTCTATGGTCCTCAAACCAGTGGTATCCGTCATTTTCTGAGGGCCGCAAAGCCTGACAGCATGCGCCACATCCCGGATGACGCAGAGCGTCATTGAATGGGTTACCACGCGGAGCGTGGGAACAATCAGCAATCTAAACAGCGCAAAGCGCGCTCTGGCCATTGATTTTCATACCGCAGCAGCCCAGACACCACAAAACGCGACTTGGGTGCACGCCAAACGCAGACGGCGCGGAGTGGGCCGAGCGGCATGGATGCCGCGAGAGCGCTGCCAGGACATGGATGTCCGTTCAGCGCGTGCCCACGGAGCGTCGTCGGAGTGCGGGTACCCGACGAA
>Ga0265798_10007277_pt1 | contig 14340 bp, 13 predicted proteins | sample P3T30metagenome_FD_192430 | JGI IMG/M metagenome (GOLD analysis project Ga0265798, IMG submission 192430) | Plant litter microbial communities from East Loma Ridge, Irvine, California - P3 T30 | ecosystem: Environmental > Terrestrial > Plant litter > Unclassified | place: USA: California...
TGAGCCGCGCGAACAGCGCCGCCCGCCGCACCGGATCGAGATGCGCCGCGACTTCGTCGAGCAACAGCACCGGCGTCATCCCGGTCCGCTCCGCGACCAGTTCGGCATGCGCGAGGATCACGCCGAGCAGCAGCGCCTTCTGCTCGCCGGTCGAACACAGCGACGCGGCCTGCCCCTTGCCCAGATGCGTCACCGCCAGATCGCTGCGATGCGGCCCGACCAGCGCGCGTCCTGCGGCGGCATCGCGCGCACGGCTCTGCGCGAGATCGGCGGCGAGCGTTTCCCCAGCGCCCGTCCAGCCGATGAGGTCGAGCCCGGCGCGCGCGAACGGCCCGTCGGGTTGCTCGACCAGCCGCAGCCCGAGCGCCGCGACCGTATCGCGGCGCGCGAGATCGATCGCAACGCCATGCTCCGCCATCTGCGCCTCCAGCGCGCGCAGCCATTCCGGGTCGGGGCACCCCTCCTCCCCCAGCAGGCGATTGCGCGCGCGCATCGCCGCCTCGTAACGATTGGCGTGGACCGCATGGCCGGGGCTGAGCGCAAGCGTGAGCCGGTCGAGGAACCGCCGCCGCTCGCCTGCGGGCTCGACGAACAGCCGGTCCATCGCCGGGGTCAGCCACAGCACGGTCAGCCATTCCGCCAATTGCGTCGCCGCCACCGCGCTACCCTGCACGCGGACGATCCGCCGTTCGGGCGCATTCGGCTGCGTGCCGGTCGCGATCGCGACATCGCCGCCGAGGTCGCTGGCGATCCCGAACCCGCCCGGCCCGTCCTGCCGCGCCATCTCGCCGAGGCTTGCACGCCGCAGCCCGCGGCCCGGCGCCAGCAGCGACACCGCTTCGAGCACATTGGTCTTGCCCGCGCCATTCTCGCCGGTCAGCACCACGAACCCCGGCCCGGGCGCAACCGCGAGCGTGGCGTGATTCCGGAAATCGGTGAGGACCAGACGCGTCAACATTGCGCCCGCTCTACCCGCTTGTCCGCTTTTCGCAATTTGCGTGTCCGATACGCTCGCGATCCGGCCCGGATGGCCGGCCCCCTTCAAACAGGATTACCGGTGTTCGTCGGCATTCGTCCGGGGCCGGCCAGCAGGATCATCGCGTCGCGTTTTGCACGGAAAGAATGGGCGAGAAGAGCTGTCCCAACGCCTGGACAAGCTTCAGCGGTTGGTTGGCCGATGCGTTCGCGATGTAGACCACGTCCTTGTCCCGCATCACGAACTGTTGCGCCAGGAAGTAGTTCTGAGCGCGCAACATATCGATCCGGTAGATGATCGGCTTGGTGGCCAGAGCGGTCGGCACCGCAGGATCACCTGGCCGCGCGGGTCCAACCGGGGCGGTTGCGCCTGCCGGAAGGCGGAACACAAATACCGATCGCGGATCGGCACGACCGTCATTGGGTCCGCCAGCGCGCGCCAGTGCTTCCGCCAACGTCAGCGTGCGGCTTTCGAACGGAATCTGTGAAATCCGATCGATCGCGCCGAACACCGTAAAGGTGCGCGGCTGGCGAATCAGCTCGATCCGATCACCGCCCAACAACAGCAGATCGTCGGGCGATCCCGAAAGCACCGTATCGAGCGGTTGTTCGACCGTACGGCCACCGCGCGTGAAGCGCACGATCGAGTCTTGCGCGCCGGTGCCGGTTGCCGTCGACGCACCGGTTTGCGTGGCACGCGTGATCCCTCCCGTGTCGGCGATCACGTCGAGCAGCCGCTCGCGAGCAAGGGTCAGAGGAACACGCCGCGGATTGGAAACGGCACCCATGACCACGACGGTGTTGGCGACATTCCGACGCAGCGAAACGATGACCTGCGGGCTTTGTGACTTGCCGCGCAAACCTGTTACGATCCGCTGTTGCACCTGCGCCGGGGTAAGGCCGAGGACAGAGATCGTTCCGACATACGGCACGGTAATCGCCCCGTTGCGGTCGACAACAACGCCGGAGCCACCGATCGTCTGCGCCGTTGCCGAGGGTGCCTCCTCCGTTGCGACACCGGTACCGCCGCCCGCACTCGCGATATTTGCGCGCCCACCGAACAACGAAGCGCCGACCTCGTAAATTTCGATCGACAGGACATCGCCTGGCCCAAGCGTATCGATCTCACCGTTGGCCGTCAGGGTCGCCAACGCACCCGCTGGCGTATCCATCGTCGACAGCACTCCGATGTTGCCAGGTACGATATCCACGATCTGGAAGCCGATATCGTTCTGCTTGGTCGCATCGCGCGCGATCTGTGTCCCGGTTGGACCGTTTCTCGGCAAGGTCGCACACCCGCTGACGGCTTGGCGGATGGGTCGAGAGCGCATCGAGATACGTGTTGGCACGGAACAGGAAGATGCCGCCGTTCCAGGCGTGATCGCCCGTCGCTAGCATCGTCTCCTCCGATCTCCTCGCCGACCTTGATCCAGCCGTAGCCAGTCTCGGCCGCGTCGGGGCGATGCCGAACGTCACCAGCCAGCCCTCTGCCACCAACGGCAGCGCGGCCTGCATCGCATCGTAGAATGCGGCGACATCAGCGATGACGTGACCGGACGGCATGACCAACAGCGGGCTCGACGCCTCGGCCGCAAACGCGGCGAGCGCGATCGCCGGCGCGGTGTTACGTGCGATTGGCTCCAGGATCACCGCTTGCGCATCCGCACCAATATGGTCGAGCTGCTCGTCGACCATATCGGCGTGGCGCGCGCTGGCGACCACGATCCAATGTATGGCGGTTTCCTTGTCGCTGTCGTCGACTGGTTCAGCAGACGGGTACTGGCCTGGGGCATGTCGATCAAGGTTACGACCGACTTCTGCGTCGAGGCTTTGAACGAAGCGCTGACGCGCTTTGGAAAACTTGAAATCTCCAATACCTACCAAGGAAGCCAGTTCGCCAGCACCGACTTCACACTCGTCCAGCGAGGGAAGATTGCCATCAGCATGAACGGCAAAGCCTGTTGGCGCGACGATGTTTTCGTCGAGCGCCTTGATGCTCGGTGAAATACGAGTAAGTGTATCTCCACGCCTACGCGTCGGTGTATGATGCTTGCAGCGATATTGGTCGATATTTCGGCTTCTACAATGCAGTCTGGCCGCACTCGAGCTTTGGCTGCAGGGCATCCGACCATATATACTTCAATTAGCCGCTTGTTGTAGCGGCATGATGAATCGCTGGCGATCCACTTAACGCATCTGCAAGGCTGCGCAGACAAACCGCACCACCTTTGCACTCGGTAGCTTCATCGTTGACCGGCTTCCCAGGGATAGATAACGGACTGATTAGCTTAGCTAATGGAGATTGCATGAAGAGGCTCGTCGCGTTCGACATGGATGGAACGTTAGCGCTGTCGAAGCAGCGTCTAGATGCTGATATGGCGGGACGTCTCGCCAAATTGCTGACGGTCGCCAAGGTGGCGGTGATATCGGGCGGCGACTGGCCCCAGTTTGAGAAGCAGGTTGTGTCGCAGATGCCGACCGATGCGCTTGTCGACGGGCTGTTCATCATGCCAACCACCGGTACTAAGATGTACCGCCACAACGGTGCCGGGTGGCAGGCGGTGTACGCCGACCTGTTCGCTGACGAGGAAAAGGCGCGCATCATCGCCGCGTTTCATGAATCTCTAGAGGCGACCGGGTTCAAGCCAGAACAGACCTGGGGCGAGCTGATTGAGGATCGCGGCAGCCAGATCACCTTCTCTGCGCTTGGTCAGCAGGCACCGCTCGAGGCAAAGGAGGATTGGGATCCCGATTTTGCCAAGCGAAAGGTGATCCAGGCAGATCTTAAACAGCGCCTGGCTGGCTTCGCGATCAATCTTGGCGGCGCGACGTCAGTCGATATTACCCGAGAGGGCGTTAACAAGGCGACGGGGCTGCAGAAGCTCGCCGACCACAGCGGTATCGCAACCTCCGACATGATCTTCATTGGTGATGCAATCTTCCCTGGCGGAAACGACTATCCACCGTTCGAGGCGGGGATAGATTGCGTAAAAGTCAAAACGATTGACGACACGCGTAGCGCGATCGATGCGATCGTGATTTGCCTTAAAGGTTGATATTTGAAAAGGCAGCTGGTCAATAAATAACGCCTGATTACGATTGCGGCGTTATTAAAATTTGACCAGCGCCGTGACGGGTCGTCAGCCTTTACTGTACGGTCACGCTGCTTTGTAGTTTAGTGCCGCCACCGGCGAACGTCGCACCACCATTTCCTCCGGAAACACGAGGAGGCGGAGAAAGGGTTATGGTCGCTCCAGTGTCAGCGTAGAACGCAGCATGCCCTCCGTTCGCGCGATTCCAATTATCTGCCCATCCGTTAGTGATGGAAATCCTAGTGCCGGTGCTTGCCGCCGCGATCAAAGCATTGGCGGTTGCGTCTGAGAAACGAGCGTTTGCGAAGTCGATGCTGGTATCTCCGGCGCCGACCAAAACGTTGGGCATAGCGGTGGTCCACTGTTGTGGCTGCATAACGTAGAAGTTCGTAAATTGCGCCGTCGTAAACTTTGCTGCGGGAGCCACCACCACACCGACCACACTTTGATCACAGCCAATATTTTGCCCTTGAAAGCGACTTGTTATACCGTTTTCGCCGCTTCCATCCGATGCATGATCAAAAGCGATGCAATTATTGTCGAATATGCTGAAAAAGTTTGAGACCTGCGGATTATCCACCCGAAAGAACCACAATGATTTGCGGTTGTTGATCGTGTAGGTGTTTACGTTTTGCAAATCCGCCCAGTACGCCCAGAAGGACACTCCGTTCAGTCGGACAACCTCGTAAGCGCGGTGTATATTGATCCCCTCCTTGAGGGGCTGAGCTCTTAAATTGTTAACGATAAACCGAACGGCGGCCGTATTGTCGACGTACGCGAGCTTCGTTGGGTTCAATGCCGTTACGTCGTTCAATTCGACATCTGCATCTTCGATTTTAAAATCGTAGTCGCAGTTACAGGGTGTAAAGGCTGCGCCGCCAGTGCCGGGCGAAGGTTGCTTCCGCCGCGTGCCTACATCTGCAATAATTACTCCCGAAATTGGATTTCCCAATCCGTTCGAAATTCGCAGCCCCACACTGTTATGGTCAAAGTAAATCCAAGAGCCTGGTCCGCGTGAACTGTCTCCACGCGGCGCGCCCTGGTAGGGCATGGTTCCTGCGCCGGTTATCTTAATGGAGGAAGTGACGTTGAGCGTACTTGTGACCCGACAACCATTAGCTGTCTTTGGAATGTAAAGAGCCACCCCACGCGATTGCGCGGCGTTGATCGCACTTTGGATGGCGACAGTATCATCGGTCGTGCCGTTACAGGAAGCTTTGTATGGAGCAGATGTAACAGCGATATATGGCTGAGCCGACAATGGATGTGAAACGAAAAATAAGTATATCGCCGCGAGAATATATTTCATAACTCGTCTCCAAGCATGTCTGGGGAAACCCTTAATGCTTTTACTCAATAAAACTGGACCAATACGGCAGATCATCCCGCATGAAATTTAACCGTTCGCCCGAGAAAGGTATCAAGAACATACGCAGCCATGATCATGAGTGGGCGAGCGAAAGCACTTTGCCAACACGTGCCGCCTTGCTGGGCGCGAGGTTCTGGTATGGTCCGGGCGAGCTGATCCGGCCATATCAAGAACAGCCGGGCGATGGGCCCGCGCGGCTTCAATCAGGCCCTTGCCAATACAGGAGGCACAACCGGACCGGGCCGGTCGCCTAGCAGGGCCAGGATAACGGCGGCAGATTGCTTCCAATCGGCGTCCGGAGCGGTGACCGTCGCGCGCCCCCCCCTTATGTCCGCCACCCAGTCCAGGATGCAGGCTCCCATCACCGCAGCATCGCCAGCTGCGGGGAAATAGCGCAACCCTCTTTCCTCATGGATGCGAAAAATCGGCAGATCGCGTGCCAGTACAGGCTTAAGATGGCCCAACGCCTCGATCAACGGCAGGCCAAAGCCTTCGGCATGCGAGGCGACGATGACCCCTTCACAAGCCTGGTAGATCTGCTCCAGTTCCAAGTCTTCGACATCGTCGAACCACATCAGCCTGTTGCCATGTTCGGGGTGATTGCGAATGGTATCGCGCAACGCTTCGATCTTCCAACCCATCCGACCGACCAATACCAGGCGGTGCTCCGCGCCATTTCGCCACAGTTCGCTGAAAGCGGCAACGATGTCGGCGTGTCCCTTACGCGGCTCGAGCGTCCCCACCATCAATGAGAAGGGTTCCGTCATATCGAACCGCGCCGTCGGCGGTGCCGCGGCAGCGGCTTCCTGCAGCATGGAATCCATGATTGCATGCCCCATCGGGACGATGCAGGTTACGTAACCCTGCTTAAGGCCGAAGCGATCGGCCAGTACCCGACGCAGGTCATCCTCTGTCTGTTGCGATATGCACAGGAACCCGTCGGCGATGCCGGCTATGATTTCAAGCCACGCCTTGTAGCGGATGATATTGTTCGTTGAGAACCACTCGGGGTGCTCCGCGGGCAGCAGGTCGCACACCAGAAACCACAGGCTCCCCCCGGCACGCCGGAAACGGGCCAACTGGGCACGGTGCATACGCACGGTGTCGAGCGAGAAGTCCAGACCGACGAAGACATCGCCTGGCCTTGCATCGATCGGTGTCCGGTCGATCACCTCACCCGCCTGAGGCCAGGAAATCACGTGATAGGGATGTCGCCTGCTGGCAGCGACAAACCGTACATCCCATTGTGCGGAAGGCGCTTCGGCCAGCGCCAACGCCAACGCGCGGACCACGCGCTGGATGCCCGTTCCGGCATCATGGCGGCTGATGACCGCAAGGTCCACGTAGATGCGGCGTACTGGGCGGGGGAACGCAAGGGCCGTGGCCTTGGGCACTCTGCGCTGACGCCTTATGCGCAGCCGGCGTAAGCCTGGACCGGCAAGACGCTGGTCTAGGCGGAACGGCAGCAGATCGATAAAACTACGCAAATTGCTGACCAATTCCTAAAATTCTCGTCCGACGGTATTACTGCGCAATAACCGTTGCAGCGCTTGCGGCCGGTAGAATCGTGGAGAAGACCGCGCCGACGAATTTCTGGAAATCTGCCAACGGAGCATTCGAAACGTAAAGCACGTCCTTGTCTTTGATCTGGAAGCTCTGCGCCACGAAGAGCGTCGCAGGATCCTTCAAATTGATGCGATAAATGACCGGGATTGTGCCATCCGGGGCAGGCCTACCCAAATGCCGTAGATTTTGTGGCAGAGCTTCGGGGCGCTCGAAGCGAAAGATGAATGCACCCTTTGCATTGGCGCGTGCGTCATCCAGACCAGAAACGCGACCAAGGGCTTGCGCCAATGTCAGGCCAGTAGCCTCGAATTGGAGTTCCCCGTTTCGGCCTACCGCGCCAAGCGCCGTGAAGCTGTAAGGCTGGAACAGCAAAGTCATCACGTCATCGGGTTGCAGGCGCACGTTCTGGCGGGGATCGCGAATGACCGTTTCCAGCGGCAGCGTCGATACGTTGGCACCGCGAGTAATCTGGATCACCATCTTGCCTACCGGTTGCTTCACCCCGCCAGCGGTCGCCAGAACGTCGAGGACACGTTCACCCCGTGCGGTCAGCGGTACCCGCGCGCTGTTGGCAACATCGCCAACGACAGTCACATTGGCTGCTGCGTTGCGCACCAAACGCACGATCGTCTGGGGTCGGTGCGCCTTGCCGGTGAGGCGTACATTGATATCGCGTGCAATTTCCTGAGGAGTGCGTCCGGCAGCCTGAATACGGCCGACGAACGGCACGGCGATTTGGCCGTCGCTGTCGACCATCTGCTCGGGCAACGATGTTCCCCTGGCGGTCGCAACAGAGGTTGTCAGCTGCGTCATACCACCGGCAACGCCGAAGAGTACGGCAGGCGGTGCTTCCCAGATCGCAATATCCAGCACGTCGCCTTTCCCAAGCACGGATCCTATCGCAGCGCCCTCGCCGAGACTCTCAGAGAAAGACAACGGATGACTTCCGGCCACGATCTCGCGCGCGACTGTGTCATTGACATCGATAATGGCGATGCCGGCGTCACTGGCAGACCGCGCTTTTGCAGCACGGGTGATTTGCCCGGTCGATGGTCCAGAGCTTGGCAACACCGCGCATCCGGACACAGCCAAAGCAACGAGAAATGCACCGCTCATGCGGGTAGAGACGATCAGCTTTGTCATATCAAATTTGGTTAACACCGTGTACAGCCGTCCAAAGACAGACGAAATTACCCGGCGTATGGAGCAAGTGGCGTTCCGGATCAAGAAATGCCGATCACGCACGAGAAGCAGAGCCCCGCGCGGTCAGCCGTGGAAAGCCAGGTCGATGGCGATGATCGAACGCTGGACGTCGGCAGCGCTGACCGCTAGGGCTTCCCGCATACAGCCGCGGATCGCAAACTCCGGCGCCAAATTTGAAACGATGATGGCTTGCTCCGCAGCTGACGGTGCTAGCGATCTCCAATGACCCACGATGAAGTGGTGAATAAGGGTTAAATGAAAACGTCGTTGAAAGCAAGCATCGGAAAGGTACGCCCGCTCTTCCTTTTTGCGGTCGTCATCCCAACTGCTCTAGCAATACTGTATTTTGGGGTATTTGCGTCCGACGTTTACATATCTGAATCGCGCTTCTTAGTCCGCAGTCCCGACAAGCAGACGCCCTCGGGCTTGGGAATGCTGCTCAAAACGACTGGTTTCGGTAGTTCGGGCGACGAAATTTATGCAGCGCAAGATTACATGCTTTCACGGGATGCTTTGAGGGCTCTAAATCGCGACGCAGCTTTCACTCGCGCTTATACGGCACCATCCGTATCAATTTTCGACCGCTTCAACCCTTTTGGCACATCTTCTAGTTCTGAAAACCTGTTCAAGTATTATAAAAATAAGGTTGAAATTCATCAGGATACGACGTCGTCCATCGTGACCCTGACGGTTCGCGCGTTTACGCCAAAGGATGCTGCCCGTTTTAACGAGCAGCTTCTGGAAATGGCCGAAGCTACTGTCAACAAGCTCAATGAACGTGGGCGGCAAGATTTGATTGTCTTCTCCCAAAGAGAAGTTGACGAAGCTAAGGCCAAATCCAGGGCAGCAGCCTTGGCTCTGTCAGCCTATCGCAATCAGGCAGGCGTCGTCGATCCAGAGAAGCAGGCAACGGTTCAGTTGCAGATGATCTCTAAAATCCAGGACGAATTGATCGGCACCCGCATGCAATTGCGCGAGCTGCGCGCATACACCCCGAAAAATCCACAGATTGAAATTCTTGATGTTCGAGCCAAAGGTCTGTCGCGAGAAATTGACGAGCAGCTTGGCCTCGTAACCGGAGGTCGCAAGTCTCTTTCATCGCGTGCCGCTGAATATCAACGGCTGTCGCTGGAAAGCCAGTTTGCAGACAAGAATCTCGCTGGTGCCATGGCCTCGCTGGAGGACGCCCGCAACGAGGCGCGGCGCAAACAGGCGTATGTGGAGCGGATAGTCGCCCCCAGTGTACCCGACGACCCGCTGGAGCCGCGCAGGTTGCGTGGCATCCTTTCTACGCTGATCCTCGGCCTTGCTGCCTGGGCGGTTATCAGCATGCTGGTTGCAGGCATGCTGGAACACAAGGACTAGTTACCAGCCATGGCCCTTCAGCAGTTCAAGGAGATAGGCAAAAGCGCGTCAATTCAGTGGCGGGTCATCTACGCCCTACTGATGCGCGAAATCCTAACGCGTTATGGTCGGCACAATATCGGCTTCCTGTGGTTGTTCGTGGAGCCGATGCTGTTCACTACCGGGGTGACCGTCTTGTGGACTTTGGCGAAAGCTGTTCACGGTTCTTCCCTGCCGATCGTGGCTTTTGCCCTGACTGGCTATTCCAGCGTTCTACTCTGGCGTAACATGCCGTCGCGCTGCATCGGCGCCATCGAGCCCAACTTGGCCCTGATGTATCACCGTAACGTGCGTGTGATCGATGTCTTTTTAGCCCGCCTGCTCCTCGAAGCCGGTGGCGCCACGATATCATTTATCGTGCTCAGCCTGTTTTACATTTACATCGGCTGGCTGGAGCCGCCAGTCGATGTTCTGACAGTCGTTCAAGGATGGGTGCTACTGGCGTGGTTCGGCGCTGCACTGGCCATGTTTCTGGGTGCCGTTGCCGAGAAAAGCGAACTGGTTGACCGTTTGTGGCACCCATTTTCGTACATCATGTTCCCGCTTTCCGGCGCAGCTTACATGGTCGATGCGTTACCCGCGTCTGCCCAGAAATATGCTCTGTACGTGCCCATGGTGAATGGCGTGGAGATTGTACGTGACGGTTATTTTGGGAATCAGATCCGGGCCCATTATGACCTGTCGTATCTCCTGGCATGGTGCATGGCACTATCTGTGCTGGCTCTGGCACAGGTCATTGTCGTTAGCCGAGAAATCACTCCCGAATGATCAACGTCAACCATGTCCACAAAGTCTATCCGACCCGCCAAGGCGATCGCGTCGTCCTGAACGATATCTCCTTCACTTTGGAGCGTGGCGACAAGCTAGGGGTTCTCGGCCGTAACGGGGCGGGCAAGTCGACGCTGGTGCGCCTCGTCAGCGGCGCAGAGCAGCCGACGTTGGGGAGCATTACGCGCAATATGTCGGTATCCTGGCCAATCGCCTTTGGCGGGGCATTCCAAGCGTCGCTCACCGGCCTCGACAATGTCCGATTCATCAGCCGTATCTACAACCAGGATTATACGCAGAATATTGACTTCGTAGAAGACTTTACAGAACTGGGTCTTTATCTGCGCGAGCCGGTCCGTTCCTATTCGCAGGGAATGCGCGCGCGTCTCGCCTTCGCCATTTCGATGATCATCGAGTTCGACTGCTATCTGATCGATGAGGTCAGCGCGGTGGGAGACGCGCGCTTTCATGAGAAGTGCGCGTTCGAACTGTTTCAAAAACGCGCCGACCGCGCCATGCTTATCATCTCGCATGACGTCGAATATGTCCGCAACCACTGCTCACAATTTGCGGTGCTGCATGAGGGCAACCTACAGTTCTATCCAGACTTCGATCAGGCATACAGCCAGCATATGGTTAATCTGCACAACTAGAACCACTGGCAGTCGCGTATTGGATGCGGATCGAGCGGCTCATAGCAGCGGGTAAACTGTAGTCTAGGGTCGGGACTCATAACCACCAGGTGATGGCGGCTACGAGGTATATCGTGCCGAGGAAGTTGGCGGCGAGTTTGTCGTAGCAGGTGGCGATGCGGCGATAATCCTTGAGGCGGCAGAACATGCGCTCGACTGCGTTTCGGCCTTTGTAGAGTGAGCGCGAGAAGCAGCTTTCCAGCGCCGGTTCGCCTTGGAGGGGATGTTGGGCACGGCACCCTCGCGCTCGATCAGATCGCGGATCGCGTTGCTGTCATATGCCTGTCGGCCAGCACGATGGTACGCGGCGCAAGATCATCGAGCAGGACATCGGCGGCACGGCAGTCGGCGACGTTGCCGCCGGTCAGCAGGAAGCGGAGCGGGCGACCTTGGCCGTCGGTGAGCGCGTGGAGCTTGCTGTTTCGGCCACCTCGGCTGATCCCGATCGCCTGAGCGAGCGCCCCCCTTTTCCGCCGCCCGCCGAGCGGTGCGCCTTCATGTCCGTGCTATCGATCGGGACTTCGGCAGGCGGACCGCCCGCTGCTGCCAGCGTGACGAACATCTCCTGCCAGATGCCTTTTGCCGCCCACCGCACGAACCGGTTGAAGAGCGTCTTTCTCGGACCATAGCAGGCGGGGGCATCTACCCACCGGCCACCCGACTTCACCACATGGATGATGCCGCTGATCACCCGCCGGTCATCGACCCGCGCGACGCCTCGGACCTTGTTCGGCAGCGACAGACGAAGCCGCTCGAACTGCTCTTCGCTCAACCAGAACACGCTCAAATTCAGGCTCCTGCTGTTGCCGAGCCTGAATCACATTCGCGCCGCCAAGGGAATCCCGTTTATGGGTCCTGGCCTTAGAATATTGTCGTAAGTTAAAAGCTCTCCATCGGTTCCGTCAAAATCTGTTGACCAATTGCCCCGAAACAGTTGAGGTGTCGAGGAAATGGGGACTTTATGGCGCAGCTAACCGGCACCGACAGCAACGATGTTCTTATGGGAACGGATGCCAGCGATATCATAGACGCGTTGGGGGGGACGATCTGATCTTCCCGGGGCTTGGGGCAGACACGATCCAGGGGGGCGACGGTAATGACACGATCCGTTTTTCCGCGATCCAAAACAGCAGTACGCCAACTCCATTCGGATTGACCGATGGCGGTGCTGGCTACGACACGATCGATTTCCGGAACATATCGCCCGTCACCGTTGGGACGCTTATAACCGACGACGGCCGGTTTGTTCTCGGTGCCTACGTTGGTTCGCAGAAATACGAATTTCGGAATATTGAACAAATTCAGCTAGGCTCTTCAGAATTTTTTGGAGGCCCGGGCAATTACGGTACTGCCGTCCGCGTAGACGGAGGCGCGGTAAACAATAACTTTTCTGCAACCGGAAACTATCAACTTTATGGTTACGACGGGGATGATGTATTTTCCGTCTCAATGTCCATCCAAACTCCGACGTCCGGTGGAGTTCATGGGGGCAGTGGCACCGATCTGCTGCGTACAAGTTTTCAGACGGTCGTAGACTTGACCGCGGGGAGAATGAAAAGCTTCGCTTCCACCTATGAGGTGGACGGCATAGAGAATGTGGAAGTTACTACCGCGGGCTATAAGTCTTCAGTGATCGGAGACTCCGCCGATAACGTTTTTACCGTTGGCTCCTTCCAAAACGACGGCACGAGCGGAGTCGTCTTCTCCGGAATGGGTGGCAACGACCGTCTTATCGGCAGCGCCGGCGCTGACGTACTCGATGGGGGAACGGGGAACGATTACCTCGCCGGCGGGGCAGGCAATGACCGCCTGCTCGGCGGTAGCGGTTTCGATACCGCTTCTTATGACGGCTATTTCCGGATGTATGCTCCCAGCACGTCTGGCGGCATCACCACGCTGACCGGCGGAAGTGCTACTGGCACAGATCAATTGAGTGAGATTGAGAAGATCACGCTTGCCGACGGTGTTTTGACGTTCGACCCGGATGCGGCAGCCGCGCAGGTCATGCGGCTGTACGATGCCTTGCTCCATCGGCAACCTGACGCACTCGGCCAGGAATATTATACCGATCTCGTTCAGGATGGAAAACTGACCATCCGCGACGTCGCGGCCACGTTCATGCAGTCGCCGGAATTCCTTGCGGCCAGCGCGAACCTTACAAACGAAGAGTTTGTGACGTTTGCGTACCAAAGCACCCTTGGACGAAACCCCGATGCGGGCGGCGCTGCATATTACACCGACTCTCTTAATCGCGGCCAATCGCGCGCAGATATCATCACGAGCTTTTCAGAGTCGCCAGAGCATCGCGCAGCGACCGCTGCGACCTTGGCGCAAGGATATTTCGACACGGACGATGCGGCACAGGCGGTTGCCTTGCTGTATGATACTGCGATCGGACGGAAACCGGAGGTAGCCGGGCTCACTTATTACGCGGACTTGCTCAACAGCGGAAATATAAGCCTCTCCCAAGCAGCTGGCAACTTCGCGGCATCGCCGGAATTTTCTTCCAAAACCGCCAGCTTTACGAACGACGACCTTGTCGAATTCATGTATGAGAATACGTTAGATCGCAGGGCCGAAACAGCCGGGTTAGCCTATTGGACCGACCTGCTTGATCATGGCCTTTCCCACGGCGATCTCGTGCTGGGCTTTTCCCAGTCGTGGGAACATCATGCATTGCTGTCAAATGACATATTGGGTGGCATCAGCACACTTTGACGCCGATGTAGGTCTGATGCCTTTCCGATGTCTGGAATGACCGCTCATTCGTAAGTGGCCCGAGAAGAGTGTCGACCGACCGATGTCGTCACACCGCTCCCCTGCATGCTCCGTTCGACATCGGGCGGAGATGTGAAGGTTTGATGATCGAGACCCAGCGACCCGAATTTGACTCGCTGATGCGCGATCATGTGTGCGTAGCGAGCTTGGAATGCCGACGGGGGGAAATGGTTAAAACTTTCATAGTCCTTAGAAAATAAAGGACATTTATTTCGTCGACGGTACGGTTGTAGTACCCCTTTGTACTAGGGTCAGGAGTCATAACCACCAGGTGATGGCGGCTACGAGGCATATCGTGCCGAGGAAGTTGGTGGCGAGTTTGTCGTAGCAGGTGGCGATGCGGCGATAATCCTTGAGGCGGCAGAACATGCGCTCGACCGCGTTTCGGCCTTTGTAGAGTGAGCGCGAGAAGCAGCTTTCCAGCGCCGGTTCGCCTTGGAGGGGATGTTGGGCACGGCACCCTCGCGCTCGATCAGATCGCGGATCGCGTTGC
>Ga0265798_10007278_pt1 | contig 14338 bp, 21 predicted proteins | sample P3T30metagenome_FD_192430 | JGI IMG/M metagenome (GOLD analysis project Ga0265798, IMG submission 192430) | Plant litter microbial communities from East Loma Ridge, Irvine, California - P3 T30 | ecosystem: Environmental > Terrestrial > Plant litter > Unclassified | place: USA: California...
ACCCTGTATCTCAGAATAGATCCAGTGGTTGTCCTCGCGCGTCGTCGCGGAACGTGTCTAGTTATTTCTACCCGCGGTCCACTTCCCTCGTCCCATTGACGGTATTGCGATAGATACTTGGCGTCTATACGTTGGTTTGACGCACCCTAACATTAGTGTAGCGCTTCAACACGATGTTATCCCCGCCGCCTAAGAGTAAGGCCGCTAGTATATGGTCTTTTGATTCGGGGTACGGATCAGGCACATTGGAAGATGATGAGGGATTCCAGGTACAATTGTGCGCAATGTTGTGTGTTGCGCAATTATTAACGCTAAGCAGATCGACAAGCCTGGAAGCTCCACGATTTATGGAACGTTGCCTACGTACCTCAACCAGCACAATCAACCAAACCCTGGCGGACCCGTGAGCCTTGAACTGGTAGATGACATTCGCGCGAGAACAATCACCAACTCGACTGAGCCTCTGGCTACGGAAGTCGACGTGTTCACAGCGAAAGTTCGCACTAGTGACGAATCATTGCTGCCGACGCAGAGTGATGGTATCGATTGCCTCCGATGTCAGCTTTGGAACATCATCAACCCCGACGGGAACATTAGGTGCGACAACTGCACGGTTGAAGGGTTCGAGACGCTTGAAGCTGTCATAGGTGCTACTGAACTACCGAAGACGACGACTGCGGCACCTCGACATGACGTTTTGAAGGTGACTCCGTCAGAAAACTTCCCCCAACCCAAGAGTACCGGGCGATGCTCTGCATGTGAGATCTCGGCATTCATTCACCCAGGCCAGCCCGTCAACTGTGCTTCTTGCACTCTAAACACGGGCTTGCTGTCTCCAACTCCGTCAGACCAGCCATCAAAGGTCAAACGTTCCTGCGCCCGACGGCCACCCACCAAGCTCGAGTCGCATGCGACGCGATGTCTGCAAAGATGGCTGAAAGAACACCGAAACGATCCGTATCCGGACACCGAGACCAAGCGTTCACTAGCCGAAAAGTGTGGTATCACTGAGAAGCAGGTCAACACCTGGTTTACCAATGCGCGAGCGCGAAAAAGGGTCGTTGGTGCGAAATCATCTAACCCGGCCTCGGAAGATGAAGGGGCTCGGAATACTCGACTTTCTAGCGTAGTATCCACAGCGCTGTCGCACCGAGACGCATCATCAGGCTTCGAAGCACCATCTAATCGTCAATATTCTATCACGTCTCATTGCGCAGGTGACGACCCTAGCCATACGACTACAAGCTCATCTAGACGAGGCAAGAAGAAGAATTATGGCCAGTCTGCCAACGTATCTACTTCGGTCTCGAAAGCCCAATCGTTTCCATCTAAATCACAACTTTCATCTACCGATGATTACGATAGCGAATCGCAGGCGTGGCAGTGCACCTTTTGCTACCAACATATCGCGCGCAAATCTTGGCGCCGCCATGAAGAGACCCAGCATCGACCGAAACGAAAGTGGACATGCTTGCACACTGGCCCTAGCATCACAACTTCTTCTCGATCGGATGCGTCTACGTCTTGTGTATTCTGCATGGCAGCGAACCCCAGCGACAAGCACTTTGCCGATTGCCACCGCATAGCTGAGTGCATGGCCAAGGATGAAAATGAAAGAACGTTTCTGCGACCCGATCACCTGCGTCAGCACATCAAAAACTTCCACAAAGCGAAATTAGATGAGACCATCCGCGATCTTTGGAGACGAGAGGGCCCAGATGGCCATGCCGTAGAGAACTGGGTCTGCGGTTTCTGCGCAAAGGTGCTGAAGACTTGGGACGATCGTGAGACGCACATAGCGTCCCACTTCAAAGACGGATTGATAATGGCGGACTGGAAAGGGAACACAAGACAGGATGCTGAGGCGAGTAAGAAGAGGCCGACTTCGAGCGAAGGACGACCGAATGTGCTCTCGAAGTTGGCACGGACGCTTACTTTCCGATCATCGCGTGAGCAGCACCACTACGAGTCGCAGAGTCAGGGCGCCGACGCTTTCGATGATGCGCTGACTTTCATCCGCGCGCCTGAGTTGGATGCACCTCTGTTGCCGGAACTTGTCTTCGACGACTTCATGGCAGGTGTTGGTGATGTCAACTTCGATTACGGTGATGCGATTCTTACTAGCGCGTATGAACATGACTTTGCTTCTGCGGAACGGCACGGTTCCGCTTTCCCAGACGAGGGAATTACGGGGTTTGACTTTGGCGATCTGGTGGATGAGTTCGTCAACCAGGAGTTTGGGAATGGGGATGCCTTTGGGCTTTGGTATCAATAGTCAAGAGGATCCTTGATATACGCTTCTCCAGAACTGTACGAATCTTGTCTTCCTCGAGGCACTTCACTTGTAGAACATGATGTGACTAGATGAGGTGCGTTGAGCTATGCACTCATTACAGGTTATGACGTCATGTTCCTCATCGAAAGAGACTTGTATTTGGTTCAGGGGACTGAGTCACACCAAGGCTAATTATTCTCACGGAACATCGGTATGAAGCTCTACTGTGGGGCTGCGGTCGCTGCCGCTTCTGTCCTCCAATCCTTGTTCATGATCGAAGACACCTTTGCTGTCTGCGCCATTTCCGTAATTATGGACGAAGAGTTGCATCGTCCTAGACATCCGGATGCGGAGTGTCGTGATGACTGGCTTGGACCATACTCGCGCATGAGTCACTACCTGAATGTGTCTCCCAAGGGTAGCGTCCCGCGATCTTACTGTTGCGATCCATGGTTCTCGGCGCCTTGCCTACATGATCTGAACAAGAGTCATCAACTTCGAACACATCAGGAGACCTAATCGGTTTGTATAAAGCAAGGTCGCTCGTCAATTGTACGCCAGAAATCTATCGCCATGGCTTCTAAACCTGTTGCTAGGCCTTCTAACAAGTTTGCGCATTGGAACACGTTCCCGTTCATGACCGCGCCAAGAACGAAATACTACTCTGCTCAACTCCAGTCGCCAATCTTTCGCCTTCCTCGGGAGGTCCGCGATGTTATTTACGAATACTACCTTCTCGAGCAGGACGGTTACCACTACGATAGTGAGCTCGGCAAACTCCTGTACCAGAACCCGTCGATAACGCCTAAGCAAGTCGTCCGAATAGGCCTGCGAATAACATGTCGCATCGCCGCAGAAGAGATGAAGAATATTGCGTTCAGAAAGATACAATTCTACCCTATGCATTCAGTCGATGATGGGGGCGAATACATGACAGTCCGCTCACGGGCGGGCCGCTTCAGATGCTGTAAGTGCCATTTTAATATAAGAGCTTCCTCATACGGATCTAACAAAGCCGCAGTGCTGAAATACGTTGAAAGGCAAAAGTGTCGCATGCTGGTGTGCGCTGCCGAGTTACTGCAAACCGAGGACTTCACCGACATATACAATCGTTACCCTTCGGTAAGACAATGGCTTCTCATCCCACTGCAGCAATCAATCGCGCATCGATGGGACGAGCTTAGCCCATCGACAGATCATGGCGAAGACGTCCGTAGCCAAGCTTTCAGCGATGCTCTTCAACACGCGTTGGTACTGGCAAAAAATCGGCATCCATCAAAGTTCGCCAAGCTAGTAGGTCCGACGTTTGGCTTAGGTGACTGCTCCATCAGGAACAGTGCTTTAGGCTTAGTGCAAAATAACCTCTTTGTAGAGGGAGCACTATCCGACATATATCATTGGCATCCTGCACCATGGTGCATCCCAAGTGACCAAGAACTCTCGAAGTTAGAGGCCCTCATCTGCCAGCCTGGGAAGTCGGATACCTCCCTCCCTACGACTGAAGACGGCGTCTTCTATTTCGAACACATCACTGAGCATCTCCACGCAGCGAGAAGCAGATGGTACTTCTCTGCTGCTGCCGCAGCAATCGAATTTTGTAAGTTCAGTTCATTCTTCGAATCTGTATTCACCCGCGCGGTTTGATGATTGGTAATCGACGATTGAAGCAATCTGCTAATCTCAATACAGTACACCGTATACCAGAAGAGCGCAGGTGTAATGTGCGATTTATCGTACTCAACGAAGATGTCAAGGCCGTATCCCGTTCGGAGTGCCACGCGGGAGGACTAATCCCATTCTGTCTCGAGAATCCTTCTCTTCTTATCACGAGGCATATCAGCCTCCTAACAAACTTACTTCCAGTGGACTCGTCACAGATATCGGCTAATAGATGCGCGTACATCAATCCCGAGCATTGCTTCAGAGCTCTGATCCCCTGGATTGAAGAAGCATCGTTGTTACCCTCGCACGGAATGCCTACGGAATCGTTCCAGCTTCTTGTTGACGGCGCCGCCCGAGAATCCACGGAATTCTGGCACATGCTCAAATACGCCGCAGCCACGCAGGAAGCTCGACACAGACAACACCGGCTGAGTGGCACAAGCTGGCCACCCAGAATAACTCCACCGCGTTACCACAGCATCTATACTGTTTGGAGCCTTCCCGCCAACTTCGCGCAAACGATCCGCGACATCGCTCAAGGAAACTCAATCGTGCGATACAATGGAGATGCGGGCGAGTTGTGGGATCTTTACTGCTTTGAAACGAGGAACTGGACATTGGAGCAATGGGAGTCAGATTGGAAAGAGAAGATCAGCTTGGTTATTATCTCACGATTTTGGCTATATGTGTGGGATAGGTATGACATTGACATAAGTGGAGCACCTGGGTCAAGGAAAGCCTAGTGAATGTGGGGGATTTTCTTTGTGCCTTGGATTTGATGAGACAATTGTAATCTTTTGGAAAAGAAACCGCTCCATGATCAAGCGCATGCCAGTGTGGCTTGTTGTCTCTATATCTCGCCTCTGTATGCAACTGTAACGCTAGTCTGATAGTATGCGTACTCTCCATAAAACGCTTGTTCTCTCGCATGAGCAGCACCTCAACCTCGAACCAATCCACAGTATGGCGAAACAAAGTGGTTGTGCGCATCGCAGGTGATAACGAACCATCATGAGCATTGCTTTGTTCAAACAACCTGTATGCAAGCTTCGGGATCTTTCTTTGTCAAAGGCGCGAGGCCATAGTGCCGCGTACTGAAGTGAAGCGTTAAGTGCGATGTGCCTGTGTACCTAGCCTATAACAGTCCGAAACAAGTTCAACGATGCGCATTGGTGCATGCCTTTGCGCAATACTCCCCGAGAGACTGAGTCATAGCGTACCGTCCAAGTTCATAAATTCTCTAGTCATCTAAGACGAACCATACACTAAGAGCAGCCACGTGGTACCCTGACTCCTATCCAAATTAACAGCGTGCTTGCGACTCATCGCAATCAAGCCTATGTGAGTCAAGGTATGTAGATGTTCAAACCGAGAGTCATCGTCTCGACTTTTGAAGTATATAGGAAGCAGCATCTGTAGCATATTTCATTCCTCAAGCATGTCGGACAAAACCCCGACTACGCGTTTCGCGCACTGGAACAAATGGCCGTTCATCAACGTGAGATCGAACCAACTACAATCACCCTTCTTCCGGTTATCACGCGAAATCCGAGACAAAATCTACGATTACTACGTCGTCGCCGAGAATGGCTACTTCTACAACCCGGAAACGCGGAAGATGATGGATGGTCACCCGTCATCCGCATCGCCAAAGTCACAGGTTATCAACATCAACTTGATAAGGACTTGCAAGATCGCGGCTGCTGAGATGAAAGACTTGGCTCTCGGGCGTAATGAGATTATTTTCCACCCTTTATGCTCCGTGAACGACGGACATGGATGCCTGAATCTTAAGTCAAGGGCTGGACGCTTCAAAAGTCGTACGTGTACTCCGGGCGCGAAACACCCCTTCTCCACTGCGACCTTTTAGACTGACTTTTGAATGACAGTCCTCAAGTGTCGCCAGATCCAGAGAATCCGTATGCTTATTTACACCGCTTCATTACTGAGGACGGATGACTACGCGAGACTCGCTCAAGAACACCCAGACTTTGCGTTTTGGTTTGATGGCCCCTTGCGTAGGGCTATCAGAGGACGCACGGATGGATTGGGCCTGGAAGACAGTGACCACTGTATCGACTCCTTTTTTGACGGTGGAGACTTCGACAACGCTCTTCAATTTGCACTTGAACTTGCTAAGGCTCGCGATCCTCCTTATTTCGCAACATGTGCCCGGGTGACTTTTGGAAACGAGTATCCCTGGCTTCTTCGTAACTCAAATAGTACAAGACTTGGTAATCTCTTCTCCGAGGGATCCTTGTGTGCGCTTTTCGAATGGAAGCCTGAGTCATGGCGTATGCCGAGCCATGAGGAACTTGCATCTATCGAGGCGCTATTATCGATGAGAGCCGTGGCAAATATGGAGACCTTTTATTCTGCGCAAAATACCAGGTGGTACTTCTCCGCTACAGCAGTAGCTATTCAATACTGTAAGTTTCATACTAGATGCAGCCGAATGTCTCTGACACTACACAGTAGAGACGCTGAGTCCCAAAATGCGCAGGGTACTACGCAAGATCGTCATAAGAGAAGACTTCAGGAGCGTTTCTAATCCAGAACTCCACGCTCGAGGGCTTATTCCCTTCTGTCGCGAGAACGCAAGCCTTCGGATTACTCGACACGTTAGTCTTTTCGAGTCTATGCTTCCGGTGCATTCCGGCGGGCAAGACAACCGGCGAAGCGATTACTTTAATCAGGATGTTGTTACAGGCGCAGATTGCCTGGGAGCGATGATACTCTGGATCCAAGGAGCATCTTCACTCCACGCACTTGGCATGCCGAAAGAGAGTTTCTCACTGGTCTTCGACAACAGCGTGACGGAAGGCGACTGGGTCTGGAATGCGGTCGTTATGCGCGCAAGAGCCCTGCAAGAAGTCTCTAAAGAATGGCTTCGCGCACCCCATAACAATCCCAGGCCCTACAATGGTACAGGTTTGAGTCCCTGTGAAAACTTGTTGTACCTCCCATCAACATTCGAGGCCAACGTTCGGAGTATCGCAGAAGGAAACTCAATCATGCGACTGACGTCGGGCATGAGCTCAGTTGAGATTGAAGCCACAGCTCTGAACTTGGAACACTACAAGCACTTCACCCCTGAAACCTGGGAGCATCAATGGCACGTGACAGTGCTGTGTCTGAGCTTGAACACGGACTTCTGGAGACGTTTACATCCGAGATACAGCATCGAGCCGGCGGGCTTCAAGAGAGTAGTAACAACGGTCAGGAGGATGTGTGGACGGGCGCTGAGCAACGGTATGTCGACGGAATCGGTTGGACGGTAGGAACTGTTTCTGGCAGCATATCGGTGGATTGATGGAGAAGGGGGAGTACGGCCGTCATGGCACATCATTGGGGAGGCGGGTCGTCGTATTAGCTGCGCTGCTGCCAACATGGATTTGGAATATGGTATCGATTGAGACCTGATGCCTTCAGATCACAATCCCCTCTACGGGAAGCAAGAGAACTATAGCGCGAGCCATATTCCTGAAAGCTATACTATAAGCCGCTTTGACCCATTGTCATAATGTATAGGTCTGCCTCCCTCTCCGTAAAGGGTGCGTCGTGCCGTGAGCCCAGGTTGATGGTATGCTATGAAAGCCTGGGTACGCCGTAATCGGGTTGCGCGTCTTCGACCGGCTGTGCGTAGGCCGTAATGCTGAAGGGCGAGGGATGTGGATGGCGTGCGGAGCTCATTATGCGTGGACAGCGTTCTCGTCTTCGTCGCGGTTCAAGGGTGAGTTCGGGCGAAAGCCATCGCTGAGATTGCGCGCGGTCTGCAAGAGCGCTTGCAACGTGAGTACCTAAGGACGTTTGCGAAATCAGACTCAACGAGCGGGTGAGGTCATGGTCTGAGGAGGTTGTGGGGGAGTGAGCCGCGATGTTTGCCTGGGTGGTGGAGCTCCTTGCTCCTGAAGAGTCTGGGTGGCTGGGCACCAGGCTCAAGCTAACTGGTCCGCGCCAGACCGACCACCCATCCATCCATCTGTTCCTTTGCGTCGCGTAGAACCGTCATCACCCAACAAATACAGCTCTGCTGTTGATGGGCATGTCGCTCACACTCAGATATCAACTCTACAGCCACCGATGAGTCGTTGTACTGAAGCTGAATGGTGCCTAGGCTATCAGCCAATGGGCACACACTTCAACCCGATGAATCCGCTTACGACCAGCAAGCCATAGTTTGGTACCATGGTGCATCCGTCTTGGGAGTCATCGCAAAAGCCAGAGGAGGTATGACGGCGCAGTATAAGATGCCGGGCAGTCGCAATCAGCATCTGCATGGCACCTGATACACCCAAGATGGCTTTCAATAAGAGAGGCCCCAACAACTTTGCGCACTGGAATATGTTCCCCTTTATGACGACACCGAAGACGAAGTACATCCTCGGGCAAAAACAATCACCGCTGTTCCGGCTCCCGCGAGAGATACGGGATACCATCTACGACTATTATGCACAGGGCCGACCACAGTATGTGTACGATAAGAGAACGGGAAAGCTAGGTCACCTCGATTCGTCAGCCCAGAAAGAAGGTCTCGGACTCATGATGACCTGCAAGATCGCTGCAGACGAAATGCAGCACGTCGCTTTCCAGAATGTCGAGTTCAGTACGCTTTGTTCTGCAGACGATGGCGCGGAATTCCAGCTTCTTCGGTCCAGAGTCGCTCGATTCTGCCAGAGTAAGAGTCGGACTCATTGAACGAATGTGCAATCAGACTAACGTACTTTCTAGTATTCGACATGATTCAGGTTCAGAGGCAATACATGTTGATTTGTGTTGCGGAACTACTCGAGTCTTCCGATTTGGAAGGGATCAGGGCACGCTTCCCCGCAGTTGAAAACTGCTTTGAAGGACCTCTACAACACGCAGTCGCCCACAATACTGATGAACTATCCCATCATATGAACATAAGCTCGGATGACAACACCAGCCAAGACTTTATCGAAGCTCTTCTGAGCGCGCTCGATATCGCGGAGACTCGAAATCCAACAAGATTTGCGCAGCTCACACATCGAGCCTTTGGAAATCACATATGCCAGATCAACAACGTTCATGGGATGATCGAAAACAATCTCTTTGTCGATGGGGCGTTGGATGCTGTGCATGCATGGAGACCTAAAGCTTGGTCGATTCCTACCGACAGCGAGCTATCCAGGATGGAAGGCCTTGTCTGTCAATCAGAAAAGGACAAGACCCTGATATACGACTGGTGCTATGTCGAGAGCCCGTTAAGGCTGAAGAACAGCAGATACTACTTCTCTGCTGCCGCAGTAGCGATTGACTTTTGTAAGTGATCTTTCTGTCCCGTGGACTTGCCGAGCACTATAGTGTTCTCCGCTGTGATTCCAAGGTACTCTTCGAAGAAAGATACGTTCTCTAATGAATTACGCAGTACATAAAACGCCATCTAAGAAGCTACGCTGCCTCCGTAAGCTCGTACTGAAGGAAGATTTCAAATCCATGCCGCGATCTGTATGCCACGCCCGAGGCCTTATTCCTATGTGCCAAGCAAACCCACAGCTGCGGATTGAAAGACATATCAATCTTCTGGCCAACCTTCTGCCCACAGGCCACCCCGACCGTCATTGCGGAGGCGCAAGTGCCATAGCTGGGTTCCAGATCATAGATGCAGTTGTCCCATGGTTCTCAGAGATCCTCCTACTCCGTGCCCACGGTATGCCCGAAGGCTCTTTTAGGCTCTTCATCGATGGCCACTCGCGCGAATCTCTTGAGGCTTGGGACATTCTCAAATACGCAGCAGCCATGCAAGAAGCCATGCTGAAACAATGCCGGGTCAACAATACGTGTCCAACATCCAGGTTGTTCGACCGCCGCTTTCTATGCCGTATTCGCTTGCCGTGGCATCTACCAGATGGGTTTTCCGATATTATCCGCGCCGTTATCAGCGGTACGATCAACATAACCTTCACCGGAGAAGTGGGTGAAGTGTGGGATCAAGACGCGTTTTTCTTCAAGAGACGAACCTGGACAGTAGACGAATGGGCACAAGAGTGGAGAGATGAGGTTCAGACCAAAGGGATCCAAACAGACTATTGGAAGCGTACCAACGCTCGGTATCAAATAGACCCTCGGGGGTTTGGTCATGTTCACCGGACAGTCTACAACGGTGAGGTCATTCGCAGCAGCGACCGACCGTTGTAACGGTACTAGCAGACCTGGGCAGCGTTGGACGGCGGACAGTGCACTACAAATGTAGCTTGATGTAGATCGCGTGGGCAACTTCAACGATTGCTACAGGCTCTGAGCAGGGAAGCCCATGAATGTATTCTATTTCATGCGACTTTTTCATGCCAACTTTCGCGTGCATATGATGAATATGCGGTGTCATTCCTAGGGCAGCGCGCCACGCCCGTCTCGCTTGCATGGTGCGCGAGCGTCTAGCCAGGAACCAACTATCTGCCCCTCCAAAAACATCACCAACTTTCTGCCACAACGTCGCATCACCCACGTCTCCTACACCCGCCGCGATCGCTCCTTCCTTCTCGAACCCTCACTCAATGACCGCGCCCACGCACCTCGACCCCAGCGAACTGGGCACCAAATCCTACTGGGACGCCGCCTACAACACCGAACGCCAAAACTTTGCCGCAAACGCCGACGACGAAGGAACAATATGGTTCAGCGACGCGGGCGCCGAGGAGCGCATGCTATCTTTCCTTGAAGACCTCAGCGACGAGGGCCACATACACAAAGAGGACGATGGGGACGACCACAACGCGGCGCGTTTCCTAGATCTGGGAACAGGCAATGGGCACCTCCTGTTTGCGCTGCGCGAGGACGAGTGGAACGGCGAGATGGTCGGCGTCGACTACTCTGCGCAGAGCGTCACGCTTGCCACGTCGATTCGCGACGCGAAGGACGACTCTTACAAGGACATCGCGTTCCACGAGTGGGACATTTTGTCGCAGGCACCAGGCAAGTGGCTAGGCGCTGGCTTCGATGTCGTACTAGACAAGGGCACATTTGACGCCATTTGCTTGTCGCAAGAAGAAGACGCGCAAGGCCGGAGGATCTGCGAGGGATACAGGGAGAAGGTTGAGCCCCTCATGAAGAAGGGCGGCAGATTCCTCATCACGAGCTGCAATTGGACAGAAGAAGAACTCAAGGGCTGGTTTGGAGGCGGAGAGCTGGAGTTTGAGGGCAAAGTCAAGTATCCCAGCTTCACGTTTGGAGGCAAGACGGGCAGCAGTGTTGTTACGCTGTGCTTCAAGAGGGTGTGATTCAGCGCTTTGTCTGCTGAAAGAAGGAACTACTACGACTACGCTATCAAACAGCCCGCCGTATCCGCGCGAGAACGAGCCACTTCTTCCGCTCGCCCATATTCTCCGTACCGCCGTCGCGCTCTTTCGCCCATGACCGCCGCTGCCCGTTTACGTCCATTTCGTATATCTCCTCAATCTCGAGCCCTTGCCCCGGTATCACTTCCTCGAAGAAGGGTGCGACTTTGGCGCGTCCTGTATGGAAGCCTGCGATACAATATATACGTGCGGATGGGTCGTCGGATAGGAAGTGCAGCATCGATTTGGCGAGGCTTTCGTGCTCCCATGGCATCCAGAGACAATCTGCAGCGAGAATGCGCGTGTAGCGATTCTCGTGCGAGGTCTCGAAGGGTGTGCTTATGGAGCCCCATTGATGACCTTCGACGGTCACGTTGGGCTTGAGATGCGCGGGGACGTTCTTCGCGACGTTCGTTCTGAGGGTATCGAGGATAGGAGCGGCAGGATAGTCGGTGATGGCGACCTGGCGCATTGTCAGTTGGAGCCTATGCAGAATCGAGTCTGAGCATGGACGTACCTCCTTCGCTCCTGCCAATGTACTCAGAATCCCGCCCAGTCCTACGCCTGCGAGCAAATGTTCCATCAGTACTCTTTTCTACACCTCTCTTCATCAGCCCGACCCACCTGCACCCAACTCCAACACGGTCTCGCCCTCCACGCTCCACTTCTTCTCCTCTTCCTTGTCTGTCCACCATTCGCCATCTCTCCAGCCTTCCTCATCTTCGTGTAGACCCTTGCCACTTGCACCCAGATCGCCGCCCTCCACTCGCCCGCTGACCAGTTCTGCCATCATGACGCCGGCATTCCATAGGTAGTGCGCAAACTTCCTTCTTTCTTCTTCGCCGTTCACATCCGCGACCCTGATCTCCTGCTCTCCGAACTTGGCGTTGCGATACAGAATGACGGTACTTGGATCGTCGCCATGCTGGTTCTGTGTATCGTCGGTGAAGATGCCGCCGAGGGAGGACCCAAAGATATCTTCAGGCTCGAGGGGCGTGTTGGCTGGGCGGCGGAGGTTGATCAGCGAAGGAAGCAGCATTGCGAGGGTTGGCGTACGGAGGTCTGGTCGGGCGCGGGCTGGGATCCTTTCTTAGGCTGGCTGAAGGATTGTCGCACGACGCCATGATGCGCAATGGAGGGGCTCGCGAAATCTTTAGCGGGGCAGACGCGCGAGGCTGTAGATGGGATAGCGCGCGGGTAGCATGCAGGGTCACCGCATGGCTCCGACATGTCGTGAGATCATCATTTGCCGAGGCTGCTGCTCGTGGCGCTCTGAAACGCCGAGTTTCCTCCTCTCTCCTGCTCTCCTCGTCGTTGACAACACGATTGACCGACAAGACACAATCGCCAACATGTCATTCTCCTCATTCAAGAACCCGGCGACATATCATCTGCTCAGGTACCAAGCTACTGTACCAGCCCTCAACCCTCAAGATCCTCTAACACAAGCACAGCTATGGCACCCTCCTGGGCTCAACGCTCTTCCAGTCCTTCGTCTCAGGCATCGTAGCCTTCCGCGTCCTCCCTCGTCCTCAATTCTCGACGCTCCAGAAGCACACCTTCCCCGTCTACTTCACACTACAAACCCTCACTCCCGTCGTCATGCTGCTCACGTACCCACGCGGCGGAGCATCGTCATTGCTACCATTCCTCTCTTCCTCGCCCATCTCGCCGACAGCAACCGATAACCTGAGCTCCTGGCTGCACACCACAATGTTTCTCACCGCGTTGGTCAACTGGGTCTACGTTGGACCCAAGACGACAGAGGTCATGGGTCTGAGGAAGCATCAGGAGACAAGGGATGGGAAGAAGAGCTATGATGCTGGGCCACATAGTAAGGAGATGCAGGCCCTGAACAAGCAGTTCGGCATTCTGCACGGTGTCAGCAGTCTGGTTAACATGGTTGGATTGGGGGCTATGATCTGGTACGGTGCAGTACTGGCTGATGGGCTGAGCCTGTAGAGTTCCGAGGACGTTGTATATACTGGACGGAATGGTCTTTGTACAAGACGACCATGTAAATAAGAAGCATGTCTGTCGGTCTCGCAGCGCGGCTACGCTATCGCGGCAAGCGTGTCGTGAGTATACGTGAAGAGGAGGATGGTGAAGAAACCGAGGAATGCTACCATACTAGCTACCCCGATACTCAGGCATACGATGGTGCAATCGCATAATTCAATAACGAGCACATGGCACGTCCAGTTTATCATACCACAAACGCCAATGTTTTGACACCCGGAGCTATATACTCTCCCTCTCTCTGTACGACTCCATATCCTTACTTTATGGTCGTCTAGTTCAGACGCTGCGTCATGGCGATCACGCTGCTAGAACTGAGCTCAACCAAACGTTCAGATTCCAACAACCACGCATACCCACAAGCTCACGAAGACGAAACGGACGATGACCGAGAAGCAGTACAGTATCGACAACTCATATCCCGAGCTGTAACGCAGCGTCTGCATTCGCCATCCCTCGATGACCTTACAAAGACCAAGGCGGGCGATGTACCCATACACTCCTTAGAAGAATGGGAGTTGCAAGAGCGCTGCATCGCACGGAGTAAAGCCCGGATTGAGGCCGGAGAGCTGGGTATCCCATGGAGTAAGATCACCCATTTTCTCGCATGCATCCGTTCGCCTCATCCGATATGCATTACAAGATCTGACAGCGCATAGCACAATTCATCCACGATGTCGAAAGCGCCACTCTGCAAGTCCACGTCCTCACCCCAACTCGGTACGAAGTACCGCCGAGAAACATGAACAAGAACCAAGAGGCGACTAAACAGAACGAGGAGATGACGTACAGATTTGGCGACTACGAAGGTGCAGCGCGTGATCAAGAGTGGAAGACAAAAGACGCTGCTGTATACAACATGTTGAAAGCTTTTCGGGGTGCGCGTTCGGGTCGCTGAGTAGGACCGCCCAGCTTCGCTTGATTGGGATGTTTTTGTCAGAGCTGGAATGCGACACTGTCCTCTGCCTACCGTGATGGCACTCTAATGCTGATAGTACATTTTGGATTGCTGTTTTCCGTCAAGATGCGCGGTGTGTCCATTCGCCAAGTGGAGGCGCATGGTGGTTGGCCATCATGGTTCGCG
>Ga0265798_10007279_pt1 | contig 14338 bp, 10 predicted proteins | sample P3T30metagenome_FD_192430 | JGI IMG/M metagenome (GOLD analysis project Ga0265798, IMG submission 192430) | Plant litter microbial communities from East Loma Ridge, Irvine, California - P3 T30 | ecosystem: Environmental > Terrestrial > Plant litter > Unclassified | place: USA: California...
GGGCGCGACGTGAAGCCGCCGTGGCTTGCGCCGGGCACCTTGACCAGCGCGGTCGGCACGCCGCGGATCTGCAATGCCGCGTAATATTGTTCCGACTCCGACACCGGCGTGCGGTAATCGTCGCTGCCCACGACGACCAATGTCGGCGTCTTGACGTTGCCGACGAGGCTCAGCGGCGAACGGTTCCAGTAGCTCATCGGGTCTTCCCACGGCAGCTTGGTGAACCAGTAGCGCGAGGTGAACAGCGTATTGTCCATCGTCAGCGCTTCGCTCGCCCAGTTGATCACGGGCTTCTGCGTCGCGGCTGCCTTGAACCGATCGGTCTTGCCGACGATCCATGCGGTCAGCACGCCGCCGCCCGAACCGCCGGTGACGAACAGATTGTCGGGGTCGGCGGTGCCATCCGCGATCGCGGCATCGACCGCGGCGATCAGGTCGTCGTAATCGGCGGAGGGATATTTCTTGTCGATCAGATTGGCGAATTCCGCGCCGTAAGAGGTCGATCCGCGCGGATTGGTCCACAGCACCGCATAGCCAGCCGCCGCATACAGTTGCACGTCGGTCGCGAAGCTCGGACCGTAGGCGCTGTTGGGACCACCGTGGATCTCGAGGATCAACGGCGCGCGTTTCCCGGCAGGCTGGCCCGGCGGGGTCGCAAGCCACGCATCGATCGACCGCCCATCGGGTGCGGTCACCGCGATCTTGCGGATCGGCGCGAGCGCCTTGGACGCGGCCATCACCGCGTTGAGCTGCGTCAGGCGACGCGCCTTGCCCCCGCTCGATACCCACACGTCCGCAGGCACGGATGCATCGCCGCCGCTATAGGCGATCGTGCCGTTGCGCGAGACCGAGAAGGCACCGCCGGTATACGGTCGGTCGAGCCCGTCGCCCCCGACATTGTCAATCACCGGCGTGACGCGGCCATCAAGGCCGATCCGTGCGACCTTGCGCTGTCCGCGATCGTCGTAGCTGGCGAACAAGCTACGCCCATCCGCGGCCCACACCGCATCCTCGATCCCGCGATCGAGCGGCGCGGTGAGCGACTTCGCCCCGCCGGCGTCACGGTCGCCGACGTAGAGTTGCGTGTTCTCGTAGCTGCGGCGCTTGTCGTCGAACCCGAGCCAGGCGATCCGGCTGCCGTCCGGCGATACCAGCGGCTTGGCGTCAGGGCCGTCGCGGCTTGTCAGCGTCCGGAGCGCACCGCTGGTCACGTCGACCGCGATGACGTCGGAGTTCATCACCTGCCGATCGGCCTCGGGGCCGCGGATCGCCGCGAAGACGATCGAGCGGCCATCGGGCGTCCAGGAGAGCGGGCCACCGTCATCGAACGCACCGAAGGTCAGCTGGCGGGCGGCACCGCCATCCGCCGCAACGACGAACAGATGATCCCGCCCCGGCTTGACGTATCCTGGCCCATCGTTGCGATAGTTGATCCGGTCGATCACCGTCAGCGGCTCGGCCCATTTCGCGCCCTCGGGCTTGGGCGGCGCCTTGCCCAGCGTCGTCGCCTCACCCGCGACCGTCGCGACATAGGCGAGCTGCCGCCCGTCGGGCGACCAGGCGAGCGCCTGCGGATCGCCGGGGAAACTCGTCACGCGCGCGCTCGTCCCGGAGGACAGCCAGCGAACGAACAGTTGCGAGCGATCCCCGTCGGCGGCGGCGTAGGCGACGCGCGTGCCGTCGGGCGACCAGCGCGGGGTCGACCCTTGCGTCGCGAACGGCGTCTGCCGTCCAGAGGCAACGTCGATCAACCAAAGCGACGACTGCATCCGGTCGGTCATCACGTCGGCACTGCGGCGAACGTAAACGATCGTGCGCCCGTCAGGACTGATCTGCGGGTCCGCCGCGATCGACAGCCCGAACAGATCCGCGCCGGTGAACCCGCGCGTCGGTCCCTCTGCGGGGGCAGCGTTCGGCTGTTGCTGCGCGATGCTTGCGACCGGAGTGGCGACCCCCAGCGATGTCGCGAGGGCTATGGCGAGGGTCAGGCGCATGCGGGGTCTCCGGATAGGTCGCCGCCGGTCATGCCCGATTGGGCGCGCCATGCAATAGTGGGAAAGCGGTCGGCGTTAGTCCCCCATCCCCTCGGGGGCCGTAACGAGCCTATCCCCCTTCCGTTCGCTTCGAGCGCAGTCGAGAAGCCGCCACGATCGCTGTGCCAGGTTTCTCGACTAGGCTCGAAACGAACGGAAGGAGAGGTTTCGCACCCTGCCCGGCGGAGCCGCCGCGCGCAGCCAGCGCGCAGCAAGCGCCCCCGGCCCCGTCAGGGCGTTTCCGCCGCCGTCGCCATCGCCGCCCGTGCTGCCAGAATATATGCCGACGTCGTGCTGACCGTATATTCGTTCTCGAACCACAGGAACGGCCAGTCGGGCTTCGCCTCGGGGAAGTCGGGTTTGACGATCAGCACGCCCGGCACCATTCCGCCCGGGATGAAGCTGTAATCAGCGCGATTGTGGCCATAGCCGATCAGCTTCGACGCGGTGCCGACGGTGGACACCAGCGACAGGTTGTTCGCCGGATGCCGCCCCAGCACGTAATCGAGCGCGGCCAGCGTGTGCTCGGTCCCGATCAGTTCGGGGAACGCCTTGTGCATCAGGTACATCGTCGTACCGAAGCTGACGACCTGATTGGACCCCGCCCACGACCCGTCGCTGATCGGCACGCCGAACGGGTTCTTGGTCATGTCCTGATCGACCTTGGTCTTGAGCGCCTGCACCAGCGGCAGGAGCTGCGCGCGATACGCCGGATCCATCAGCGGGATCGCGCGGACCGCCGCGCTGCCGACCCACTCGAACCGCTGCTGGATCACCGGCATCAACTGACGCAGGCGATCTGCATAGACCTTGTCACCCTTGCTCGTGATCAGCAGCTCGACCGTCGCGACCACGTTCGCCATTTCGGGCGAGCGGCGCGAGGACGAATCGTCACGCCCGTCGCCGCCGTCCTTCACCCCGGCCTGTTCCTTGCTCCACAACACCTTGGCCGCCGCCAGTGCCTCCGCCGCCATCGCGGGATCGCTCTCGCGCAACGCGCGGCTCGCGCCTGCGAGCGCACCGGCCACCGCAAGATTGTTCGCGGGGAAATTGGTCGTGAACGCCCAGCGATCGTCCTGCGCGCCCGACCCGTCACCCTTGCGCTCGGTTGCCTTCAGCTTGGGGTCGTAGACCAGATTGTCGGTCTGCGATCCCGCATCGCCGAGATGCGCATATTGCCGCAGCGCCGGATCGACGATCCCGACGATCGCATGGCCGAACACCTTATATTGCGCGAGCAGTTGCAGCGTGCCGTGGCGGATCTGCTGGACCGCATCCTCGACCCCGTCGGGCTTGCGGATCTCGACCGCGCGCGCTGCCTCATCCACGCTGGTTTCGTCCCAATCGAGCCCGAAAAGCTCCCGCGCCCATACCAGATCGCGCACGACCGAGGCGTTTTCGGGCGTCTGGATGTCGTAATCGCCCGCATCCTGGAAACCACCCACCGCGAGCCCCGGAATATGCTCGCCCGCCTTGAACGGGGAGTCGAGGTTGGGGCCCATCTTGTAGCCGTCGAAATGCGTGATGTTCGGCGGGGCTTGGCGCGCGTCGTCGAGATGCGACGGGGCGGACCAAACGCGATACTGTTCGCGAATGCCGACATGGTCCATCTGCCCGGCGATGAACGTGTCGAGCGACGTCTGCCAGATCCGGCCATAGGCATCGTTCGCGATCCGGAACGGGTTGGTCGTCTGCCCGGCGTAAGAAATCGCATAGACACCCGGTTCGCGCACGCTCGAGAAATCGAACGCGGCATAGGCATAGCGGGTCCAGCGGCCGCGCGGCTTCGTCTTGGCACGGAACACCGACTGTTTGCTGCCGTCGGGTCCCAACTTGACGAGTTCGGCCTCGGCGGGGGCGGTGAAATTGGGGTCGAGTTCGATCAGCGCCACCTTGCTGCGCCCGGGCGTATAGCCTGCCTGGTTGAACGACACGACGGGCTCGCGCACCCAGTTCTTGATAACGTTCGGCCGGACGTGCCAGACCACCGCATTCTCCTTGGCACCCGCCGCGATCTCCGACCGGACAACGAACCAACCGTTCTGCGCCCGATTGCGCGCGTCATAGAGCGACAGCGTCCCGGCGTCCGACGTGATGCTGACGCGGGTCAGCGGATCCTCGGGCGCAAGCGTGACCGACTTGCCGCCCGTTGCCATCGGCAGCGGATCGCCCGATCCGTCCTTGGCCATCGGGCCGGTCGGATGGCGCGGGAACAGGCCGGGCGCTGCGTCCATCAAATAGCTCTTGCCGAAATAGGCGGTCGGGAGGAAATCGAGGTTGAACCCCGCCTTGCCCGCGAGCGCCGCGGGAAGCGGCCGATCGAGATCGACCGCGATGCGGAAGCCGCCCGCCTCCGCGGTGACCTTGACGCTATACGCCAGGTCGACCGCTTTATAGTCCGACCGGACGACGATCTGGTTCGGCTCGGTGCCGCGGGTGCGGCTGATGAAGGCGGGCACCGGTGCCCATTGTTCGGGCGTGCGGTCGAGCCGCACCGCGCCGTCGGTCGCGATCCGGTTGCCGTGCAGGACGAGCTGGATGCCCGCGTTCTTCTCGTCGAAGAAGATCGGGCTGAACTTGTTCTGGTCGACGATCACCGACAGGCCCTGCGCCTCCAGCGTCTCGGCAGGCGTGACGATCAGCGCAGGCCCCTTGGCCGGGGCGGTGCGGGATTGACCCGACACCGCGGTGATTCCCGCCATCAAACTGGCACTCGTAAGCAACGCGACAACAACCCGCTTCATACACTCTTCCTCATGTCCGGAACCTGTCCGACGGACGGCGCGACAGGGCATTCGATCGGCAAGCCGCGCCGCCCGAGCGGCGGCGCGAGGTGGTCACGCGGCGGTTAGGCGGCGCGCTTGAGATAGCCGTGCATGTCGAGCCAGCGGGCGAACGCATCGAACCAGCCGGTGCTCGTCGTGGTCTTCTGGTACATGCCGAAGCCGTGGCCGCCCTGTTCGAACAGGTGGAATTCGACCGGACGCTTCGCCGCGCGCCAGCTATCGATCAGCCCGAAGCCCGTGCCCCCGAACAACGGGTCGTCGGCGGCGAGCGCCACGAACAACGGGGGCGCATCCGCAGGCACCGTCATCGGGCTGACCGGCCCGTAGATGTCGCCGATGAATGCGGGTTTCGCATCCTGCCCTGCCATCGTCGTCGCCATCGTCAGCATTGCGCCTGCCGAGAAGCCGACCATCCCGATCCGGTCGCGATCGACATGCCATTCCCCGGCACGCTTGCGCACCAGCGCGAACGCCGCGCGCGCATCCGCGATCTGCGGCGCGAGGTTCGCCATCATCGCTTCGGCGCTGGGGCGCGGCGGGCGTGGGCCCGCACCGGGGCCAGAGCCCTTCTGAAACGCAGCCATGTCCTCAGGAGTCTGGTTAAGACGATATTTGAGCACGAACGCGGCCACACCCTTGGCGGCGAGCGCGCGCGCGACGTCCCAGCCCTCGTTTTCCATCGACAGCGTCTGGAAGCCACCCCCGGGCGCGACGATCACCGCGGCACCGGTCGCCTTGGCGGGATCGGGCAGGAAGGGGGTGAGAGTCGCGACGGTCACGTTCCGCGCGAACACGCTGCCATATTGGCTGTGCCATGCTTCCGGCGCCTTGGCATTGGGCAGCGGGCCCGTACCCAGTTCGATTGCGGAGGGTTGGGGCGGGATCGCGATCACCGCCATCTTGTCGCTTTGCGCATGCAACGGGGCGGCAAAGGCGACAGCGGCGACGATGCCGCATCGCAAGAGGCGGGCGCGGACAGGTTTGACGGACCAATTCGACGCACGGTTCCGTGACGCAAGACTCATGATCGCTCTCCCAAGCTTTTGTTATTGTCTGACTAGAATAACGGTAACGTTACCATCACGCAATGTAGGCGTTGAGAAAGATAGTTGTTCTGTATCAAGTCGCTGAACATGGTAGCGCTACGTCGCCGTAAGGATGGGGTTCGATCTTGCAGCGTGCGAGAGCCTGACAGCCTGTCGGCCGGTGCACGCGGCGCTATGCGCGCACGGTGATTACCCCTGCACCTCGTCCCGGACGACCAGCAATTGCCATCCTTCCTGTTCGCGGACCATGCGACGTTTGCAGCCCTTGCAGACGCTATAGCGCTTGCCGTCCCGCCATCGCACCCGGTACCCATTGCGACTGTGGAGACCAAATCTGCACCTGATCCACTGAACAACATCCATGATACATCCCCTTGCCCGACGCCCCCTTACACTATGCGAAACCGATGTGTCATCGATTTGCCAGAACTGTTCTTGAAACGGGACACAAATCGTCTTGCGTTTTCGACTAAAATAGTAACTTGATTTAATAACTTCGGTAGTAATTGTATTTCAATACGCTGGCACAGTTGCGAAGCCGTATTGGTATCAGGAGTTCCCGCTGACTGCTTGCCACGTTTAACCACGGTGGGTTCGATCCAAGGCACTGCTCCGTTCGTCGTACCGCGCCTTGCGATCGGCGGTACAATCGACCGCCACGATTGCATGACGACGCGATCCGCCCGATAGCGATCGGGTGATCAAGGTTGTCAGCTACAACATGCACAAGGGAGTCGGCCTGGACCGACGCCGCGACCCGCGTCGCATTCTCGATGTGCTGTGCGAAATCGACGGGGATGTCATCGCGTTGCAGGAGGCGGATTTGCGCCACGGCACCCGCGCGGCGATCATTCCGCACCGACTGATCGAGGAGCATTCGCCCTGGCGCGCAGTCCGTCTGCATGATCGGCTGAGCATGGGGTGGCACGGCAACGCGCTGCTCGTCCGCAAGGACTGCACGGTCCTCCGGCCAACCCAGTTGCACATACCGACGCTGGAACCGCGCGGCGCGATCTGCGTGGATCTGACGGTCGATTCGAAACCGATCCGCGTCCTCGGCATGCATCTCGACCTGTCGGGCCTGTGGCGACGGCGCCAGGCGCGCGCGATCCTGACGCATGTCGATGATTGTGCGCCGCCGATGCCGACGGTGATGATGGGGGATCTCAACGAATGGACCCCCAATGGCGGCTGCCTGCATGATTTCCGGCATTCGTTCGACATCGCGCCGACCGGACCCAGCTTTCACGCGCGCCGTGCGATCGGGCGGCTCGACCGGATCATGACGCGCGGCTTCCGCGTGGAGGCGTGCGGGGTCCACACCAGTCCGCTGGCGCGCAAGGCGTCCGACCACCTCCCGATCTGGGCACTGATCGAGCTGCAATGACCGGCGCCCCCCAATGACCCGCGACAAGGAACTGCGCCTCGCCCTGGTTTGCTACGGCGGCATCAGCCTCGCGGTCTACATGCACGGGATCACCAAGGAGATCTGGCGACTGGCGCGTGCGAGCCAGGCCTTCCACGCCGGGGCGTCGCCACCCGATGCCGATGCCGGCAGCGCAGGCATCTACCGCGCGTTGCTCGACGAGATAGAAGCCGAAACCGGCGTTCGGTTGCGCGTGCTGGTCGACATCATTGCGGGCGCAAGCGCAGGCGGCATCAACGGCGTCTTCCTGGGCCAGGCGATCAGCACGGGGCAAAGCCTCGAACCGCTGACGCAGCTGTGGCTCGATTCGGCGGACGTCGAAGCATTGATCGACAAGCGGCAGGCACCGACCACCCGGTTCTCCAAAGCATGGGCGCTCCCGCTTGCCTGGGTTGCGGCGCGCAGTGCCGACGGGGTCGAGGCCACGGTCGAACCAGGTGCGCGCGATGACGTGCGGGCAAAGCTGTCGCACTTCATCCGCTCGCGCTGGTTCGAGCCGCCGTTCGGAGGCGAGCGCTTCACCGGATTGATCCTCGACGCACTGGAAGCGATGGCGGCGGCCCCCCGCGCGCCGCGACTGCTGCCGCCGGGCCAACCGCTCGACCTGTTCGTCACGGTCACCGATTTCCGCGGCCACCCCGAACGGCTCACGCTGCATTCGCCGTCCGAAGTGGTCGAGACCGAACACCGCGTGGTGGTGCCTTTCACGGACCACGGCGCTGTTTGCGAGACGCTGGCCGATCCGGCGGAACTGGCGTTCGCAGCGCGCGCGACGTCGTGCTTTCCCGGCGCCTTCCCGCCCTTCATGGTCGGCGAACTCGATCGCGTACTGCATGATCGCGCGGCGTCATGGCCCGAACGCGAGGCATTCCTCAAACGCATCCTGCCGCGCCAATATGCCGCCAATGCCGCCGAGAGCGCGGTGTTGATCGACGGATCGGTGCTCAACAACGCTCCCTTCCGCCCCGCGATCGAGGCGCTGCGCGAACGTCCGGCGCAACGCCAGATCGACCGGCGGTTCGTCTATATCGACCCGCACCCGCGCGGCAGCTTCGGGTTCGGCACCGGCGGCGACAAGTCCCCCGGCTTTTTCCAGACGATCATCGGTGCAATGTCGGAACTGCCGCGCCAGCAACCGATCCGCGACAATCTGGAGGACATCGCGGACCGCTCGCGCCGGATCGAGCGGATGCGGACGATCATCGCCGGGATCCGGCCCGAAGTCGAAAAGCAGGTCGAGGGGCTGTTCGGCTATACGCTGTTCCTCGATTCGCCGACGCCCGCGCGCATCGCGGCATGGCGGCAGCGCGCGCAGAATGCGGCGGCGAAAAGCTCGGGCTATGCCTATGCCGCCTACGGGCATCTGAAGCTGACCGGGGTGGTCGAGGCGATCACTGCATTGCTCGACGGCGTGGGCGGCGAGGCAAAGCCGCATACGAGCGCACACGTCCGCAATCGTATCGAAAACGCGGTCGCGGCACAGGGGTTCGATGACCCCAAGGGAGGCTTTGCAGGCGGGGTCGGCCAGACCACCATCGTCTTCCTGCGCACTTTCGATCTGGGGTTCCGGCTACGCCGTCTGCGGTTGCTGGCGCGGCGAATCACCGAGCTGGAGGGCAATCACCCCGAAACCGAACTCGGCCCGATCCGGGAGGCGGTCTATGCGAGCTTGTCCGACTATCTCGAATGCAAGCGGTCCGACCGGTATGCCGCGCTCCTGCCGGACGTCAGTGCGGTGGACGGCGACGCCGCGGCGTTGCTCGAGCGACTGGGGACGGCAATGCGCCTGCGCGACCTCGACACCGCGACCGACACCCGGTTGGCGGCGGCCTTCGCGGGCCTGTCGCGCGAGGTGAAGCGCCCGATCCTGCTGACGTATCTCGGCTTCCCTTATTATGACGTCGCCACCCTGCCGCTGTTGCAGGGCGAAGGCCTCGACGAGTTCGACCCGATCAAGGTCGACCGGATCGCCCCCGACGATGCGACGACGATCCGTTCGGGGGGTGCCGAGGCCACGTTGAAGGGAATCCAGTTCAACAGCTTCGGCGCGTTCTTCAGCCGCGCTTACCGCGAGAACGACTATCTGTGGGGGCGGCTGCATGGGGCCGAGCGGATGATCGACATCGTGCTGTCGACGCTCGACACCGACCAGCGGCTCAAGCCCGGTCGTACCGCCGCGATCAAACGCGCCGCCTTCCTCGCGATCCTCGACGAGGAAGCCGACCGGCTGACCGCGATTCCCGGCCTGTTCGAGACACTTCGCCGCGAAATCGGCTGACGCTGGTCAAGCCGCACGGTTTTGAGTAGCCTTGCGTCCATGCAATTCCTCAAGATCCTGTTCTGGTGCCTGCTCGCGTTCATCGCGGCGGTGTTCACCGTCGCCAACTGGACCAGCGTCGCGATTCGCCTGTGGGGCGGGATGGAAGCGCTGGTCAATTTGCCGCTGCTGCTGCTCGTCACGTTCCTTGCCGGACTGCTGCCAACGCTGGCCTGGCATTCGACGCTGCGCTGGCGGCTCCGTACGCGACTGGCGACCGCGGAACGTACGCTCGCCGACATGCGCGCGGCGATGGCGCCGCCGGTGCCGCCTACCCCTGCCCCCAATTTGCTGCCGGATTCGCCGCCGATGCCCGCCGAACCCGTTCAGACCACCCCCGCCACCGGAGCGTTGTTGTGAGTAACCGCCTGTACGTCGCCCTCGACACGCCCGATCTCGCCAAGGCCCATGCGATGGCGGAACGCGTTCGTCATCACGTCGGCGGGATCAAGCTTGGTCTCGAATTCTTCCTCGCCAACGGTCAGGCGGGCGTCCGCAGCATGGCCGGGGTCGGCCTGCCGATCTTCCTCGACCTCAAGCTGCACGACATTCCCAATACCGTCGCCAAGGCGATCATGGCGTTGCACGGCATAGAGCCGGCGATCCTGACGGTGCACGCCGCGGGTGGTCGCGCGATGCTGGAGGATGCCAAGGCGGCAGCGCCGATCGGCACCAAGGTCGTCGCCGTAACTACGCTGACCAGCCTCGATGCCGCCGATCTCGCCACGATCGGTGTTCCCGGCACACCGCACGACCAGGTCCTGCGGCTGACCGAGCTGGCGCGGGAGTCGGGGATCGACGGCGTCGTGTGTTCGGGCGCGGAAGTGGCGGCTGCTCATGCCTTGTGGCCCAAGGGGTTCTTCGTCGTTCCTGGGGTACGTCCGCTCGATGGCGCACTGGGCGATCAGAAGCGCGTCGTCACGCCCCGCGCCGCGATTGATGCGGGTGCATCCGTGCTCGTCGTAGGTCGTCCGATCACCCAGGCCGAGAACCCTGATCAGGCGGCCCGAGCGATCGAGGCCACGCTTTAGGGTGAGCCGGTGCGCCGCCGAACGCTTATTCGGCGCGCATTAAGTCCTTCGTGATAACGCTTGCGTGCCTAACGACGAGCGCCGAGGACTCTTGCATGCCTGTTACCGCCAAAATCTGCGGGCTATCCACGCCCGAAACACTCGACTGTGCGATCGCCGGGGGCGCAAGCCATGTCGGGCTGGTGTTCTTCCCGCCCTCCCCCCGCCATGTCGGGCGCGACCGTGTCGCGCAGCTCGCCGCACGCGTTCCATCGCACGTTGCACGCGTCGGCGTGTTCGTGAACCCCGACGACGCGATGCTCGATGCGGCGATCGACGTCGGTCGGCTGCAGGTCCTCCAGCTCCACCAGACCTCGCCCGAGCGCGCCGCCGCGATCAAGGCACGAACCGGGATCGAACTGTGGGCGGCGGTGGCGGTACGGACCCGCGCCGATCTCGCCGAGGCGCTGCCCTATCAGGGTGTCGCGGACCGCATCCTGTACGATGCGAAGACGCCCCCTGGTGCCGCGCTGCCCGGTGGGATGGGCGTGCGCTTCGACTGGACGTTGCTGCGCGGCGTTCGTCATGCGCAGCCCTGGGCGCTCTCCGGCGGCCTGGACGCGGTCAATGTCGCGGATGCGGTGCGGACGACGGGTGCGACGCTGGTGGACGTGTCGTCGGGGCTGGAAAGCGCTCCGGGGATCAAGGACGTTACGAAGATCACCGCATTCCTGAACGCGGTCGCCGCCTGCTGACGCACGCCGATCGTTAAGCTGTACGAGTGGATTGGGGTCCGACCTTGCACGCTGTGCAACGGTCGGCTCGTCCGGCGAGAAGTGGCTCCCTGAGTAGGATTCGAACCTACGGCCGCTCGATTAACAGTCGAGAGCTCTACCGCTGAGCTATCAGGGAACATCGCGGAGGCGCGACTATAGCAACGGGTTGCGCGGCAATGCAAGCGCTGTGACGCAGGTTTTTTAGATTACTGAAAAAACGGCGGATTTCCGCCGTTTTCTGATTGGACGATCTTCGCGTAGCTGATTCGTCGCCTCGCCGTCAGAACTTCATGCCCACCACGAGGTTGGCGATCGGGTTGAGCCCGCCGCGGCGTTCGCCCAGCGCACGATAGGAACGCGGGAGGTTGGCATTCGCGGCGCCGACCAGCGTCCCCATCTCGACCCCGAACAGCGCGTTCTTATACTGCCCGCTATATCCCACCGTCGCGGCAGGGGTGCGACGGTTGAAACCGGTGCGCACGCCGCTGCTGGTGCCCGGCAGGCGCGGTATATAGAGCAGCCCGCCGGTCGCCTTCTCCGCGTCGCGGACGAAGTTGGCGACCGAGAAGAACTTCATCCCGCCCGACAGGTGCAGCCCGCTGCCGTTGAACGGGTAATAGTCGATCATCGAACTCGCGAACCGGTGCTGCATCGCGCCGTCCGGGCCGAGCAGCGTGTCGGTCACCGCCGCCGACGTCACCATTGCGAGCCTGACGCGGAAATCGGGAGTCACCTTGGCTTCGACGGGAGTCAGCTTGCCCAGCGCCGACGGGACCGGGTCGGGCAACATCGCGCCGGGGTCGGCATTCGCCGCGCGCGCCAGCGTCGCCCCGATGATCAGACCTGCAGTGGTCAATGCTACGATTCGCATCGAAATCCCCAATACGCTTCGCGGACGCCCAGTTTGCAACATAAGCGCATTTGGTACGTCCGCGCGATTACATAATGTCGTACATAGGCCCAAAACGGTAATACATTCGTTGACGCCGATCACACGTTTCGTCGCGCGTCAGTCTCCATTCATCTACAGTAACTTATGTGCGGCAAGATCAGAGCGAGCATCCGGAGCCTTGCATCGGGTCGATCGTTCTGCGCTTCATGGCCTCGACGGCACGGCTCGCCGCACAGACCAGTTCACTGGAGACCGAAATGCCCAAGTTCCCGCCGAATTTCCGCCGATCCGCGCTCATCGTGGCGCTTGCGGCATCCACCTTGCTGACGGCCTGCGCATCCGAATCGACCTATCGTCCCGCCGTTGGCAACGGCTTTGCGCGCTCGGGCTACACCGATCGCCAGATCGAGGACGATCGCTTTCAGGTCAGCTTCGCGGGCAACAGCTACACGTCGCGCGACACCGTCGAGAAATACCTGCTGTTCCGCGCTGCCGAGCTGACCGTCCAGCGCGGGTTCGACTATTTCGTCTTTGCCGACCGTAACGTCGACAAGAGTACGCGTACCTACGCCACGCCGGGGATCGGCGGCTTCGGGGGCGGATATGGCGGCCTGGGCTACGGTGGCTTCGGCCGCGGGTTCGGCTATGGCGGCGGCTTCGGTGGCGGCTATTGGGGTCCGAGCTGGCGCTACCGCGGTCGCGGCTTCGGCTGGCGTTCGTGGGATCCGTTCATCGGCGATCCGTTCTTCGATCGCGGGATCGATATCAACACGATCGACAAGTATGAAGCGAACGCCGAGATCGTCGTCGGCAAGGGTCCCAAGCCCAAGGACAACATCCGCGCGTTCGATGCGCGCGAGGTGCTCCGCAACCTCGGGCCGAGCATCGTCACGCCGAAGTAACGGCCGCCAATCGGCGGTACGAGAAAGCCCCCCTTCCGTAGGCCGGAAGGGGGGCTTTTTGTTGTGCTCGCGGCTACGCTTCCAAGTGCCGTCATTCCCGCGAAGGCGGGAATCCATTGATACTGACGGTCCGCAATTCGGGAACCGCTAGCCAGTATGGATCCCCGCCTCCGCGGGGATGACGGTGGCGGGGGATCACACCGCGCCGTGGCAGTGCTTGTACTTGTTCCCCGACCCGCACGGGCATGGTGCATTACGGCTGACGTTGCCGGCCCATTCTGCCGGATCCTGCCCAAGCTCCCGCCCTTCCGGCCGCGGAATCGAAAGCGGCGGCAGGCGCGTGGTGATCAGGCCGCTGGCACCATCCTGATCGTAGGTGTCGTCGTCCCCCGTGAACGGGTCGAAATGGCTGGTGATGAAGTCCGGCAATGTCGGCAGCGACGGCGTCGGCTCGACGTTGAACTCCGCAAACGCGATCGTGCGGGTCACGTCCTCGCGAATGTTGGTCAGCATCCGCTCGAACAGCGAGAACGCCTCCTGCTTATACTCGTTGATCGGCGTCTTCTGCGCATAAGCGCGCAGGTGGACGACCTGACGCAGCGCGTCGAGCGTGGCCAGATGCTCCTTCCAGTGATGGTCGAGGTTCTGCAGCAGGATCGACTTCTCGACGCGGATCCACGTCTCGGGATCGAGCGACTCGGCCTTTGCGCGGATCAGATCGTCCGCCTGCGTGCGGACGCGTTCCTCGATGATCTCGGGATCGATCGCCTCTTCCTCGAGCCATGCCTCGATCTGCGGATCGAGGTTGAGTGTCGTCGCGAGCTGCTCCTTCATCCCCGCGATGTCCCACTGCTCGGGATAGGTGCCGGGAGGGCATGCCGCGCCGACGATGCCGTTGACCGTTTCCGACCGCATGTCCTCGACCACGTCGCCGACGGTCGCGGCATCCATGATGTCCGAGCGCTGCTCGTAGATGACCTTGCGCTGGTCGTTCATCACGTCATCATATTCGACGACTTGCTTCCGGATGTCGTAGTTGCGCGCCTCGACCTTCTTCTGCGCGGTCTCGATCGCCTTGGACAGCCACTTGCTGCCGATCGCCTCGCCGTCGCCGATGTTCGAACGCATCATCTTGGCGAACAGCGTGTCC
>Ga0265798_10007280_pt1 | contig 14335 bp, 15 predicted proteins | sample P3T30metagenome_FD_192430 | JGI IMG/M metagenome (GOLD analysis project Ga0265798, IMG submission 192430) | Plant litter microbial communities from East Loma Ridge, Irvine, California - P3 T30 | ecosystem: Environmental > Terrestrial > Plant litter > Unclassified | place: USA: California...
TCTCTGAGCACATGCTTTCGAACTCTTTTCTCATGACTCTGATATTGTCCCCCGACTATCTCATCCACTTCGACGGAAAATGTCAAGCTTGTCGTCGAAGTTGCGTCCCCTAGCTTGTTTACCCTCTCAGTCTTATCATGAGCAATTGTAGGCATCAGAGCAGGTCCCAGAACAGCCGAGGAGGCTACGGTAGGGAGAGTGTCTGTGGAAATGTGTGCAAAAGTGCTTGTGCTTGATGGCGCAGGGTAATGCAGACGTCTGTTGCTTCTTTTCGTCGTACCGTGAGTTCCGTGTTCTTTGTTGTTCGATTTCGCCCTGCCTAGAAGTGCTGTTTCTCGAGGTCGGAGACTTGGTTTTAGTCCACGAGTGGCGCGAATATATAGTGAGGCTCTGTTACCTGACATGCGGCTTTGCTCTGCTGTTACACGCGAACGTTCTTCCAGATGTCCTTTGTCGCATTCAGCGTTCATGTAGGTGGCAAATAAGTCACCAAAAGTTCCAGAAGAGGTACGATCAGACCGCGAGTGGGAGTAGAGATCTGACGACAAAGAAGTGAAAGATGCTCTCTCTGAGACCAAATTGTTGCTTGGATAAAGTGCTACATCGTCTGAAGATGCGGTTGCACGACTCGAACACGTTATGCGGTGATCTCTGGCACTCGTTGTACTCTGTCCGAGTCGTTCGTCTACATGCTGTCTCGGAAATCTCCAGCGTTCGTTGACTTCTTCCCAGCTCATATGTCGCTGTTCAACACTCTTGCTAACGGTAGGAGTCTGGCGTGGAGCAGCTACCCGAGATGGGCTCGCGGTCCAACAGCCACCGCTTACAAGCCCAAGGTCGTCCGTCAAAGCAGGGTGCAACAAGTCAGGAGGGAGAAGATCCGGGCAGAAAGCGGCGCTGGCTTTGCATCCTGGCTTACTGTTTCGAACTCTTCCAAACATTTCTGGTAGTACTGATGAATCTATCACGAGAGAATAGAGCTAATAAATGAGCTGCAAACAACCATGCTAAAAAGTGGCACGAGTGCATTCAAGCATGTACCTGTCGTCAGTCCAGATTACTCAACCCTTTCACATAGGCTTCCCGGAAGTAAGTGTTGTGAAGTTTGCAGGACCCCCGGCTGACACTTCCCTCGATTAAGCGCTCCTTTGGATGGAGCTTTGCATCCTACAAGAAGAACGCACTGGCCGTGGAGTATCAGTTTCACAGTCTCCATCTTCTCGAAGATAATAATAGCTCGACGGCAAACTCCACTATCACGCCGCTTCTTCCGGCTTAAGATTCGCTTTGGTATCTCCAATCAGGGTTTAGGATGACTGCGACAGCCATCATAGCAGTCTTGGCGGCCCTGCGGCAACGGGGCAGCTTTTCAGACCCACCTAGACCATGTGTTCCTATCGAAGACGACTCGTCAACTCTCAAAAAAGGAGCTATTGATGCTACTGCTTTCGAGGCTGTTCCGAAGCAAGCTCGTTACGAAGAAAAGATTTTGTCGGGAGCAAGGGAAGGTCCCACTCTCAAAAAGCCCGATTCCACACGACAAAAGAACGAAGACGATTCTCCACAAGAAAACGTACCCGTCCATAGTTGTTCTAGCCTTGCTATGAGAACAAGAATTGAGAGTCTTGAGACTCGATGTGATTGGTATGAGAGAGCGCTACAACAAATAGCCTGTGATATAGGCACAGGGCACTCGAGTAGCAATCATCAGCATCCAACCGAACCGTGTTCGGTCACGGACGCTGTGGATACCGCACTGGATTTGGACCGCAATACAACGACTGCTTCGGAACATCAGCAAAGAGAACCAACAGCATCAGACAATCCTATGGCGAAGCATTTTTCGCTTAGTGAACGCCCTAAGAATACCAGACCAACGAAGGGCAGACGAAGTTGCACTACCAGAGATCTTGACAAACTCAGCATCAGCGGTACATCTAAGCTTGATCTCCATCAAAACATTGCTAACACACATCGAAAACTAATCAAGTCTAACAAGTGGCGGAATCGCTGGTCATCCTCAGGTCGGAGATGGCCAAGGCGAGCTGCAGAGGGAGAGAGATGAGTGGTTATGGTGTGGTCAACGAGCAGCAATTCGATTAACATTGCGACTTTTGTGATATGCCCTCAGTGTCAATCTATATGAAGGCTGCAAGAACATTGTGCGGTATGCTCTCCGATCCCTCCTTGTGATAAGACGGTAAGTCGTTGTGGAGTAGCGTGATGTCGACAGTAATTGCCTGGATGTGTTGTATCGTGGGTGCGTTATGAATTTCAATAGGCAGATCATTGCCGTGCGCCAACTCGATCAGTGCAAAGAGTGACAATACACAGACTGACTGACGACCTCAGGAATGGACTTCTTCGATCTCTAGAGCTTCAAAAAGTGCCGTTTGCTACACTTGTGCGAGGGGCGCTAACGCAGTAATGCCTCATGGCTGCGGCATAACGTCTTGCAACGCCTGACTTTTTTATAGCACAGAAACCGTGACCAGACTGGGTCGTCCCTTACTGCATGATTCCAACATAAAATGAAACGGTGATGGCTCTCGGCGCACGGGCGCTGCACTTTTCACCTTCGAGGCAAAGTGTAGTGACCGTGCGTCAATAGTGTATCGCCGGTACATCGCTTCCCCGACGCGCTTACCGAGCAGGACCGTAAAGATGGTATTGCCTGACCCCACATATTCTACATCAACAAGTCTACGACCACGAGTCATGGAGTTGCAGAACCCCTTGACTCGGTGTATAACTTATTGCATGTGCGTAAGACTATCAAGTTGATCAGATTCTTATTGTGAAATAGATGATGCGATTGGTGCAAGCCCTTTCGATATTATAACCACTAGCGACCTACACGATCAAGTCATACCTTTTGCTTCTCTAAGAATAGAGACAATCCAATCGGATCTAGCGTCTCGCTTCCATGGTACGCACTAAATGCACGGACTACGTTCTCGACAAAGACGAAGCTGAGCAAGACGATCATGCGCAGGTAAATCACATGTCTTGTTTCAGTGTCCCAGATAGAGCCTCACAGTACATTCTCGCACGTCTGCGTACTTCTCGTATGTGTTTCGGATCAAAGGCGCCTTGATCAGACCGCACGCTGTATCTGAGTGTTCCATTAGTGTTACGCCTGTTGTGGCGCAGCTGTGCGTTGCAGCCACAGTTTTGTGGAGGTATCTCGAAGCCAGGATGGTACATAAGGCACTCGTGTTCTTTCGAGAGCTTCTCTTTCCCAAATTTAATTCTGACTTGACGAAGATGTCGTATCGTTGGTCATCGAGCCCACAGCAATCTAATTACCTCCAAGGGGAGTCGCTTGAGCTTCCGCTCAGTGCGCCGGAAGGAACTTACGCAGACGCTCTTCTGAAGATATACGGGCAGGGTCAAAGGCGCGAGAAGCGTAAGTGTCAAGCATTTCTTGTGCAAGGGAGGTCTGACAACGTCAAGTGTTGCAGTTCTTCCAGCTCGAGACGTCAAAGTTCAATCAAGACCTGGACAAGTTTTGGCACGATCAAGTGACAGCCATCGAATGGGGGGGAAGGGTACCTTTCCCCGCTACGGACCACATCTTCCTCAACAACGGTTTCGTTCTTTGCTTGTATCTCGACGCAAGCTTCGAGGTTAAGAATAGCTCGCTCGGGAGCAGGTTTTTCAAGTCGTGGGAACAACTACAAGGAACGGAGGTCGCGTGCCGGGAATCTGTGTGGTTCGGGGTTGCACATGACGCGCTCCGGAGTGCCGTACGCGGCTGCGACTTGTATTGGACCACACACTTGGTAGCTGAGGGTCAGCTGGCAAGGCTGACATTGAATACTGGTTCTGTGCTGGAACGGGCTGGATTTTTCGAAGCATGGTTGTGTGCAGCAAGCCGAATTTTCGACAGCGAAGCCTTGGAACATCTGTTCGATCTGGCGCCGAAGCTAGTCACAGACGCGATGGAAGGTGTTGAAGAGACCCGGGCGGAAGACCAAGCGTCTCGATTGGAACGCATACCAGGTCGAACCAGGGAGCTATACACATCCCTCGCCGCGTGCATGGTTACTGTACGGGATGGCGTGCCAGCCGATGGTTATAAGTTGAAGGATGAGGACTTCAGGTGTAACATTGGTATGCTTCCTGACTCAATTAGGAACGCTCCATACAAACGTGAGCTTGCGAGGGAAGGCTATATTTGTCAAGAGCTTCGCGCGTGGTACAGAAATACACTGATGTGATCGATCTGGGTTGGGAACTTATGGTCCTTCGTCAATTAGCCGCGTCCATATGTGGTCGTACAAAAGTTAGAGTGCCGTGAGAGATAACCAAGTTACGTAAAGATCGACCTTGCAAACTCTATCACCGGGGTGTGTCGTCAGGGCGCACGGAAGTCAATGCAAAACGCAACGGACTTGAATCCGATGAAGCAAGTGATCCAACAATGTTTTGTCGAATCCGTGTGCAGTTCTCTTCCAGTTTCAAAAAAAAAAAAATGGAAACGCGGGGCTTTGGGTTAGTCTATCCGTCGTTGAAACGTGTAAGGTTAGGACTTGAGTCAGAGAGCTAGGGTAGATCTGGTTATGACTACTTGAGGCGTGGCTAAGCGTACACTCAAAGTGACGGGCTACAGATTAAGCTTCAGAACTTCGATCATTTCCGCTTGTGGACGACGCTTCGGAAATAGGGGCCTTTAAGATGTTCTCTTTCTCACATTCAGCACTTCATGTTCTATACGTAACGTTACACATGGGTACAGTACAGTATACGATCAGAATTCGTCCCCCCTCTCTATCCCGCTATGTAGTGCTTTTGTCGTCTCAGAGGTAACACCCCTTACCCTTCTGTGTCCCACCCCGGCACTAGGAGATCTTGATAACTCTATCTGAGAGAAGAACCGATTCACTTCCACTTTTTTCAAACCTGTCTTCAATACGTACACTCAGTCCTGATCTACCGGGGAACCCTTGCCAATCGAAATCGCCAGAAAGCCTAACCTTCATCAGGTTGATTCTTCCATGTAAAACTGGGAAAGCTCACCAGGAGTCGAGAGCCTATCTCTACGTGCACTGAGTAGGTACGAGGAAAGCGCTAGGAGCGAAGTAAACGTCGACTCTCGATACAATCGACTACCTCGGAACTACATACAGTGAACAACAAAAGCTCCTGGAGGCGGAGAAGATGTATATGCAAGCGTTGAGCGAGTATGAGGAGGCGCTGGGAGAGAAGCACATGTCGAGCCTGAGTGCCATCAACGCCCTCGGCATCTTCTACAGTGAACAGGGCAAGCTCAACGAGGCGGAGGATATGCTAATGCGAGCGCTAAGAGGGTACAAGGAGCTGCTGGGAGCGAAGCACACATCGACCCTGCTCGCCTTCAACAATCTCGGCAACGTCTACAGGAGCCAAGGCAAGCTCCCAGAGGCGAAAGGGATGTATGTTCAAGCGCTCAAAGGTTACGAGGAGGTGCTGGGAGCGAAGGATGTGTCGACCCTGCTCACCGTCAGCAACCTCGGCAGCCTCTACAGTGAACAAGGCAAGCCCAAGAAGGCAGGAAAGATGTATATACGAGCGTTGGATGGGAGGGAGGAGTCGCTGGGAGCAGAGCACACGTCGACCCTCGATGCCGTCCACTGCCTCGGCATCCTCTATATGGGACAAGGCAAGCTCAATGACGCGGAGGATATGTTCATGCGAGGGCTCAAAGGTTACGAGAAGATGCTAGGATCGAAGCACAAGTCGACCCTCGACGCCCTCCACTGTCTCGGCATCCTCTATATGGAACAGGACAGGCTCCCAGAGGCGGAGGAGATGAATACCCGAGCGCTTCTAGGTTACGGAGAGGCGCTAGGAGCGTCTCATACGTCAACCCTCGCTGCCATCTGCTCCCTCGGCATTCTCTATCGGAAACAAAGCAAGCTCAATGACGCGGAGGATATGTTCCTGCGAGCGCTCAAAGGTTATGAGAAGACGCTGGGATCGAAGCACAAGTCGACCCTCGACGCCCTCCACTGTCTCGGCATCCTCTATATGGAACAGGGCAGGCTTCTAGAGGCGGAGGAGATAAACACCCGAGCGCTCAAAGGTTACGAAGAGGTGCTGGGATTGAAGCACATGTCGACGCTGCTTGCCATTAACAATCTCGCCAAACTCTATAGGAAACAAGATAAGCTCAAGGAGGCGGAGGAGATGTTCATGCGAGCGAGATTACTCAGTGTGATTATGAAGCTCGCGTGGCCTTTCTACGGGAGCAGCTTTGCATTCTTGCTACGACAGATGGCGTTACAATTCATGACTCTCGGCCGGCCTGTGATCAATGATACATCTTTCGTCCAGGCACGCCACATACTGAGAATATCGCCCTTAGTATCGCCTTCAACAACCGAAACAAAGCTGGAGAGTACGCATTGAGCGTAGGAAAATGCGTTTTCCTTTAGCGGATGCTTTGGAGATCAAGCACAGTATGAAAAACTATAGGTTAAGCCTTTGGATCAGCCTTCAATAAACTTAGTTATTTACAATAATGACAATATATATCGTCTTTCCCCTATCCCCCGTCTCGTGCGTTTGTTGCAAGCACGTTGAGAAGGCGCATTGGTTTCTTTGAACATAAGCCTCAACATCGTGTTAAGAGGTAGCTCGTCAGCCAGAAAAGCCGAACGGGCTGGCTGACAGTGGTGTAGAACTCGGTTTCATCCACCGAGAGATATCGGCAGAAACAATCACCACTCCCATGAAGCATCCGTCGTGTGCAGCTGCTAGCAAGGGGCTGGCTGGCGATCGTCTTTAATGGAATTGCCAAAATTGTAGTTTGTGTTTCGATAGCGTTCAAAGCAACGGACTAGCGCGCAAGCGACAAACGTGATTTGCAAAGCTCTTTGTCGAATATGGTTAGAGTGGCGAAAGCACAGTGTACATCCGCTTGAAATATACTGTGGTTAGACTCGAATGATGGATCAGAACCTGGCAAAGCTGTTGAATGAACGTCTCTGTAGAGAGAATGCGTTGCCGTGGGACCGCACGCGGTTAGACTGAGGGAGTTTCCCAGCGGTTGCGGCAGCTAGGGGGGTCAGAAACTGCGAAAGTCGTGCATGGCTTCCACTCGGTGTACTACTTGTGCCCATCTCCATTACGATGTTTCACATATCGTGTGTGAGATAACAACAGCCGGCCTATATAACATCGTGGATAACCGTGCCTATGGTATTCCCACGGCCAGGTCTACTTCAGTACGGAGGCAATCATACTTGCCCACAATGTTTCCACGCAGCCTTGTACTACACGTCGTACTGTCGTATTTTTATATAACGCAGGCCAACTCGTTATCCACGGTATCCGAGCATGAGACGCCGTCTAGTTCTAGTAGTGCACAGAGCAATAACGGATCTACTGGAGGCTATGGAGTTGCACCGCACGACGGCTACAGGAGCGTAGGATACTATGTTGTGGGTAACACATTTGTTGTTATCTCCATGAACTGAGATACTTACAAACTCTTAGAACTGGGCAACATATGATCGAAAGCACCATCCGCAAGACCTCCCCGCTGAAAAACTAACTCACGTTTTGTATGCATTCGCCAACATACGCCCAGAAACAGGGGAGGTTTACTTGTCCGACCCCGAAGCGGATATCAACAAGCACTTCCCCACTGACTCTTGGAATAATGCAACCACTGATCTTTACGGTTGTCTCAAGCAACTGTACTTGCTGAAGAAGCGAAACAGAAATCTTAAGGTTCTCCTGTCGATCGGTGGTTGGACATACAGTAAAAACTTTGCTACACCAGCATCCACTGCAGAAGGCAGAGAGAAGTTCGCGCAAAGCGCTGTGGCGCTACTCCGAGACTATCCGTTTGACGGCCTGGATATCGATTGGGAGTATCCAGAAACGCCACAACAGGGTTCAGATTTTGTGGCTCTGCTGGCAGCTGTTCGCGGTGAGCTGAATGCATACTCTTCTTGCTTGCCATCACAACCACATTTCCTTTTGACAATTGCCTCTCCTTCCGGCCCGCTCAAGTTCCCAAATTACCCCTTCGCAGAAATGAATCGGTATCTGGACTTCTGGAACATGATGGCATATGACTTTGCTGGGTCTTGGGACAGTCTGACAGGACACCAAGCCAATATCTTCCCCTCCGAGTCGGCTCCAAAGACGACTCCTTTTAGCACTGATGCAGCAGTCCGGTACTATGTGAGCAAAGGTGTAGAAGCGAACAAGATCGTCGTGGGTATGCCACTGTATGGCCGAGCTTTCCAGAATACGGCAGGTCCTGGCGCTCCATATGAAGGGATCGGTCCCGGCAGTTGGGAGAATGGGATCTGGGACTATAAGGTGAGACTTTGCAGCCAGAGAATCGGGTGTCACTTATTTTCATGCAACGCAATTGAGCAGTGATTAACGATTATATGGTGAATCCTGGTCTCGGGACAGCCATGTATAACCTGAACGCGCAAAAAGCATGACATGTCCCAGAGGGTATTTCGCTGACTTGAATCGCTACTAGGTCCTGCCCCAACCTAATGCCGAAGTCTTCCACGATCCTCAAACCATCGCGTCATGGTCCTACGATAGAGCTTCCAAGACCATGGTTTCGTACGATACACCGCAGATAGCGGTCCAGAAAGCCGCATACATCCATCGTTCCGGTCTTGGTGGAGCTATGTGGTGGGATACTTCAGGCGATCGTCCCTGTTCAAGTGGAAAGAGCTTGATTGACATCACAGTTGATAGCCTGCGTGGGCAGGACGGGAGGAATATGGAAGTGAGTGAGAACTGTCTCGAGTATCCTGAGAGCCGATACGGAAATTTGAGAGCTGGCATGCCGAACGAGTGATTTGTAGCTTCAGACTTTAAATTCGTAAGAACATCGTTGTTGATCGTGAAGCGTTTCTCAAATACGCACGTAACCTCGAAGACCACATAGCCGCCATAAGCCTAGTACAAACCAACTTGCACTCATCTCTACCGATGATTGGAGTGTTTAGTCAGAGCCCATCGAGGTCAGTCCTACAATATTATAATATTCATATGTGAAAGCTGCAGGAAGTGACAAAGTCGTTTCAACATGTTGAACCGGTATAGTGCCTTATTCCTCGCGACATTTGCTTTAATCATGAGATTCCCCGGCATCAGCTCCCTATATGTGATGCCGCTGCGTTCCACACCCAATCTGGATGTATACGACAACGAATTGATGTCATATCAAGTGTCAAAAGTTGCTATCTGAGATGATTGTCTCGTCCTTGACGTGGTTTGAGTGCGGCGCACTTGAGTCGTTGTGAGAACCCGCCGGTAACATGACCGTCGGCAAACGATGCGAGAATAAGCAACCTGGATTAGCTTAGCCTGAGGACATCTTTTCGATCTCGCCACAGCTGGGGTACAGTGCTCCTGATTTCACGCAAGACTCCCAGTCGTTCTCACGATATGGTTTCCGTGCTTCACGCATAGCCCGAAACACGTTCTCTCACATTACCTCGGGTTCATTGTCACTTTCGCGATTGCGCTCAACCCCCACATCATCAATCTCGGTCATCGCAGCTAGGTCACTGCTCTGCCAACTGATACAAAATGCCCATACCAGCTTCAACCGTGTGAAGATAGACCCCGACCCCTCTTCTTCGGACCCACATCTCAATGCGGCGATGAGCTAAAATAAAACCAGTGCAAGTAGACTTGATGAACTCGAGATGTGCAAAATCAACTCCGATATGTCATCCCTGTGGGCCTGTACTGCAGGAAAAGCTCGATGGACGAGTCAGGGTTCGAAAAGATCGATCGCAACATATCAGTTCTGGAAGCCTGGTCAAGCAGACGAGTTTCTGTGCTGTGACGACCATACACCGGCCTCCATTAAAAGCCTAGGCCCCTCCGTGAGGTCTTATCATTTCTGAGTCTCACCTTTGACGCTTCATGCATTCCGCCGCCCGACCGCTCTGAGTTCTCTTGTTTCCAGATTTCTCACGCAGTCGGATGCTCCGACAGCTACCATGCCAAGTCAGCAGCCGCCCACCCCCCCTTCATCCAAGTCAGGAAGCGAGATGTCATCTCACGCATCTACAACAGACTCCCAAGCCCAGCAGTCAACTCCACTAAAAGCCAATCGTTGTCCCAAACGACGGCGCGCTGGAGGAAGAGCCGTACTTCCTCGACGACCAGGCAATGCAACGAGTGGCTGACCTGCTCACCCAGGACAAATGGATCAATGACGACCGCATCAATAACGTGCTGGAAGTCTTCAACCCCGACCTAGTGGCCTGGTAAGTAGCCTCCACCCACTTGCTTCTACATGGAGAGTATCCAGAGACAGTCTCGCCGAAACAAAGAGAGCTTTTGGTCGACCCCCCCCCCAAAGGAAACTACTGTTCACACTGCACCTGTCGGGCATGTCACACTGGGCCTTGGCTGTATTCGATCGTGAGCATAATCGCTGCCTTGTGTTCGATCCCTTGGGCTCCAAGAAGTGCAGCGAGCTGGCCTCGAAGACTGTGCAGGAGTTCCTCAAACGTCGCGGCCTGTGGGAGGGAGAGGTGGCGATAGATTGCGATCCTTTCCCCTCAGTCCGTCAAACTGACAGTGTCAATTGCGGCATCTTTGTGTTGGCTGTGGCGTTGCACCTTCTCCACGGTAGGACGGTCGAAACTGTCACCCCAAAACTCTGGCGTGAGCTTTTGGCTGCATATTTCTTCACGAAAAGCGAGCCACCTCGCGAGTGGTTGACGAGCTATCTTGCCAGTACCTCAAAGTCGGCCGACTCCGAGCGGACACAGAACAGCGCTATCGAGCGCAAGATAGAAGACGCAGAGAGGATGAGCGCGGCGACATCAAACATGAAAGCTTGCGCCCAAGAGATACGGCTCCTACTGGATATAGTAGATGTACAGGTGTCGATATTGGAGAAGCGGGAAGGTCAACTGGGCAAGCTGATAAAAATTCGCATGTGGTGTGTTGGCATGCCTGAATGCGCCGACCGGTTGACGAGAATAGTTATCGTCGCATAGAGGGAGCAGACCACAACAGAACTCAGAACATTGCTAAAAATGGTGAAGGGTAGGGTCCGACAGCTTCGAAGAATCAGGAACAGCTGTGCTAGGGCGATCGATGACTGCGAGCAAGTCGTCTCTACTATGGAACGGAGAAGGAATGACCTTCGCGAGAAGGCGATGAAGGCATACCATGATTTTACGTTGAAGCTGGCAGCGCTGGAGAAGTGAGACATGTTGAGGATTGCTGGAAAAGAGTATCCAGACCGCCATAGACCCACTGAAGGTATAAACCAGTGGATGGCCTCTACAATAGATTGATACTGTACCGTGGAGTACATGCCACCGACTTGGGTCAACCTTATGATGTACAGGGCGGTCATTGTTATGGCTGCGGAGTCGCGCCTCGAGCAACTGACATTAGATGGAGGCCCCTCGGTGTCGTGGGACAGCCGGTGTGACAAGCCATGTTCACTTAGATTCTTCATGGGCGCTTACAGTACAGCATCCCGCATGTATATCGACATTGAATTCATCTCTTGCTAATCTGCAGTCGCTTGTCTTCACAACAACTAGCTGTCATGGATGACGTAAACTGCTTCCAATATCTCGCCGGTCTCCTTTTCAAGAGCAATCGGGATGCAGCACTTCAATACCACCACGGCCTGGATGAAGCAAAAATCATGGCGACTCAGTTGTTCGTGGACAATAGGATCCTCCAGAGGCACAATTCTCCAGCCTGTTATATGCAACTGGACTACGCACAAATCCTTTACAATCATGGGTCGCTCAACGAGGCTGCCAGGATACGAAAACGCGTACTAGATGAGATGCGGCAGCGCACAAAGCTCGTGCACCCCTCGAAGCTAGTAGAGGCACTCAGCTCTTACGCAGAGTCACTCATGGTATCGGGAGATAACACTGAGCCGAGTGCTCTCTTGAAAAAAGCCTTGGATGTTTGCAAAACCTCACTTAGGCCCGAAAACATGCACACTCTCAACTGCCAAAAAGCGCTGGCAAAACTCCACAAGATGGAGGGGTGCACTGAAAAGGCGATAAAGGTCAGCCGCGAGGTACTCGAGATCCAAGAGAAGTCTTCAGACGACACAGACCCCGAGACTGCAGGCGCTATGAGTGACATAGCTGTGTACCTCGCGCTCGCGTCCCGATGGGAAGAAAGCATGGACATGATTTATCGCGCGGAGGGACATGCAAAGGAGAATCTCAGCGACGATAATGTCGTGAAATTCTCAGTCGCCCTCAATTCCTCATCCTTAATAAGAGCGATGTGTCTTCCGGCTGCTGAGAGGGGTGGACGAGTTGTTGTTACTGAAAGAGGCGGGCGAGTCTTTGCTACTCTGAGAGATGAACCCTAATCAACCCTGGCCGATCGGTCTCACGATCGTGACCATAGATCGTGCAGGCATTCACTGTGGAAGATTTTGAGTATTCCAGCCCGCTACCTGCGCAGCCGGATTCCCCATATGAAGTCTCAGCCGCGCGATTGAAGGTTCACACGACACACTCTAAGCCACGTGTCGCTGTGCGGAGATCGAAAGTGCGATGGTGGTCCGTAGGGCAGTCGTGGGATTTGATCATTTATCTAGCACTTTTTGGTTTCGGAAAGTACATTTAGTTGTTGAACCGATGTCCAGAAACAAATTATAACCTAAGTTACTTTTGGGCAAGGCGAGCAAATTTGGGTGTCTGGCACAAAGATCAATCCTCGAATTAGGGATACCGGTTTCGCGACTTAATTTACAGGTACACAACTCAAGAAACTCTTTCACCACCAACTTCGTCAAGACACATCTCCTGTCGATATCGCAACAGGCTTCACTTGTGCTTCGCATACATCTCCATCTGTTCCCTTTGCGTCTCTAAGTATGCCAGATTAGGCTCGACACCTTCCATGCTGAAGGCGTACGCTGTCTTATCCATGCTGCTTGCCTCCTGGGAAATTTTAGCCGAAGCTGAGGCACCTACCTGGGCTTGGTTCCTTGCTGTTCGCCTCTTTCCCTCGCGCTTATGAGATACAAGAAGCCCGTTCTCACTTTCTGCTGACGCATAGCGTCTACTGTGCTTGTCGTGTTGTCCCCCGGCTGGTCGAGCCCATCAGGCGCTCGTGCTGGGTATTTTGTCCGAAGTGACTCATGTCATGTCATGAGCTGGTGTATTGGTCTTTCTGCGCGAGCTTACGGGCTCGTCGCGCTCCAACGCACTTTGTGCGTATTCGTTCTGACTCTTGCTCATCTATGATGTCGAGTCGGCGTTGTCGGTGTTGGCGACCGCGTCGGCGGCGGTCGGGGCGTGTTGCCGTTGGCGTGCGGTGCGTGCAGGCTTTGTCGTGTCGTGTGGAGTTTTACCGACGGCTAGACGGCGAGGTGGGTAGCCACGTCGACTATTTCGGGCCCTGTCGATATGTAGGGTTCATCAAGTGATGACTTTTTGCGAGACTGCCACTTGGGCTCATCGCTCTTCTGTAGCGCACTTGGTTCCACTGCATAGCAGCTACTCACACCGGTCACTACGTGAAGGTATGCTCTCCGTCCGGAAGTTAGTGATGATATTTTCCTCTCAAACCTATTCGTGACCCGAGCCACGTGTTTTGAAGCGCCAAGCAGAAGCAGCCTTGCACTGTCGAAGTATCGTCGACGTGACCTAAGCGACTAAATTGCGATGTCTATCGAATCAACGATGTCTGCAAAGTTGCTCAACCCAAACGTGTCCAACAAATTCCGCCATCTAGTCAACATGCAAGTCAGGTTTGGCGAGAAAGCAATCCATCGCGATCAGGATCTTGGTCATCGCTTTTGGCATACGATAAAAACCCAAGTATTATTCCGACCTTCTGGACGCTGTTGGGGAGTTTTTCCGACTTGTCGAGCTACTATGATACTAGCTTATAGTGAGATTGACGCTGCGATCATCTAGTCGTTCAGTGGCACGTTGTAGTGTTTGCTATTTGTTATGATGTCCGTTCTTCTGCTTGTTGGTTCTCTTAGTCTCGCTGTGCTACGCCTTGTATTTTTTTACGGGATTTTCATTTGGAACAACGTCGAGGTAAAGCTCGCAGTGCTGTCTACGCTTCCATTTTGCTGGCGGAAAGGCCATGCGGTAGTAGATGCGTAAATCTCTGGAACCCATCTGTGGTCATTAATGGAAGGTGTCGTACATGGACCTTGTGAGACCTGAGGCAGCACTCGATCTGCCACCAGGAGCGTCATTATCGTCAGGTGCGTCATGTGCGTCATGTGCGTCAGGTGCGTCGAGTGCGTCGAGTGTGTCGAATAAGCAAACTCAAAATACATGGTCGAAAGTGGTAACACACGAAATGGTCAGATACTTGTCACATAAATTATACA